>BNJS01001359.1_pt1 | contig 328732 bp, 414 predicted proteins | sample 8540461 | NCBI WGS metagenome assembly BNJS01 (sample SAMD00202454, study PRJDB9452) | human saliva metagenome | isolation source: human saliva | place: Japan
TTTTTCTATCAAAAAGGTTTTTGTCTAGAAAAGTTCAAGATAAATTTATTATTTCAGACCTTCAGGTTATTGCAAAACCTTGAAATAAAGGGGGACACTAAATATGGTTATGAATCTGACAGTAGTAATATTTGGTTACGAGTCAAAGTTATGTACAAATTAAAACAAGGCATTCATGATTTTAAAATAATGAGCGTTGTCCCATTTGAATCTTCCGATTATGATAGATCTAATTTAGGTTTAAGTCCTGAATTTGTCCCTTATATAAAAGCAAAGGAAATGGATGACATTGCTGAGGAGATACTAAAGCAATACTATCCTGATGCACTACAAGTTCCGATGTCACTTCCAATTGATGAGTACCTCGCAAATATTGGATTGACGAAAGTTGAAGGGAGACTAACAAAAGACAGCTCCGTTTTTGGTGAGATGGTATTTAAAGATACTGAAGTTGTGTTTTATGATTCGGATATCCCAGAAACTAAGTTGATTAGAAAAAAGACTATTCTTGTAGACCCCGATGTAATTTGTTTACGGAATCAAGGAAGCTATAATAATACGGTTGTTCATGAATCAGTTCACTGGCTACTTCACCGCTACCACAACGAATATAAGATGCTCTTTGATGCCAATCACCGACTGAGTAGTAGTAAAAGTGATAGGTCATCACTAACTTTATCTACTTGGAGCGATTACGATTGGATGGAGTGGCAAGCAAATGGAATTGCTGCTAGAATTTTAATGCCAAAGAAAGCAACTAAACAGATGGTTCAAGAGTTTTTTGTCAAATACTCATTAGAGTTTGAACAGGAGAAAAAAGCTCTGATGTTTGAACAAGTAATTGATGATCTGGCAGAATTCTTCCAAGTATCACGGTTGGCTGTGAAGATTCGGCTATTACAACTAGGCTATAGTGAATTTGAAGGTACTTACAATTACGTAGGCAATGAATACATCAGAAGTTATGCTTTTGAAGTTGGGGCATTGAATAAAGGTCAAACGTTCACTATTTCTTTCAATAATGCCTGTATGCTTAATGCGACTAATACTAAATTTAAGGATTTGATGAATACAGAGCATTTTGTATATGTTGACTCCCATTTTTGTTTGAATGATGAAAAGTATGTAGAGATGGTTGATTTAGGTATTTACCAGATGACTGATTATGCGTACGAACATATGGATGAATGCTGTTTAACATTTGATGTTCGATATCAAACCGATGGAACTTTATCGTACAAAGATTTCAACGATTACATTATGTATCGAGGGAGTAACCCTGAACTTAAGATTAAAGTTGATTTTTCAGAATGCCTCATAAGTCAGGAAATACTTGGAAATGTGCCGGAGTACACTTCGAAGTATATACAAAGGTTGCTGAGGTAATGGAACAGCTACCGGGGAATTTTTGTGGGACAATGGTATATCACCGCAAACGTAGAGATTTCTCACGAGAGGAGTTGGAAGAACACTCAACTGTTAGTGTTTCAACTATTCAGCGTATGGAAAAAGATAAGGAATACCAAAAGACATTAGGTAAACTTATGGCCATTTGTATTGGCTTAAAATTATATCCTACATTTAGTTTCGACCTTATTGATAAGAGTAATTGTAAGTTTGATGATACTATTGTTTTTCACGGTGTTTACAAGATGCTATTAAGAAACTGTTACCATCTAACCGTCGATGAATGTAACCAAAAACTTAGAGAGATGGGAATCTCAGTTCCAATTGGAGGAGAATAAAATATTTTTATATTTACCGTTCATGTGATGAACGGTTTTTTTGTATTTACGCTTGTGTTTTGTGGAGTACAAAAAGTGGCAGTGGTTAGAATGATTGTTGTAGAGGTATTTAAAAGTGTTCATTTCATGACCTGTTAAAAACATTTGAGAGGGGCTATACTATTATTAAAAGTAACATCAAGTTACTAATAGAAACATCCTATAAGAATTCTTGCTACTGATCATAGCTATTGACCTCAAGGGAGGATTATAGGAATCACAGCTCAGTCTGTGAGGTCAACTGACCGATACGTAGAGGAAAGTACTATGCGGTCAATAATATATTTAATGCATATTGAGTTGTCAAAACTGCTTTCGGTATTAACAGAAAGTCAGTCAAACAATGACAATTCAAGAAAACAAACGTCAATCAAAGTATAACCCTTCAAGATATGAAAATGAAAAGTCATATAACGATGTACCTTGTAAACTTAATCAAGTTCTCGCTCCTTTCGTCATTAGAGATAAAGAGATGAGACAGAGCAAAGATATTAACCCTAAAAACTTAAAAACATTTAGGTTTTATGGAAAAGCTGTACTTGTAGGTTTTGTACCAGTTAATATTAAGGATTTTGACAATGTCATAAAAATCTTCAATATGGATGTTAAAGAGTATCTTAATCGTTATACGAAAGGTAATGAATTATCTTTAGATGAAATGTTGGATAAAATGTCTAGTAACGAAGAAGTAGGTTTCGATCCAACTGGAGTAGACTCTCACGAAGAGATTATTATGATGTTAGAAACAATTCGTGAACTGATTGAAGAAGTAGAACGTCGAAATAAAAAATATGGTCAAATTCTAAGACTTATTTATGAGAATATGGATATCGCAAAACAAGATATTATTTCTACAATAGGAATGAAAAACTCAAGGTTATGAAGCTATTAAGAAAGCACAAGCAATGGCTAAAGAAGTCTACAGAGAATTAAACCAATAATAAAAGAAGTCCGCTATCCTATCAAGGATGCGGATTTTTCTTTAGTCTTTTTGATAGAAGTAACATTCATACCCTTCAGCTCGTAAATTGATATCTCCCATCCAGTTTGGAGAAATGGACATTTGATTAGATATTTCATCCAGATTTTGGATTGGCAAGCACTCGATGATAACCTCATCGTGAATATGCCCAACGATTTTCTTATCTTTTAGTTGTTCCATTGAATAAGCTAAGATATCTCGACTAATTCCTTGAACGATGTTTTCTACAAACTTTGGACCATAACTTTCTAATCTTTCCCATCGTTTTGCAGAACCGGTTCCCTCATACGTTACTGATTCGCCTCCGAATTTATTCTCTCCAATTCTTGGTTTCACATAAGCTAATCTTCGTCCAGATGGGAGAGTAATAAATAATATTCCTTTTTTAACACTGAATAGAATTCCATGACTTTCCGTTTCGGTTTGTTCCTTGATAGCAGTCTTGATAGCCTTATCGATATCCCACCATAGAAGGACAATGTTAGGATTGGCTGTTCGCCATGAATCAACAAGAGGTTGTAGTTCTTCTTCAGCTAATCCCATTTCAATAGCTCCCATTGCTTTAAGAGCACCTACAGAACCACCATATCCCAGAGCCAGCTCTGCAATTTTTCCCTTTTGACGTAAGTGTGCATTAACTCCATGTTTCTGTACTGGAACATGGAACATTTTACTGGCACTGGCGCAGTAAATGTCCTCCCCTTTATTAAAAACCTTAGTTCTCCACGTCTCACCTGCTAGATGGGATAGAACACGAGCTTCAATAGCTGAAAAGTCACAAACGATAAATTTCTTATCTTTACTAGGAATAAAAGATGTTCGAATAAGCTGTGACAGTGTGTCCTGAACATCGTAGAGAAGTTCAACAGTATCACTATCTCCAGACTGAAAGAGTATTCTCGCTTCATTTAAATCTTTTAAGTGGTTTTGTGGTAGGTTTTGAAGTTGTACCAGTCGTCCAGCCCATCGCCCAGTACGGTTTGCTCCATAAAATTGAAACATTCCTCTTACTCGTCCATCCTTACAAACACAATTCATCATTGCCTGATATTTTGATACACTTGACTTCGCTGCTTGCTGACGTAATTTTAGAACCCTTGCAGTTTTTTCATCAACTTTTTGTAAAAGGTTATTTACGGTCTTTTTATCGAGTGAATCTGTTTCAATATTGTGCTCACGTAACCAACCAATCATCTGTAGAACGGAGTTGGGATTTTCAAGACCTGTTAAAGCTTTTAATTCTTCTTGGATTTTTGCTTTACTCTCTGCATCAATTTTGATAGCTGACTGGACAAAGTCAACATCAACTCCAATACCGTAGTCATTGATATTCTGATCAAGGTGGTACTCATCCCATACAAAGTCAGGAACTGGGAAGTTTTGCAACCTTTTTTTGATTGCTAGTTCCACTTCTACATCTCGTTTATTATATTCGATAAAATTTTTCCATTTCTCTGGCGCTTGATTTTCATAATTACGTGTTCGACCACCATTTGTTTTTGTGGGTTTACAAGGAAGGCAGAAGTAGCGAATTAATTCACTCCCAACTTTTAGTTTTTGTTCACTAAGTTTAAGAATCGTACCTACACCTTCAAGTGACAAGGGCAATCCCAAATAAGCAGACCAAACCATGCTACATCGCCAAGAGTTTGGGGATAAAAAATACTCGTTAAGTAAGGTAGGGTAATGTTTCTTAATCCAATTAGACAGGCAAATGCGCTCAAATGTTGCGTTAAAAGCCCATTTAATGACTGTATCATCCATTAAGGCTTGTAGGATACGTTTTGGAAGTTTATCCTTAGTCAGATCATAAACAATTACAGGAGCATTATTGATAGATACTGCTAGAAGTAGGATTTCAAAAGATTCATCTTCCGCATATCGATAGACTCCAGTTTTTCGTAGGTCTGCATCACAATAAGTTTCTATGTCTACGGATAGTTCTTTAATTTGCATAATTCATCCTTTCATAAAAAGGTGGCAGAAAAAACTGCCACCAAATTTTAGTGTTTATTTCTGCGACTAAAGAATCGTTCTCTCTCATATCTGATGTCATTACGAATACTAACATATAAAAGATGGCTGAGTAAAGCGATTGTGAGACAAGATGCAACAGTCCATAGAAATTCAATTATTGTCATTTGTATTCACCATTTTTTGTTTTCTCTCTTTTTCTGATCGGATATCATCTCGAATTGTCATAAATGCAGCATATAGTCCAGTAAATAGCCAAACTGCCATTAAGATAGTCATGAAAATTGAAAAAATCATCTTTCATATCTCCTTTCTTAGTTTAAGAAATCATCATCGTCTGTAGCGAAGTCATCTTCAGCACTTGTACGACCTCCCAGAGGTTCACCATCGCGCAATTTTTGCAGGTTATTAAGACCGCAAGCAATTCCCTTATTTCCGTTTGAATTGAAAGCATAGAAGGAGATGCTGGCACGTCCATAGATACCGGAATATAACTCTGAAGTATCAATAATTTCTTGACGGTTAGCATCAACAATACCAGGTTTATGTGGAGAGTTCGCATTTACGAAGTAGGCATTGCGATAAGCTTCATCATCAGGACGTTCCAAGTCCCCATCTCGTAGTGGTGTTTTCAATACTTCTAATGATGGAACGGATTTTCCGTTCCCTTTTAGTTTAGATTCGCCTTCTTTGTAGGCTTGTTCAATTGCTGCTTTAATTTTATCAATAGTTTGAACATCATCTTTTGAAATGATGAGTGACACGCTATACTTTGGTTTACCACCATTAATAGCTTTTGGTTCATTAGCGTTTAAATAACTAAAACGTGTATCTTTTCCTGTAATTACTTTTGTTGTCATAAGTTTAGTCCTCTATAAAATCTGTCTTTGCTAGGTTCATTTCTTGACGATTATCATCAATTGGAACGAGTGTAGGTTTTCCATTTGGTTTAATAATTAGATTACCAAGAAGCTCATTAAAGGCTTGCTTTCCAAGCAATTTAGTCATCCCAGTAATGTTCAGTAATTTCTTTTCATAGGGGTCAAATCCTGCAGCAGTTACTGTTTGAATTACTTTATTTTCATCTGAGAATTTTCGAATAGAACGTCCTTCAATTAGCTTGTAACCTGGGATTGTATGGCCATTTGTAGCTAGATTTAAAGCATGATTTCTAACATCGTTAGCCCATGTTATCAATAGTTCAATTTTTGGTAAAATCTCCGATATATCTTTATTACTGAGAGTAGCAGGATCAGCAAATTCCATCTTGGCAAGTTCTAGATTATCTTCTGCACGTTTGCGACAGATACTTTTTATTTTGCAGAACTGGCAGTGTTTTCCTGATTTCATTTCTCCCTCACCCCTGAAAGCTAGTTCAGCTTTTAGGAGATAGTTCAGTTTTCAGCCCAGTGAAGTAGTTTTTTTCTTTGTCCATTTCAAATGTTGAGACATTATTCTTTCGTGGTTGGAAAATAGTCATTGTCACTTTATCAAAACTGTATAAGTCTTCAAACATTTCCAAAGCACCTAGAGCATAGCACATCATTTGGGGGTTATGGTCAGCTTCAACCAGTAGACCGAGACCGTGTTTATAATCGATGATTTGTAGCAAACCATCAGCCACAATAATACAGTCTCCTGTACCAAAACCTTCTAGAACCCATTTTGAGAAATCTAGTCTCTGTTCAACAAGAACGGTTGGATCTCTAGAATATGTTTTTGCAATTTCTATCTGTTCAACTACATAGTTCCGATATTCTTCTGCGCAATGTTGCATTTCCTCATTATAGAAAGTTAAGTTTTCAGTAGGATCACGCGCCTTACGTCCAAGTGCAGTCTCAACTAAATAGGCACACAACTCATGGGCATCTGTTCCTTCCAATGCATACGTTGAAACCTTATCTTCTAATTTTTCGGTTAATCTTACTGATGGTGGACAATTTAGCCATCGATGAGAAGCAGAAGCGGATAATATAGCATGATTAGTCAATACCAATACCTCCAGCCTCTTCCATTAATGCTGAGTAGTTTTTAGGATCTAATTTTGAAAGTGAATCAGCACCATAAGCTTTTAACAAAGCTCGAATCTCATCTTTAAATCCTTCACTAGCTTTTGTAGCAAGCACACCACGAAGTTCTTCAAGAGTAACATGTCTTTGGTTCTTCCATAACTTTTTTTCGTGATTTGAAAGAAGTGTTTTCCTCAGACAGTAGTTCTTGAAACTCCTCTATAATTCTTAATTGGCACTTTTGCTGATTCCTTCATTTCATTTAATAAAGTCATTCAGTTGTTTCATTTTTGCTCATATTGTTCGTCCTCCTTGATTTTTAGCTAGTTGTTTTTGAGATAACACTGATGGCAGTTAGTGTATCTACTAATTGTTCATCGTGTTCAATCAATTGTTCTTTTGTCATTTCACATCCTCCTATCTTTATAGGTAAGAATCACTTTAGAATTTCCGGATTTCAAAAAAATATTTTTTTATTCGATTTCTAATTCTACACCTGTATAGGTAAAATGAGATGATTGAATTCCGGTTTTTTTCAAAAAAATTAATAAAAAAATTTAAAACAAAGAAAACTCTCCCTTTGACATATAAAGGAAGAGTATATTTTTTTGAAATAAATTTCTACTGAACCGGAAAATAGCATTCAAATTTTACCTATAAAGATAGAAAGAGAAATAGGTTCTCGATTTTTTAGCAGATTAAGGAGGAGTTGCGGATGCAATTTTCGTTATGTCATTCTGGAAAGACAGGTATCCAAACAAGTACTGTATATCCCATTAAAGTCAGAATAACAGATGATAAATCATTATTGAATGCAGTTCAATACGATCATGTAGGTGCAGAGTTTACCAATCACACTCGTTCAAACTCAAATTTTATAAAATCAAATGTTATTGTCATGGATATTGATAATGACAAGACAGACAACCCTAACGAGTGGGTTACAGAAGAGAACATTAAAGAAATCTTTATTGATTATGACTTTGCTTTGGTTACTAGCCGAAATCATATGTTGTCTAAGGGTGCAATGATAGCACGTCCAAAGTTTCATATTTATTTCCCAATTAATGAAACGAACGATAGGGAAACTTATGTTGCGATGAAAGAAGAGCTCACGAATAGGTATCAATTTTTTGATGATAATGCAAAAGATGCAGCAAGGTTTTTCTTTGGCAATCCAAATGCAAAAGTCATATGGAATGATTCCTGGATGACTATCGACGAAGGTTTACTTCAACTTAATTCTATAGAGCTAGAAGAAGATTTTGATGCTGACTTTTATAGACCACCCTAAAAGGATCCTATCGCTGAAGGGAAGTCGAAATTCAACCATGTCAGTTTTTGCGGCTAAAAATTTTTAAAAAGATTAGGAGTTACACAAGAAGCAAGAAAGTGGTTTTGATGAGCAGGCATCTAGATGTGAACCGCCATTAGAGAAAATCTGAACTAGACACAATCTGGGGAAGTGCGGTTCGATTTTACAATAAGACAATTAAATCTTCAGATGATTATGTTTCGCCAGATACCTTTAATCGGCCTTCTTTAAAACCGGATGATTTTTCTGATATCGGAGAAGCCGGAGTATTAGCTAGAGAGTATGGCGATGTTTTAGCTTATACAAATGCGACAGACTATTTAATTTTTAATGGTCAGTATTGGAAAGAAGATAAACAATTGGCCATAGGAAAGGTTCTTGAGTTTATGGACTTTCAACTAGCAGATGCTCTTGAACAATACGAAAAGTCCGTTATAGAGTTAGTCAACTCCGGAATTGATGAATCAGTAGTTCGTGAAGGTGGTAAAGCTCTTGCTAAAGTGATTGAAACACCGATTCAACAAAAACTTCATTCTATTTATCTTTCCTCAAAATCTTATTATCAGTTTGTTATGAAGCGAAGAGATTATCGCTATATTACTGCGACTCATAATACTGCAAAACCAATGCTAGCCATTGATTTATCAGAACTTGATAAGGACGATATGTTGCTCAATACTCCCAACGCTACCTACAACTTAAGAAATGGACTTAGGGATTATCATGAACATGACCCAAAAGACTACATCACTAAAATAACCACTGTTTCTCCAGGTGATGAAGGCTTGGGATTATGGAAGGAAACTTTAGCTACTTTTTTCTGTAATGACCAGGAGCTGATTGATTATGTACAGGAAATCATCGGTATGACAGCAATCGGAAAAGTCTATCAAGAACATATGATTATCGCTTATGGCGGAGGAGCAAATGGGAAATCAACCTTTTGGAATACAATCGCTAGAGTACTTGGAAGCTATTCTGGCAAATTATCTGCAGATGCTTTAACCATGAATAATAAACGAAATGTGAGTCCAGAACTTGCTGAGTTAAAAGGGAAACGACTTGTAATTGCTTCTGAAATGGCAGAAGGAATGAGATTGAATACTGCAGTTGTGAAGCAGATTACCTCAACTGACGAAATTCAAGCAGAAAAGAAGTATAAGGATCCATTTCATTTTGTTCCATCTCATACGCTGGTACTTTATACGAATCATTTACCAAAAGTTGGAGCGAACGATGATGGAACTTGGCGACGTTTGGTCGTTATTCCATTTAATGCCAAAATTAGTGGTCGTTCAGATATCAAGAATTTTGCGGATTATCTGTACGATAATGCTGGGCCAGCAATTTTATCGTGGATTATTGAAGGAGCGGAAAAAGCCATCAAAGCAAATTTTAAAACATCAGTTCCAAAAGCAGTAACAAATTCTGTCAAATCCTACCGTGAAGCTAATGACTGGTTGGGGCATTTCATCAATGAAAGTTGTGTCGTGGGTGAGAAAAATTAAGTGAGAAATCAGGAGAATTGTACAGTAAGTATCGTGCATATTGCCTTCAAAATTTAGAATACACACGAAGTACAACTGATTTCTATGCTGCACTTAATCAAGCTGGTTATGAACGAAAACGGACTAATAAAGGGAATTTTATTATGGGGTTATCGTTAAAAGCTGATGACGATGACTTTTCTAAACTAATGACTTACACAGTGAGGGTATATCTCCACTAGATTTTAAATCAAGTATTTTTTGAGTGTAAGTCGTTGAAGTATTCAGTGAAAAATAATTTGTGAAGTATGGTCAAAAAGTTTATGGATTAAGTTCCACGACTTCCATTTCTTTGTTTAGTGTAAGTCAATGATGGTCTTTTCTAAAACTATCTCTATAGGAAATATAACTAAGAAATAAAGTATATAAGGAAAGTTTAGGAAATGACCTCATTAGACCTCCACCATTTAAATCTGATGAGAGGACAAGTATGAGAGAAAAAGTGATTGAACAAAAGTTAGCAAGCGAGGTTTTAAAGCGTGGTGGTATTTGTCCAAAGTGGGTATCACCTTCCTTTTCAGGAGTACCTGACCGACTGGTATTCTTACCCAATGGCAAGTTTGGTTTGGTGGAAGTAAAAGCACCTAATCAACATCCTAGAGCTTTGCAGGTATCACGACATAAGTTATTTGAACATTTAGGATTTCGAGTCTATGTTTTAGATAATAAGAAAGATATTGAGGGAATATTGGATGAAATTGAAACTGCATGACTATCAAGAAGTCACCAAAGACTTCATCATAAAAACTCCTTATGCAGCAGTCATTTTAGACATGGGGATGGGAAAAACAGCTACAACCTTGTCAGCCATTAACGAACTAATGTTTGACCGCTATGAAATTCATAAAGTTCTGGTAATTGCTCCGCTTAGAGTCGCAAATACAGTATGGAGTGACGAAATAGAGCAGTGGCAAAAACTGTCTCATTTGAGATATTCAAAAATTGTAGGGTAGTCCCAAACAACGACAAGCAGCACTCCAAAAAGATGCGGATATCTACATCGTAAATCGTGAAAACATCCCTTGGTTAGTTGAAGAGTGTCATCCGCATTTCAAGTGGGATATGATTGTCATTGATGAATTAAGTTCATTCAAATCATGGCAATCAAAACGTTTAAAGCTTTTATGGCCATGCGCCCCTATATGAAACGAGTGGTAGGTTTAACAGGCACACCAAGTTCTAATGGATTGATGGATCTATTTGCGGAGTTTAAAGCCATTGATGGCGGTGACCGTTTGGGACGTTTTATTGGAGAATACCGAAGTCGTTATTTTAGAGAGGGACGTAGAAATGGAAACGTCGTTTACGAATATATTCCAATGGACTATGCAGAGTGTCAAATCTTTGACAAGATTGATGACATCACAATTTCTATGAAAGCAATGGATTATCTACAAATGCCAACATTAATCTCAACGAAAAAATTAGTCCATCTCACAAACGCAGAAGCAAAAAGATATAAAGAGTTTAAAAAGGAATCTGTTATTTCTGATTCTAACGAAATTGAAGTAACAGCAGCAAATGCTGCTAGTTTATCCAATAAACTGGTTCAAATGGCAAACGGTGCAGTTTATTCTGATGATCATAGAATTATCAAGTTACATGATCAAAAAATAGATGCACTTGAAGATATTATCGAAGCAGCAAATGGAGAACCTGTGTTGGTTGCTTATTGGTTCAAACATGATTTACTACGTATTCAAGAACGATTGAACAAACTTAGGATTAAAAGTACAGTTCTTAAAAGTGAAACTGATATTCATGAATGGAATAAAGGGAACATCACTGTTGGTTTGCTACACCCAGCTAGTGCAGGACATGGTCTAAATTTACAAAAGGGAGGTCATCACTTAGTGTGGTTTGGGTTAACTTGGTCTCTTGAACTGTACCAACAAACCAATGCTCGACTTTGGCGACAAGGGCAACAATCAAACACAGTGATTATTCAGCATATTGTAACGGAAGGTACAATTGATGCTGATATTCTAAAAGCTTTAACTGCCAAAGACGCACAACAATCACGTTTGATTGAAGCAGTAAAAGCACAAGTAGGAGGTTGATATGGATAAAGTAGACTACTATTTTCAACACTATCAAGATGCAAAAAGAGATTTAACAATTGCAAAGAACTTGATTGAAAACTATAAACCCATTTCAGAAGATGCTTTTCTCTATTCTCTTGCTACTAGACAGACAAATGAAGAACGTGTTAAAACGAGTAAAACTAATGTTAGGACAGAAAATATGGCTCTATCTTTTCATGATAAGTTCTTAGCAGAGGAAAAGAGAATATCAGGAGTCACTGTTTGAAAAGTACTGTCATTTAAAAACCGATCTCGATTTCTTTGAACTTGCTGTTTCTTCTGTTGATGAAATAATGAGAGATGTAGTTGTTGATTTGGTCTTAGCTGGATTGACATGGGATGAGTTACTACCTAAGCATAATGTTTCTAGAATGACAGTTAGTCGATATAGACAAAAAGCCTTAAAACAAGTAAAAGAATATTACCGTTTTGCTGGTAAAACCTTGAGTATAAATGGATAATGATACTAGGGTGTTACTAAGGTGGTACTACCCTGTTACTAAGTTGTTACTAAGATGGTACTGCTTTTTAAAAATGACTGTGATATACTTAAGATGTCAAAAAAGATAGAAAATCGGCTATGTTCACTGGATAAAATTCTGGTTCTACGGTAATATACACCTAGAAAAATAAGAGGAGAATAACCATGTGGACCAGAGGGCAGATTCATTATCACGGACAAATAGTTGATTACATAGCAAAAGTCAGTGACCAACCTTCAGATGTAGGTATTGATTTAGGATGTGTATTCAAATTAGAGGTTGATGTTGCTGAAAAGACAATCATTTCTTATGACAGAGGATGGGATATCTACCCAGAATCTGATGAACAGGAAGCTATACTTGAAGTGGTTTTGAAAGCTTTAAAAGTTTAAAAATATCTTTAAAATAATGCACAAATGACTGGATATATCCCGCTCTTAGAGGTAATATGGTTACAACAAAAAAAGAAAGTGGATAAAACCATGAAGAAAGAGGATATTTTAACAAAAATCGCAAAAAATAGAATTGGCGCTGAAACGCTAGAAACAAGGAATAGCGACAGCCTTGACTTTTATGACATCAGCGTTTGGGCATTGAAAGAAATGCTTGAACAAGCCTATGAAGCAGGTAGAAAAACAAAATAAAAAAACAGAGCCTTACCCAAATGGGGAGGCTTTTTGCGTGGAGGAAAGAATGATTATTACGAGTGAACAAGTATCTAATGGCCATCCAGATAAAATTTGTGACCAGATTTCAGATGCAGTTCTAACAGTATGTTTAGAACAAGATAAGAATAGCAGGGTTGCAGTAGAAACTCTTATCAAAGATAATCATATAGTGGTTGCTGGTGAAATGAAAACAACAGCCTTGTTTGATTTAAAAACTGTTGTTCGAAATGTCGTTAAACCACTAGGAATGGAAAATATCATTGTGACAAATCTTATCGGATTTACAAAGTGATGATATTTCTCAAGGTGTTGATACAGGTGGTGCTGGAGACCAAGGGATGATGTATGGCTATGCAACTGATGAAACTGACGAATGCTTACCACTTCATACGTTTTAGCAACTCGTGTTCTTGAGAAACTTATGGAACTTCAGCATCCGCTCTTAGGGAAAGATGCTAAGGCACAGGTTTCTTATGATTATGACAATAAAAGAATTACAACATTCTTAGTATCAATTCAGCATAGCGATGAAATGACAATTGAGAATCTAAGAGTAATTGTTAAAGAATCTATGATAAAAGTTGCAAAACAGTATAAACAAAACCTTGATTTTAATGTTTTAGTGAATCCTACTGGTCGTTTCGTTCTTGGTGGTTCTTATGCAGATGCTGGAGTTACTGGAAGAAAAATTATCGCTGATACTTATGGTGGATTTGCCCATCATGGTGGTGGTGCATTTTCAGGAAAGGATCCAAGTAAAGTGGATCGCTCAGGAGCTTATATGGCACGTAAGATTGCAAAAGACATCGTTCGTGAAGGATATGCTAAACGATGCGAAGTTCAATTAGCATACGCTATAGGGGTCGCAGAACCGGTTTCTATTCATGTAGAAACATTTGGAACAAGTAACTATACGAGCAAACAATTGGTAGGAATGATTAAAGAACGGTACGATTTAACACCGAAAGGGATTATCAAGGAGTTGGATCTTCTAAACGTAGACTACACTCAATCTACATGTTTTGGACATTTTACGAAACCAACTCTTCCTTGGGAGCAGTAAGATGCCACGTAGACCAAGAACTCCCTGCAAGCAGAATGGTTGTCCAAACCTTGTGACCTATGGAAACAAGTACTGCAATGACCACAAGACTAACCACGTACTTGACGCCAAGACAACCAAAGCTAAAGGTTACAATTCACGGTGGAATAAGGCGCGGATTCGTTACTTAAAGCTCAATCCTCTCTGTGTTTACTGTCAAAGAGAAGGTCGACTGACCAAGGCAACAGTGGTTGATCATATCACTCCCCACCGAGGTGACCAAGAACTCTTTTGGAATCAATCTAACTGGCAAGCTCTCTGTAAATCTTGTCATGATAGAAAGACCAAGACAACGGACCTATATGTGGAATATACCTATCGGTTTTAATATTGTAGTTACGTTCTAAAAATATCTCTCTTTTATAATTTGGGGTAGGGGGGATAAAATCTCTAAATCCTTGTCCGTAAAAGACCGACGCCCCCTTAAACGTAAAATTTCGCAAAATTGATAGGGTGGGATATAAAAATCAATTCAAAATAGTAAAGAATCCAGTAAGAATATAGAATTAAGTGAGTGTTATTTTCGTAAATTTGTTTAAATTTAGGTACGAAAATAACCTTATTTTTTAGTATAAAAGTGAGGAACAGGTATGAATAACTTTCAACGAGAACAAATTTGGTTACTTAGAAAAAATGGTTTAGGATACGGTGAAGTTGCTAAAGCAATTGGTCTATCTAAGGACTCTGTTAAGAAGTATTGTAAAAAGACATCCTGAGTTAAAGGGACAAGGAACATTACCGTATTTGATGGTTGAGAAACGAGTTCAAGATGGTACAAACTGTCCTCAATGTTTTTCAACCCTATGGTTCCTAATAAAAACTGGACGACCGAAGAAATTTTTGCTCAGATAGGTGCAGAATAAATTGGTGGAAAAAAATCATCAAGAGGAGCATGATAAGGAACTAACTGCATATGAAGAAATGACTTGCCAGTGTTGTGGTAGGTCATTTTTATCTTATGCCAATCCCTAATAGAAAGTATTGTAGCCATGCCTGCTACATACAGATAAGATTTTACAAAGGAGTCTAAAAATGACGAACCAACCAACAATGGAAATAAAAGAACTTCCTCTGAAAGAATTAAAGCCTGCAGCTTATAATCCTCGAAAGAAACTCGAAAAAAAGGGGATAAAGAATATGAAAAAGATTAAACAGTCGCTTCTTAAGTTTGGATATGTTGATCCTATTATTGTCAATGAAGATTTAACTGTAATTGGTGGTCATCAACGCTTGACAGTTCTTAAAGACTTAGACTATGAAACTGCTAAGTGCGTCATCGTTAATTTACCCAAAGAAGATGAGAAAGCATTGAACATTGCACTCAATAAGATTACAGGTCAATGGGATGAAGCTCTCTTAGCGGACTTACTTTTGGATTTACAGGAGTCTGATTTTAGTCTAGACCTGACTGGTTTTGAGCCACCAGAGATTGATGACATCCTCTCAAATGTCCATGACAAGGAGTTGTCTGAAGATGAGTTTGATGTGGAAGAAGAATTGAAGAAACCAACGGTATCAAGACATGGGGACATTTGGCAATTGGGAAAACATAGAGTCATTTGTGGTGATTCTACAAAAGCTGAAACCTATAAGCAGTTGCTAGATGATAGGAAAGCTAATTTAGTAGTAACAGATCCGCCTTATAATGTGGACGTTGAAGAGACGGCTGGGAAAATCCTAAATGATAATATGTCTGATGGTGACTTCTATCAGTTTCTCCTTTCAATGTTTACTCAAGTAGAAAATCACATGGAAGATGATGCGTCTATTTATGTTTTTCATGCAGATACGGAAGGACTCAACTTCCGCAAAGCTTTTAAAGAGGCTGGCTTCTATTTGAGTGGGTGTTGCATCTGGAAGAAGAACTCACTTGTATTAGGTCGTAGCCCATATCAATGGCAACATGAACCTTGTTTATATGGGTGGAAGAAAAAAGGAAAGCATCAGTGGTTTAGTGATCGGAAGCAAACTACCATCTGGGAATATGACCGTCCTAAGTCTAGCAAAGACCACCCAACCATGAAGCCTATTCAACTTATGGCTTACCCTATTCAAAACTCTTCTATGCGTGGAACAATAGTTTTAGATCCATTTTTAGGTTCTGGTTCTACTTTAATAGCTGCAGACCAAACTGGACGTGTTTGTTATGGAATCGAACTGGATGAAAAGTTTGTGGATGTCATTGTTAAACGCTATATAGAAGTTACAGGCGATACTGAAGTAAAGTCCAACGTAATCATGAGGTTTTAACTTATAACCAAGTGTTAAAGGAGTTGGAGGAACAAGTATGACACTAACATTTCTAGATTTCTTTTCCGGAGTTGGTGGCTTTCGACATGGGCTAGAATTGGCAGGAATGAAGTGTATAGGATTTTGTGAAAAAGATAAGTTTGCACGCAAGTCTTATGAAGCAATGTATGATACGAAAGGAGAATGGTTTCATGACGATATCACAACAATCGATTCAACACGAATACCAAAAGCAGATCTCTGGTGTGCGGGAAGCCCTTGTCAAAATGTGTCTATCGCAGGGAAACGAGCCGGCCTATACGGTGAGCGAAGTGGACTCTTTTTTACATTTGTTGAACTCATCAAAAGCCAAAAAGAAGAAGATAAACCCGAATGGGTTCTCCTTGAAAATGTTAAAGGACTTTTATCAAGTGGTGGGGGACGAGATTATCTCGACTATCTCTCTATCTTGGACGAGGCAGGGTACGACCTTGAGTGGCAAGTGTTCAACTCAAAAGATTACGGAGTACCCCAAAACAGAGAACGCATCTACACTCTCGGACATCTTAGAAGAAATGGTCGACGACAAGTACTACCTCTCAGCAGAGAAAGCAGTAGCCATCTTAAGCAACTTGTAGGCGGTATGCAAAGCTACCGTGTCTACGACCCTAGTGGTATTGCAACAACACTTGTTGGAGAGGGTGGTGGACTAGGAGCTAAGACAGGTCTTTATCTGATTGACCAATCACTAACTGAACCAAAGTTAACTGAAGAAGCAAGATGTTTAACTGCTCGTTATACTGCTGGTGCGACAAAGCGAACAGCAATGAACTCTGGAGTGCTTGAGGTCCAACCAATTTTGACACAAGGTATCAAGGTTAGGAACGGAACAAAGCAAGGTTATCAATTGGCGGTGGTTGGTGACTCGGTTGATCTTTCTTATCCAAGTTCATTAACGAGAAGGGCAAGAGTAGGGAGAGGAATAGCTCACAACCTTTCATGTAGCTGCCAGATGGGCGCAGTAGTTTGGAATGGTCGTGTTGTCAAAATTAGAAGGCTTACTCCAAAAAGAGTGTTTTAGACTTCAAGGTTTCAGTGATGACTTATTTGAAAAGGCAAAAGCTGTAAATTCAGATGCACAACTTTATAAACAAGCAGGAAACGGAGTCACAGTACCAGTTGTTTATGCTATTGGTTGTGCTATATTATCTTCAAAATATCATCAGAAATAACTGGATAAAGATGAACTTTAGAGTTAATATGTACTAAACAAAAGAGAAGAGGTTGTATTATGGATGATTTAAAAGTGAAGACTTTGAAATCATTGTATCCCAATGGAACTCGAGTCAAATTACTCGAAATGGAGGATCCATTCTCACCACCTATAGGTACTCTCGGTACGGTAATTGGTGTTGATGATATTGGTTCAATTTTAGTGAATTGGGATAATGGACAAAGTTTAAATGTACTTTACGGAATTGATAAAATAATGAAATTGGGATAGTTATGTGGGAAATGATAACTAGAGATTTCAATTGTCGGCACTATCATATTGAGTTTCTTAGGGAATACAGTACCTATGATCGACATATTGATGGAGCTTGGATAGCAATCCTAAAAAAATTAAACGAAATAAAGAAATAGTTTTTTTCATTATGAATATGGTAAAAATCACTGATCGAATGGATGATTTTTGATAAAGATTATCTATCAAGAAATAGTGGATACATACAATAAATTATAATTTGGAACTCGATCTGAGTTCTTTTTTTATTTTTAGGAGGTGAATTAGTGGCAATTAGAGGACGTAAACCGAAACCTACAAATTTAAAAAGTTCTAGAAGGTAATCCTGGTAAACGGCCTCTCCCAACGAATGAAGTAAAACCTCAAAAGAAGGCTCCACGTTGCCCCCAGTGGCTTGAAGAAGATGCTAAGAGGGAATGGAAGCGGATGGGAAAAATATTGGAACAAATGGGATTACTGACGGAAATGGATATGACTGCATTTGCAGGTTATTGTCAAGCTTACGCACGTTGGAAAGAAGCAGAGGAGTTTTTATCAAAACATGGTTCTATCTTAAAGACACCAAATGGGTATTTACAGCAAGTTCCACAAGTTTCAATTAGTCAAACTAATTTAAAAATCATGCTGAAGTTTTGTGAACAATTTGGTCTAACCCCATCCGCTAGGAATCGTTTAGCTACTATGGATTCAGAGGTTGGTAACGGTGACGAAATGGAAGATTTGTTGGGAGGTTTACTATGACTTTTCATTATGAACCAACTCCTTTTATGCTAGCTACATCACATTATGATAAAAGTAAGGCTGATAGAGCAGTGACTTTTATTCAAAACCTTTGTCATACTAAAGGAAAATGGGCAGGTCAGAAGTTTATACTTTTACCTTGGCAGGAACAGATAGTACGAGATATATTTGGGATTGTTAAAGAAGATGGGAATCGTCAATTTCTAACTGCCTATATTGAAATTCCAAAAAAGAATGGGAAGAGTGAACTAGCAGCAGCAATCGCTCTTTATCTACTTTATGCAGATAATGAAGCTAGTGCAGAAGTTTATGGTGCTGCATGCGACCGAAATCAAGCCTCTATTGTATTCGATGTAGCAAAACAAATGGTACTAATGAGTCGACCTTTAGAGAAACGTTCAAAAATAATGGGTGCTACGAAACGAATTGTTAACTACTCTAATGCAGGTTTCTATCAAGTTTTATCCGCTGAGACTGGTACAAAACATGGTCTCAATGTTTCAGGACTCGTGTTTGACGAAATTCATGCGCAACCCAATCGCCACCTCTATGATGTCTTAACTAAAGGTTCAGGGGATGCACGAGAACAACCCTTATTTTTTATCATTACTACTGCAGGAACAGATAAGAATTCAATTTGTTACGAGTTACATACAAAAGCACTTGATATTTTAACGGGCAGAAAGAAAGATACATCTTTTTATCCTGTCGTTTATGGTTTATCTGATGAAGAGGACTGGAATGACGAAAGTAACTGGTTAAAAGCAAATCCGTCATTAGGTCATACCATTGGCTTAGACCGTGTCAGAGAAGCTTATAAACAAGCACTTGATAATCCTGCTGAAGAAAATGTATTCAAGCAACTACGGCTAAATATGTGGACAAATTCTACGGTTGCTTGGATTCCAGAACATGTATACAATAAAGGGGATGCACCTATCAATTTTGAATGTTTGAAAGGTCGTGAATGTTATGCAGGACTAGACTTGTCTAGTACCTCTGATATCACAGCCTTTGTTTTAGTTTTTCCACCTAGGAATGAACTAGAAAATTACATCATTCTACCCTATTTCTGGTTACCAAAAGATACTCTTGAACTTCGTTGTCGTAGGGATCATGTTTTGTATGATGTATGGGAACGGCAAGGTTATCTAAAGACGACAGAGGGTAATGTTGTTCATTATGGCTTTATCGAGAAGTTCATTGAGGAATTATCAAAGCTATACAATATAAAAGAAATCGCCTATGATAGATGGAATGCAACACAAATGGTGCAGAATTTAGAAGATATGGGACTGACGATGATTCCTTTTGGTCAGGGGTACAAGGATATGAGTCCACCGTCAAAGGAATTATTCAAACTCATGATGGAAGGTCGTATCCAACATGGAGGACAACCAGTTCTAAAATGGATGTCGCAAAACGTAGTCATGCGCCAAGACCCAGCAGGCAAATATCAAAGCCAGATAAGGAGAAATCAATTGAAAAAATCGATGGAATTGTTGCTCTTATAATGGGGATTGATAGATGTATTCGACACCAAAATAATGATAGTAGTATCTATGATGAGCGAGGAATATTGAGCTTTTAGTTGAATTTTAAATATAAAGATGATACAATGTATTTACAAATCATCTTTACAAAGAGGTATTAATCATGGCAAGTACTCAACCTGTTAATTTTAGAGCAGATTCGACTTTTTACCAACAAACGAAAAGAAATCTTAGCTGATGAAAAGTTAACCCTGTCAGATATTTTTAATGCTGCACTTCGTAAAATTGCGACAGGTGCGGTTGATCCCAAAGAGTTCGTATTTAGTGATTCACAAGAGACTCAATATCAGGTTGCTTTTGAAGACTTGAAAAAGGAAATCTTGTTGGGCCATCAAGAAATTGAGCAAGGTAAACTAACGTCTTTAGCAGATGTAAGAAAGGAATTTGGACTTGAGTAATCATAAACGTTACCATGTTTCTCTTACGGATCAAGCTAAGAAAGACTTGAGAGAAATACATGATTATATTGTACTGAATTTTTACAGCCAACAATCTGCCGATAGTAAATTAGACCTTATTTTAACGGCACTAGAAACTTTAGAAACCTTTCCAGAAGCATGCCCTTTGGTGTCGAGTCGAGGTTATGGTGAATTAACAGATGACGGAAAACGTTATCGATATATGCCAATTGAAAAATTACTTAGCTTTTTTTATTATATCGACAAATATGAGGTTTATGTCTCAAGAATTTTAAATTCCAAGCAGAATTGGGCTAAGTTATTCAATAAGTAAATTCAATTATAATTCGTAGAGCATCTCACAAATGAGGTGCTTTTTATTGTACTCAAAAAAATGGAGGATTAGATGGGATTTTTAGATTTTATTGGAAGAAAAAAAGATCACGAGATAAACCGCATAATAGCTATGAGGGACAGGACTTTTTCCTATCTCTTTGGACGAACTTCAGTGGGGAGAAATGTGGATGAGTTTAAGGCCATGCAGACTACAGCTGTTTATGCTTGTGTGAGAATATTAGCTGAAGCTGTCGCCTCTCTACCCATTCACATTTATGAAAGAACATCTAATGGGAGGGAAAAAAATTTGAACACCCTCTATATTTCTTACTTCATGATGAACCAAATCCAGAGATGTCTTCTTTTGTCTTTCGTGAAACTTTGATGACTCATCTTTTGATATGGGGAAATGCCTATATTCAAATCATAAGGGATAAGAGCGGTCAGGTTATCAGTTTGTATCCCTTATTACCAGATAAAATGTCAGTACACCGTGATGAAAATGGGAAACTTTACTACAAATATCAACGTCAGACCGAAGAAAATCCAAATTTCAAGGATAAAGGCAGTGTTATTTTTAAAACAAGAAGATGTCCTTCACATTCCCAGGACTTGGTTTTGATGGATTGATTGGTTATTCTCCCATCGCATTAGCAAAGAACGCAATTGGAATGACCTTGGCTACAGAGAATTACGGAGCATCATTCTTTAAAAAAATGGTGCAAATCCTGGTGGTGTATTGGAACATCCAGGGATTTTGAAGGATCCAAAAAGAGTACGTGATTCTTGGAATGCGGTTTATAACGGTGTCACAAATGCACATAAAGTTGCAGTTCTAGAAGAAGGGATGAAGTACACTCAAATAGGTATTCCACCAGAAGAAGCGCAATTCTTACAGACTCGGAAGTTTCAAATCAATGAGATTGCACGTTTGTATAGGATACCACCACATATGATTGGTGATTTAGAAAAATCTTCATTTTCAAATATCGAGCAACAATCACTAGAATTTGTCAAATACACATTAGACCCTTGGGTAGTTCGTTTAGAACAGGCCTTCAAGAGGTCTCTTTTTTTACCTGAAGAAAAGAAGAAGTACTTTGTTAAGTTCAACGTAGATGGTTTATTGCGTGGAGATTATCAAAGTCGTATGAGTGGGTATGCTATTGCAAGACAGAATGGCTGGCTATCTACAAATGATATTCGAGAACTTGAAGATTTAAATCTTTTAACAGATGAAGAAGGAGGAAACCTTTATTTGATTAACGGAAATATGACTAAATTAAAAGATGCTGGTGGTTTTATGACAAAACAGGTAATTGAACAACCTCAAGAAAAACCAAAGGAGGAAGAAGATGCGTAAATTTTGGAGTTTTTCAGACGAAGGGAATATTCGCACTCTTCGTATTGAAGGACAGATTGCTGATGAAACATGGTTTGGAGATGAAGTTACTCCACAACTCTTTAAAAATGATTTAAATGCAGGAAAAGGTGATATCACCCTCTGGATTAATAGTCCAGGGGGTGATGTTTTTGCTGCAGCACAAATCTATAACATGCTGATGGATTACAAGGGAAATGTGCATGTCATAATTGATGGTCTTGCCGCTAGTGCTGCCAGTGTTATTGCCATGGCTGGAACAACAGTATCCATGAGTCCTGTTGCAATGATGATGATTCACAATCCATGGACAATTGCACAAGGTGAAGCAAGGGATATGGAAAAGGTCATTGAAATGCTGGGGGAAATCAAAGAGTCTATTATGAATGCCTATGAGTTAAGAACAGGATTATCTAGGGCAAAAATCTCACATTTAATGGATTCTGAATCATGGTTTAATGCGAGAAAAGCAGTTGAACTTGGCTTTGCGGACAAGATTTTATTCAGTAAAGATGAACCTAAAGAAGAACTAGAACTAAGCAGTTATTCATTTAGTAGAGCCACTGCGGATCATAACCTTGTTGTTAAACTTCAAGCCAAAATAGATAGCTACAAACCTTTATCAACGACTCCTCTCAATCAGTTAAGAAAACGATTAGATTTATTGAAATAATGAAAGGAAAACTAACCTATGTCTAAATTACTTGAATTAAAAGAAAAACGAAATCAAGCTTGGGAACAAGCAAAAACTTTCCTAGACTCAGTGCGAACTGAAGATGGTTTAGTCTCAGAAGAAGATTCTCAACGCTATGATGAAATGGAAAGTAAAATCAATCGCTATAATCAAGAAATCGCTCGCTTAGAACGACAAGAAAAGATTGATTTAGAACTTGCTCAACCAACTTCTCAGGCTTTGACAAGACAGCCTACCACTGTCTTAAAAGATAGTGAGGTAGAAGATGAGAAGAAGGGAACTAAGTCTGATGCCTATTCCAAAACCTTTTGGACGAATGTCCGTAAGCGTAACTTCTTTGATGTTAAGGATGTTCTTCGTGTTGGAGAAGATACAGAGGGTGGCCATTTAGTACCTGATGAGTATGAGAAAAAACTAGTTCAAGGTCTTCAAGAAGAGAATTTCTTCCGAAGTCTAGCAACCGTCATTAAAACATCAAGTGGAGAGCGGAAGATTCCAGTTGTTACAGGGCATGGAACTGCGTCATGGATGGATGAAAATGGACTTTATCCTGAAACTGATGAGACATTTGGTCAAGTAACACTTGATTCACATAAGATTGGAACAGCTATTCGAATCTCAGAAGAATTGTTAAATGACTCAGTATTTGATTTAGAATCCTATATGACTAGTGAGTTTGCACGTCGTATTGGTACAGAAGAAGAGAAATCATTCCTTATTGGAGATGGCTCAAAGAAACCAACAGGAATCTTTACGCAAGCAAACGTTACTGGTCCTACAACGACGACTAAAGACATTACGTTTGATGACATGATTGAATTGTATCATTCTCTTCCTGCTCCGTATCGTAAAAATGCAGTATGGATTCTTCATGATACAACTGTCAAAGCAATCCGTAAACTGAAAGACAATAACGGAAATTATATTTGGCAACCGTCTACACAAGCTGGACAACCAGATTTAATTCTTAACCGTCCATACTATACATCTACCTTTGCACCTCTACCTGAACAGGGGAATAAAGCCATTGCATTTGGAGATTTCTCATATTACTGGATTGCAGACCGCCAAGGACGTACTTTTAAACGTCTCAATGAACTTTATGCTAATAATGGTCAAATTGGTTTTCTTGCATCTCAACGTGTTGATGGGAAATTAGTATTACCAGAAGCAGTAAAAATTTTAACTGTGAAAGCAAAATAATCATGATAAGTCTAGAAGAAGCAAAACTTTACCTTAAGGTAGAAAACACAGATGAAGATGACTTGATTACGCAATTGATTGATACGAGTAAAAAACTCTGTGAAGAAACATTAAGGCAGAATACTTACAGTGAGGTTCTAAGAATGGCAATCCTGTATGGGGTTGCCTATCTTTATGAACACCGTGAAACAGCTAATTATAAAGAGTTAAAACAAATGTTATATCACCTACTATTAGCTGATAGGAAGGATATCTTTTGATGAAAATTGCTCCATTACGTGACCGTCTTACATTTGAAGTGCGTAAAATTGTGGTTGATGAAATTGGAAATGAATCTTCAGTTTGGAACACGGTTTTCCAAAGATGGTGTTCTAGTCGCCCATTGACCTTGACAGAAAATGAGGGGAGTGTGTCTAAACTCCTTTATAACAAAATTCAATTTACACTAAGGTACGACAAAGCGGTACTAAATCTAAGTTCATTAAAAACTAGGATAAAGTACAGAGACGCCTACTTTACGGTAGATTCAATTGATGGTGATAGCGTTCCTAGGCAATTGATTTATATTGTAGCAACTAAGGAGAATGACTATGAACAGGATAGGAATGGATGAGTTGGAAAAAGTAATTGATCAAGAGTTGAGTGATTACATTAAAGAGACGACATCTGCAATGCGAGAGGTAGTAGAAGAAGTAACAGACAGTGCTGTAGATACCTTTAAACTCTTATCTCCACGAAAAACTGGTAAGTATGCACGAGGTTGGAAAAGCAAGTCAACAAGTGACAGTCCTACAGGCTTAACAAAGACTATTCACAACCGAACACCAGGATTAACTCATCTCCTAGAAAATGGTCACGCTAAACAAAATGGTGGTCGAGTAGAAGGGCAAAAACATATTGAAATCGTTGAAAAAACTGCTGTTAAGTCACTTGAAGATAAGCTGAAACAAAAATTGTGAGGATTTAATGACATTAAAAGATTTCTATAACATTTTAACAAAAAAATCAAAGTTGCCAGTAGCTTATCATCATTTTGAAGAAGGAAGAAGTCCAGCTCCACCATTTATTGTATATCTTGTTAAGGACTCTGAAAATGCTGGAGCTGATAATTGGAGCTATCATAAGACTCTTAATCTTCAAGTGGAACTATATACCTTAAAGAAGGACTTAGGAATCGAAACTAAGATGGATGACTTATTTGATAGTCATTCAATTTTTTTTGACAAAGTAGAGACTTATATCTCAACTGAAAAACTCTATCAAATTACATATTACATTTCATTAAACGGAGGATAGTTATGACTGAAAAAAATAAAGTTACATTCGGACTACAAGATGTCCATTGGGCAGAAGTTACAACTGAAGCTTCAAATGGCGCATTGACTTATGGGACGGTGGAACGATTACGAGGTGCAGCAGAACTAACCTTGGAACCGACTGGTGACAAAGGTTCTTACAAGGCAGATAATATCAACTTTTATACTTCAGAATCAAATGATGGTTATGAGGGAACATTGAAGCTCGCCTTATTAACTCAAGAATTTTTAACTCGTGTCTTAGGAGAAAAATTAGATCCAACAACTAAAACAATTTCTGAAATCGCAAATGCTGAAAAGAAGAATTTTGCTCTGATGTTTCGTTTTGAAGGAGATAAGAAAGAAACGCTTCATGTTTTGTATTACTGTTACGCATCACGTCCATCAATGGGATCAAAAACAAAGTCTGGTTCAGATATTAATGAGGTTGAGCTAAACTTTACGGCAAGTCCCCGTCCACTTGATAAGGTGGTACGTCGCAAAACGACAGAAGAAACAAGTGATGAGATTCGTCAGAATTGGTTCAAGGAAGTCTTTGAACCTCGTGAATAAAGGAGTTACAGATGAGAGATAGTATTACAATTTCAGGAAAGACCTATGAATTGGCTACTAATGCCTATACACCGATTGCCTATAAAGAACAGTTTGGTAAAGATTATTTTCAAGACTTGTTTTCAATGGTGAGTACGCAGTCAATTCTTGATAAGATTGAGCACCTAAATGAGGAAGAAAAACTCGAAACTGGTGACATTGATATATCCATCCTGACCAATTTTGATATGACTTTTTTTCACAGAATTTTTTGGGTGTTTGCGAAATCTGCTAATCCAAGAATTAAACCATTCAAAGAATTCTTTATGGAGATGGAGGAGTTTCCAGTTCAAGAAGTAGCAACTATCTTAATGAACATGCTTAACCAAGGAATGAATACAAGAAAAAAGCAGATCAAACAGAAACAGCAAGTGAAGAAATCTTTACGGTAGAAAGCTATTTATTTTGTTGTAAGGAAACTGGTTTATCCATAGACGACTTAAAACATATTTCAATTGGGATGGCTCTTGATTATCAAACTGACTATGTAAACTTGCGAACAAATGAAACAAGCAACACAAGAAAAGCAAATCAAAGTGATTTTGATAATTTTTAATAGAAAGGAGATGTGAACATGGCTGGAAATATAAAAGGTATCACAATAGAAATTGGTGGTGACACACAACCCTTGCAAAATGCCTTAAAAGGGGTAAATAAACAAGCAGCTGAATCAACTAAAGAATTGAAACAAATTGATAAGGCTCTTAAGTTTGATACAGGAAATGTCACACTCCTTACTCAAAAACAAGAAGTGCTTGCTAAACAAGTTGAAACCACTAAAGAAAAATTAGCTACCTTAAGGCAGGCACAAGCCCAAGTTGAAGCTCAATTTAAGTCAGGTAATATCGGGGCGGAACAATATCGAGCCTTTCAAAGGGAAGTAGAAACTACTCAGACAGTACTGAAAAAGTTATGAAAGCAAACTAGAGGGTGTCAATCAAGCCTTATCGGAAAAATGGAAATCGAATAGGTACTACTAAAAAGTCAATGGGATAGCTTGAAACAAGAACAAGCTCGTCTAGCTTCTGAGAGTGAAAAAAATTAACGAGTCAATTTAAATTACAAGAAAGTGAACTTTCTTCAAGTGCTAGTGAATCTGAAAAAGCTAGCTTTAGCTCAGAAAAAAAAAGTAAATGAAAGTTCCTCTTTACTAGAAAAAAACAGATTCAGAATTTAGAGAAACAGCTAGAACTAACAAAAATCTCAGTATGGCGAAAAACTCGATTGAAGCCAATAAACTGGAACAGACTCTAAATGATACCAAAACGGCCTATAATCATCTTCAAAAATGAGATGGAAGAGATGGGCACTAGTTCAACAAGTGCGAAGGATAATCTATCAGAAATCAATCATCTCTTAAAGGCAGATATCCTAATGGAATTCAGTGACCGTTTAGCAGAATTATCACAAAAATTGATTTGATTTTGGGAAACAGTCGCTTGAAGCTTTTAACGAAGTTGATGAAGGGATGGATATCATTGTCACCAAAACTGGTGCTTCTGGCCAAGCTTTAGAAGAGATGACAACTATCGCAAAGAACCTTGCTACTGAAATTCCAACAGACTTTAATACTGCTGGTAGTGCAGTCGGAGAGTTGAACACACAATTTGGTTTTAACCGGTGATAGTTTTAAAAATCAGCTTCAAGTTATCTCATCCAATTCGCATCCATAAATGGGAGTGATGTTACCTCATCAGCTATTTCAGCTAAGAAAGCTATAGAAGCATACGGCTTACAGGCAACGGATTTGTCTAGTGTTCTTGATACTGTCACCTTTACCAGTCAAGCTACTGGTGTAGGGTGTTCAAGATCTGATGGATAAGGTTGTTTCTGGAGCACCACAAATTAAGGCATTAGGACTTTCATTTGATGAGGGTGTGGCTTTAATGGGGAAATTTGAAAAGGCTGGTGTGGATTCATCAGCCTCTTTATCATCCTTATCAAAAGCATCTGTGAAGTATGCGGCATCAGGAAAGACTTTGCAGCAAGGTTTATCTGAAACCATCGAAAAAATTAGAAAATTCAACTAGCGAAACTGAAAAGTTAACTCTCGCTTCAGATATATTTGGAACTGAAGGGTGCTCCACGAATGGTGGATGCCATTAATCGTGGTGCTTTATCTTTTGATGACTTAGCTGAAACAGCAAAGAAAGCATCAGGAACAGTCGGCTCAACTTATGAAGCGACACTAGATCCAATTGATAAATTTACAACTGCTCAAAATGAAGCGAAGTTAGCATTAGCTGAAGTTGGGGATGCTATTGCTGTCACTTTTGCACCGATACTAGAGATTTTAGCTGATTTGTTACGTTCAGTTGCAGAGTGGTTCTCTAGTTTATCAACGCCAGTAAAACAATTTATCATTATTGTAGGTAGCCTGATTACTGGATTAGGATTATTACTCCCTATATTTTTAGCACTTCAGGCAGCTGCCTTAGCAATGGGTGTCACAATTGGTGGCTTAATAGCAAGTGTAGCGCCTATTATAGCTATAGTCTTAGGAATTATAGCTGTTCTTGCCTTTGTTAATTGTTGGAATAAAAGAACTTTGGGAACATAACGAGGGATTTAGAACAGCAGTAATGGATATTTGGAATGCTATATATTCTTTTATATCTACTATCATTCAAGAAATATCAGACTTTATTTTAAGCATTTGGGGGACTCTAACTTCATGGTGGACTGAGAATCAAGATTTAATTCTTGCAGCTGCAACCACAGTTTGGAATGCAATCTCAACAGTCATAACTACCGTTATGTCAATTCTAGAACCCTATATTCAGGCATCATGGGAAAATATAAAACTGATTATCAGCACAGCTTGGGAAATCATCAAACAAGTAGTTGAAACGGCAATCAATCTTGTCTTAGGCATTATTAAAGCAATCATGCAGGTTATAACAGGAGATTGGTCTGGTGCATGGGAAACAATAAAGGCAGTTATTTCAACAGTATGGGAATCCATCAAGTCAATTGTGAGCTTAGTTCTAAGTACTATTAGTCAACTTATATCAAACACCTGGAATGGGATTAAGAACACAATTAGTAATCTCTTATCAGCAATTAGTAACGTTGTCAGTACAATTTGGAATGGTATCAGTTCAACTATTTCAGGTATTCTAAATGGAATCTCAAGTACAGTGTCCAATGTTTGGAATGGAGTAAAAAATACGATTTCAAATGCAATTAACACTGCCAAAAATGCAGTTTCAACTGCTATAACTGCTATCAAAAATCTCTTTAATTTCAGATTTCAGTGGCCACACATTCCTTTACCTCATTTTAGTGTGTCAGGATCTGCAAACCCTCTGGATTGGTTAAAGGGACAAATTCCTAGAATCGGAATTGAGTGGTATGCAAAAGGGGGAATTTTAACAAAACCAACTGCCTTCGGAACAATAGGGAATTCCCTAATGGTAGGAGGAGAAGCAGGAAACGAAGCGGTACTCCCTTTAAATGAATCTACTCTTGGGGCAATCGGAAGAGGTATTGCAAGAACGATGGATTTAAGAATGCCAGACATCAACATTTCGATTACTGGGAATATTATCCGAGAACAGGCAGATATTGAAAAAATAGCAAATGAAGTAGCAAGTCGAATCGCAGAAGAATTAGCACGTCAAAAACAATTGAGAGGAGCCACTATATGATTAAAAGAAACGAGTTAGTCATAGATGGAATTGGAACTTCTAGTTTTCCTTTTAAGGTGATTGTCCACGAATCGCCTTCTGTTATCCTAGCGGAGAGTAAGACGAGTTTATTAGAACATAAAGGAATGAGTGGGGCTCTTTCGCAAACAAATCGGCACCGAGATTTGATTGAAAAATCATATACGATTTACATTGTTAAGCCCTCAGAAGAACAACTCCATCAATTTATGGGTCTATTTATCATGGAGCAGTTTTGGCTTGAGAGTGAACGGATGAAAACCACACGTCTTTGGTGTTACCGAGTAAAATGTACTGAGGTAAAACAAGAGAGAGATGGTGTGTATGCGATGAAAGCTACCTTTATTTGTCATCCTACAAAGTTTTTTAAATCAATGGATAGACAAACTTTGACATCAAACGGTGTACTTAGAGTTCAAGGGACGTCTCTAGCGTTCCCCAAAATAACGATAATGGGGAATTCGGCAACTGAGACTCAGTTTACGATTGGAGATCAGGTTATTAAAATTGAAAAACTTACAGAACCTCTTGTGATGGTAAACGAACCAAATAGTCCAAGTTTTCTAACGGTTAGCAAAAAGTACATCAAATGGTCTGGTGATTTTATCACTATTGATCCAAGCGCTAAAAAAGAAGTGGGTGTTGTTCTTGGTAGAGGTATTACTTCTTTAAGCTTTGAAACAAATTGGGGGTGGGCTTAAATGCTATATTTGTTGAACAAAGATGTTAGAACTGCAAAGTGGAATGGATTACCTCTTCATGAAACTAGCTCTGCTATTGTAAAAGAAACCCTGAACGGTGATTTCACCTTATCTATTCGCTATCCAATTACCGATTCTGGTATCTATAAACAAATAAAAGAGGATATGCTTATCAAGGCTCCTGTGCCTGTCTTAGGATTCCAGTTATTTCGTATTAAAAAACCAATTGAAAACGATGATAGTTTGGATATAACCGCCTACCATATTTCAGATGATATTATGCAACGGTCTATCGAACCAATTAGTGTTCTTAATCTTACTTGTGGTATGGCCTTATCCCAAATGGTCCAAAATACTAAGACCAATCTTGGTGATTTTTCATTTACGAGTGATGTTACAGATCGCCGTACTTTCAATACAAATGAAGTAAAGACACTCTATGCTGTCTTAATGGATGGTGCTCATTCTATCATAGGAACTTGGGAAGGGGAGTTGATTCGTGACAATTTGGCTCTGACAATCAAGAAGAATAGAGGTGAAAATAGGGGTGTTGTCATAACAACACATAAGAATCTAAAGTCTTACAAGAGAACCAAATCAACTCAATCAATCATTACTCGTATTCATGCAAAATCAACATTTAAACCAGATGGTAAAGATAAAGACCAGACAATTAAAATTACTGTCGATAGTCCTCTAATCACTTTCTATCCATATATCAATGAAAAAGAGTACGAAAATAATACTCTTAAAAGCATTGAGGAGTTAAGGAAGTGGGCTGAGGCTAAGTTTAAGAATGAAGGAATTGATAAGTTATCGGATGCTATTACGATTGAAGCCTATGAACTAGATGGTCAGGTTGTACATTTAGGGGATACTGTAAATATCAAGAGTTTGAAACATGAGATTGATATTCCAAAAAAGGCAGTCGCTTATGAATTTGACGCACTGACACAAGAATATATCTCGATTACTTTTGATGATAAACCAATGGTAGGTGCTTCAACTTCAAATAGTGCAATTTCAACTGTCGCAAATGAAATTTTAGACTCTGGTTTCACATTACAAGAAGTCGCAATTGAAAAAGCTTTTGAGAAATGCGAACACAGCATTTGATGCCGAATTCACTAAACAAAAAGAATCAATTCTAGATGATATTGAAAAAGTAAAAGCTAGTGCAGAAGTTTACGCAGATGGCATTCGTCAAGAAATTGAAGGAAAGATTGCTGATGTTGATTCTAAAGTTCTATCCAATGAATTACTTAATGAAAATAGATACAACGATGTATTGGCTAAAGCAAATAGTAGTAGAGATTTAGCTAATCATGCCTTAGAGGTCAGTAAAGAAGTTAAAGAAACTACTAATACAGTACTAACAGATACCTTAAATTATAAAAAAGAAGCTATTGCTGAAGCAAATCGGTTGGTTGAACTCAGCAAGAATAGCTTATTGAATCAAATTACGACAGTAGAATCTTCAATTGATAAGCTTAAGGGGGTTATTACTAACAAGGTTTCAAAGACAGACTTCGATGCTATCAAAAATACCGTAGAGCAACAACGAACGGAAATATCACAAGCCAAGGATAAAATAAATCTAAAAGCTGAAAAGACCTATGTAGAAAATATTAAACAAACAGCTAGTGAAGCACTCCAAAGAATATCAGAGAACGCATTAGCAATATCTAAAACTAAAGCTGATTTACAAGTTGCTGCAGATGCTATAAATACTAAAGTATCACAAACAGATTTTAATCAAACGACAAATCGACTTGCTAGTACTGAAACAACAATTAAAATTCAAGCAGGTGAAATAGCCAAACGATTGACCAGTAGTCAGGTAGAATCCGTGATCAAATTTTAAAAGGATTTCAAACTAAATCAGATGTTGATAAAAATATTTTAGATAGAGGTTATGTAACGAACTCTAGCGTGCAAAACTTAGTTAGAGAAACATCTAATAGTTTCACTCGGACGATTAGTGAAACTAAAGCTTTAATACCAACTAGTGTTTCTCATCGAAACTTAGCATCTGGTTCCAGTGATAGTTGGACTTCATACAAAGAAATAAACTCGAAACTCAATTGGATTCAAACATTAGGAAAAATTCCTTATGGTGATTCGACTGGCATTTATTCAGGGACAAAAATCAATCTATTTGTTTATATTTCTGTCGATAATGTTGTATTAGATTCAACTGTTACTCCTAGAATTATCTTACAAGGTCCAGGCTATAAAAAATCAGATAATAGTGCTGTATGGAGTGTTCATTCTAATCCCTTTCATACCTCTTGGTCTACTACATTAAAACGGGTACAAACTACCATCTTATTAAGATTTCTCGAATCGTAACAGATGAGATGTTCAATAACTTTAAAAACTTTGAATTACAATTTCGTATTGATGGAGCAAGTTCAGGTAAATTTCATTGGAGAGCTTTAATGATTACTACTGGAGATATCTTTCCAAATTATTGGACTAAACCTATCGAAGATTTAACAACTGTAACAGCCTTTAACGAGGTAAAAGATACTCTAGGTAGCCATACAAGAACTATTAGTGAACAAGGTAAATCAATTAGTCAGGTTTTACAAACATCCGAAGGACTGATTACAAGAGTCAGTGATTTAATTGATACCCAAAACTTAGTATACGATCCAACCAATTTTAGTAAATATAGAGAACGTGAACCGAATTCGAATTTAGTTATGACTGGAACTAATGAATACAAGCTGCTAAGAATTGCTCAAAGTGGTAGGACAACAAATGGTTGGCGTGGTTTCCAAATGCCTCTTCATAGTCAAAAATTTGTTGCTGGTGAGAAACTTTCTTATAGAGTCAATTTATGGATAGATGTACTACCTGATGGAAAAGTTGGTTTTGAAATCAAATCAGGTAACTCAATAGGAGGTTTCACCATCAGTCCGACTAGAACGGGCGCAGCTCAAATTTTTACAGGAACTTTTACGATAAATAAAACCGTGACAAAAACAGATGATTTTGGGCTTCATATTTGGCTAGAAAAGAACGGCACTGTGGCAGTTGGCCAAATTTCAATTGTTCGAGGTAGTCAGCCACCTAATAACTTTGTAGATAGTACATCCTTTCAACAAATTGCAACAGAAAGTCTTGTTCAGCAACATCAAGGTTCCTATTCGATTCAAAATTTAACTAATGCTGGATCTTTAATTTCAGGGATTAATTTAGGTGCAAATGGAATCAATCGAATTATTGGCAAGGCAACTCATATCACTGGAGATACTTTAATTGATAGAGCAGTCATTAAATCAGGAATGATTGATAAATTAAAGACATCAAACTTTGAATCTGGTTCTGTAACTACTATGGTATTAGCATCAAATTCAGTAACTGCAGATAAGATGGTCGTGGATCAAGCCTTCTTCAATAAGTTAGTTGCAAATGAAGCTTATTTACGACAGCTGTTTGCTAAGAATGCTTTTATCAATAGTGTACAAAGTGTTAGGATTGATGCTAGTCAAATAAAGTCAGGCTTACTAAGTGGTGATAGAATTCAGGGTGGCACAATAACTGGAACCACAATTTCTGGTGGATTACTAACTGGAGAAACAAAAATTAAGTTAGGTGCTTATGGTTCATTTGACGCTATCAACGGTGGATTACAGATTAATGTTCCTCGTCAGTTTAATTCTAAAGATGGTTTAGGTGTACAATTTATAGGTTCTTATGGCCGAGGGGACAATGTTCCTTACGGCTTATTTATTTACAAAGATTCAGATTTTACTACTGGAAACACTGCAAGTGATAGTGATGATTTTCTATTGACGGTCGAAGGATACATTAAGGCAAAAGGAATTGGCTGGTTGAAGTACGGCAAAAGCAGCATTAATGGCTCAACTACAGGAACTATTAGTTATTGGAATTCTAGTAATGTATCTCTAGACTTTGGTGGATCAGGAAATGATATTTACTACTCATATAACGGAAAGGCTTATAGCTTATGGCAAATTGTTAACCAACATTTTTCTGATAAAAACTTAAAAGAGAATATAGGCTTATCTAACTATAAAGCACTCGATTTTATCAAAAGATTTCAATTTAAAGAATATGACTGGAAGAAAATAGGGAATCGTATTCAAAAGGCTCATACCAAAATTGGACTCATCGCTCAAGATGTTCAACAAATTGATTCGTCACTGGTGTATGAAAATGGTGGTTTTCTGAATCTTGATAATACAAGATTAACGAATATCGCTTTAAAAGGGATTCAAGAGTTAATACTTGATATTCGAAAATTAAATAAACGATTGGAGATGTTAGAAGATGAACACAGATTTAATCCATCAATTAGCAGTTGACTCATTGACTAAAAAGTTGGCGCAAGCTGAAAGTCAAGCATCTCAGAGCGAGGCACTTTACTTAGTTGCTGCGAGTGAACTACAGTTGATGAAAGATGTATTAGATTATGACTCAGACCTCAAGGATTTATTTGAGGAAGTAAAAACTAAAAGAGAGAAAGGAGAAAGTTAATGGCATTAGAAATTACTAAAACAACACGTTTGGTTGGAAATTTGAAGATTGGGGATGAAGTAGTTAAGCAGTATACTGTTGATGTCGATGAACATGGTGTTTCTACAGTATCTGAGTTTCTCTATCATTCAGAGCTCTATGCGGAGCATCGTCTCGAAATGAGAAACCAAGAAAAATTGTTCCGTGATAAACGATATGAATTAGAAGATGCTGTTCTAGCTGAAATCGAGTCAAATAAAAAAGAAGAATAGGGAGTATTAAAAATGGATATTGAATTGTTTAATTTTTTTAAGAAAGCTCATCGAAACAGAAGATGGGCTTATTTTTGTATGCGTTAGCGTTGATTGTCATCATGGAAATTGTTGATTTTGCATCAGGAACATTTGCTGCCATTGTAAATCCTGATGTTGAGTATAAGAGTAGAATTGGAATCAATGGATTAATTCGTAAAGTCTTAGGGATTTTTATGTTACTGTTATTGATTCCGATGTCTGTTTTGTTGCCTGAAAAAACTGGATTTATGTTTCTGTATTCGATTTATATCGGATACCTAGTTTTTTTACTTTCCAATCACTAATTGAGAACTATCAAAAAGTAAAAGGGAATATTTTGCTTTTTAAACCAATTTTAAAAGCTTTTGAACATCTAACTGAAGAAAAGTCTAACGATGATAAGGAGGATAATCATGGAAATTGATAAAAGTAGATTACGAACAAATCTTCCTCAAATTGGGGAACAACCCTATCGACAGGTTCATGCTCACTCAACAGGAAATCCTAACTCTACGGCACAAAAATGAAGCGGATTACCATATGCGTCGTCCAGTTGAGTCAGGATTCTTCTCTCATGTGGTAGGGAATGGTCGTATCATGCAAACATGGTTAGTCGACCGAGGTGCCTATGATGTTGGTGGCGGATGGAATGTTGAAGGTTACGCTCAAGTTGAACTGATAGAAAGTCATGAATCTAAAGAAGAATTCATGAGAGATTATCGACTTTATGTCAAGCTATTACGTGAGTTAGCTGACGAGGCTGGAATCCCTAAAACTCTAGATTCTAGTAGTCTTGCTGGGATTAAAACTCATCAATTTTGTACCTACAACCAACCAAATAATGGAAGTGACCATGTAGATCCCTATCCATACCTTGCAAAATGGGGCATTAGTAGAGAACAGTTTAAGAAAGATATTGAATCTGGTCTAACTGAAGGAAACTGGAAACGAAACGAAGTTGGCTGGTGGTGGGAAGAATCAGATGGCTCTTATCCAAAATCTCAATGGAAAAATATCAAAGGAGAATGGTTCTACTTTGATAATAGAGGCTACTGTTTCATCAATAAATGGTTCAATGATGGTAAAGATTGGTTTTATTTTGATAAGCGCGGTGCCATGGTTACTGGTTGGATGCATATCGATCATAGGTGGTATTACTTTAAGTCGGATGGTCGAATGGCTAAAGGTTGGGTAAAATATCGTGAAACTTGGTATTACTTAGATGAAAAAGATGGAGATATGAAATCTAAGCAATTTATTAAATCAGGAAATGGCTGGTATTATCTCAAGGCCGATGGTTCGCTATCAGTAAAACCAGAATTTACGATTGAACCTGATGGTTTGATTACTACTAATTAAGAGTTTGCAAATGCTACTATTAAAATAAATCTTTAAAAAAATAAACCACCGAAGTTGGTGGCTCATGTGGTATAATATCTATTGTAGAAAAGTGAAGACGGTGGCTCCTTATACCGAAAGAGAGGTGATGCCTATGGGTAATTCATCAAAATCTGACGGAAAGGAGGAGCGTGTTTGAGCTCATTTGAAGTCGTTCAGACCATCTTTGGCTTTGGTACTTTTACCATTGCTTTGATTGGTTTGTGCTATAAAATCTTCAAGGACGATGACAAAAAGAAATAACCCGTCCCCACTTTTGACCGAGTTGTTGGACGAGTTATAGTCTGATAATAGAGAGTCACCGTCTTTTTAACGGTTCTACATGGAGCTGAGTTGGCGCTCAGCTCTTTTTCTACGTTTATTATAACATATTGCGATTAAATTTCAAATAAAAAATCTAAGCCTGGTGAAATACATCAGGCTTTTTCTTTTTGATTTTTTTCTTAAAACCGGAAAAAACTATCTTGAAATTACCTATTAAGGTAAGAGGAATATAAAGACATTTTATTAAAGAACAGGGTTGCTGATTACTTGACTAATATAGCGTTTAGAGGGATATATAGTGTGTAAAAACTTCTTCTAGGAGGAAAAATGAATATAAGAAAAATTGAAGCAAAGAATAACAAAAGAAAAAAGAGAATTTGTGCATATGTTCGAGTTTCTACAACCAACGGAAGTCAACTTGATTCGCTAGAGAATCAAAAAGTCTATTTTGAAAAGTTGTATGCTGAACGTGATGATGTTGAGTTTTTGGGTGTTTTTTGTGACAAAGGGATTTCGGGTTCAAAGTATGATAGACCTGATTTTCAAACTATGTTAGATGCTTGTAGAAAAGGGACAAATTGATGTTATCCATACTAAGTCAATATCAAGGTTTGCAAGAGATCTCATCAAATGTTCTTGAAATAAGTCGAGAATTAAAAAAACTCTTGGTATTGATATCTTTTTGAAGAGCAGAATATCCACACTTTATCAAATGAAGGTGAAGTTATCTTGACTGTGTTAGCAAGTTTGGCTGAGGAAGAGTTACAAAGCATGAGCGGAAACCAACGATGGAGTTTTCGTAGAAAGTTCCAGAAAGGAGAATTACTCATTAATGCTAAACGGTTTTTAGGGTATGATTTAAACGAAAAAGGTGAACTTGTTATAAACAAAGCAGAAGCGCAAATAGTAAGAACCATCTTTTATAGTTATTTAGAAGGAATGGGTACACATAGGATTGCTAAAAAACTTAATGAGGACAGGGTTCCAACCGTAACAGGAAAGAAATGGTATGATAGCACAATTCGTAATATCTTAAAAAACGAAAAATACAAAGGCTCTTTACTGCTTCAAAAATACTTTCATGGTGGTGTAAACGGTCCAAAGAAATTAAATCAGGGACAGTTGGAACAATACTATATCGAAGATAATCATGAAGGAATTGTATCTAAGGAAATATGGGAAAAGGTTCAGGTAAAAATGAAAAGCTGTTCTCGGATCCAAGGTACAAATAAAACCTATAAATTTTCCAGAATGTTAAAATGCCAGTATTGTGGTTCAACATTAAAAAGACAGGTATCTTATAAGAAAAAGATTATTTGGTGTTGTTCCAAATATATCAAAGAAGGAAAAAATTCATGTAAAGGTATGAGAGTCCCTGAAAGGGATATTGAAGATTGGAAACTAAGTTCACCAGTAACTGTGTTAGAAAGGATTGAAGATGGAGAAAAACATTACAGTTATACCGGCCAGAAAAGCTACAGCAAACAGTCATATCTCAAATTCAGAAAAAAATCAGAGTAGCCGCTTATTGTCGAGTGTCTACAGACCAAGACGAACAGCTATCAAGTTATGAGAATCAGGTCAATTATTATCGTGAATTCATCTTAAAACATGAAGATTATGATCTGGTAGATATTTATGCAGATGAAGGTATTTCAGCAACTAATACAAAAAAACGTGAAGCTTTTAACCGACTGATACAGGATTGTAGAGAAGGTAAGATTGACAGAATTTTAGTTAAATCTATTAGTAGATTTGCTAGAAATACATTGGACTGCATCAAGTATGTAAGAGAACTGAAAGATCTAGGTATTGGAGTAACTTTTGAAAAAGAGAATATTGATAGCTTAGATTCAAAAGGAGAAGTACTTCTTACTATTCTATCGTCGCTTTGCACAGGATGAATCAAGATCTATTTCAGAAAACTCAACTTGGGGAATTCGTAAGAAGTTTGAGCGTGGTGTAGTTCAGGTAAATACTACAAACTTTATGGGATATGACAAAGATGAAAAAGGAAATCTAATTATAAACTCTGAACAAGCAAAGGTCGTGAGGTATATATTTGATAGATTTCTAGAAGGATACAGTCCAGAATTTATTTCCAAAGAGTTAAGAGAACAGGAAATACCAGGTTGCACAGGTAAAGCAAAGTGGTGCCCAAGTGCTATATGGAAGATGCTTCAAAATGAAAAATACAAGGGTGATGCTTTGCTTCAGAAAACCTATACTGTTGATTTCCTGACGAAGAAACGAATAGATAATGATGGACAAGTTAATCAATACTATATTGAAAACAATCATGAACCAATTTTAGATAAAGAGAAGTGGGAGATTGTTCAGTTAGAAATAGCAAGAAGAAAGAGATTTAGAGAACAATATAAGCTCCAATTTTATATCATGCAGAAAGAAAACAATCCCTTTACAACAAAAGTATTTTGCGCAGAGTGTGGTTCAGCATTTGGTCGAAAAAATTGGACGACAAGTCGTGGTAAACGGAAGGTATGGCAGTGTAACAATCGATATAGGATTAAAGGTCAGATTGGATGTTTAAACAATCATATTGATGAAGAAATGCTTGAGAAAGCCTTTATGAAAGCAGTTGGAATATTGCAAGATCATAGATCTGATGTGGTAGCTAAGTGGCAAAAGCTAGAGCAGGGAGCAAATCTTCTCCATAAGCACTATGCAAAGCAGATGTATCAGATACTAGATTTAGATAAATTTGATGGAGTTATCATGAATCGAGTTCTCGACCACATCAGTATTTCAGAAGCTGGACAAATTGTAGTAACTTTCCTTGAAGGAACTGAGGTAGATTTATAAGAGACTGTTACTGGGAAGTTACAGTCTTTTTAGTGGGTTAATGGTATAATGAGATTATAAATGTGGATATTGTTTAAATTCTCTGGAGGACGCATAATGTTGAATTTAGTAAAAGGTCACCAAGTTAGCTTGGTAGAAAACCTGTTTGAATCATTTACAAAGTTAACTGAACATCATTTGATGGCGAATGTACACGCAGAAAAAATATTAGAGGTTTTTCAACACTTTATTGCGATTCATGATGAGCCCTTGTTTTTTATTTTGGAATTGCCTGTCAGTAATGATAGAGAAAAAGTGATAGAAAAGAATATTATCAAGGAATCTCATAAGGATGTTTATTATATTGATGGTTGTTCAAGAGAGGAATGCCTAGCACTGTTGATTAGATACGGTGATTTACTTGTTAATGATGGACTAAGTAAGTTTGGATTTGGTGGGCATAAAAGTTATAGTCACAATCTCATTCCTTATTTTTAAGACCATCTATGTTATAATGAAGTGAAGCTATTAGAGGAGGTTTATATGTCAACTCAAAGTATTTATGGGGAGTATGCTCAATATCTCCCCAAAATTTTACAAGAAATAACAGACCCCATTATTGCGGCTAATATTGCTAGCAAAAAAGAAACAGGTTTTAAACTCTATGAACATTTCATTTCACGGATTAAGGAAAGCGACTCCATGCGTGTAAAGTGTCGTAGAAAGAATTTGCCTGAGACGAGCCAGTCTGCCCTTAGGGAAATTCGTGACAGCATTGGAATCCGTATTATTTGTGGTTTTGTCAATGATATTTACAAGATCATCGAAGTAATCAAGGCTATTCCTGGTGTCATGGTCTACAATGAGAAGGATTATATTTCAACTGCCAAGCCTAACGGCTATCGCTCTTATCACCTCATTTTGCAAATGGAGACAAATTTTCCAGATGTCCTAGGCAATGATAAAGGGACCTGTCGTCCGAGATGGCAAATCCTTCGTTATGGATATTACCCCAGATATCCATGTGAAAGCCGAGGAAAAGTCTCTCTTTGAACTTGTAACTCTCCTTGTGGATAATGCTAACAAGTATTGTGACTCTGAAGGAACGGTTACGGTAAGGCTTCGTCAAGTCGGAAGAACACGTAAACGGGCTCGCTTATTAGAAGTGGCAGGAGTTGCACGCGATATTGCCGATCCGTGGTATACAGGAGACTTTGATGGGACGTACCGCGATGTGACATTGGGGTGCAAGTCGCTCTTAGAACAATTAAAAAAGGAATTATAGTATGGATAAGATTAGAAAAAATTGGGCAGTGATGATTGCTCTGGCAGCTGTTTCGTTACTTGTCGTCTTGAATTTTAGCGCCATCCTCACATGGATTTCAGAATTTATTGGGATGATGTTCCCGCTTATTTTAGGGATGATTTTGGCATTTGTGTTAAATGTGCCAATGAAGCGAATTGAACAAGGGTTGGAGAAGATGAACTTCCCGCAAAAGCTGCGTAGAAATACCGCAATCGTGAGCATTATTGTGATTCTGCTTCTGATTATTTCGCTGTTGATTTGGATTATTGCGCCAATGATTGCTAAAACCGTGTCGCAACTGAGCGATAGTGTCAATCACTTACTATTCGTGGTGGCGGATTTTGTACAACATTCAAATTAATGCAATCCAGTGAAGTGAGTCAAATTACCGACTCACTAAGTCAAAGCAATATCGTATCGTCTGTCATTACATTCCTTGGCGGATTTACAACGAATATTTCAGAGCTCTTCTCAAATGTGTTCTCTGTAATTATGGGGATTTTCTTCATGATTAATATTCTCGCAAGTAAGGAAATGCTCGCACGTTTAACGCTTCGCTTTCTCAATGTGGTCTTGCCAAAAGATAAAATCGAGCACATTACGTATGTTGGGGAAGTCATCGTGGACACGTATGACCGTTTCTTGATGAGTCAAATTATCGAGGCGGGAATCGTTGGGGTTATGATTTTTGCTGGATACTCTCTTGTAGGGTTGCCATATGCAGGACTTGTTGGGGTGCTGTCCGGAGTACTCTCATTCCTTCCGTATATCGGGCCGTTTATGGCGTGCGGAATTGGAATGCTCTTCACCTTTACAGAAAGCCCAATTCAAGCACTCATTTCGTTAGTCGTCTTTATGATCGTTCAAATAGTGGAAGGAAATGTCGTCTATCCGATGGTTGTCGGCAGTTCCGTAGGGTTGCCAACGATTCTAACCCTTGCTGCTGCGTTAATCGGTGGAAATCTCTTTGGTTTAGTAGGAATGATTTTCTTCACACCAATCTTTGCCGTGATTTACCGTCTCGTGAAAGAATGGGTGGAGAAACATGAACAAGCTGCTTCAGTGGTAGCTGTAGGAGCTATTATTGATGAAGAAAATTAGTGACTTGAGAATTACGGGGAAAAAGCTCCTCTTTGAAGGGATTGCGTTCCTTGTTGTTGGGATGTTGCTCCTTATATATGGACCAAGTTTCCCAGAATTGATGTTACGTCTGTTTTTAACATTCTTATGGGCCCGCGAACTATGGAATTTTCTATTTCGTTGGTTTAGTAAGGCGACGGCAAAAGACCCGCTTTGGCTGAATGTAGGAAAGTTCATATTGTATGGATTTTTAGCAGGAAATCAATTCTTCCTGTCATTGCCGGTTGCGATTGTAAGCTTCTTGATGGGGCTCAATGAAGTGATGAACGCGGGAATTAGTGGTGTGACGTACTGTATTTATGTCAAAGATGCCATCCGTCCGCGATTCCGCTTGCTCTTTGATACCATTTGGCTTTCAGTTGTCGGGGTGGCCACTTTAATTGCGCTTGGGGGCGACGGCAACTTGCAAATGTTCTTCCTATCGCTTTATCTCATCGGGCATGGGATTAGCAATATTCGTGATGGCTGGTTCTTTGAGGCCGAAGTTGGAAAGAAAGTCCTTCGCAGACGCTGCGTCGTGGGATGCCGCTTGTATTTGCTGCACTGATCCCTCGAGCAACCCTGCAAAAAATCAATGATGCATTGGAACTTGGAGAAGGCGAAACCGCTTCTGAAATTTACGACCGTGCGAAAGAAAATGCAGAACCCAACTTAGAAATGTTTATTCACGTCACAAAAGACGGATTTGGGGCAATCGGGCATGTCGACCTATGTTATAAGGGACGCATTATTTCATTCGGGAACTACGATACGAATTCCGAGCGTCTGTTTGGAACGATGGGAGACGGGGTACTTTTCAGTGCCGACCGTGAAAAATACATTGAATTTTGTAAACGCGAAAACCATAAGACTTTACTCGGTTATGGCCTGGCGTTATCTCCAGAACAACTCGCGGCCATCGATAAGGAAATCGCCAAATTGATGTCGTTGACAGTACCGTGGGATCCGCCGCAAATGGTGAAACCGAAGCGTCCTGGAATCGACAAAGAAGAACCGATGTATGCCTACAAGCTCAAACAAGAAGCCGTTGCACTCTTGTATAAATTCACTTCTTCAAAATTCAAGACGTATTTTGTCATGAGTACCAACTGCGTACTGCTAGCCGATACGATTGTCGGAACAGCAGGAACAGATATTTTAAGCGCCCGAGGGTTTATTTCCCCAGGGACGTACCAAGATTACTTAGATAAGGAGTTTGAGAGACCGCATAGTCTAGTCGTGACGAAGCGCGTCTATAAGTAAGAACATGGAACTTCAGGAAAAAGAATTCTTTATCCGAGAAGCACTGAAGGAAGCCCAGAAAGCCTATGACCAAGCAGAAGTGCCAATCGGGGCTATCGTGGTCTTGATAAGATAAGAAAAAGAAATGCTCAAATCAGATTTGATAAACATTATAACTAAGATAGACAAAGATGATATAAATTAACGTTTTTGTTTGACAGGCAAGTTCTTTTTTTATTAAAATAATTGTAAGTAAAAAAAGAGTGGGTATTTTTCTGGTAAATTTCAAAAATAAAACCTTGATTTGGCGCCATTTCTTTTCTGTTCTTCTCGCAGGTGCGAGAGTAACCCCCTTTTGTTGAGAATTTATACCTTTTTAAATGAAAATAATACAAGTAGGACACTTCTAAAAGTGATCTACTTTTTTTAAATAGTTTCATTCTAAAGTTTAATTTTAAACAACGACTCACTCACTTTCATTCTATAATATAGAAGTTTGCTAGCACCACATGTTGAGGAGGTATCACTGCTTGTACGAGTTGATACTTCAGCGAAGTAGAAGCAAATGTTCGCCCATAGGATAGGACTCGTAGAATGAGGAGGGAAACCAACGAAATGATACGGTAAGTCCGAACCGCCGAGTGTGTGGCTCTGCTCTTCCAATCTGAGACAGTCGAAAAGTAGAAGGGGATGGTATTAGTATCAATCAATGAGTAACAAAGTAACAGCATGATTCGAAACATTTGCTTGTAATTTGCGGAGGAACATCAATATGGATGGAATAACAAATGATTCTATAAAAACGGCTAAACTAATGAAACAATTATGGACCCAATTGACCGATAAAGAAGCTATTGATGAAGTAAAAAAATATACGAATGGCAAAAATACTGCAATCTTTACTGAAGTTGAAGGTGACACAATTGTAGGTCTAGCACTATGTTCACTCAGATTTGATTATGTTGAAGGTTGTAAATATAGTCCTGTTGGATTCTTAGAAGGGATTATTGTCGACGAGGAATATCGTTTAAAGGATATTGCTAAAAATCTCTGTACAAAATGTGAGGAATGGGCGAAATAAAGGATGTAAGGAATTTGCAAGTGACTGTACTTTAACGAATACCGATTCTATAAGATTTCATCTCAATATTGGATTTCAGGAGGCAAATAGAATTATTCATTTTAAGAAAAAAATATAATTTCAGAACGTGGCCAACATTTATGTATCTTTAGGAAGTGTGATAACTTGAAAGAACAAATTTTTTTGATGGGTGGAAATCCGCCGATAAAGAACCATACGATTGTTAATAAAATTGTGTCATCAAGGAAGATCGAAAGAATTGTCATTTTTACAGTTTATCGAGAAAATTGGCAACCGTATATGAAAAAGTACACGGAAGTTTTCCAAAGACATTTTTCTAACCTAAACGTTGATTACTTGCTCCTGGACACTGAGCAGATTGATTTTGATAGCTATCTAGATGCTGATCTAATTATCATCGGTGGTGGAAATACGGAAAAATATATTGCTACTTATGTTAATCAGGAGTTCAAAAGTTATATCGATCATATGCTTAATAAAGGGGCAAAAATTATAGGATATTCTGCAGGAGCCTTATTATTAGGAGAAAAGGTCTATATCTCACCTAATGATAATTCAGATCATCAGATAAAGATAAAGAATGGATTAGGACTCTTTAGTCAGTTTTTAATTAGTGTCCATTATGATTCATGGAATGATAAAGCTAATAAGGATAGAGCTGAAGAACTCGTTAATGTTCCAATAATTCCACTAAATGATCATTCCTGTCTTGTATTAGATAAACTTGGAAACATTATTGAGAAAATTGACTAGTTTTCATTATCTAAATCTTGATCTAGGTAACTAAAGTGTAGACGAACTGGATAATGAAAAGCCTTCATTGTAAAGCTTTTTTTGCATTTTTGTGATAGAATATAGGTAGTTATAATCGAGAGCAACTAAGAAGCAGAAAATACAATATATAGAATAATCAAAATAAGGAAGATAGAATGACAGAAATTGATAAAAAGGAATTTAAAAAAATTATCTTTATATTACATTTGGAATTACTTATATAGCTTTGGGGGCTTCTTGCCATAATTACGCAATCAAATATTTTTGGGATTAGAAACGATTATAGGTAGAACATTACATATAGTAGGTGCACTTGGACCAGCTATTTCAAGTGGCTTTTTATTTGAAAAAGGAATAATATAAAAATTTAAACATTTTATATCTAATAAAAGAAAAAAATAGTAGTATTTATTTCATTATTCATTTGTTAGCAATTTTGATACTATTCTCTGTATCTTCCTTAGAATTAAACGGAGTATCAATTTATTTAATGCCACTATTCTTTATTCAATTAATTTTTTGGTGGTGGACATGAAGAATTAGGGTGGAGAGGTATACTACAACCCTTACTTGATAAAAAAATATACATATTGGCAATCTAATTTGATTGTAGGATCAATTTGGGTGATTTGGCATCTACCTTTATGGTTTATAGTTGGAGAAAGTCATCAAGGATTTCCTTTTATTTTTATTTTTTTATATACATTATTTTTTTAAGTTTTTGTTTTAGGGCTTCTTTACCGTCAAACCCAATCAGTTGGTTACTGTATATTATTTCATGCGTTCGCAAATTTGTTAAATCTCTATTTTGTGTTAAAAATTAATGTTATTTTTATTATCATTTTTATTGGTTATTTGATTTATACGATATTGGCTAGTAATAGAATTAGTAAGGAAAAGCAGGTGGAAAAATTGTAAAAGAGCCACAGGGACTTTTCTGGGGTGGATATTACGAATATTTTTCAGATTTAGATGGATATTATTGGGAAGTTTCTTGGGGACTCAATTTTCAATTTGATGAAAATGGACTATTGAAATTTTAGTAATTAAGGGAGATAGCAAAAATGGCTTCAAGGAAAGAATATTTAGATTTCATTTTATTACAATTGTCCGAGTTGGAAGAAATATCATATAGGTCAATGATGGGCGAATATATTATTTATTATCGAGGAAAAATTGTTGGTGGAATTTATGATGATAGGTTTTTAGTGAAGCCTGTTAAATCTGCAATAGCGTATATGCCGAATGTAGAATACGAATCGCCGTATGAAGGTGCCAAGGAAATGCTATTGGTAGATGATGTTGATAACAAAGAATATTTAACCGGCTTATTTAATTCAATGTATGATGAGCTACCTGCACCAAAACCAAAGAAAAAGAAATAATAAAATCTCAGTTTATCTAGGTAATACTATTTAACAATAACCTTATGCTATCGTTAAAAAGTTTATAGAACAGACAAGATTACCCGGCATAATTAGTGTTCACTCGTTTCATGCTGAGGCCGTACCACTGCTTGTCCGAGCTGAGGCATCAGCGAAGTAGAAGAAGATGTTCTGCCCATGGGACAGCTGTCGTAGAGTAAGGAGTTTACGACGAAACGATACGGTAACAGAGAATCTCTGAGAGTGTTTCTCTGCTCTTAAAGTGAACGAAAGGAATAATGAAAAGCGTGAAGGTAGCTTTTCTAATCGAATAGAGGGTAAGAATTAGAGTAATAGTTCAAATTGGACTTCTGGATACCATAGTCTGACATGCTATGAATCTATTTCAGAAGCCGGACAAATTGTAGTAACTTTCCTTGAAGGAACTGAGGTAGATTTATAAGAGACTGTGACTGGGAAGTTGCAGTCTTTTTCAGGTTTTAATGGTATAATGAGATTATAAACGTGGATATTGTCTAAATTCTCTGGAGGACACATAATGTTGAACTTAGTAAAAGGTCACCAAGTTAGCTTGGTAGAAAACCTGTTTGAATCATTTACAAAATTAACTGAACATCATTTGATGGCGAATGTACACTCAGAAAAAATATTAGAGGTTTTTCAACACTTTATTGCGATTCATGACGAGCCCTTGTTTTTTATTTTGGAATTGCCTGTCAGTATTGATAGAGAAAAAGTGATAGCAAAGAATATTATCAAGGAATCCCATAAGGATGTTTATTATATTGATGGCTGCTCAAGAGAGGAATGCCTAGCACTGTTGATTAGATACGGTGATTTGCTTATTAATGATGGACTAAGTCAGTTTGGATTTGGTGGGCATAAAAGTCATGATGAGATCATGCTTGATAGCTATAATGTTGTGACAATTTATAGTGAAGAACTATCAAAATTTAATGACTTTTTTGAACCTCATAATATTCAATTTGTAGAAGAACTAGTGACAGCTTGGAAAACTTTTTCTAAGACCTCACCAGGAATCTCTGAACTCTATGAGAGTAATGGAAAAACTGTTTATGATTTGCCTGAAGAATTAGCTGAATGGGGAATATATTTAGCTGAAACTCGAACAGAATAGGCATATCTATAGGATTAGAAAGAGAATACTTCAATTCTCTAATACCCGAAATTTAACTTGAGTCAATTTTTAGAAGGAAAAGCTAGATATAACCACATGTTGAATGTGTAAGTTTGTTAGTGAAATGTGTATAATCGTGCAAAAATAAGAAGGACTAGAGATGTATATGTTGGAATTATATCAAAATCCTTCTTATAAAGATATAGTCGCATTTGGGTCCTTAAAAGAAGGAAATGAATTTGTATCCAAAATAACTGGATATACTCTAGAAAATGAAGATGATTTTGTTCAAGGGAATAAAGTAGAAATAACGAACATTTAGATGAAAGGTTTAGAGTAAACATGAGTCTCTTATTTGAAGAATTTAAAACCATTTGTTTCCATTTAAATCGAGTCGGAATTACACCGACACTGATGGGTTCTTTGGGATTGGAGTTTAGAACGAAAGAAAATTGGGGGCCGTCTGACATTGACATTCATGTACCTGGTGACCCTAGAGGTTGGGAAGCACCTGACCATCTCAGAATTTATGACTGGGACAAGATAATGAAAGTGATGAAAGACTTAGGCTACGTCTTAATAGATATTCATGAGCATGAATTCCAAAAGGATAGAGAAAATGTTGAATTTGGAAGTATCGATTCCTTACTTGATTTTGCAGGAGTTTCGGAATCGGATATAGAGCTTATTCACATTGAAGGCATCACTTTTCGTCTTCCAAGTCTGGAGCAGTATCTAAGTATTTACAAAGCTTCTTCTCAAGACTCCTATCGAAATGAACAAAATAACAATAAGGATTTTAAAAAGATTGAGTGGCTGGAAAAACATTTGTAAATTATCATATGAAAAGTAGTAAGTTGTAAGACTGGCTGCTATGTTATTTTTATTGGTTATTTAATTTATACAATATTAGCAAGTAATAGAATTAGTAAGTAAAAGGATTTTAAATTTTAGATAAGGAAGTATTATCATGGGAATATTCGATGATTTTGAGTACAAAGAAGAATGCCAAAATGAAGAAAAAGTAATTGAAGTACTTAAAAAGATTTTTAAGAGCAATTCATCTAAATAACTATAGTGATATTATGGATTGTGTTGATGGTTCAGAAGTTGATGATGTAAGAGAGTTACTTGAATATATTGACGATTCATTACAATTAAATGATTTTGATAAAATTGATGAATATGGTGTAGAATGTAATTTCCATCCGAACTATGAGTATTCTCAACTACAAGTTTATGAATTTAATGATCAAACTGGATTTGCTGTTGAATATCAGATGACCTCCGATTCTGAATTGGTAGATTTAACCCTACATTTAGAATTTTTATACAATGAGGATGGTTTCAAATTAACTTCTATAGATGTAGATCCTGGATAAACTATAGTTAAATATCCTCGTTATGAAATATATGTGTATACTAAGGATAGATAATTAGGTTGTAAGTTGCTTAAATATCGGTTGGTTTTTCAAATATTGGAAGGATTAATGATGTATCTATTAGAATTGTACCAAAACAATTATTCAAAGGATTTAGTCTTATTTGAGACTTTAGAAGAAGGACGAGATTTTGTAGCTCAAATCCCTGGATATACTCTAGAAAACGAGGATAGTTTTGAAGTGGAGTATTTTAGTCCAAAAAATCTACCGGATTATTTGGAAATTGACTTCAACGGAAATATTGTCCCTTTATCTAGGTTTTCGTTTAATTCTGAGGAAAATGTTGACATTATTTGGAAAGAGATTTCGAATCTATCGGTTAAAAACGATAAAATGATCGAAGGAGTTACAAAAATCGATGCTTATGTCGTGAATAACGATGAAGTGAAAGCCTATGTCGAAGCCAGAGAATCAAACTTCCGCAAGGCAAAAGCTTTCTTAGAAAACAAAGGGTATGAAGTCGATAGAAGCTTTTTAGGAAGTGAAGACGGCGAAGCGATTCTCTACAGAAAACGAGGCGCCGAAGATTGGCACTTCTTGTGTCACTTAGATCCTTCTTTTACAGAGATTGAAAATGTAGAGAGATATGTGAAAGAAGCGATGGAAGAGATGCAATAGTCACTCAAATTTCCTTTTGAGTGTATGCCACTGCTTGCGTGAACGGATTAAGCAGTAAAGAGAAATACCTAGCACTATTTGGTTTCTTAAGGAGAAAGGGCACTATGAAAATGGAAATAGGGAAAACCTATCTAGTGAAAAATGATATTTTCAGTTTAAAAAAAGGTGAACTCTGGACCTTAGTTGACAAGGGTTATCAGGCTTATTTTGGTGAACATAATTTCGTATTTGTCAATGATGATAAAGTGAAGGTATTTGCAGTGTTACAAGAAGGTTCAGAGGAAGATATGAGAATTTACCATCATCTGGATAATTATTTTGAAGAAGTTAATCGTGAGAATTTCTAAAGAATGTGAGATGAAAGTTGTATCTGTGAGTTTTAAATTTTGCTTAGCCCCAATCTATCACTACCAAGTACAGGGAATTAATTTTTGGGATAGACGTCCTTACAGAGGCTTTTCCGATTATCAAAAAGATCTAGACTGAAACCAAGCTGAAAACCATCTGGTTCAGTCTTTTTTTCTATTTATGTAGTATAATATAGGGTGTAGGGATTCTATTTTTTAATAGGATTTTCCAAGAACGAAAAATCATCTAGAAAGAAGGAAAACATGAAACAATCGCTTGAATTTTTAAGAAAAAGAATCACCGATAAGATGCCCTTAGAGGAAATGGTAGCAATCTTTGAAGACTTGTGTCGTGAGCCTATTGAGGATGAGATGATTTTATTTGAAACAGGGACATTTACAGCTATATCTGATAAGCCAATGTTTCAACTATCCTTAGTAAGACAAGCTCCAAATGAAGATGAAGAGTTTTATCAAGTTCACCTTGATATTTTCTATGAAGCAAGTCAAGAGAATGAAATATTTCATGAATCGATCTGGGATGAAGATTTAGAGGAAAATATCTTTGATTACATTAGAGCTTCAGAGGTGTTTGCCTATGCTAAAGAGCAGGAATACCAAGCGGTTAAAATTTATCTGGAAGAAACTTAAGAAAAGGTAAGTAATATGTTTGATTTTTTTAAGAAAAAAACACACAAAAAACTTGAAATCAATCTTCAAAACAATTCAATGATTATTAATGGAACTAGCTTAGCTTTTCCTTTGTCCTTGAAAGATATTGAAGCTGTATTGGGGAATCCTGACCAGGTTGTCAAAAAAGAAAATAAGTTTATTAAATACATTTATGACAATGCAGGTATTGTATTTGAACATTCTTTCTCAATTAATAATCATTTAAAAAAATGTAAGACCTATATTGATGAGGAACATTTGATTTCTACCGTTTTCCTCTACTATGGCGATGTAGTAAAATCTATGATCGGAGAGAAAGAATTACCAAAGCAACCATGTCGAGCTGAGTTATTATCCAATGGAAAGTCTCCTTATTTCTTTTCTGATAGACAGAGAGTAGGGGATTTTAACCTTATTTTATGGACCCCTTACGGAACTAATTTTAATGGAATTGCAGAGACCATCACAGACACACTTTCTATTTCTTACTTTCCAGACATTAAACATGAACGGGAAAGCTACAAGTTAAAAGAAACTGACGGAGAATTGCTACACTTTGATAATATAAATTTTAAATTAACTATTATCCAGGTTTTGATGTATGATTTACGAGTGCTGAAACCTGTTTTTAATATTTTTGACTTTGCAGAGGAAGCCAGTGAGTTGAATATCGACACAGAAAGTATGGAGATTATTCAGCCAGCACTTGATTATATGATAAATCTTCCTATACCTAAGAAATATGCCGAACAAGTCCATGAAATCTATATGGATGGAGGTAACGAGATTTATATGAATCTGATACCTCAGTGGGATGGTGAAGATGATAGTTTCGATCTAAATGAAGTTAGTCTTAAAGAATTGCAACAGTTTCCAAATCTGAAGCAAGCGACTATCATAAGCGGTAATTTTGAACATGTCAAAGAAACCTTCGACAGGCAAGGGGTTCAAGTGAAGGTATTGTAATTATCGCATTTATATGAATAAATCATAAATGGATGGTATAAGTTCTTTAAGGATAAGGATAAAAAAGAAAGAAATCTGGTGTTGGAAAATGAACTTTCTTGATCTTAACTCTAATCAGAAAGATACGATATTATTAATCCACCCGATGTTATCATCTGCTCAAGGGATGAAGGCCCTGATTGCAGACCAGATGGGGCAAGAGTTTAGATATATCATTCCGGATTTGTCTGCGCATGGGCAATCAGCTTCGCTCATCTACGAATCGACTCTTAAGGAAAGCCAGATGATCTATGACTATCTAAAGGAACATCATATTAAAGAATTGCGTTTAGCCTTTGGCGCATCCTTAGGTGGAGTTGTGTTACTGCAATTGTTGAATTACAAGGACATCAAGTTTGAGAAACTTGTTTTTGAAGGAGTCAGTTTATGGACCAAAGCGCCTATGCTTGATGTTTTTACTAGGTATTTATTGTTAATAAAGCATAGAAAAGCCTTGCGAAATAGAGATCTAGCTGTTCGTAAGATGGTTGCACTTTATGGAGAAAAAGGAGAGATGATGGCGGATTCTTTCATTGCTATGGATGAAGAAAGCATCAAACATATTTCCCATGATTGTGCCTTCGTAGCTTTGCCTCACCTTACGCCAGAGGAACAAAAAAGCTGTGTTTTCTTTTATGGTTCAAAAGAATTCGACTTGATAGCTGCTAAAAAAGTTCTTCCCAAAAAGTATCCTTATGCCACATTTCACATTTGGCAAGGATATGACCACTGTCACAAGATCACTGAAAATTCGGCAGTTTACTGTAAATTATTAGAAGAAATGATTGTAAAGAAAAATATCAGTTTTAATGAGGTAAGACATGACAAGTAAAAAATCTGATCTTGAACATTATAGAAATATGATTTCTTCAGTTTGTAACTTGATAGAATTTCTTCCACAAATTTATTTTTTTCGAATTTTTGAAAGAATAATTCTTAGACAGTTCAGGATTGTATCTATTTTAGTTCAGTACTTTCAATTTTTTTGTTTTTTTAGAAATTTTTATTATATAATAAAGTGTATCAAAAAAAGATATATTGATAGCCTAAAGATGTAAATAGATATTGAGGAGAAAATGAATGCAAAAAATAATGTTGATTATCAATCCAACCTCTGGTGGCGAAAAAGCCTTGGATTATAAGGTGAAGCTGGAGAATAAAGCCTTAGATCACTTTGAACATGTGGAAACCAGAATCACTGAGAAAGCTCTTGATGCAACAAACTTTGCAGCAGAAGCTTCTCGGGAGAAGTTTGATGCTGTCCTTGTTTTCGGTGGAGACGGGACTGTCAATGAAGTCATCTCTGGTATCGCGGAAAAAGACTACATTCCTAAACTTGCGATTATCCCAGGAGGAACTGGAAATCTCATCACGAAACTATTAGAAATCAATCAGGATATTGATGGAGCCATTGACGAGCTTGATTTTAGTTCTACGAATAAGATTGATATCGGAAAATCAAATGGAAATTATTTTGGTTATATCTTTAGTATTGGCTCACTACCAGAAGCCATCCATAACGTTGGGATAGAAGATAAAACAAAGTTTGGTATGCTAGCCTATGCGATTAACACCATGAAGTCTGTCGTTACTGATCAAGTATTTGACATTAGAGTTGAGACAGAAAATGGAAATTACATTGGGCCAGCGAGTCATGTTTTGGTTCTCCTTACCAATTATTTCGCTGACAAAAAAATCTTTGATGAAGACAAGGATGGTTATGCTAATATTTTGATACTAAAGATGCCTCAATCCTTACTAAATTGTCAGTCATCCCTGATTTATTAAAAGGGGATGTTGTCATGAATGAGAATATCGAGTATATCAAAGCTCGTCATATAAAAATTTCTTCAGATACTGCCTTAGAAACGGATGTTGATGGTGACAAATCTGATGACCTACCAGTAGAAATCAAGGTACTAGGTCAGCATATCGAAGTCTATTCTCAGTCGAAAGAATAAGAAACTTTTGAAAAGAATAGCAGATAATAAAGGAGGCGATAAAGATGAAGTTTTTAGCAATTAATCCTATTCCAGTTAAAAAAAGAATGATTGAATTACTATTTGATTATCTTTTCATTCTAGCTTATTTAATTCTATTGGCTCTAGGTTCCTTTGTTTATTATCTTATTTTTCAAAAAGGCATGCAGCAACCAACAGAATTTGAGTCGCAGTCCATTACATTTTTCACTTCTGTTTTGCCAATCACGCTCATTTTTACATATTTGGATTATACAAAAAATGGTAGCTTTGGCAAGAAAAAAGCAGAGCTTCAACTGGTTTACGAGAAAAAAACAGTACAAGCTAGCCTAATTAGAAATGCTATCAAATTTTTACCTTGGCAAATAGGTCATATGTCTGCCATTCATAGTGTTTATAGTGGTTTTGATCTATTATATTTTATCCTCTGCTATACATCTATTTTATTTTTGGTAGTCTTACTAGCAATGTCTATTTTCAGGAAAGATAAGCGACATTTAGGTGACCTTCTAGCTCATACACAGCTACAGCTAAAAGGTGAATGAAGTTAAACATTTCGTTTATATTTCAGCTATTTTCAAAAACAATCAAGAAGGAGCGAGACATGTGTCAGCTTCTTTTTTGGTTTTAAAATATTTTACATTTAGTGAGAAATATTTGGACTTGAAATGAATTTGAACTATAATATAAGAGAGGATGATCGACTTGAAAAAATCTTAGTAAAAAGGAAACATTTTATGAAAGTATCTAAAAAAATCAGATTAATGAGCTGTTGTGGTTTAGCTATCTTTACTTTAGCTGCCTGTGGTACAAATCAAACCAATCTATGGAACAACAGAATAGTTCAACTACTAAGTTTGCGAGCTCAGATAAAGAAAGCTACAAAGGAACCTATAGCAATCTCAATAGCAAGGAAAGCGAAGAAGAAGTTCGGAAAGTCTTGGCTGCACATTTGGATAAAGATAGTGTCGATGCATTTTTCAACCTAGTAAATGATTATAACGCGACTGTCGGTTCGGTTGGCTTAACTGGAGATTTTTCTACATTTACCAAAACAGACTATGATGTTGAAAAGATAAGCAATCTTTGGGAACCCCAAAAAGGTGATTTTGTTGGTACCAACTGTCGCATTAACAGTTATTGTTTATTGAAAAATTCTATCGAAATCCCTAAGTTAGAGAAAGATGATTCCCTCTTGTTTGTCGATAACGATGCCATTGATAAGGGCAAAGTCTTCGGTGCAGAAGACAAGGATGCTTTTGATACTTTATTCTCAAGAGTCAAGACCGAAGCAACGACAGATGTCAAGATCCATGCAGCAAAGATGGAAAAATTTCTTTCTCAATTCAAGTTTAATGAAAATGCAAGAATGCTCTCTGTAGTAGTCCATGATGACTTGGATGGTCAATCGCTCTTTATTGGTCATGTCGGAATACTTGTGCCAAGCGAAGACGGCTATCTCTTTGTCGAAAAGCTGACCTTTGAAGAGCCTTATCAAGCCATCAAATTTGCGACCAAGGAAGATTGTTACAAATATCTAGATACAAAATACGAAAACTATACAGGAGAAGGTCTAGCTAAACCATTTATTATGGATAATGATAAGTGGGTTCAATTTTAAAGGAAGGCATTGAATTGGAAGAAGCACTGACATTCATAATGATTGTCTTAGGCGGAGTATGGGCTATTTGGGTTATCAAAGGAAATCAGCAGAAACCAAGAAAAAATGAAAGGTTTATTGGTTATATCAATCAATACGATGAAGATGGAGAACCCTACCAAGCTGAAGTTTGGGAAGTGACAGAAGATGAGGACTAGACATATGGAATTACAAGATTTTACGAAACAAGAAGAAGAAATGATAAAAAAGGGACTGACTTTTTCTAAACTGAGTGATAAAGAAACTGCTGACAAAATTATCGCGTTAATCCCTCAAGAATACATTAAGCGTATCCCGTTTTTTGTTAGAAAACATGCGATTACGCGTACGATTAAGAGAATCTATCTTGAGTATCCGGAATTGTACGCTGTTGTTGAACAAGAAGGCCAACTGCCAGAAAAAGAAGCTCAAGAATTGCGCCAAATACTTACAGACATTTTCCAAGAGAAAATGAACAAGCATAAGATTAAATAGGAGTTGAGAATGGCTATTGATGGCGTTAGAATCATTGACAGTGATCAAGCTTATGACATTTACAATGAAGTAGTCGGTCGCTATAGAGATGGTGATCATGTGGCGAATATTATCAAGGAGATCCTTGATACGGAGAAAGATGACTGTCAAACAGACTTTTTTACAGAAATTTATTGGACTGCATTTGCCTACTCACTGTGGAAGATTGGTCACCTGACTGACGATATCAGAGATAAAACCTTAGAGATTATTAAAAAAGGTCCAGATCCATTTTGGTTGGAAATAGATTCAAATGCATTGAAGCAAAGGCAAAAGGTCTTGGAAAAACTTGCAGTTCAATTGCAAACTGAAAATCCTAGACCTCTAAAGGTTCCTAAAGCAAAAGCTAAACGCAAACCCTACTTTGAAGAAGGAGATATCCTTGCTGTTAAGTTCGAAGATGAGTATGGTCTTGTCTTTGTATCTATGGTTGAGCAGAGTCCTAGAAAGCTTGAGTATCATTTAGCTTGCACGCGCCTTTTACAAACAAAAAAGCCTACAATCGATGATTTTTTGACCAGTCAAATCTCCTGTAAGATGGACAATACCAAGTTTGCTCTGGTTACAGATTGCTGGTTCAATCACAAAGATTTAGGGAAATTATTAGAAAATATTGAAAAATTGGACAGGTGAAGCTTAGACCTTTTAGTCTTTGGATACTGGCACCTGCCCAAAATTTAGAAGATATTTATGAAGAAATCACTAGAGATAAAGGCTCTTCTGGCCTACGGTTCATCGAAACCTATAAACTTGTCGATGATATTTTTTCAGTCTAATGTCTATCTGATAAGAGGAAAATAAGGGTGAATCATTCCCACACGCTATGTTGGGCTCTGACTCCATAGCTATCAATCGAACCATCTGAATTGAACTTGGATTCAATACGGTATCTTTTCCAGAGGTCGTAATCTGCTGTTTGGATGGTTAGGATAAAGTTGTTATCCTTATCAGAGACGTTATAATCAGCTGGATTGACTTCAAAGATATCGATTAATTTTCGTGTTTGAAAATCTTGGAGCTTGAGATTTGCTAGCTTGACATGATTGATGGAAATTTTTTCTAGTTGCTTGCTATCCTTAGGTGTTCTGTAATAGGTGATGACGCAGTTTTTGAGCTGATCAGTATCTTTACCTGTGGGAGTAAGGCTCATAAAGCCAAAGGACTGATTATCCCGCTTGACTTCGAGAAGCTGACCGTAGTAGAAGTGGTCGTTTTTGGGATTGGTGATGTAGCTCTCTGGACTTTTATCTTCGAAACTAAATCCTTGATCCAAAAGCTCGGAAGCCTTAGTTTCCCCGATAATGACAGTGGTATCTTGAATGCTTACTGGAACAGGTTGAGCTGGAAGACCACTCATCATCATGCAAAACATAAATACATAACTCGTTAAAAAAGCTGTCCCAATAAAAGCGTTGGTTGATGCATAGGCATGACTTTTTTGAAAGTTTTTTCTTATAGCTAATACGATAAATTTGCCAATACTTTTTAAAACCATACTAACAAGCACTATGAAAAATTGTTTCTTCAAACATTCATAAATGGCTTGAGGAAAGCTATTACCATGATAGTAGAAGCCAGCCAATACGAGGAGATTTACTATTAGATAGATTAGAAAGAACCAATGAATCTCTTTAAGGGCATTAGCATCAGTGATTTCTTCATAGTCAACGTGAATTCTTCCTTGAACAGCATGGCCAAGTTTATAAATCCAATTAGGAATGTCTTTGCCTTTTTTAACCGCAACTACAAGTCTAATATAGAGATAGATAGTAAAGGATAAGGATAGAAAGAAAAGAACATAAAACCCTAAAACAATACTAGTGAACATTACTATTTCCCCCTATTTAACATTCAGTAAAACAATTTCTTAGCTCCATTATAGCATTTTCTATAGAAATAGAGCTAAAAACATCAGTATTATCCTACAAGATTCAAAGGAGAAAAATTATGGGAATGATTGCCAATTATCAATATTTACCAGACCATGAATTAGAACAAATAAAAGTTCTTTCCAATCAAGAAGATGACTTGTTAGAATTTGCTGAGGACTCCGCTGATACTCATGATATCTTATTAGATATTGATAAGATGTGGGATGCCTTAGTTTTTATCATGACCGGCTTTAGTAGCTCTGAGTTTATGGACGATGAACCTCTGAGAGAAGCTGTTTTAGGGGTGACACCTCTAGAGGATGTATCTGAATATATCGCCTATACTGAAAAATCGAGAATTGCGGCTATCAGTCAAGCTTTAGAAGAATTTGATATGGACAAGGCTTTGAAAGACTTTAGTATGGAAGCTTGTAAAAAAGCTGACCTCTATCCAGATATTTGGGATTATCTTGAGGAAGAGGATGAAATCAAGGATGACATTCGAATCAGCTTTGTAAATATGAAAAAGTTTTACAAGCAGATCTTAAGTCTAGAAGGAAATGTTCTAGTTACTATCTGTTAATTAGAACTTAATTAGAAAGGAAAAGTAGCCAGATGAATCAATATTTACAAAAATACATTACTTTAAAGAAACAATATATAGACCAAGAGGGCAATCAAGCAAGTGTCGCAGCTCTTTATGATTTGGCCGATGAATTAGCTAAGTTAGATGATTTGGAAGCGAAGAAAGTCTTAGTAGATCTCTATGATCAATTGGGGCTCTATGCTAGTGCCTATGATTTATTTACCAAAATATTCACTAAACCGGATCGTAAACAAATTAAAAAGTTAGCTCGCTTAGAAGAGATGAGTCAAAGCCATGGGGATCGCTTTGCCCTTCCTCGTCCTCTGACGGAAAAAGAAGAGAGTAAGAGACAGGAGCTATCAAAATCTTTACCGCATTTTATCTATCATCCAGATCCTCTAGCGACAGGTTCTTTTGTTGAAGGAGAAGCCAAGCTTTGTCCATCTTGTGGGAAAGAAAGCAATATCTATTATAACTTGATGCCTTATTGTATTGACAACATTAAATCTTTGTCCATTTTGTATTGCAAACGGGCTAGCAGCAAAGAAATTTGATGCGGAATTTATCCAAGATGCTGAGGGGCAGGGTGAATTGGATCCAGAAAAAGACCAGCTGCTTTTTTGCCAGACTCCTGGCTACTCTAGTTGGCAGGGAGAAAATTGGCTTTCTTGTTGCCAAGATTATTGTGCTTATTTGGGTACAGTTGGCACTCGTGAATTAAAGGACATGGGAATTGCCGAGCAAGTTTTGGCAGACTATGAAGAGAGTGGAGGATATCAAGATATAGAAGAATATCTGGTTAAGGATGGCTCTCTTTGTGGCTACCTTTTCAGATGCCTCCACTGTCAAAAATACCAGATCTGGGTTGATGCAGATTAAATCGGAATGTAATTAGCTATGAAAATTAAAGAGAAGACTATGGAAAAACTAGAATTATTCGAAGCTGCCTCCAAAGTTTTATTAGATACCATGCAGGGATTTAAAGACAATATATCTGCCCAATTGACGCTATTAGATAGTGATAACTGGCAGTATGATAAGGGATCGATAAAGGTTTGTAAGGCTGATGAGTCAGGATTCAAAAAAAGATGTAGGGTCGGAATTAGCTACAACTTGAAAGTCTCCCTATTAAACGAAGATGCAGAGCAAATCTGGTTACTGTTTAAAGACTGGTTCAATACTAGCAGATTGGGTCAAGTTGAAAGAAATCCTAATAATGAGGATTTGGGAAGATATGTCTTCTCAGCAAGTTCTCCTCTTGGAGATCAGGTAGATTGTTCGATTTATTTGCCCAATGAGTGGAACATCCCTCAGATTAGCTTATCGGGCTATCTAACAGCTCGTTACAGGGCTTGTGATATTGATAAATCTCAAGGAAAAGATGGAGGTTTTAAGAGATGAGAAATATTGATTGGGACAAGATAAAGACTCGCTTAGATGCCTTACTGGTCATCGATGAGTATCTAACAGATCCTACTGAGGATTGGCTCAGACTCGTGATTAAGACTGAGGAAGACTATGGAATTCGCTATCTTATTGATAATGGATCTGGTGATTCCTTAGATGTGATTTTGACTGATAAACGGATCCTCATAAAAGGCTTTGATCATGAAAGTAGTTTAAGCCAGTTTGGTGCTGACGAGTGGAATCAAGACGTCATTGATGGTTTTTATAAAGGACTGGATGAAAAATATCTCTCACTTTACTCTGAAGACCAAAAAGATGAAACAACCTTCTTTATCTGGTATGACGGTCATGAGCATCAACACACTTACCAAGATCAGGATGGCGGAGAATGGTTGCTATCTTACCTCTTTGATAGCTTTGAGAGCTTTCATGAGTTTGTGACTGACTATTATGAAATTACCGTAGATAAAGATTTACTTAGGAAACTCTACATGGAAGGACAACTCTCAGATATAGAATTAAAGCAATTAGTCCAGGAGAGTTAAGAAAGTAATCATGAGAGTGAACTATAAAAATACCCCTGAAAACTATCGAGCTATGGCAGAAATAATCATCCCATCATTGCTTAATTTACTCAAAAGTTTAACCTTGTTAGAAGAGGAAATTTTTGAGCGTAACAGAGCACTGGATAAGGAAAAAGAAGCCCTTGGCATCCCAGCCAATCAAGTTCATCCCAAGTGGAATGAACTTATGGATGACTATTTTCAGAGGCAAATGCAACTTATAACTGGACGAGTGACTCAAAAATACCTGGAACGAGGAGTTCGAAATACTTATGGATCCCCAAGTGAGTATAACTATGTTAAAAGGAATGATTTTTCTGTAGATTTTATCATGACAAAAGCTGAAGAAGCAAGAATTATCACCCATTATCAAGACGCTTTAGAAATGAAGCATCAGTTTGTTCTTAGATTGGTGGATGGAAATTGGCTGCTTGATGAGAAATTTTACGGTTTTGAGGACGAAGAAACTTGGTATCTTGACTCATTATGAGGAAAATTTCCTAGTTTACTAAATAGAATGTGCACAAAGGAGAAGAGCTATGAAATTTTTGAAAAATCTATTTGCTAGTAAGAAAGAAAAGTCAGAGAAGAAAAAACAACTGATCTTGTCCATGCCCCTTTTCAAAGGAAATCAAGCCTATTCTTTAGACCAGGTCGTTCAGGAATTGAAAACTCACTGGGGGCTTGAAATTTCTGAAGTTTCTGGGGATGATTCTAGTGCAACCTTTGTGATTGATGGTGCTATCGTTGGGCTGGCTTTAATAGATTTACCCATCCCAAGTCAAGAATTTGAAGAATTATATGCCTATTCTTATCTCTGGCAGGATGTTGAGAAGGAAACACAGGAGTATTCACAACACGCTATTGTTTCCATCATGTCTGACAATCTTTCGCCAGTAGAAACCTATTCCCTATTGACTAAAGTTAATGCCTCTATCCTAAAAACTAGTCAGTCAGCTATTGGTATTTATCAGGGTTCTGCCACCTTACTCTTACCCAAAGATCTTTATCTAGACCTAGCTGACCTTTTGAAAGAAGAAATGCTTCCCCTTCAACTCTGGATTTATATGGGAATTATCAATCATGAAGATAAGACAAGTATTTACACTTATGGTTTGAAAGAGTTTGGAAAAACTGAGATTGAAATAATTGAGTCTCCTATGAATAGCGATGACTTATATTATTTTCTCTTGTCTATTCTTCAGTATGTTTTAGGCAGTGATGTCACCTTAAATGACGGTGAAACCATTGGCTTTTCAGAAGATCAAAAAATTAAAATCACTGAATCAAAAGCAGTCTTTTTGGAAGGCAATTCCTTGAAATTAGATGTTTAGACTCAATGAAAATCAAAGAGTAAACCAGGAAGCTAGCCGCAGGTTGGTCAAAGCACTGCTTTGAGGTTGTAGATAAGACTGACGAAGTCAACTCAAAATACTATTTTGAGGTTGCAGATGAAAGCTGACGTGGTTTGAAGAGATTATCGAAGAGTATTAGACTATGATTTAGAATTGAGTGCACTTCCTAGATTGAGGTTTTTATGAAGCGTGATATAAAAAAGTATTATCTCTACCGATTTTTGGTCTATAGATTTGAAAAACTTTCTTGTAAGAACCAAAGTCTTAAGGAAATAAAACCAGAAAACAAAGAAAGAATTTGTCTTGAGGCAACTCGAACAGCTAGAAAGATTATTCTAGTCTTAGGAATTCTTTATGTTTTTCTAAATGCTGCTTTGTTCATTTACCTTAGGATCAGTGATTTCCAAAATCCTTTGTTTATGATGTATACTGACTACATCGACTATTTGGGCCAGCTGATAAATGGAGAATGGGGCGGTAGTTGGCGGCAAAAGAAAACTAGTTTTTTGATGATTGCTATACTGGCTTTACCGATTGTGCTGATAGAAGGTAGCCCCTTCTTCTTGATGGTTTTATTGATTGGGAATTGGGTATTAAAGAGAAAGATAAGATTTGAGAGAGAAGATAAAGGAGTAGAGAGCCATGGCTAGAACGGTGATTATAGGTACTTTAATTGCTTATGCAATCTTTAATCTGCTACTTGGTCTGGGCTTTTATCTCTTTCTAAAAAAGAGGAAAGAGAATGGGCAGTCATTGTACGAAACCCCTGTAAACCAACAAACTCGAACAGAAAAACTGGGTCTAGGTGAGATTTTGATCTACCTGACACTGCTTGTAATCGCGGGGATGTTTGCCTTTCAGACCTTAAATAGAGGAGGGGGTGGGGAATTCTATTCTAGCAAAAATGATCCTCCTACCAGCTCTAATGGCTCTTTTTAATGCTCGAAAACGGACTGGGAAATCTATGCTTGCCCTCCTTATAACCTTTATGGTCTTTCTATTCGGAGTCATGTTTAATCTCACGATTGGTTTTCCACCTCAAGCACCGATTTTGCAAATAAATGAAAGTAAAATCACTCTGACCGAGACCAAAGCAAGTGATCTGATGGAAGCTGGATTTGATATCTATGTAAAACAGGGTGATGGAGGTAGTGACTATGAAGACCTCCTAGCAGATGGAAGTTTCCAAAAGTATGCAGGAGATAAATCGGTCACCATTGAAAAAGGCTTCAGACTTGATAGCAATGCTGTTCCCTACGCTCCCTATCTCTTTGCCAAAGATGGAATAGTACTGGGTAGTATTTCCTTTTACGGGGCAGAAGATAAGGACGTGGTTCTAGAAGATTCTATGGTTATTCAAGTTCGATTCAACAAGGATAGCATTGAAGCAGCTAAGGAACATGCTATCACTTTCAAATTAGACGAACTGGACTTGACTAGTCGACTGGATGTCCCACTTGTTCAAGAAAATTTCAAAAAGCATCTATGGTCAATTCCCCCATCTAATACCAGCGATGTTACTCAACTATGGTATGGATTAAAGTGGAAAAGTAATAGTGATCATCTATTTTGGAATGAATATTACAGTCTCATCCGTCTAGATGAAAATTATTTGATGACTGATTTTGAACTAGCTACCCAAGTATCGCGAGATGAGTAAATACGATTTTGAATAGTTAACTTTACCTATAACTATCTAAAGGAATTAATGTATTTAGTTCCTTTTTGTTATTTGATTTTAATTTAAAACGATTCCCATTTCTTGGCTAAACAAATTACACGAACTAAATAATAAATCATTTAAAAAAAGTTCTAAAAAACTTTACAAAATAGTGAAAATATGATATAGTAATGAAGCTTAGAAAATGAGATAGATGTTTTCTAGTAAATATAAACCCGAGTAAAAAATGCCTACGGACAGGCAGGGTTGAATGCCGAAGCGTGGTTGAAAAGCCACATTATTGATAGGGTTAAAAGCCTACTTTTATAAGTTGATGTTAGGACAAAGGTCCTAATTCGTATAATTTGTTAGTGTGGTGAAAGCACACGTCATCTTGTGAAACGATCAATAAAGTACGTAATATTTGCTACTAGAGAGTTAGGAAACATCAGGAACGGACATACTCAACAGAAACAACATAAACACGTCAGTAGATTGTAGAGCAGGTGCCAACCTGCTCTTTTTTCATAAGTATCCTTTAGCGCCTTGCATGGCTAAGGTGTAAAACTATGGTAAAGGAGTATGTCTCTATAATGTTAAATCAAAACCAAGCTCCTATTTATGAGGGACTGGTCAAGTTACGAAAAAAAAGAATTGTACCTTTTGATGTACCAGGTCACAAACGTGGACGTGGGAACCCAGAGTTAGTCGAACTCTTAGGGGAAAAATGCGTTGGTATTGATGTCAATTCTATGAAACCTTTGGATAATCTAGGACACCCCATTTCGATTATTAGAGATGCAGAGGAACTAGCAGCAGAAGCATTTGGTGCAGCTCATGCCTTTTTAATGATTGGTGGGACAACCTCATCCGTGCAAACCATGATTCTTTCCACCTGTAAAGCAGGTGATAAAATCATCCTTCCTCGGAATGTCCATAAATCAGCCATTAATGCTCTCGTTTTATGTGGAGCTATCCCCATCTATATCGAGATGAGTGTGGGATCCAAAGATCGGTATCGCTCTGGGGCTTGAAAATGACCGTGTGGCACAAGCTATTAAGGACCATCCAGATGCCAAGGCTATCCTCATTAACAATCCAACCTACTATGGTATTTGTTCAGACCTTAAGGGGTTAACAGAGATGGCTCACGCCGCAGGAATGAAGGTCTTAGTAGACGAGGCGCACGGTGCTCATCTGCACTTTACAGATAAACTTCCTCTGTCTGCCATGGATGCAGGAGCAGATATGTCAGCCGTATCTATGCATAAGTCCGGTGGTAGCTTGACTCAAAGTTCCCTTCTTTTAGTTGGTGATCAGATGAATCCTGAGTACGTACGTCAGATTATTAACCTGACACAGTCAACATCAGCGTCCTACTTGTTAATGGCTAGTCTAGATGTTTCTCGTAGAAACCTAGCCCTGCGTGGGAAAGAGTCCTTTGAGAAAGTTATTGAGCTATCTGAGTACGCTCGTCGTGAAATCAATGCTATTGGTGGTTACTACGCCTACTCAAAGGAGTTAGTAGATGGTGTATCTGTTTGCGACTTTGATGTGACCAAATTATCCGTCTACACTCAGGGAATCGGTCTAACAGGTATTGAAGTTTATGATCTCTTACGGGATGAATATGACATTCAGATCGAATTTGGTGATATTGGGAATATCTTGGCCTACATTTCGATTGGTGACCGTATCCAAGACATTGAACGTTTGGTTGGTGCTTTAGCTGATATCAAGCGACTATATTCACGAGATGGAAAGGACTTGATTGCTGGAGAATACATCCAACCTGAGTTGGTATTGTCTCCTCAGGAAGCCTTCTACTCAGAGAGAAGAAGCTTAACCTTGGACGAGTCCGTTGGGCAAGTCTGTGGGGAATTTGTCATGTGTTACCCTCCTGGGATTCCGATCTTGGCTCCAGGTGAACGCATTACACGAGAAATTGTGGATTATATACAATTTGCTAAAGAACGTGGTTGTTCTCTCCAAGGAACGGAAGATCCTGAGGTCAATCACATCAATGTTATTGAAAGAAAGGAGAACTAGATGGATTTATGGTTTTCTGAAGTTCATACTCCAGATGTCAAGTTAACGATGAGAACAGCCAAACAGCTCTATTCTGGTCAAAGTGAATGGCAGGATATCGAGGTTCTGGACACACCAGCTTTTGGAAAAGTGTTAATTTTAAATGGCCATGTTTTATTCTCAGATGCAGATGATTTCGTCTACAACGAAATGACCGTTCACGTTCCTATGGCTGTCCATCCCAATCCAAAGAAAGTCTTGGTTATTGGGGGTGGTGACGGCGGTGTTGCACAAGTTTTAACACTTTATCCAGAATTGGAACAAATCGATATCGTGGAACCTGATGAAATGCTGGTTGAGGTTTGTAGAGAGTATTTCCCAGATTTTGCTGCGGGTCTTGATGATCCTCGTGTTACCATTTACTACCAAAATGGATTAAGATTTTTGAGAAATTGTGAAGATGATTACGACATTATCATCAACGATGCGACAGATCCATTTGGCCATACGGAAGGGCTCTTTACCAAGGAATTTTACGGCAATAGCTATAGAGCCTTGAAAGAGGACGGAATCATGATCTATCAGCATGGTAGTCCTTTCTTTGACGAAGATGAGTCAGCATGCCGAAGCATGCACCGCAAGGTCAATCAAGCCTTTCCAATCAGTCGGGTTTACCAAGCACATATCCCAACTAGTCCTGCTGGCTATTGGTTGTTTGGATTTGCATCGAAAAAATATCACCCTGTCAAAGATTTTGACAAGGAAGGCTGGAAAAAACGCCAGTTATTTACTGAATACTACACTGCAAACTTACATGTGGGAGCCTTTATGTTGCCTAAGTATGTAGAAGACATTTTAGAAGAAGAGGAAGGGAAAAAATGAGTCGTTTATTAGTTATTGGATGTGGGGGCGTTGCCCAAGTTGCTATTTCAAAGATTTGCCAAGATAGCGAAACGTTTAAAGAGATTATGATTGCTAGCCGTACCAAGTCAAAATGTGATGACTTGAAGGCTAAATTAGAAGGAAAAACAAGTACTAAGATTGAAACAGCTGCTCTTGATGCTGACAAGGTAGAAGAAGTAATTGCCTTGATCGAAAGCTACAAACCAGAAGCTGTTTTGAATGTAGCCTTACCATACCAAGACTTGACTATCATGGATGCTTGTTTGGCAACAGGTGTCCACTATATTGATACTGCCAACTATGAGGCTGAGGATACAGAAGACCCTGAATGGCGTGCTATTTATGAGAAACGTTGCAAGGAACTTGGTTTACAGCTTACTTTGACTATTCATGGCAATGGGCTTACCAAGAAAAATTCAAAGAAGCTGGTTTAACAGCTTTGCTTGGATCTGGTTTTGACCCAGGGGTGACTAGCGTCTTTTCAGCATACGCCCTCAAACACTACTTTGATGAAATCCACTATATCGACATTTTAGACTGTAATGGTGGTGATCACGGTTATCCATTTGCGACCAACTTCAACCCAGAAATCAATCTACGTGAGGTTTCTGCACCAGGTTCTTACTGGGAAGATGGAAAATGGGTAGAAGTCGAAGCTATGTCTATCAAACGTGAGTACGATTTCCCTCAAGTTGGCCAAAAAGATATGTATCTTCTTCACCATGAAGAAATTGAATCATTAGCAAAAAACATTCCAGGAGTTAAACGAATTCGTTTCTTTATGACATTTGGTCAATCTTATCTAACGCACATGAAATGCTTGGAAAACGTTGGGCTCCTTCGTACAGATGCGATTAATTTTAACGGACAAGAAATCGTTCCAATCCAATTCTTGAAAGCCTTGCTTCCAGATCCTGCAAGCCTTGGTCCACGCACTGTTGGAAAGACAAATATTGGTTGTATCTTTACAGGTGTTAAAGATGGCGTTGAAAAGACTATTTACATCTACAATGTCTGCGACCATCAGGAATGCTACGCTGAGGTTGGTTCACAAGCCATTTCTTACACGACAGGTGTTCCAGCCATGATTGGAACAAAATTAGTCATGGATGGCACTTGGAAACAACCAGGAGTTTATAACCTTGAAGAGTTGGATCCAGACCCATTCATGGAAGCTTTGAATCAATACGGTTTGCCATGGGTTGTGGTTGAAAATCCACAAATGGTGGACTAATGAAGTTAGAACAAGTACCAACGCCTTCTTATATCATTGATTTAGCAAAACTAGAAGAAAATTGTAGCATTCTACAAGAGGTTGAGGAAAAGGCTGGTTGTAAGGTTTTGCTAGCTCAAAAGGCTTATTCTCTCTATTAAAACCTATCCTTTGATTAGTCAGTACCTGTCAGGTACGACAGCTAGTGGACTCTATGAAGCTAAGCTAGCTAGAGAAGAGTTCCCGGGAGAAGTCCATGTATTTGCGCCTGCTTTCAAGGAATCAGATATGGAAGAGCTACTGCAAATATCTGATCATATTGTTTTTAACTCAGAGAGACAACTACGTAAATATGGTCAACTTTGTCGTGAGGCTGGTATTAGCATCGGTTTGCGCCTTAATCCTCAATGTTCAACACAGGGTGACCACGCGCTCTATGACCCTTGTGCACCTGGATCCCGTTTTGGAGTGACATCAGACAAAATCCCAAGTGATTTGTTAGATTTGGTTGACGGACTACATTTCCATACCCTCTGTGAGCAAGGGGCAGATGATTTACAGACAACTTTGAAAGCTGTAGAAGAGCAGTTTGGAACCTATTTGCCTCACCTTAAATGGCTCAATATGGGTGGTGGACATCACATTACAAGAGATGACTATGATGTAGATTTGTTAATTTCTGAGATTATACGTATTCGAGAAACTTATAACGTAGACGTCTACATTGAACCTGGAGAAGCCATTGCACTTAATGCGGGCTATTTAGCTACGGAAGTCCTAGATATTGTTGAAAACGGGATTGAGACCTTAGTGTTAGATGCTTCAGCAAGCTGCCATATGCCAGATGTTCTTGAAATGCCTTATCGCCCACCTTTGAGAGATGGCTTTGAAGCACAAGAAAAAGCCTATACTTATAGACTTTCTTCCAATACCTGTCTAACAGGCGATATCATTGGAGATTATAGTTTTGAAAATCCTGTTGAGATTGGAGATAGACTTTACTTTGAGGATATGGCTATTTACTCCTTTGTCAAAAATAACACCTTTAATGGTATTGGGCTTCCGAGTTTATATCTCATGGATAAAGAGGGTGAGTGCAGTCTAGTTAAAGCATTTGGCTATCAAGACTTTAAGGAGAGATTATCATGATGGACAGTCCAAAGAAATTAGGCTATCGAATGCCTGCAGAGTATGAACCCCATCATGGAACTCTCATGATATGGCCGACTCGACCCGGATCTTGGCCTTTTCAAGGAAAGGCTGCAAAAAAAGCTTTTAGCCAGATTATCAAAACGATTGCTCAGGGGGAGACAGTCTACCTTTTGGTTGAGGAGGACTATCTATCTGAAGCACAATCCTATCTAGGAGATAAGGTTGTTTATCTAGATATTCAGACAAATGATGCCTGGGCGCGTGATACTGGTCCGACCATTCTTCTTAATGATAAAAGGGAAAAGTTGGCGGTAGACTGGTCTTTTAATGCTTGGGGTGGTGCTGTTGATGGTCTCTACCAAGACTATGAAGCAGATGACCAAGTAGCCAGCCGATTTGCTGAGGCGTTGGAAATGCCTGTTTACGATGCCAAACCTTTTGTACTAGAAGGTGGAGCTATTCACAGTGACGGTCAAGGAACGATTCTTGTTACAGAAAGCTGTTTACTCAGTCATGGTCGCAATCCTCACCTGACTAAAGAGGAGATTGAAAAGACCTTACTAGAGAGTCTTGGTGCTGAAAAAGTTATTTGGTTGCCTTATGGTATTTATCAAGACGAGACGAATGAACACGTCGATAATGTTGCAGCCTTTGTTGGCCCTGCAGAGCTTGTTCTAGCTTGGACCGACGACCAAGATGATCCCCAGTATGCCATGTCTGTAGCTGATTTAGCTCTCTTAGAGAAGGAAACTGATGCAAAAGGCCGTCCCTTCACTATTCATAAACTGCCGATCCCAGCTCGTCATCAAGTCGTTACTGAGGAAGATTTACCGGGCTATACTTATGAAGAAGGAGAAGAGGAGCGCTATGCCGGAGAACGTCTAGCAGCTTCCTATGTGAATTTTTACATCGCCAATAAGTCGATTTTAGTGCCGCAATTTCAAGATGTAAATGACCAAGTGGCCTTGGATATTCTGAGCCAGTGTTTTCTAGACCGTGAAGTTGTCGGAATTCCTGCAAGAGATATTCTTTTAGGTGGTGGAAATATCCACTGTATTACCCAACAAATCCCAGAATAGGAGAAAAAGATGAGAAATGTAACGGTTGCAGCCATTCAGATGCAATGTGCTAAGGATGTGGAAACCAATATCCAAACAGCTGAACGTTTAGTCCGTCAAGCTTTTGAGCAGGGAGCCCAAATTATTCTCTTGCCTGAATTATTTGAACGTCCCTATTTCTGTCAGGAACGTCAGTATGACTACTACCAGTATGCCCAGTCGGTATCAGAAAATACGGCTATTCAGCATTTCAAAGTGATTGCCAAGGAACTAAAGGTCGTTTTACCGATTAGTTTCTATGAAAAAGATGGGAATGTCTTATACAATTCTATTGCTGTCATTGATGCGGATGGAGAAGTGCTTGGCGTTTATCGGAAGACTCACATTCCTGACGACCATTATTACCAAGAGAAATTCTATTTCACACCTGGAAACACTGGTTTCAAGGTCTGGGATACTCGCTATGCCAAGATTGGAATTGGCATTTGTTGGGATCAGTGGTTTCCTGAAACAGCCCGTTGCCTTGCCCTAAATGGCGCAGAATTGCTCTTTTACCCAACAGCCATTGGTTCGGAGCCGATTTTGGATACAGATAGCTGTGGACATTGGCAACGTACCATGCAAGGACACGCAGCAGCAAATATTGTGCCGGTTATTGCTGCTAATCGTTATGGTTTGGAAGTAGTCACTCCTTGTGAAGAAAACGGGGGTCAAAGTTCCAGTCTGAACTTCTACGGTTCGTCCTTTATGACCGATGAAACAGGAGGTATCTTGACTCAAGCAGATAGACAAGCTGAAGCCATCCTCTTAACCACTTATGACCTTGACAAGGGAGCGAATGAACGCCTTAATTGGGGTCTCTTTAGAGACAGAAGACCAGATATGTATAAAGATATTGTGAAATAATTGGTTGTATTTTAAGTTTAGGTCATTAACCTTTTAGGATAGATAGGAGACCTTTTAATGAATCAAGCATGGGAATTATTATTTGAAGGAAAGATTGAAGAAGCGAAGCAATTAGTTCAAGCGGAGTTTTCGCTTGCAACTTGTAAAGATTCCAGTCTTTTAAACCTGATGGGCTATATCTATTTGTACGAAAAAAAATACGAAGATTGTTTAGAGATTTACCAACGTTATCTTCACTTGGCTATTACAGAAAAGGATCGTGAAAATGAACACATCGCGTATCATCAATTGGCCATGGTCTATCGTGAAATGAATGATTTTCAGACAGCTCTTAGCTATATCGAAAAAGAGCGAGAAGGTATTGAACAAGATTTTTCAGGGGTTTATCTCAAATATTCTGTTAATGACTATGAGCAAGGTTATTTACGATTAAAGTTAGGTCAACTAGTTGAAGCGGAGTTTTATATGCAGCAGTCACTAGACTCAGCCTTAAAGACAGATGATCTTATCGCTCAGGCCTGCGCTTATAGAGGATTGGGAGAGATTTATCGAAAACTTGATTCGAGTAAATGCCATGATTGTTTTAGTCGCGCTATTCAACTCTTTGATAAGGCCGGAGATGAGATTGGAGCGGAAGAAGTCAGAGCTTTAATAGATAATAAAAAGTCTGAGACAAAATAGTTATCAGATACAAAAAAGCTAGAGGTTCCCAATTGTGGAACTCTAGTTTTTTTCTGTAGATACTATAATAATTTTTTGATAATGTCCTAGGATTCTGATAAAATGGACTTAGTGTTAGCAAAGATAAAAGAGACTGGAAGGCTCTCAATCAATTTTTCATCGAAGAATTAAGTCGTGACTGATGTTAAATATGGGTAAATGGACTTGTAAATTTGGGCAAGCAATGAACGACCACCAAGCCTCTGATCCAAATGCTTATTCGGTTTATTCGGATGAGTTATTTGAAGAAATCTCTCATGCAGGAGTATTTTTGACTAATATTCTGTCATTTTAATTACGGTAATTATTTGTTATAATACTTCAAAGGAGGAAATCAGATGGTAGTAAAAACAAGAAAACAAGGAAATTCAATCACCAATACTGTTCCAAGTGAATTCAATATTCCAAGTGGTGTTAAATACGAAGCGAAATTGTTACCAAGTGGTGAAATTATCTTTACTCCCGAAGAGTCTGGACATCAGATTTCTTATGTATCTGATGATGCCTTTGACTTAAATTTGGACAAAATTTTTGACGAATACGATGATGTTTTCAAAGCTTTGGTGGAAAAATAACAGTCTATCTGACAGAAAGTCAAATCGAGAAAATCAATGCTTTAGCAATTGACCGTTATTCACCTAATGAAAAAATTCAAACAGTTAGTCCTTCAGCTTTAAATATGATTGTCAATTTACCAGAATAATTTCGTCTTCGGTAAACCTCTTTATCCAACAATTTTTTTGATAAGGCAACGATACTATTTGTCCAATTGATCAAAAAGCATGTTTTTGCCAACGCTAATAAACGAACTGCTTTCTTCGTTTTGGTGAAATTTCTATAGTTAAATGGTTATCGTTTTTCTGCAACAGTTGAAGAAGCAGTCGATATTTGTGTAACTATCGCAGTAGAATTCTTAACAGATGAAAGGTTATCTATCTATACCAAATGGGTCTCTGAACATTCATTTAGAGCTAATAGCCAAATTTAAGCTTGGATATTTAAATCCTAAAAGTAAAAAATAGTTAAACAGACAGTACTAGAATTCTGTAATGCAGAAAACTAATATTTTGAATATGACAAACATTCAACCTTACTAAACAACAAAAAGTAGCCCACTCAGGCTACTTTTTAAAATTCTTTATAAACATAAGGATTCTCTGGTTTATCGACTTTTACAAAGGATTGAACCACAAGAGTTGGGAGAACTTGGTTGAGTTCCTTGTGATAATGATTACTGATCTTACCTTTGACTTTCACCCAAGTATTATTTTCATACTGATTGGTGTTTCCTGTAGTCAAAAGTCCAAAAACTCCCGAATCAGCAATGCAGTGCATGATACCAAAGCGAAAGACAAATTGACTTTTGGTATGATTTGGATCGTTGTAGACAAATCCAATAAACTCGATTTCCCTTACCTTCAAATTCATTTGGATAATCATAGATAGCTTCCATGACCTCCAGGTAATTTTCATCGGTGATGACAATGCTTGATTGAGCTAAGTATTTATCAGCACTCTTCCGAATAATATTTTCATGAGCTGTTTGTGAATAAAACCTGCTAGTATCTGGTTTTAGATACTGACTACTCGTTCCTTCACTTGCTTGGATTGCCTTGTCAGTTCCTTCCGACAAAGGGAAATAATATCCTTTTGCCAATACTGTTTGTGAATCCAGAGTGACTGTTGGAAAAGTAAATCCAACTAACAAGGGTAAACTTAAGAGGACAAAACTAGCAAGCTTGGCTGAAAAACTATGTAAGTGACTATGTTCTTTCAAACGCTTGAAGCAAATATAGGCTTGAATAATCGCTAGTAGCAAAGATAAAAACATAGTGATATAAGCCAGATAAGAGTAGTGGAGGTTTATATACTGATTGAGCTTACCTGATAGGTGCAGATAAAGGGTTAAGATAAAATAGCCAAATAAGATAAAAAATCGAATCATAGCATCACCCCGACTAGATAAGAATAGACAAGAACAATAAGAGTTACAATTGTCATGAATTGCCAAATAAAGCGAGTTTTGAGATAATTCTTCATCATGAGGAGGTTCTTGACATCAAGCATGGGACCTATAACCAGAAAGGCAAGTACAGGAGCAAAGCCAAAACTTGATAAAAGCGAAGATCCAATAAAGGCATCCGCTTCACTACAGAGGGATAGTAGGAAAGACAAGACCATCAGAAGAACAATCGCTAGTAGTGGTGTCGCACTGATGGATGTCAGAATCCGAGTTGGAACATAGACTTGGACTATACTCGCAAAAAGACAGCCAAAGACCAAGTAACGCCCCATATCAAAGAATTCATCAATAGCTTGGATAAAGACCTGAAGCAGTTTTTGACTTTTACTCAAGTGAGAAAAATCATGCTCATGGCAAGCCAATCTATTTTCTTTTTGGATAGGTCCTTCCCAGACAAAACCAAGAAAGATACCCAATATAGTAGCAACTAGAATCGCGCCCAAAGTTCTTAGGATAACCATTTGAATAGAATTACCAAAGGCTGAATAGGTCGCAAAAAGTACGATGGGATTGATGATAGGAGCTGTGACCAAAAACGGAACAGCCGTATAGCTAGGGACCTTTTTCTCTAAGAAACGATTGATAATCGGAACAATTCCACACTCGCAAGAAGGGAAGAGAAAACCGATGAAGGTACCAAAAAAGATTCTCCCCAAGCGATTTTTAGGGAGAAATTTATAGACTTTCTCAGGAGTGACATAGACTTCAATGGCACCAGAGATGATGCTACCAATTAAGACAAAGGGCAAAGCTTCAATGATAATTGATAGAAATAGCGCCTGCTTGTAAAAGACTAGAGGGTAGAGTTTGAAAGACGGTCATCTATTTTTTCTTTTCAGCCTTATCTTTCTTTTCTTTATCGTCTGGGAAAGTCACTTGCTTCAAGTCAGGAAGCTTGGCGAATTCTTCGAACATTTTATCTAAGTCATCAGTTTTTGTAAATTTAACAGCCATGGGGCATACCTCAATTCTTATTGTTTCCTCTATTATACTATTATTTCAGCCAAAAAGTTTAATTTTAAATTGTTAAGACGAGTGAATTTTCAATTTCAACAAATACCAAGTCAACTGTGACATGAATGAAAACAAGCTTTCTTCCTTATGGTATAATAGATTCATGGATAAAAAATATGAAAAAATTTCCCAAGATTTGGGTGTAACTTTAAAGCAAATTGATACTGTCTTGTCTTTGACAGCAGAAGGAGCAACTATCCCCTTTATCGCCCGTTATCGGAAAGATATGACCGGAAGTCTAGATGAGGTAGCCATTAAGGCTATTATTGACCTCGATAAGAGTTTAACTGCTCTAAATGATCGTAAGGAAGCGGTCTTAGCAAAAATCAAAGAGCAAGGCAAGCTAACTAAGGAGTTAGAAGAAGCAATTCTATCAGCTGAAAAACTCGCAGATGTAGAAGAACTCTATCTTCCCTATAAAGAGAAACGTCGGACCAAGGCAACGATTGCGCGTGAGGCTGGACTTTTTCCACTTGCTCGCTTGATTTTACAAAATGTTTCTGACCTAGAAAAAGAAGCAGAAGCATTTGTCTGTGAAGGTTTCGAGACTCCTCAAGAAGCCTTGGCTGGGGCTGTAGACATCTTGGTTGAAGCACTATCTGAGGATGTTCATTTACGTTCAATGACATATCATGAGGTACTTAGACGCTCTAAGATTACTTCTCAAGTCAAAGATGAGAGTCTTGATGAAAAACAAGTCTTTCAGATTTATTACGATTTCTCAGAAACAGTTGCAAACATGCAAGGTTACCGTACGCTTGCCCTTAATCGCGGTGAGAAGTTAGGCATTTTGAAAATTGGCTTTGAGCATGCGATTGATCGTATTCTATCTTTCTTTAGTGTTCGTTTTAAAGTTAAGAATGCTTATATTGACGAAGTTATTCAGCAATCTGTTAAGAAAAAAGTATTACCAGCTATTGAGCGTCGTATTCGTACAGAATTAACAGAAAAGGCAGAAGAAGGAGCTATCCAACTCTTCTCAGAAAACCTTCGAAATCTTCTCCTTGTTGCTCCGCTGAAAGGGCGCGTGGTCCTTGGATTTGACCCTGCCTTTCGTACAGGTGCCAAGCTTGCAGTCGTTGATGTGACAGGGAAGATGCTAACGACGCAAGTCATTTATCCAGTCAAACCAGCTTCAGCTCGTCAGATTGAAGAAGCAAAGAGAGATTTGGCAGATTTGATTGGCCAATATGGTGTGGAAATCATTGCTATCGGTAATGGTACTGCTAGTCGTGAGAGTGAAGCCTTCGTCGCTGAAGTACTTAAAGATTTTCCTGAGGTCAGCTATGTCATTGTCAATGAGAGCGGGGCGTCTGTTTACTCAGCCAGTGAACTTGCCCGTCAAGAGTTTCCTGAGTTAACCGTTGAGAAACGATCTGCTATTTCTATTGCTCGTCGCCTGCAAGACCCACTGGCTGAGTTGGTTAAAATCGATCCCAAATCCATTGGTGTCGGTCAATATCAGCACGATGTTAGTCAAAAGAAACTGTCTGAAAGTCTAGACTTTGTTGTTGATACAGTAGTGAACCAAGTCGGTGTCAATGTCAATACAGCTAGTCCAGCCTTGCTTTCTCATGTCGCAGGGCTTAACAAAACTATTTCAGAAAATATTGTTAAGTATCGTGAAGAAGAAGGTAAAATCACTTCACGAGCTCAAATCAAGAAAGTTCCCCGTTTAGGTGCTAAAGCGTTTGAACAGGCTGCAGGATTCCTCCGTATCCCTGAAAGTAGCAATATTCTTGACAATACTGGTGTTCACCCAGAAAACTATGCTGCTGTCAAGGAACTCTTTAAACGTTTGGACATTAAAGACCTAAATGAAGAAGCGCAAGCCAAACTCAAATCTATTTCAATCAAGGAAATGGCCCAAGAGCTAGACCTTGGTCAAGAAACACTTAAAGATATTATCGCAGACCTTCTCAAACCAGGTCGTGATTTCCGTGACTCTTTTGACGCTCCAGTTCTTCGCCAGGATGTTTTGGATATCAAGGATTTAAAAGTTGGTCAAAAGCTTGAGGGTGTTGTCCGTAATGTCGTTGACTTCGGAGCATTTGTTGACATTGGTATTCATGAGGATGGCCTGATTCATATCTCTCACATGAGTAAGAAATTTATCAAACATCCGAGTCAGGCTGTGTCTGTCGGCGATTTGGTAACCGTTTGGGTGAAGAAAATCGATGCTGACCGTGAAAAAGTAAATCTGTCGCTCCTTGCTCCAGATGAATCTAACTGATTACGTCAAACAAGTTTCTTTAGAGGATTTTGGAAAACCTTTCAAACATCAAGCTCAGTGGAATACTCGTCTGCGGTCGACAGGTGGACGATTCTTTCCAAATGACGGGCATTTGGATTTTAATCCAAAAGTCTATCAAGAACTTGGTATAGAGGTGTTTCGGAAAATCGTCCGTCATGAGCTCTGCCATTATCACCTTTATTTTGAAGGTAAGGGCTATCAACATAAGGATTTAACCTTTAAGCAGCTTCTAAAAGAGGTCAATGGTCTACGCTTTGTTCCTCCCTTATCAAGTGCCAGTCAAAAGCCAAGCTTAATCTATACTTGTCAAGCTTGTCATCAAACATATCAAAGAAAGCGAAAAATCGATACAAAGCGCTATCGTTGTGGTGTCTGTCGTGGTAAACTCCTCTTGTTAAATCGGCCTAAGGACTGATGTAGACAGTTTAGCTTAGTGCTATACTAATATTAAGAAAAACGAAAGAGGAACAAATCATGAATACAAAATTTTATAAAATGAGAAGAAATCGTATGATATCAGGTGTTCTAGCTGGTCTATCTGATAAGTGGAATCTTGATGTAACCCTAGTTCGTTTCCTTTTTGCAATTTTTACAATCGCAAACTTTGGACTCGGAATTATTATTTACATTATCCTAGCTTCTATTCTACCAACAAAAGAAGATATCGAAGCTGAAATGTATGGAACAGGCCCACGCAAGATTAAAGAAGCTGAACCAATCAAAGATGACGAAGGTTGGTTTTGGTAACTATCTTACCATTCATTTGAAGTATTAAACCCTTGTAGTATCAAGGGGTTTTCTTTTGCTTAAAAATTTGTGGTAAACTAATAGTAGTCCATATCAAAAAAATAATCCAATCTTACAAAAATGTAAGATTACAGACCTCTTTTGTAAGGTTATGTTATGGCAAGCCATCTTTATTTGGAGTACACTTATATCAGAAAGATAAAGTAGCAAAACTATGAAAAATATTTTACAAAAGAAACAAACAAGTAAACCAAGTCCAAAAGAGATCGAGCGAGTTCAGCTCGATTGCGCTATTATGCAGGCTCAGTTTCAATTAATGGAATATTAAAAAGGAGATTATCATGACATTATTAGATGTAAGACACGTTCAAAAGATTTATAAAACACGTTTCCAAGGCAACCAAGTAGAAGCCCTGAAAGATATTCATTTTACTGTAGAAAAAGGCGACTACGTCGCTATCATGGGTGAGTCTGGTTCTGGGAAATCAACCTTACTTAATATTCTTGCCATGCTTGACAAGCCAACTCGTGGTCAGGTCTATCTGAATGGAACTGATACAGCTACCATTAAATTCTGAAGCATCAAGCTTCCGTCGTGAAAAGTTAGGCTTTGTCTTCCAAGACTTCAATTTGTTAGATACTCTTTCTGTTAAAGACAATATCTTACTCCCTTTGGTATTGTCTAGAAAGCCTATTACAGAAATGATGAAAAAATTAGTCGTGACGACTGAAAATCTTGGTATCAATCAATTGCAAGAGAAGTACCCTTATGAAATCTCTGGTGGACAAAAACAACGGGTTGCAGTTGCACGCGCCATCATTACAGAACCTGAAATTCTCCTTGCTGATGAGCCAACGGGAGCTCTAGACTCTAAATCATCTGCAGCTCTCCTTGATATCTTTGATCAGATCAATGAACAAGGACAAACCATTCTCATGGTAACCCACTCGACAGCTGCGGCCAGCCGTGCAAAACGTGTCCTTTTCATCAAGGACGGTATTCTCTATAATCAAATCTACCGTGGTGAAAAGACAGATCGTCAGATGTTCCAAGAAATCTCTGACACCTTGACTGTTATGGCAAGTGAGGTGAACTAGTATGTTTCGATTAACCAATAAGTTGGCCATCTCTAACTTAATCAAAAACCGCAAACTCTATTATCCCTTTGCTTTGTCTGTCATTTTGGCAGTCACTATCAGCTATCTCTTTTATTCCGTAGCCTTTAATCCTAAAATTGGTGATTTGCGTGGTGCATCCGCTATTCAATTTACCCTACAACTAGGGCTTGTCGTAGTGACACTCGCATCTGCCATTATCGTACTTTATGCCAACAGTTTTGTCATGAAAAATCGCTCAAAAGAACTGGGTGTCTATGGTATGTTGGGACTAGAAAAGCGCCATTTAATTGGTATGACCTTCAAGGAGCTCCTGATATTTGGTTTAGTAACAGTGACTTCTGGGATTGGGATTGGTGCCCTCTTTGACAATCTCATCTTTGCTATATTGCTTAAACTTGCAAAGATGAAGGTAGAGCTAGTCGCCACCTTTCAATGGTCCGTAGTCCTTTCAATACTTATGGTATTTGGAGTCATTTTTTTAGTCATCGTCTTCCTGAACGCTGTACGCATTATCCGTATGGATGCTCTCCAACTCTCTCGTGAGAAAGCAAAAGGGGAGAAGAAGGGACGTTTCCTAGTCCTTCAAACTTTACTAGGTCTAATTGCACTAGGTAGTGGCTATTATCTAGCACAAAGTGTAAAAGATCCAGTTTCAGCGACTGTTACTTTCTTTATTGCCGTTCTGTTGGTCATTGTTGCGACCTACCTCTTATTCAATGCAGGTATTACAGTTTTCTTACAGCTACTCAAGAAAAACAAAAGATATTACTACCAACCCAATAACCTCATCTCTGTTTCTAACCTTATCTTTCGTATGAAGAAAAACGCTGTCGGTTTAGCAACCATTACCATCCTTTCCACTATGGTTTTGGTTACTATGTCAGCAGCAACCAGTATCTACAACGGTTCTGAAAATATAAAAAATATCATGTATCCTCATGATTTCGATGTTAAGGCTAAGGGAAATAATATTGAAGTTGAGAATTTAGACCAACTATTGACTCAATATGCCAGTGAAAAGAACTTGACGATTAGCAATAAAGACGTTCTTAGCTATGCTAGCTTTGGCCTTTCTAGTCAAGATGGAACTAAATTAACCATTATGACTAAAGAACAAATCACGGAATTACCTAAGACAGTTTTTCTAGTATTTGATCAAAAAGACTATGAAAAAATGACTGGACAAAAGCTTGATTTAACGGATAATGAAGTCGGACTGTGGGCTAAAAATGACCAACTAAAAGGTCAGAAAGCATTTAGTCTTAACAATCAAGAGTATCGTATCAAGGAAGAAATCCAGCAAGATTTTATCATCAATCATGTTTCAAATCTCTATATCCTTTTAGTTTCAGATTTTAACTACCTAGTTGTACCAGATCTTCAAAGCTTTTTGGATCAGTACCAAGATTCTGCTGTCTACACTCAGTTCTACGGTGGTATGGATGTCACCGCAAGTCTAGAGGAACAATTAAAGCTATCTGATGATTTTGATGCGTATGTAAATAATTTTAGCCATAATCTCAAGAGTGAAGATGCTATGGTATACGGGGGTAATGGTTCAAGTGATGCAATTGCCCAAATGAATGTTCTCTATGGAGGTGTCCTCTTTATTGGTATTTTCCTCTCTATCATCTTTATGATAGGTACTGTACTGGTTATTTACCATAAACAAATCTCAGAAGGTTATGAAGACCGTGAACGCTTTGTGATTTTGCAAAAGGTGGGCTTGGACCAAAAACAAATCAAGCAAACCATTAACAAGCAAGTCTTGACTGTCTTCTTCCTCCCTGTAATCTTCGCCTTCCTACATCTAGCCTTTGCCTATCACATGTTGAGTTTGATTATCAAGGTTATTGGTGGTGTGGATACAGCTATGATGTTAAGCGTAACACTTTCCATTTGTGGTATCTTTGCTTTAGTCTATGTCCTAATCTTTATGATTACTTCAAGAAGTTATCGCAAGATTGTTCAAATATAATAAAAAATATTTATCAAGGAATCTTAGTATTAACCCCAACGAATATTTGGGGAACGTTAAAGTTCACGATAAAAAGATTATAGATAGACATTTCAAGAAAAAATCTTGAAACAATTTTCGCTTAAATGCATATTGAGATTATTATAAATTTTAAAAATAATTTATGAAAACAAGAGAGCCGATTATAAGTTAGGGTCTTTTGTAATATGGTAAATGCTTATGAAATTAAAATTATGTACTATTGGATTCTTCTTTTGTTTGATTGCTGCAATTGGTCTGGTCACTATTAGCGATACCGAAACGCCCATACCTTTACCAATTGATGGTGCTTTTTCTATTCAAGGAAAAAGCAATCTTTCCAATAACGAAATTTACGAAATGATTCGTGACCTATCAAAAACGGAAAATGTTACCATTTACAAGCCGGTCGTTCAGAGTTCTGGTCAGTTGAAGTATGTAAATTTCGATGATGTAAATAATGAACAATTAAAGTCAGCACCAATAATAGGGATGTATTACACCCTTGGAAAAATAAATATAGACAGTTTGAAACCACTTACGATGACTGGACTACAAACAGTATATATGGCTTATCCTTGGTATATAGGAGGAATCTTACAATTCACTGGAACTTTAAGAATACTGTTAATGGGTTCAATTTACTTAACTTTATTAGTTGTTTTATTTGTTGTTAGGACGAGGCAGATTAAAGAAGGAGTGATACGACGGTCTTTGGGATTGCCTGTATACGACCTTAGAAGAGAGTATGTCATTTCTCTTATTTTTGAACTGATTATGATGGCTTTTTTGATGATTTTTTACAGTTCTTTTTTGGGAAATGGTTTCTTCACCTATAGTTCTAAGTTATTTTTCTCTCTGCTTTTAACGAATTTTATACTATTTCAAATCATTGATCTCATCACCTTTTGTTTTTATTTTTGGTTGACGATTCAGATTGAAAAAGCCCATTGAAATTATCAAAAAAACAAGGCCAAAAAAACAAGCTTTATTTTTTTGTCGTATGGCTTTGCCATTATTTCGATTATTATCGTTGTATCAGGAATTTTTTTACAAGAAACAAAGAGTAGTCAATCCAGTATTAACATACAGATACAGAATTTAGTACCATGGGACACAGTAAAAGACTGGAGAAGGATTGAGTTCCTTGGAATTGAAAATAACTCTGCTAAAAATGGAGAAGTAAGTGATTCTGATGGTCAGTATCTACAGATAGCTGCTTCCTTAAAAAACTTAGATTATTTATATATAGAACGATCCTCAGCATATGTTCCAGATTTTATGGAAACATCTCATGCTTTAGAAGGCTTTTCTAAGCAATTAGAAAACGATGGAATAACGAATCCAGAAATAAATAAGGACCTGATTTATATCAATCAAACAGGTGCTAACCTACAAAATAAAGTGAATGGAACAAACTATCATCTTTTAGATAATAAGATAGCAACCATTTATATTCCTGAGAAATGGAAAGAAAACCAAAAATCTATTGAGAATACAGTTGTAGCAGAACAATTTATTGGAACACACTATACAACAGAAGAGCTTGCAGTACAAATAATTCCTGATGGTGATAAAATTTTTATTTCAATGAGGATGCTGATATCGATCATAAAAATAAAGATATTTTACCAATGGAAAGTGTAGCAGATAGCAAAGATAATATTGTTGTTGTGTTAGACACAGACAAAATGATCGAAAACAACAAGTTTTCTTTGGCTAGTAATATACTATATAAATCTCTTTTTAGTCCTGAAGCGGTTAAAAAAATAAATGAGATGACTATCCCGTTAAATTTTTCAATGAATCCAGTAGATGTTTACCAAATTGTGAAGTTGAAGATCCAATCCTTAGAGCACCAAATTCTACTGTCACAAATCTTGCAGAAGATAATTTACAGTATTGTCTTTATACTCATTTATCAATATGTCCAACTTTATATTGCCCTAAAACAGAATGAATATGTGAAAAAAATCATTTTGGGTCTGTCAAAAACATATATAGCAATTTCAAGTCTCAAGTACTTTATGATGACTATTACAATGGTTATTCTATTTACATTTCTTATGACAGGGCAAATAGAGCTGCTATATATTGGTCTTGCTTCTATACTTGTTTTGATGTTGTCAATAACCATGAGTTTTAGAAAATTATCTGAAAGCTATACTAAAATTTTAAAAGGAGATGAAACATGACAATTGACCTTTTGAACGTTTCAAAAAGTTTTGGCTCAAAAAAGATCTTTACAGACTTAAATTTAAGATTTGAATCTGGGAAAAGCTACGCATTGATTGGAGGTTCTGGCTCTGGTAAAAGTACTCTTCTTAATATTATAGGAAGATTAGAAAAAATTGACAGTGGGAACGTTTTAGTTGATGAACAGGATATTTGGAAGATAAAAGAAAGAACCTTCTTTAAAAATACTGTTGGATATGTATTTCAGAATTATTCTTTAATAGAGAACAAAACAGTATATGATAATTTGAAACTTATCACTAAAGACAAAAAAATAATAACTGATGTACTTGAAAAAGTAGGACTGTCGAGCGACCATTTACATCAAAAAATATATGAATTGTCTGGAGGGCAGGCTCAACGTGTAGCTATTGCCAGAATGTTAATGAAACCACGTAAAATTATCTTAGCAGATGAACCCACAGGAGCTTTAGATGGTGAGATTGGAAAAGAAATTATTCGTTTATTATTAAATGAAAGAGATGAAGACAAATATGTTATAATAGCGACGCATGATCCAGCTGTCTATAACAAAGTTGATGTGATCATTGATATGAAAGATATAGGGGATAATGTATGAAAAAGATAATTTATATCGCTTTGATCTTTGTAGCTGGGCTACTTGCTATTTTCTTCTTTGGAAAACAAATGATCATAAAAGAAAATACCAATAAACCAACACTGGAGTTAACAGTTTATACGGTTTCTTCTAGTGATACAGAAAAATGGAATAAAGTGAAAAAAGTAGAAACAGAAGAAGCTACATACTTCATAACTGTAAAAGAAGTAGCGTCTTCAGAAGAAGTATTTTCAAACATCATTGCAAATGGAGCTGCTATGGGGTTCGGAGTTCGTGAAGAAGAGGTGAAGCAATTTAATAATAATTTAGGAGATACTATTGAGGACTCTAAGCATAATAAACTCATTGAAATAGAATTTTTTACTTTTTCTAATGATGACGAGGGATTTGTAGTAGCAAATTTTTGACTACGGTAAAGAAGAGTTGAATTCTCAGAAAAAAAGATATAAAAAGACTTATATAAAAAAATTATATGAATCTTTTTAAAGAAAAAAAGTAAGTGATTGCGATTTATTTGCCTGTTTTGATAGAAAAAAAGTCAATTTTTAATTCTAATATCTTATCTTGATAATCGCGTCCTTAAGTTGATAATATTTACAAGTTATAACACAAATCAGTTAAGTTTGGAAGTAATTCTGTTCTGTGATATTCTAACAACTCATGAATATTAAATGATTAGTTTATTTGTTGACAGTATCCCAAGTCAAATGTTTCTATAGGAAAATTCTCATACTGGTTACCCTAGATTTCATCCAACTATGCTTATGAAGATGCACTGTTCGCCTATGCTCTTTAAGTGTTCTATGGACATAAAATCGTTCAAATGAACCCTGAAAATGGTAGAGCATAGATTATTTGTTGCTTTAGAAGAGTGCGTGTTAGGAACAAACAAGTCGTCGAAACAGAGATAGGATTCACCTTCGTGACTATGAATCTCACAAAATTAGTCAAAAATTTAGCCTCTAAAATATCTATTATTCAAAAATCACACAGTGATTCTTTCTTCTTGATAGAATTCAAGACTGAAATCATTGTGTGGTTTTATTTTATACTCAATGAAAATCAAAGAGCAAACTAGGAAGCTAGCCGAAGGCTGTACTCGCGTACGGCAAGGCGAAGCTGACGTGGTTTGAATTTGATTTTTGAAGAGTATTAAAGCTAGTTTTTGCCCAGTATCATTTTGTCTCTTAAATACTAAACAACTGACCAAACAGGTAGGTAACTCCCATGGTCAAAAGACCGATGCAGAGGTTACGAATCATAGCTGTTTGGTTGGGGCTTTTCCGAGTTTAGCACTGGTGTAACCTGTAATCAATAGAGAAATTGCTACGATAAAGACAGTAGCAGGGATGCGATAGTCACTTGGAAAGATGGTAATGGAAAGCATTGGTGGTAAACTACCAAGAACAAAAGCGATGAAGCTAGATGCTGCAGCATGCCAAGGATTGGTAAACTCTTCATACTCGATTCCGTATTTTTCTTCAACTAAGGCTTTAAGTGGATTTTTTAGAAAGGCTTTATTGACTAATAGTTGAGCTGATGTTTCACACTCACCATTTTGAAGATAGGCTGCGTAGAGGGATTTCTTTGCAGCTTCGATATCCTTATCCAAGAGTAGTTGTTCACGGGCAACAGCGGCTTCCTCAGTATCTTTTTGAGTTGATACAGAGACATATTCACCTCCAGCCATAGAAAAGGCACCCGCTAAGATGGCAGCCAAACCTGAAAGAAAGATTATCCAAATATTACTGGTTGCACTGGCAACCCCGATAACAACTCCAGCGATAGAAATAATCCCATCATTGGCTCCTAGCACACCAGCACGCAAAATGTTTAAACGGCCAGCAAAGTTTGTATCAATTTCATGTTTATTTTCTGACATAGTATTCTCCTTTATAACTATTATAAGAGAAAGGAGCAATGAAGACAAACTTTTTAAACTATCTGAAAAAAGTTCTACAATTTTAATAAAAGATTTCTATTTTTCTTAATCAGGCATAGCCATAGCTATTTCTTATGCCAATATATAACAAAGTTGTATTTGTAACCTGAGTGATTAGGTGATACAATGAACCTAATGAAATCTTTGGAGGTCTGATGATGACTCGTGAATTTAAATTTGAAACCCTACAATTGCATGCAGGACAAGTGGTAGATGCGACTACCAAGTCTCGTGCTGTACCAATTTACCAAACAACATCCTTTGTATTCGATGATACACAAGAAGGTGCAGAACTGTTTGCACTTCAGAAAGCTGGTAATATCTATACTCGTATCACTAATCCAACAACTTCAGCCTTTGAAGAGCGTATTGCAGCTCTTGAAGGTGGTGTTGGTGCTCTTGCCACAGCTTCTGGAATGGCAGCTCTTACTTACACTATTCTTGGACTTGCTCACGCAGGCGATCATATTGTTGCAGCTTCAACTATCTACGGTGGTACCTTTAACCTTTTGAAAGAAACCCTTCCTCGTTACGGAATCGCAACAACATTTGTAGATATTGATAATTTACAAGAAGTAGAAGCAGCGATTGGGGAAAATACCAAACTTGTTTTAATTGAAACTTTGGGTAATCCAGTTATCAACATTCCAGATATTGAAAAGATTGCTGAAATCGCTCACAAACATCAAATTCCTTTAGTTGCTGATAATACTTTCGCAACACCTTACCTTATCAATGTATTTTCTCACGGTGTAGATATCGCAGTTCACTCGGCTACCAAGTTTATCGGTGGTCACGGTACAACTATCGGTGGTGTTATCGTTGATAGTGGGAAGTTTGACTGGGCAGCTTCAGGGAAATTCCCTCAGTTTGTCAATGAAGATCCAAGCTACCATAATTTGAGCTATACTCGAGATGTAGGTGCTGCAGCCTTTATCGTTGCTGCTCGCGTGCAATTGCTTCGCGATATGGGAGCTGCCCTTTCACCATTTAACTCATTCTTGCTCCTACAAGGTCTTGAAACACTATCTCTCCGTGTTGAACGTCATGTTCAAAATGCTGAAAAAATTGTTGATTTCCTTGTGAACCATCCAAAAGTTGAAAAAGTTAATTATCCAAAATTAGCTGATAGCCCTTACCATGCATTGGCGGAGAAATATTTACCAAAAGGTGTTGGTTCAATTTTTACCTTCCATGTTAAAGGTGGAGAAGAAGAAGCTCGTAAGGTGATTGATAGCTTAGAAATCTTTTCAAACCTTGCAAACGTAGCAGATGCAAAATCATTGGTCGTTCATCCGGCAACTACAACGCATGCTCAATTGTCTGACTCTGATCTAGAAGCAGCAGGAGTAACTAAAAATCAAATCCGTCTATCAATTGGACTAGAAAATGTCGATGATTTGATTGAAGATTTACGACTAGCGCTTGAAAAAATCTAAAAATAACTAGTTTTTATCGAATTATAAATCCTTCTCACGAATAATTAAGTGAGGAGGATTTTTATGTATAGTATTTCTTTTCAAGAAGATTCGCTCTTGCCAAGGGAACGCTTGGTAACAGAAGGAGTAGAGAGTTTGAGTAATCAGGAGTTACTAGCCATTTTGTTACGAACAGGGACTCGTCAATCTACTGTTTTTGAAATTGCACAAAAAGTATTGAATCAATTAAATTGCTTAACTGATTTGAAAAAAATGACTCTACAAGAACTACAGAGTTTATCAGGTATCGGTAGAGTAAAAGCTATTGAATTGCAAGCTATGATAGAGCTAGGAAGTCGTATTCACAAAAAAGAAACCATTGAGGCAGAGAGTATCCTCAGTAGTCAAAGACTGGCTAAAAAGATGCAAGCTGAACTGGGAGATAAAAAACAAGAGCACCTGGTGGCGCTCTATCTGAATACTCAAAATCAAATCATTCATCAGCAAACCATTTTTATCGGCTCAGCTACTAGAAGTATTGCTGAACCACGGGAAATTCTCCACTATGCCTTAAAACATATGGCAACATCCGTGATTCTGGTTCATAATCATCCATCTGGTGCTGTTATGCCTAGTAGAAATGATAATCAGGTTACGAAACTTGTTAAAGAAGCCTGCGAATTAATGGGTTTGGTCTTATTAGATCATCTAATTGTCTCGCATTCTGATTACTTAGTTACCGCGAGAAGACGGACTTGATATAAGATTATTCATTATAGTTTAGAGCTCCTTGCTCAATTGCTTGTTTAGCATAGGATTCTACTTGAGTCATATCGATAACAGGAAGAGGATCTATTGTAGGCACAAGCAATTTTTCTTGTACAATGAATTCAACAATCGAGTTGAATTCTTCTATTTTATAATATCTTATTGGACGGATGAAGATATTTTTGCCAAAGACAAAACTGGAGCGAAATTTACCTTTTAGTCTTGCATCTGCCTTTTTACAAAATGGTCTAGCCTTCTTAGACAGTTCTTTTAGACGTTTTTGTTTTTCTTTTTGAGGTAATTTATCGAAGTTCTCTTTATCCTTAGAAAAAGCTTGATAACTTTCTGCCATTAGTAGTCTATAAATATTTTGAAGTTCAAAGTAAACATCAATTTTCTTCTCCTGAAAAGACAAGAAAACATCGTCTCTCTTCTCCTTAACAGAAGAGAAAACAGTAGCATCTATATCTTTCAAAAGCTCATGAGTAGAAGGGATTATAATGTTATTCATGATTTACCAACTTGTTGCAGTTATAGCAAGTTTTTGATTTAAAGTTCATTGACGACATAGTCGAAAAGTTTTTTATCTTTGGGGCGATTTTCAAAAAGAAATTCCGGATGCCATTGAACACCGAGGTAAGGGAAATCATCAGTAGTTGTGACAGCTTCAATAATACCATCTTTAGGATCATGAGCGACAACCTCTAGATTTGAAGCTAAATCCTTAATGCTCTGATGGTGGAAAGAGTTGATATGAGAGATTTCTCCATAGATTTCTCGAAGAATAGTATCAGGCTCAGTGACTAAACGTTGCGTTGTGTACTCAGCTGAAGTATCCTGCCAATGATCTTCAATGTCTTGATAAAGAGTCCCTCCCATAGCCACATTAAAGAGTTGAGTGCCTCGACAAACAGAAAAATGGGTTTCTTCTGTTTGATAGCTTCTTTTATCAGAGCTAGCTCAAAAATGTCTCTCTGAAGGTGATAGTCATCACTATCGATCGTTTTAGGCTCACCGTAGAACTTTGGATCGACATTCTGTCCACCAGTTAAAATGAGTTTATCAATCAAGCCAATGTAGTAACTGGCCATTTCTTGATCACCAATTGGTAGGATAATGGGAATTCCACCAGCTTCCTTGACTCCTTCAACAAAGCCCTTTGCAGCATAGCTCATCATTAGCTCATCATCGGGATGAGCTTTTTCGTTTCCTGTAATCCCAATAACTGGTTTTTTCATAAATGCTTTCGCTTTCTAATCCTCTTTTCTCATGAAATAGAGGAGAGTTTGCAATTCACTCGTTAAATCTACATACTGAGCTACCACATCTTTTGGTAGTTGGAGATGAACGGGTGAAAAGCTTAAAATTCCTTTAATACCTGCTTCGACAAGGAGATTAGCTACTTCTTGTGATTTGACACTCGGAACAGTTAAGATTGCAGTTTTAACATCTGCATTTTTTATTTTATCCTTGATTTGGGAAATTCCGTAAATCGGGATTCCATCAGGAGTTTTCGTACCAACTTCTGGATGATCGTCCAAATCAAAAGCCATAATGATTTTCATTTTGTTTCGTTCATGGAAACGGTAGTGGAGGAGAGCGTGCCCCATATTACCAATACCCACCAACATAACATTTGTAATAGAATTATCATTTAGAAGATCAGCAAAAAACGTCATTAATTTTTTGACATCGTAGCCAAATCCACGGCGACCAAGTTCACCAAAGTAGGAAAAATCTCGTCGAACAGTAGCAGAATCAATACCAATCGCCTCTGCAATTTGTTTTGAGTTGGCTCTTTCAATTTTTTCTGCATGAAATCTTTTAAAGATACGATAATAAAGAGAAAGTCTCTTTGCTGTTGCTTTTTGGAATAGCAGACTGTTTTTTTCTTTTCACAAAAATCACAACCTTTCTAAATACTATTTTATAGGAAGGTTGTGAAAAAATCAACAAAAACAAGAAAAAACTAAGAAAATCTTAGTTTATCTTTGTAAAATCATAGTGAGATAGAAAACGATAGAGATCCCCCAGAAGACCTTGATAGATTTCCTTTCCCATATAGGTAAGAGAAGTAATGACAGTAGTATCTGGAAGAGTCACACAGCCTGAAAGTGACAGCATGAGTGCTTCGTAATCTTCGTAATCTAAAACTCGATTGACTTGATAGGCATCTTTGTAAGTTAATCTAAACATAAGGGCCTTCTATCTTTCGCTTTTTGTAAATACGCCACGCTCAACAAGGCTATCCATTAAGAAGTAGAATTTCTCTTGGTGGATATGAGTTTCCTCTGATTTGAAGATATCGACCAAACGTAGGCCAAATTTATCTGTGATATTGATTTTTGCACCTGTTAAGTCTTTGTTGATGATGATCTTAAGTTGAAATCCTTCTCCACTATTTGGAACTTTTTCAAGAAGACGTGTTAATTCATAGTTACCAACTTTAGTTTCAAAAAAGGTATTATCTTTTAGAGTGAACTTTTTGACAGTTGAGCTAAGTGTGTAATTATAACGGCAATTTTTAAGACTAATGGTTTTTTCGAATGCCATTGAGTTAACCTCCAATGATTTCTTTTAGAGTTTGCGCAAGGGTGATCATTTCTTGCTCTGTATTTTGAGGTGAAATGCTGACGCGAACGGATTCGTGCAAGCGAGGAGAGTCTTCTCCGTAGAAAGCCTGAAGAACATGACTAACCTGTACGACACCTGCAGTACAAGCAGAACCAGTTGATATTGAAATTCCAGCAAGATCTAGACGAAGGAGTAGTAGGTCATTTCGTTGACCTGGGAATCCAATATTAAGGACATAAGGTAGCTGGTCTTTCCCTTGATTGAGATAATAGTCTGTGTCAGCCATTTCTTTTAAGAATGTTTCTTTTAGTTTTTGAACCTTTTTACAGTTTTGTTCTTGGTTTTCAAGATCATCCTTTAGAGCTGCAACCATACCTATGATTGCCGGAAGATTTTCTGTTCCTGCTCTTTTTTTCTGCTCTTGATCGCCACCATGAAGGTAGGAATCAAAATATGTAGATGCAGCATAGAGAAAACCAACTCCTTTTGGACCATAAAATTTGTGTGCAGAAGCGCTAAGAAAATCAATTCCCAATTTTTCGGGAAGAATCTCTAATTTACCAACTGCCTGAACCGCATCGACATGATAGACAGCTGGATGATTTTTTAGTACTTCACCAATTTCAGCAATAGGTAAAAGTGTACCAGTTTCATTGTTTGCAAACATAGTAGAAACAAGAATGGTATCTTCACGCAGTGCATTTTTGACCTGGTCTGCAGTAATTTCTTGATTTTCAGGCTGTAAAATAGTCACTTCAAAACCGAAATTTTTACCAGATATTCGATTGGTTCAAGTATAGCATGATGCTCAATAGCAGTTGTAATAATGTGTTTCCCACGATTTTGATGACGGAGACAGTAGCCGATAATAGCTGTATTATTACTTTCTGTACCACCAGAAGTGAAGAAAATGTGTTGGGGTTTTGTCCCAAGTAAATTTGCTAACTCTTGACGCGCTTCACGCAATAATTTACCCGCTTGACGCCCATGGCCGTGAATACTAGAAGGATTGCCATATGTTTCTTGCATGACTTGAGTCATTGCTGAGATAGCTGCTGAAGACATGGGAGTCGTTGCAGCATTATCCAAATAAATCAAAAACTCACCTAATTTCTATTTAAATAGTGGACTAACTGGTTTTCTTTCGTGAATACGAACCATAGCATCACCAATCAATTCGCTAGCAGTGATGTATTGTACGTTTTTAGGTTTTTTACTTTCTGTCAATACAGAATCTGTAACCAAGATTTCCTTGATATTTGTTGCATCCAACAACTCTGCAGCCCCGTTAACGAATAGTCCATGACTTGAAACTGCATAGATTTCAGTTGCTCCGTCGCGCTCTAAGATTTTAGCGGCTTCAGAGAAGGTACGACCAGTGTTAAGAATGTCATCAATCAAGATTGCCTTTTTACCTTCGACATCTCCGATGATGTAACCTTGACTGCGTTCAGAATCATCTTGTGCATAATCAATGATGGCAATTGGAGCATCAAGATATTCAGCAAGACTACGAGCACGTTTTACACCAGAGTTTTTAGGACTAACAACAACCACATCGGAACCAGTCAAACCTTTATCGCAGTAATGTTTTGCAAAAAGTGGGATAGTATAGAGGTTATCTACAGGAATGTCAAAGAATCCTTGAACCTGAACGGCATGGAGGTCAAGAGTCAATACACGACTAACTCCTGCTTTCACCAACATATTTGCAACCAGTTTTGCAGTAAGTGGTTCGCGCGAAGAAGCGATACGGTCTTGGCGAGCGTAGCCGAAGTATGGAAGTACAACGTTAATGGTATTAGCACTAGCACGAACACAAGCATCAACCATAATCAAGAGTTCCATCAAGTGGTTATTTACTGGATAACTAGTTGATTGGATGATATAAACATCATATCCACGAACACTTTCTTCGATGTTAACTTGGATTTCACCATCTGAAAATTGGCGTGAAGATACTTTTCCAAGTGGAACACCTGCAGCATCTGCGATTCTTTGAGCAATTTCCTGGTTGGAAGATAGTGCGAAAAGTTTCATGTTTTTTGTATCTGACATCGATAAACCGTCCTCTTTAAACTAAGTGAATCGCTGTAGTAAAACACTTTTAGTGATAAATGCTCTCTACAACAGATTCTATTATTTTTTTCATCCCTTTTTATTTTTATCAAAAAAAGAAGATTATTTCAGTATTTTTTTCATATTTTTCTATAAAACGAACCAATTTCGAAGGAGCTTTTTTGTAATGGATTTCATTGACTTGTAAAAATTCTTGGAAATCAAGGCTACCTTGCTTACCATCTTCTACTTCTAATTCAAGCTCATAGTCAACAATATCAAAGTATTCGCTTTGATCAAGAGCCATGAGTCCGATAGGAGTTTCCTTTTCGTAACGAACAGTAGTTAGGCAACCTAAAACTACCCAGCCACTGGTTGAAAGTCCACGGCTAGTCAATTCGTCAGAAATCATTCCTTGTGGAAGTTTACATTCTTTAAGACAATGGTTTGCTTCCTCAAGGCTTAGATCTTGATTGTACTCCATATTTCCAACTTTTTGTGGAATTTTTATGGTCAATTCAGCGCTATTTTCAAAAGTACGAATGCGCATAGCAATTTTATGCTTACGAAGGTAAAAATCAGGCGTGTCTAGGTAGTAATTTTTTTGTGTAATAGGTGTGACTTCTAAAAATTGAGCTTGCAATCGGTTATATTCTTCTTCACTAAGAAGTGTTTTCATTTCAATTTCTAAATGTTTCATTTTTTTTACTTTTTCCTTATCTTTGAAAGCGATTGTATGGTATAATAAGCATTGTATTTATTGTATAAGATTTTTCCTCGAAAATCAAAAACTAGATAAATCGAAGTTTATAGAGGATTGGATAAAAAAGATATATGATTACAGAATGGGAAGAATTTTTAGATCCTTACATTCAGGCTGTCGGAGAGCTGAAGATAAAACTCCGAGGTATTCGAAAACAATACCGCAAACAAAATAAACATTCTCCAATTGAGTTTGTAACTGGTCGAGTCAAACCGATTGAAAGTATTAAAGAAAAAATGGCTCGTCGAGGAATTGGGTATGATACGCTGGAACAGGACTTGCAAGATATTGCAGGTTTACGTGTCATGGTTCAATTTGTAGATGACGTGAGCGAAGTTGTTGCTATTCTTCGTAAGAGGCAAGACATGAGAGTTGTCCAAGAACGTGACTACATCACTCATCGAAAGGCTTCAGGCTATCGTTCTTACCATTTGATTATTGAGTATACTGTTGACACAATCAATGGGGCAAGAACGATTTAGTGGAGATTCAGATTCGTACCTTGGCGATGAATTTCTGGGCTACAATCGAGCATTCGCTTAATTATAAATATCAAGGAGATTTTCCAGAAGAAATTAAGAAACGTTTGGAAATTACAGCAAGGATATCCCACCAATTGGATGAAGAAATGAGCAAAATTCGTGATGATATCCAAGAAGCACAGGCACTCTTTGATCCACTGCATAGAAAGTTAAATGACGGGGTAGGTAATAGTGACGATACCGATGAAGAATACAGGTAAACGAATTGATCTAATTGCTAACCGCAAACCTCAAAGTCAAAGAGTCTTATACGAATTAAGAGATCGACTTAAGAAAAATAACTTTATATTAAACGACAAAAATCCAGATATTGTAATTTCAATTGGTGGAGATGGTATGCTCTTGTCTGCCTTTCACAAGTATGAAGACCAGCTGGATAAGGTTCGATTTGTGGGAGTTCACACAGGTCATTTAGGCTTTTATACGGACTATCGTGATTTCGAACTGGATCAATTGGTTACTAATTTACAGTTGGATACTGGAGCTCGAGTATCATATCCGATTTTAAATGTAAAGATTTTTCTGGAAAATGGTGAAGTGAAGATTTTCCGTGCCTTGAACGAAGCTAGTATTCGTAGAACTGATCGAACCATGGTAGTAGATGTTGTTATCAATCATGTACCGTTTGAACGCTTCCGAGGGGATGGTTTGACCATCTCAACTCCGACTGGAAGTACAGCCTATAATAAATCTCTTGGTGGTGCTGTTTTACATCCTACCATTGAGGCCCTTCAATTGACAGAAATTGCGAGTCTCAATAATCGTGTCTTCAGAACTTTAGGTTCTTCTATCATTGTGCCTAAAAAGGATAAGATAGAATTGATACCAACTCGTAATGACTATCATACGATCTCGGTTGATAATAGTATTTATTCTTATCGTAATATTGAAAGAATAGAATACCAAATAGATCATCACAAGATCCACTTTGTCGCGACTCCAAGACATACCAGTTTTTGGAATCGTGTCAAGGATGCCTTTATTGGTGAGGTGGATGAATGAGATTTGAGTTCATTGCTGACGAACACGTCAAGGTAAAGACCTTTTTGAAAAAGCATGAAGTTTCTAAAGGTTTGCTTGCCAAAATCAAGTTTCGAGGCGGAGATATTCGCGTGAACGGTCATCCACAAAATGCAACCTATCTCTTGGATATAGGAGATGTGGTTGTTATCGATATTCCTGCCGAAGAAGGTTTCAAGACACTGGAATCGATAGACTATCCACTGGATATTCTGTTTGAGGATGATCATTTCTTAATTCTAAACAAACCCTTTGGTGTGGCCTCGATTCCAAGTGTCAATCATTCCAATACCATCGCTAACTTTATCAAGGGCTACTATGTGAGACAGAACTATGAAAATCAACAAGTCCACATTGTAACCAGGCTAGATCGAGACACCTCGGGTCTCATGCTATTTGCTAAGCATGGTTATGCTCATGCTAGACTAGACAAACAGTTGCAGAAAAAAGCTATTGAAAAGCGTTATTTTGCTCTAGTTAAAGGGGATGGATTTCTGGAGCCTCAAGGTGAGATTATTGCACCGATTGCACGTGACGAAGATTCTATCATCACTAGACGAGTGGCAAAAGGTGGTAAGTACGCCCATACATCCTATCGTATAGTGAAGTCTTATGGCAATATCCATCTAGTTGATATTCGACTGCATACAGGAAGGACACACCAGATTCGTGTCCATTTCTCCCATATCGGTTTCCCTTTGCTTGGCGATGACCTATATGGTGGTAGTCTTGAACATGGCATAGAGCGTCAAGCTCTGCATTGTCATTACTTATCGTTTTATCATCCTTTTCTTGAAGAGCAGTTGGAGATGGAAAGCCCACTGCCGGATGATTTCAACACTCTTATTACTCAGTTATCAAATAATAATTTATCTTAAAAGGAGTAAAACTCATGGAAGTTTTTTTGAAAGTTTAAAAAGCCAACCTAGTTGGTAAAAATGCACGTATTGTCTTGCCTGAAGGTGAAGAACCACGTATTCTTCAAGCAACAAAACGCATCGTAAAAAGAAACAGAAGTTATCCCTGTCCTGCTAGGAAATCCTGATAAAATTAAAATCTATCTTGAAATCGAAGGAATCATGGATGGTTATGAAGTAATCGATCCTGCACATTATCCTCAATTTGAAGACATGGTAGCATCACTTGTAGAACGTCGTAAAGGAAAAATGACTGAAGAAGAAGCTCGTGAAATCTTGGTTAAAGACGTGAACTATTTTGGTGTTATGTTGGTATACATGGGCTTGGTAGATGGAATGGTTTCAGGAGCTATTCACTCTACTGCGGCAACTGTTCGCCCAGCCCTTCAAATCATTAAAACACGTCCAAATGTTAGTCGTACTTCAGGTGCCTTCCTTATGGTTCGTGGCACTGAGCGTTACCTATTTGGTGACTGTGCCATCAATATCAATCCTGATGCTGAAGCTTTGGCAGAAATCGCGATTAACTCTGCTATCACAGCTAAGATGTTTGGTATCGAACCAAAAATTGCGATGCTAAGCTATTCAACTAAAGGTTCTGGTTTTGGTGAAAGCGTAGATAAAGTTGTTGAAGCAACTAAGATTGCTCATGATCTTCGTCCTGACCTTGAAATTGATGGGGAATTGCAATTTGATGCTGCCTTCGTTCCAGAAACAGCTGCTCTTAAGGCACCAGGAAGCAAGGTTGCTGGACAAGCAAACGTCTTTATCTTCCCAGGTATTGAAGCAGGGAATATTGGTTACAAGATGGCAGAACGTCTCGGTGGATTTGCAGCGGTTGGTCCAGTATTGCAAGGTTTGAACAAACCAGTTAATGACCTTTCTCGTGGATGTAATTCAGACGACGTCTTCAAACTTACTCTTATCACAGCAGCCCAAGCTGTACACCAATAAAATACAAACTAGAGGCTGGGACAAAAGTCCTAGCCTCTCAATTGTCTTTTGATTGTCGAGCAAGACGCAGTGGTTGAGTGGGCTCTACTACGCTGATTTCATCAGCTTTTACAGCCCTACTCAACTGTGTGGAGGTGGGACGACGAAATCGAATTCTAACGAATTACCGATTTCTGTCCTACTCTCTTTTCAAGTAGGAAGTAATTGATGAAGCCTTTTATTTTTGACTAGATTTTGTTTGGGGCAACAAATTCAAAAAACAACCTCGTCCATTGTCTGCTGACAGTGGACTTTAAAACGCTCTTTTCCAGTCCTTGAATAACTTTTTGAAGATTATCAATAACAGCTTCCAATGTTTGGAACGCCTTATTTTTAAAACCTTGTTTTCGAATTTCTTTCCAGACTTTTTCAATAGGGTTCATTTCTGGTGTATAAGGTGGGATTAGACTAGGTTGCTTTTTTCAGTTCCTTTCTCGTTTATAGGTGAGAAAACAAAATAATTATAAATTACTATGTAGTAAAAATGACTGTTAAGGAATTATTCTAGCTTCAGAATCTTATAAAAACGAGAATCTTTTTTCAGTCAATGACTTAGAAGAGTATAAAACTATTTAGTTTATATCAAATCTAGGATTAGAATTGCCTGACAACATATAGTTTAGGACGATATGAAAATTAGGATAGCTCTATTCTGAAATATTTTGACTATACTGAGCTTTTCGTTGAATTTCAAACCTAAAGGTGATACAATGTATTTACAAATCATCTTTACAAAGAGGTATTGATCATGGCAAATACTCAACCTGTTAATTTTAGAGCAGATTCGACTTTTTACCAACAAACAAAAGAAATCTTAGCTGATGAAAATTTAACTCTATCAGATATTTTTAATGCTGCACTTCGTAAAATTGCGACAGGTGCAGTTGATCCTAAAGAATTCGTATTTAGTGATTCACAAGAGACCCAATATCAGGTTGCTTTTGAAGACTTGAAAAAGGAAATCTTGATGGGACATCAAGAAATTGAGCAAGGTAAGCTAACATCTTTAGCAGATGTAAGAAAGGAATTTGGACTTGAGTAATCATAAACGTTACCATGTTTCTCTTACGGATCAAGCTAAGAAAGACTTGAAAGAAATACATGATTATATTGTACTAAATTTTTACAGCCAACAATCTGCTGATAGTAAACTAGACCTTATTTTAACGGCACTAGAAACTCTAGAAACCTTTCCAGAAGTATGTCCTTTGGTGTCGAGTCGGGGTTACGGTGAATTAACAGATGACGGAAAACGTTACCGATATATGCCTATTGAAAATTACTTAGCTTTTTATTATATAGATAAATATGAGGTTTATGTCTCAAGAATTTTAAATTTCAAGCAGAATTGGGCTAAGATATTCAATAAGTAGCGTGAAAATTTTTTTGAATCATTCAGTCCCACTCTTTGCCTCCTAGAAAGGTAGTTTTTTAAATTGAAATACAAATTTTTACTCTTCGATCTAGACCACACCTTACTCGATTTTGATGCTGCAGAGGACATTGCCTTATCGCAACTCCTAAAAGAAGAAGGAGTAGAGGATATCCAAGCATACAAGGATTATTATGTACCTATGAATAAGTCACTTTGGAAGGATTTGGAACAGAAAAAAATTTCAAAAAAAGAATTGGTCAATACTCGTTTTGCAAAGTTGTTTGCTCACTTTGGCATTGAAAAAGATGGTGGCTACTTAGCGGAGCGCTATCAGTTTTTCCTATCTAAACAAGGTCAGACTTTCCCTGGTGTCGAAGATTTATTAAAAAATTTGATAAATCAGGGCTATGAGCTCTATGCTGCGACAAATGGAATTACCTATATTCAGACCGGTCGTCTAGAACAATCAGGTATTACACCATATTTCAAGGAAATTTTCATATCAGAACAGCTCCATACCCAAAAAACAGATGCTGAGTTCTATGAGAAAATCGGAGCTCGTATCCCTAACTTTGATAAAAAATATGCCCTTATGATCGGTGATTCTTTATCAGCTGATATTCAGGGCGGGCAAAATGCTGGAATTGATACTGTCTGGTACAACCCTCATCATCTGGAAAATAAGACCCAAGCAAATCCGACTTATGAAGTTGACTCTTATCAGGCTTTGCTTGATTGCTTGGAGCTATTTTAAAATTGGAATATCTAAAGGATACTGAAAAACTTGAGGACATGGAGTTCAGGGATTTCCGGGGATAACTTGAAAGCGTTTTATTTCTTTGATATAATATATCATACAAGGATATAATTACAAGTTAAACGACTTAAATTGGTAGCAACAAAACTAATATAGGAGTAAATGAGTATGATATTGAAAAGAAATAAAAGAGCCAGAAACTTCATATTGATGATTATAAGTGCTTGTTTCTGTCTTATTTGTCTAAGTGCCTGTCAGTCAAATAAGTTAAATTCAGTAGATGATTATAAAATGGCTATCTGGGATAGCGATAAAATAGCTGTATTTGATGATTATGATTTAAACGTGCTCAAGGGTAATATTGCTAGAAAAGAAAAATACATCTATTGGGCAGAAAGTTTTTCAGAAGCAGGATCCTATTCAACTGCAAAAACAAAAGATACGCCAGCTCTAAAAAGATATGTATCTAGAATTAATAAGGAAAATTTAAGTGAAGCATTTAAATTAGCAGAAGGAAATGATGCCTATGCTTCCATAACAGATGGGGATTATTTATATGCAACAGCTGTCTTTACAGATAGAATTGAGTTTTATAAATATGATAATAATTTAGAGGTTGTCACTAATGTTACCATGAAAAATGATGGTCAACTAAATGCCAGTCAACAGTTTGTCATTGTAGATGATTATTTATACTTACTTGTAAGCACATTGGATTTATCAACTCAAGTTCCTAATGCCGAAATTTGGAAAATGGATAAAGAATTCAACATCGTCGAAAAATATAATCTAGACGAAACATCAGCATATATGAGAATGGTTAATATAGATGATGTCTTGTATATTGTGGAAGCACTTAGTGGGCGTAATTCTGATGGGGAATATAAGTCAGGAAATAAATTATTGGTTTTTGATTTAAAGAGTCAAAACAAGAATTATATCGATATTCCTGATAAGTATCCAACTAACATTCACTATGATGCTAAAAATAATCAATTGATTATAGAGAATGAGGGATTGTATAATAGCGAATTTTCCTTTACTACTGTCAATCTAGATAATTTAGAAAAAGATATTATTCATCTGGAAGGCTTTTAGTACAGAGCAGTATACTGCACCTTATTTTTACATTTAAAGACAACATTTATTATTTTTTTATTCAATGATTCTCTGGTAAAATATGATATTGTTGATAAAAAAAGCAAACAGTTATCAATCTAGAAAATTATAAGATAAAAAAATGCACATTATATGATTGTTAGATAGTTCTTTATTGAGTGAGTTTAAAAAATTAAATTTAATCTTTAAGATGTGCTTAGGTATAGTTCTAGCAATCTCCCCTTGGCTTGAGCTAAGGGGAGATTTAATCTAGTTTGTTATCAGTATAGATTTACAAGGTGTTTGAAAAGTCTTGCAAGGAAATAAAATGATAGTTATTGGTAATGATTAGTTATCTTTCTGATTATTCTGAATAAACGCTCTTTGGTTTAAATTCTTTGCATAACTTTACAAAATATTTAGAACTGTTTAAAAGTAGATAGGAGTCCTGAAATTATGGGAACATGGAATGCATCGATTTTTGGAAATGATACTTCCTTAGATATTAAAGAAGAATTTTTTGAAAGATACAATCGAGGTGAAGATGCAAATACAATCAAAAAAATGACTTGGCATCGGATTTATACGATGACGATATGTATAATATCCTGTTCGCCTTAGCACACTGTTTATGGGAAGTTGGGCAATTAGATGATGAATTCTTATTTGAAATCAAAAAGATCATTATCAACAAAGAGGATTTAGAACTGGCCCAAGAATTAGTTGCAGATAGTGTATTTTTAACACAGAGGAGTGCACATCTAGATAAGTTTTTTTAGAAAAGATAAGTGTCAAAAAAAGAAAAAGCCCAAAAAGAGAATTGCTCCGCCTGTTCCTGTAGAAAGCAAATATAGGAACGGTGCTGTAATGTTGTTTCAGTATGAAGATGGTATGTATGGTGTATTAATAGCAGTAGATGGAGCTTTCTTTGATAAGGAAACCTATTATGCTTATCTGCAGACTGATATTAAAATGACCAGAAAGCCCACCATGGAAGATGTACGATCAGCACGGATTCTTGATCCGAGTTTTCATAGTGTAGAATTCAATTCATTTCGTGACCCTAAGTATTACTACTCTTTTGTAAATTGTATTTCAGGTTATTTAAAAAAAGTACAGCAACTAAAAAGATTTGAAAAAAATACAATGATAGTGTTTTTTTGAAATTATAGGCTATCTTTCAGATTGGGGAGTTGCTGTAGCGCTGCTTCTGGAGGATTTGATTACTATAAACTAAAAATCAAGTGATGAGTTTAAGATAAGCGTTGCAAAGGAATTGAATAAAAGATATCATGAAAATCTTAATACTCGAACTGAAATGAATATTGATGACATCGACAAAGAATTTATTCTTTCTAATATGAGAAAAGGTGTTGAATAGAGGCTTTTTAGTATAGGTTCATTATAAAACTTCTCGGGATGTTTATAGATACTGTAAAAAGTGGTTTCCATAGCCACTTTTTGCTATAATAGAGGCAGTAAAAACGAAGGAGTAGTAAATGATGTCTAGGCCACCTCTTTCTCTTTATGAACCATTGTATTTACTAAAGGAAGTTGATCAAAATATCTGGATAGTAGATGGTGATTTGATACAAATGGATATGAAGGTCTTCAAACTTCCTTTTCAGACACGTATGACGGTGATTAAGTTAAATGATGACAAACTTTGGATTCATTCTCCTATTGCTCCAAATGAGAAACTTTTTACTGAACTGAACGCTTTGGGCAAAGTGGCTTACCTGATTTCACCAAATAAGATTCACTACGCCTATATTGCAGATTGGAAACAAAGATATCCTTATGCGCAAGCATGGTCTAGTCCAGGAGTAGAAGAGAGAGCGAAAAGTCAGAAAGTCAAGGTTGTATTTGATGCTCCCTTAACAGATAAGGCTCCTGACTTATGGTCTGATGAGATTGAACAACTCATTTTTAAGGGAAGTTCAGTCATTGAAGAGGTGGTATTTTTTCATAAATCAACTAAAACACTGATTGTGACAGACCTCATAGAGAATTTTGAACCGGAAAAGATAGCTAGTCCAATCCGCAGAAGATTTTATCGTTTAGCTCGTGTAACATCCCCTGATGGACAAACTCCTATCGATTATCGGATGACTTTCATAGGAAGACAAAGGGAAGCAAAAACTTTCTTTTCCCGTATGTTAAACTGGAAACCTGATAAGATTATACTTGCACATGGTTTATGCTTTTTTAAAAATGGTACGGATGAATTAAGACGTGCTTTTCGATGGATACGGTAAAGGAGAGAAATCAATGGAACACTCATCTTGGCATGCTTTGGTTAAAGAGCAATTACCGAAAGGTTATTTTACTCAAATCAATCACTTTATGGAGCAGGTTTATGCTTATGGAACTGTATACCCGCCCAAGGAAAAGGTTTTTCAGGCACTTTTGACCACACCTCTAGAAGAGGTTAAGGTGGTCATCCTTGGTCAGGATCCTTATCACGGACCAGGTCAGGCTCAAGGTTTGAGTTTTTCAGTTCCAGATAGTATTCCAGCACCTCCTTCTTTACAAAATATCTTAAAAGAACTTGCGGATGATATTGGAGTTAAGGAATCCCATGATTTGACTTCTTGGGCTGAGCAGGGGGTCTTGCTACTAAATGCTTGTCTGACAGTTCCTGCTGGTCAGGCCAATGGTCATGCTGGTCAAATATGGGAGCCTTTCACGGATGCTGTGATTAAGGTCGTCAATAATCTAGATAGACCAGTAGTATTTGTTCTATGGGGTGCTTATGCACGCAAGAAGAAGGCATTGGTAACTAATCCCCAACATTTGATTATCGAATCAGCCCATCCAAGTCCTTTATCGGTTTACAGAGGATTTGGGGTTCTAAGCCTTTTTCCAAGGCCAATGCATTCTTAAAAAAAACAGGACAAGAGCCAATTGATTGGCTTAGATAAGGAGAGAATATGCCTCAGTTAGCGACAATTTGCTACATTGATAATGGAAAAGAACTGCTCATGCTTCATCGCAATAAAAAGCCTAATGATGTCCATGAAGGAAAATGGATCGGTGTAGGTGGAAAGTTAGAGCGTGGAGAAACTCCACAAGAATGTGCTACCCGCGAAATTTTAGAAGAAACAGGATTGAAGGCTAAGCCAGTTCTCAAAGGTGTAATCACCTTTCCTGAGTTCACACCAGACTTAGACTGGTACACCTATGTATTTAAAGTAACTGAGTTCGAAGGTGAGTTGATTGACTGTAATGAAGGGACTTTAGAATGGGTTCCTTATGATGAGGTTTTAAGCAAACCAACCTGGGAAGGAGACCACACCTTCGTAGAGTGGCTTTTAGAAGATAAACCATTCTTTTCAGCAAAGTTTGTTTATGATGGTGATAAATTAATGGAAACCCAAGTGGATTTCTACGAATAAAGGAGAAAGCAGATGTTACTAATTAAAAATGGTCGAGTAATGGATCCTAAGTCTGGTTTGGATCAAGTGTGTGATGTCTTGGTTGAAGACGGTAAAATTGTCAAAATTGCACCACAAATTAGTGAAAAAGATGCAGAGATCATTGATGCAACTGGTCTTGTAGTTGCACCCGGTTTGGTGGATATCCATGTTCATTTCCGTGAACCAGGTCAAACTCATAAAGAAGACATCCACACGGGGGCACTCGCTGCCGCTGCAGGTGGATTCACAACTGTTGTGATGATGGCTAATACTAATCCAACGATCTCTGACGTAGAAACCTTACAAGAAGTTCTTCAATCTGCGGCAAAGGAAAAAATTAATGTTAAGTCTGTAGCAACGATTACCAAGAACTTTAATGGTCAAGACTTGACTGACTTTAAGGCGCTTTTAGAAGCTGGAGCCGTTGGTTTTTCAGATGATGGTATTCCGCTTGAAAGCAGTAAAGTGGTCAAGGAAGCTATGGAAGAGGCTAAAAAACTCAACACTTTTATCAGTCTGCACGAAGAAGATCCTGGACTGAATGGTACGCTAGGTTTTAATGAAAATATTGCTAAAGAACATTTCCATATTTGTGGTGCTACAGGGGTTGCAGAGTATGCAATGATTGCACGTGATGTCATGATCGCCTATGCAACAAAAGCCCATGTTCATATCCAACACTTGTCCAAGGAAGAAAGTGTCAAGGTAGTGGAATTCGCTCAAGGTTTGGGAGCAAACGTAACTGCAGAAGTAGCACCCCAACATTTCTCTAAGACTGAAGCGCTTCTCTTGACTAAGGGAAGCAATGCAAAAATGAACCCACCTTTACGCTTGGAGTCTGACCGCCGTGCAGTTATCGAAGGACTCAAGTCAGGTGTCATTTCTGTCATTGCTACTGACCATGCGCCTCACCATACTGATGAAAAGAACGTCGAGGATATCACCAAAGCTCCTTCAGGTATGACAGGACTAGAAACTTCATTGTCACTTGGTTTAACTTACTTGGTCGAAGCTGGTGAGCTAAGCTTGATGGAGTTGTTAGAAAAAATGACAGTAAATCCAGCAAAATTGTATCATTTTGAAGCAGGTTATTTGGCTGAAAATGGTCCAGCTGATATTACCATTTTCGATGATAAAGCTGACCGAATTGTAGACACACATTTTGCTTCTAAAGCAGCTAATTCACCATTTATCGGTGAAACTTTAAAAGGGCAGGTAAAATATACTATCTGTAAGGGGCAAATCGTTTATCAAGCAGATTAGGAGCTTGTGGATGAATTATTTTCGTAAATTTAGAGATCGAAAACGGAATGCCTGCCATGGAGTATACTGTCCAGCTGCTAACCGTGCTAAAATTCAATATAAAACCAAGGAAAAAGCCGATCACGCCGTAGACTATGATAATGGTGGCTTGGTTAGGAGTTATTACTGCAACGCTTGTAATTGTTGGCACACGACATCAAAAGTTAGTAACCCACCATTAAGCTTGAAAAAATACGGCCTAAAGCTTTTTGGCTTTGATGAAAAGGAGTAGAAAGAGCAGGTATGCATCCAACAGAAACTATTAAAGACAAAATTATCTTATTTTTAAAAATTTTCTTTCCTATTTTAATTTATCAATTTGCCAATTATTCGGCTTCCTTTGTCGATACGACCATGACTGGACAGTATAATACGATTGATTTGGCTGGAGTATCCATGGCGACTAGTTTGTGGAATCCCTTTTTTACCTTTTTAACGGGGATTGTTTCAGCCCTAGTTCCTATCGTTGGCCATCATTTAGGAAGAGGAAAGAAAGATGAAGTGACTTCTGATTTTTATCAATTTCTTTATATTTCACTTGCTTTATCCATTTTTCTTTTTGTTTTAGTCTTTATCGCTGCTCCGATGGTTCTAAGTAATATGGGGTTGGAATCAGCAGTGGCAGATATAGCAATTCGTTATCTCTGGTTTTTGTCAATTGGTATTATTCCACTTTTACTCTTTAGTGTCATTCGTTCATTACTGGATGCACTGGGGTTGACCAAGCTATCCATGTATCTGATGCTTCTTTTGCTACCTCTAAATAGCGGTTTTAACTACTTATTGATTTACGGTGTCTTTGGTTTTCCTGAGTTCGGAGGAGCCGGAGCAGGTCTTGGTACATCTTTGGCTTATTGGGCTTTATTGCTAATTTCTATATTCGTTCTTCTTAAACAAGAAAAACTAAAAGAACTACATTTAGAGAAGCGTTCACCTTTAGACAGGAATAAAATAAAAGAAGCGATAAAACTGGGGTTGCCTATTGGTGGAACTGTATTTGCAGAGGTTGCTATTTTTTCAGCAGTGGGATTGATTATGGCAAAGTTTTCATCTTTGATAATAGCGAGTCATCAATCTGCCATGAACTTTTCATCTCTCATGTACGCCTTTCCTATGAGCGTTTCAACCGCGATGACTATCGTTGTTTCTTACGAAGTCGGTGCTAAACGTCTAGAAGATGCTAAGAAATATATAAAAATCGGACGTCTATCCGCTATGGTATTTGCTATTTTAACACTTTCTTTTTTATATATTTTTAGAGAAAATGTTGCTAGCCTTTATGGCCATGACTCGGAGTTCATCCAATTAACTGCTAGCTTTATGACTTATAGCTTGTTTTTCCAATTAGCTGATACATTTGCAGCACCATTACAAGGTATATTACGTGGTTACAAAGACACAGTCGTCCCTTTCTATCTGGGACTATTGGGATACTGGGGAGTTGCTATACCTCTGGGCTTGCTCCTAGATTACTCAACTGATCTAGATGCCTATTCCTACTGGGTAGGTCTAATTGTAAGTTTAGTCGTCAGCGGGCTACTATATCAGTGGCGTTTACAAGTTATTATGAAAAGATTCAAATAATTTGTTGAAAATCAATGAAAAAACAACTTGTGAAATTTGTATTTTATATAAAGAAAAGTCTTGATTTTATTGACTTTTCTTTTTTTATATTGTGAAAAAATACAGGCATATTTTTTGACACTAGTTAAGCTATAAAGTAAAATAGAACTATAAGAAATTAAACTTAGAAAGGCAAGATTATGTCAACTTTAGATAAAAATCTTTTGCTTGAGATGTTCCGTAAGATGGAAGAAATTCGTCGTATGGACTTAAAAATTGCTCAATTAGTAAAAAAAGGTAAAGTGCCCGGTATGACGCACTTTTCTGTTGGTGAAGAAGCTGCCAACGTTGGGGCTATGTTAGCTCTAAACGAAGATGACCTCATCACCTCGAACCACCGTGGTCACGGACAAGCCATTGCTAAAGGAATTGACCTTAATGGTATGATGGCTGAAATCCTTGGTAAGTATACTGGAACTTGTAAAGGTAAAGGTGGATCAATGCACATCGCCGACCTTGATGCAGGTAACCTTGGTGCCAACGGTATTGTTGGTGGTGGTATGGGTATTGCAGTAGGTGCAGCCCTTACTCAACAAATGAAAAACACTGGCAAGATTGTTGTCTGCTTCTTTGGTGATGGAGCAACGAATGAAGGTGTCTTCCACGAAGCTGTTAATATGGCTTCAATTTGGAATCTACCAGTTATTTTCTACTGTATCAATAACGGTTATGGAATCTCTGCTGATATTAAGAAAATGACAAATGTCAAGCATATCCATGAGCGTAGTGCTGCTTACGGTATTCCTGGAATGTTTATCGAAGACGGTAACAATGTTATCGATGTCTACGAAGAATTTAAGAAAGCAGTTGACCATGTTCGTTCTGGTAAAGGTCCTGTCTTGATCGAAAGTGTAACTTACCGTTGGCTTGGTCACTCATCATCAGACCCTGGTAAATATCGTACACGTGAAGAAGTCGATGAGTGGAAAGAAAAAGATCCAATCGAAACCTTCGCAAGTACCTTGTAGCAAATAATATTGCTAGTGCAAAAGAACTAGAAGAAATTCAAGCGCAAGTTAAGGAAGCAGTGGAAGCATCTGTTAAGTTTGCAGAAGAAAGTCCATTCCCTCCACTAGAATCAGCTTTTGAAGATATTTACGCAGACTAAGGAGAAGTAGAGAAATATGGAAACAAAATTAATGTCTTTCCGCGATACCATTATCCTTGCAATGTCTGAGGAAATGCGTCGCGACGAAAATGTACTCTTGATGGGTGAAGATGTAGGTGTCTTTGGTGGAGACTTTGGTACATCTGTAGGTATGCTTGAAGAATTTGGACCAGAACGTGTTCGTGACTGTCCGATTTCCGAAGCAGCTATTTCTGGAGCAGCTGCTGGTGCTGCTATGACTGGACTTCGCCCAATCGTTGACATGACCTTCATGGACTTTTCTGTTATTGCCATGGATAATATCGTCAACCAAGCAGCTAAAACTCGTTACATGTTCGGTGGTAAAGGTCAAGTACCAATTACAATCCGCTGTGCTGCTGGTAACGGAGTAGGTTCTGCAGCGCAACACTCACAATCATTGGAATCATGGTTCACTCACATCCCTGGATTAAAAGTTGTTGCTCCAGGTACACCAGCTGATATGAAGGGACTTCTTAAGTCTTCAATCCGAGACAACAATCCTGTTATCATTCTTGAATACAAATCAGAATTTAACCAAAAAGGTGAAGTTCCTGTTGATCCAGACTATACTATCCCACTTGGTGTCGGAGAAATCAAACGCGAAGGAACTGATGTAACTGTGGTGACTTACGGTAAAATGCTTCGTCGTGTCATGCAAGCAGCTGAAGAATTGGTTGAAGAAGGCATCTCAGTAGAAGTAGTAGACCCACGTACTTTGGTTCCACTTGATAAAGACATCATCATTAATTCAGTTAAGAAGACTGGAAAAGTCGTTCTTGTCAATGATGCTCATAAAACAAGTGGATTTATCGGTGAAATTTCAGCTATTATCTCAGAATCAGAAGCATTCGATTATTTAGATGCACCTATTCGCCGTTGTGCAGGGGAAGATGTACCGATGCCTTACGCACAAAATCTTGAAAATGCTATGATTCCAACAGTTGAAAGCATCAAAGATGCTATCCGTAAAACTCACAACAAACAATAATACATAAAATAAATTATGTAAATAATCAATCAGACGAGAAGCTTTGTATCTATAGATGCAAAGTTCTCTACGTCCTTGATATCTTATAATAGAATAGGAGAGGTCATGGCTGATGATAAGCTAAGAGCGACTCCTGCAGCTAGAAAATTAGCGGATGATTTAGGAATTAATCTCTACGATATTTCTGGCTCAGGCGCAAACGGTCGTGTCCACAAAGAAGACGTGGAAACATTTAAAGACACTAATGTGGTTCGCATTTCACCACTTGCAAAACGAATTGCCCTTGAACATAACATTGCATGGCAGGAAATCCAAGGAACTGGTCATCGTGGTAAGATTATGAAGAAGGATGTTTTAGCATTCCTTCCTGAAAATATCGAGAACGATACTATCAAGTCACCTGCTCAAATCGAGAAAGTGGAAGAAGTTCCAGATAACGTAACTCCTTATGGGGAAATCGAGCGTATTCCAATGACACCAATGCGTAAGGTTATTGCACAACGTATGGTTGAGTCATACTTGACTGCACCAACCTTCACGCTTAACTATGATGTCGATATGTCTGAAATGCTTGCCCTTCGTAAGAAAGTCCTTGATCCAATCATGGAAGCAACTGGCAAGAAATTACTGTTACAGACTTGCTTTCACTTGCGGTCGTTAAGACTCTTATGAAACACCCATACATCAATGCGTCATTAACTGAAGATGGTAAGACAATTATTACTCACAACTATGTCAACCTAGCGATGGCAGTTGGAATGGATAATGGTTTGATGACGCCAGTTGTTTATAATGCTGAAAAAATGAGCTTGTCTGAGTTGGTAGTTGCCTTCAAAGATGTTATCGGACGTACTTTGGATGGTAAACTAGCTCCTAGCGAATTGCAAAATTCAACCTTCACCATCAGTAACTTGGGAATGTTTGGTGTTCAATCATTCGGTCCAATCATTAACCAACCGAACTCAGCAATCCTTGGGGTTAGCTCGACAATTGAGAAACCTGTTGTAGTTAATGGTGAAATCGTGATTCGTCCAATTATGAGTCTTGGGTTAACAATTGACCACCGTGTCGTAGATGGTATGGCTGGTGCTAAGTTTATGAAAGACTTGAAAGCTTTGATTGAAAACCCAATCTCAATGTTGGTTTAGAGAATTTATTGTTAGAAATATAGATAAAGGAAGTAAGATATGGCCTTAGAAGTAATTATGCCAAAAGCCGGCGTGGATATGACAGAAGGACAAATCGTCCAATGGAATAAAAAAGTCGGAGAATTTGTAAAAGAAGGAGAAATCCTTTTGGAAATCATGACTGACAAAGTCAGCATGGAATTGGAAGCAGAAGAAGACGGTTACTTGATCGCTATCCTCAAAGGTGACGGCGAGACTGTTCCTGTTACCGAAGTTATCGGATATCTTGGTGAAGAAGGGGAAAACATCCCAACAGCTGGAGTAGCTGCACCAGAAGCTAGCCCAGCACCTGCAGCAAGTGCTTCGAACGATGATGGTAAGAGCGATGATGCTTATGATATCGTTGTTATTGGTGGTGGACCTGCTGGTTATGTTTCTGCCATTAAAGCAGCTCAATTAGGTGGTAAGGTTGCTCTTGTTGAGAAATCTGATCTTGGTGGAACTTGTTTGAACCGCGGATGTATCCCAACTAAGACTTACCTTCACAACGCTGAAATTATCGAAAATATCGGTCATGCTGCAAATCGTGGTATCGTGATTGAAAATCCTAACTTCACAGTGGATATGGACAAACTTTTAGAAACTAAATCTAAAGTTGTGAATACTCTTGTTGGTGGTGTTGCAGGACTTCTTCGTAGCTATGGAGTTGATGTTCATAATGGTATCGGTACGATTACGAAAGATAAGAATGTCTTGGTAAACGGTACTGAATTACTTGAAACTAAGAAATCATCCTTGCTGGTGGTTCTAAAGTAAGTAAGATTAACGTTCCTGGTATGGAATCATCACTTGTTATGACTAGTGACGATATCCTTGAAATGAACGAAGTTCCAGAAAGCCTTGTTATCATTGGTGGTGGGGTTGTTGGTATCGAGCTTGGTCAAGCCTTCATGACATTTGGTTCAAAGTAACTGTTATTGAAATGATGGACCGCATTGTTCCAGCTATGGATGCGGAAGTATCTAAGAACCTTCGCTTGATTCTTGAACGCAAAGGTATGACTATCTTGACAGGTACAAAACTTCAAGAAATCATTGAAGAAGATGGCAAACTCCGTATCAAGGTTGAAGGAAAAGATGATATCATCGCAAATAAAGCTCTTCTTTCAATCGGTCGTGTTCCAGATCTCGAAGGAATTGGTGAAGTTGAGTTCGAGTTAGACCGTGGTCGTATCAAAGTTAACGAGTACATGGAAACTTCTGTTCCTGGTATTTATGCACCAGGTGACATCAATGGTATCAAGATGTTGGCTCACGCAGCCTTCCGTATGGGTGAAGTAGCTGCTGAAAATGCCCTTAAAGGAAATCACCACGTTGCTAAATTGAACTTGACTCCTGCAGCTATTTACACACTTCCAGAAGTAGCAGCAGTTGGTTTGACAGAAGAACAAGCTCGTGAGAAATATGATGTCCAAATCGGTAAATTCAACTTTGCTGCAAACGGACGTGCCATTGCATCAGATGCGGCTCAAGGATTTGTTAAAGTTATTGCAGACAAGAAATATGGTGAAATTCTCGGTGTTCATATCATTGGCCCTGCAGCTGCAGAATTGATCAATGAAGCATCAAGCATCATCGAAATGGAAATTACTGTAGAAGAAATGCTTAAGACAATCCACGGTCACCCAACATACTCTGAAGTTATGTACGAAGCATTTGCTGATGTTCTTGGAATGGCTATCCATTCACCTAAGAAAAAATAAACATCGATAGATTAGACTGGAATTTTTTCCAGTCTCTATCGTATTAGAAGGTATCTTATGAAATACATTATCAATCATTCAAACGAAACTACTTTTAATATTGCTTTAGAAGAGTATGCTTTTAAACATCTCCTTGATGAAGATCAAATCTTTATCCTTTGGATTAACAAGCCGTCTATCATTGTAGGTCGTCACCAAAATACCATCGAGGAAATTAACCGTGATTATGTACGCGAAAACGGAATTGAAGTAGTGCGTCGTATCAGTGGTGGTGGAGCTGTTTACCATGATTTGAACAACCTTAACTATACCATCATTTCAAAAGAAGATGAAACTAAAGCATTTGACTTTAAGAGTTTCTCAACTCCAGTCATCAATACTTTAGCTCAACTTGGTGTTAAAGCTGAATTTACTGGCCGTAACGACTTGGAAATCGACGGTAAGAAATTCTGTGGAAATGCACAAGCCTATATCAATGGCCGTATCATGCACCATGGTTGTCTTCTCTTTGATGTGGATTTGTCAGTCCTAGCTAACGCACTTAAGTGTCTAAAGATAAGTTTGAATCAAAAGGGGTTAAATCAGTCCGTGCTCGAGTAACTAATATTATCGATGAGTTGCCAGAAAAAATCACTGTTGAAGAATTCCGTGATTTACTCTTGGAATACATGAAAAAAGAATACCCTGAGATGACTGAGTATGTATTCTCAGATGAAGAATTAGCTGAAATCAACCGTATTAAAGATACTAAGTTTGGGACTTGGGACTGGAACTATGGTAAATCACCAGAGTATAACGTCCGTCGTGCAACTAAATTCCCAAGCGGTAAGGTTGAAATTTTTGCTAATGTTATTGAGTCAAAAATTCAAGACATCAAGATTTACGGTGACTTCTTTGGTATCGAAGACGTAGCAGCAGTAGAAGATGTCCTTCGTGGCATTAAATACGAACGTGAAGATGTTCTTAAAGCACTTCAAACTATTAACTTAGGCCGTTACTTCGCAGGGATTACTGCAGAAGAAATTGCCGAGGCTGTTGTTGAATAAAGTAAAAGGTATCCATTCAACATGGATATCTTTTATCTTAAACTTGATATTCAAAAATAATGAGAGTAGAATATAGAGGAAATCTGAAACAAAAAGGGGATCAAATTCAATGATAAAACTTCCAGTAGAAAATCTTGGTCTATTTGAACAGTTAGATCGTATAGTAGTGGCTTTTTTTAAGAAGCAACAATCTACCAGTCCTTATGATTTGAATATCAGTATTACACAAGAACACCTTGACCAGAAAAAGCAAGAGCTAGAACCATTAGGCTATCAAGCTGTCCAACTACCATTAGGGATGGTTTTAGATAATATCGTTCAGCAACCTTATTATAAAAACTTAATCATTGGTGGACTTGCTCCCGACGAAATTATAGTCAGCAAAGAAGAATTAATGCCTTTGAAAGATATCGTAGATAGTTTTTGTATTATGTATGCTGCAGCGAATAACAGACTGGAAAATAGTAAGGCTTATGAAATAATGAAAGATAAGACGGTTTATTTTATTGGTAAACTATTTACAGATATTCCAAAAGCTGGTGATGACATTGCTTATTTAGGAATTGATCGCATAGCGAGCGATGGTACACCATATGAAGCAGTTAAATGCTTTTTAACGGAAGAGAGTGCAGAGAAGTATAATGGTGAAAAAAGACCTGTCACCCCTGCAAACTTGGCCTATCTAAAATCATTTTTTGGGAAACCAGTTATTATTGAACCGCACCGTAATTATTGGATTGAGTTTTTATAGAGATAATAAAAGAGCGTAAGATTCTATCAAAGATCTACGCTCTTTTTCTAGCGTTAAAGATATTACATAATTTATATTATGTATTTTATAAACTATCCAAGGCATTTTTCTGTTCGTCATTGACGATATGGGTATACAAGTCAGTAACTTGTGTGCTGGCATGTCCTAGCTGATGGCTGACCAAAACCTGTGATTTGGTTGCATCATAGAGGCGGGTTGCAAGAGTATGGCGAAGCTTGTGGGGTGTCACACGGACTTTGAAGTCTTCTGAATACTTAGCCACCATCTTTTCGACACTAGAAGCATCAATCCGGTTCGGAACACCTCGATACAAGGTTAAGAAGAGGGCTGTATCGGTTTTTTCTGTCTTATAACGTTTGTCTCGAATAGCGAGATATTGTTCTAAATAAGGCTTAGCAAAGGCAGCAACATTAACCGAGTCTCGTTTTCCACCTTTTCGAGTGACGTCAATCACCATCATCTTAAGATTGAGATCCCGAAGATCCAGGTTAACTGCTTCAGAGAGACGGACACCAGAGGCAAGAAGAAGTGCTATAATGGCTAAATCACGCTCTTTATTTTTATTAAAGGAAGATAAGGCGCGATTTGAAAGTGTTTGAGGGTATTCCTGGTCGATATAGTTCAGGAAACCTTCTGTCTCATCACCTAAAAAGAGCTTTTGCTTGATATTTTCAGCTCGAGCAGCTAAGGTTTCTTTCTTTTTCTTAGTTGCAACCTTCTTCATGACATTACGGTAGAAATAAGGTTCCCCTTGCTCATTTTCAACTTCCTCAGTCAAATACTTATAAAGACTAGAAAGTGCAGAAAGAGTACGGTTAATGGTTGTTTGAGAGACACCATTTTTAGTTGTATTAGCATTAAGCAACGGACGTTCACGCAAGTAAAGAATAAAGGATTCCATGTCTTTCTTGGTCATGTGCTCCAGAACTTCTAAGGGAATATTGGCCATGGTGTCAGCATCTGATATCCCAGATTCTAAAACCCAAGTAAAAAATCGATCGTATTCCTTTAAGTATTCGTACAAGGTCGTAAAACTGTATGGAACGGCCAGTTTCGATTGGTAATATTCTAATACATACCAAGGCATGACTTGTTTAAGTTTATCAATCCGTTCTAATAAGATCTCACGTTTCATGTTCTACTCCAAATTTTTCTATACTAGTAGTATAGCATAGCCAGATATTTTTTTCAAGAAAATTATAGTTTTTCGGAAAGATGTTATAGGGGATATATTGGAATCGATATCTTAAAAAACCCATAAATGACGTAACCAAAAAATTTTTTTAAGCCGATTACACTCAATTATGTACTTTATTTAAGTGAACACTAGAAATTTTTTTAAGCTCGTTCATCTTCTGTAAAATGTACTTTATTTAAGTGAAAACTAAAAAATTTTTTTCAAATGTACATTTTTGATAATAAAAAAACACTCTAATACCAATTTAATGAAATTTAGAGTGTTTTTTTATTTATCTATATTTTTTTAACTGTACAAAGTGTTCTTGCTTTCTTCTGTGGCCTTTGCAAATCGAACATGCCTTTTTATTTCGCTTTCTGTATGCCATTCTTTCTCTAACTTGAATTTTTATAACGATGATCATGGTTTTTCCTGACATATCCACCATACAGACATATTACTCAACTCTGTGATTTCAGTTGGACTTGCTATTAGAAGGTTATTTACATAATCCCACTCATTCATTAGACTTTGTTGAGTTGTTGCTAAAGTCGTTAAATCCTTTTTAAAACTTTTTTTGATTTCTACAATATGGACAAGAATTATCTCTGTAAAATTTTTCTTTAATGACTTGCTGATATTCTCCAGTACATACAGGGCATTTCCACCATGCGTTATATGTTGAATTTGCCCTTACGGAAGACATTTCTTGTTTATTAAATGTTGACCATTCTTTAATTAACCAAGGATGTGTTGTTTCAAGATCATTATAACCTTTTTGCAGTCTTTTTTAAAAAGAACAATATGGACAACATTGGTCGTTTTTCGTGGCGTTCAGAAATTTTTTTGCTTTAAAACTTCTGTGACATTTTCGACAAATCCAATTGGTTAAAGTATTTGAATTATAAAAGAAGGTATCAATATCACCATTAAGTTCTTTTACCCATTCATTGTTTAAGTACGGTTTAACATAGCTCAGTGTTTCATTTGGTTTAGGAATTTTTTTATTACAGTAAAGACATATAGAGTTAAGTTTATTAGAATTATTGTTGGTAAATACATCTAGAACAGTCCCTAATCTCTCCTGAAATTCTAAATCACAACAATCACAAATCCAATTAAATATTTTATTCTCGGATTCTACCGATTTTGTCACCTCATCAGGTTTTTCTAAATTCTTGCTACTCCAAAGGTCACACAACTCAGGATAAGTATCTGCAATTGTATTATAACCTTTTAATGCTTGCTCGTTATTACAATATGGACAGCTATCTATTACTTCTTTTCTTATTGGAATTGAACAAAGGTATTCACCTTGACAAACAGAACACTTCCACCAATATTTTTTTGTTTCAATGTGGCTCAATGCTAAATGAACAGGCAATCCATTTTTTTATCGCTCCATTCTTCCTGTAATTTTGGGAAATTATAGAGTATATCATTGTTAAAAACAAGTGTATCCCAATCACAATGATTAGGACAAGTTTGAAAATTCCTATTCTCTAAGTCGGTTCTTGAAATCATTTCATTAGGACTGCAATGAAAATTTACATTGCAACAAGGACATTTCCAATTTATACATTCAGAAGACTTATGCCAGTATTCAGAAATAGATTTATCATTACTTTTTATCCCAAAAATTTCTCTAAATATGGATGAGTTTCTTGTAAAGTATTATACCCTTTTAACATCAATTTATTATCACAATAAGGGCAGCCTTCAAAATGCCTTTTGACAACACTACATTCATATTGACCATGACATTTAAAACACTGCCATCTTACTAAGATATCGGATAAACTATCAATCATATTACTTTTTACAAGAGTTGGAATAAATTGCTTAAAAAGATTTCTATCTGTATGCAATAGGGGGTTGGCTTTCACTTTAATTACGGTATCAAATGTTGCTTTACAGTTATTACAATAGAAACCATCTCTTTTGATTCTTGAAATTAGCCGATCAATAGACAACTTAAAGATATGGTCACATTTGTCGCATTTCCAATTTCTAGGGATTGTAACATTGTCATTTAACTTCAAATCATTAAACTCTACATCGTTTTGCTCCCCTGGAAGATAAATTTTCCGAAGATTAGGGTATGCTTTAGTGTAAGCTACAAAATGTGTATTCTCATTACATCCGACATGAATAAGCTCTTGATTATGTTTATTGGTTAATTTAGAAGTGTTTGCTACATCTTTCCAACTAACATGACAGGTAGGACATTTGAAGTGAAATAACCTCTTTGAAGAAAAAGATAAATTATCAATCTCTTCCTGAATGCTTTCTATATTTTCATAATGAAAGTTTATGTACTTTAGAAAGTTAGGAATCCTTTGCAGATATAGAGTTTTTCCCCTTTTATAAATACTTTCTCCAAGCTCACATACAGGACAGATTTTTTTGAATGATTTTTGGATATTCTTATAAGATTTTTGATGCACTTGCTTTCCATTCATAAGAACAGGTAGGACATTTCCGGTTAATGTGTCTTTTACTGGAAATTAGTATTTTTTCTACATCTATTTTGATATTCTTGTCAAAGTTCCAATAGTTCAATAAAGCTGGAAAATCAGTGATTAAGTCTGACATTTTCTCCTCCTAATACTTAGTCTTGTTATCCAGTAAGTCTTTAATTTCCAAAATCTTACTTTTGCTTATTTGCTTTTCAGTACGAGTATGTTTATCAAAAGATATTTTTGAATCTGAGGTGATAATATTTTCACTTAGATACTTCTTAGTTACAAGTTGCTGATCAGATTTTAATAAGCCTTCTTCTTTAATAATTCATTTGCAATCCCAGGATACAAACTGGTTTTAAGAAGATTTCTTAACTTTTTGTTTTCCTCTAATAATTCTTTGTTTAATGCTGTCTGCTCCTTAATTTCAGCATTCTTTTCATTAAGTTGTGCTACCTCATTTTTCAACTCTGAAACTCTTGTTTTGAGCTCACTGGCTTCTTCCTTATATTCTATTGCTGCATCAACAACTCTTTTATAATAATTGTTAAGTTCCATCAATGCTGATTTGATTGCTTTAGGGGTTCTATTGGTCATTAAGAAACGTTCTACATCTAGAGTTTTATACGATATAACTGTTTGATAAGTTTCGTCTTCAAATAGTTCCAATCTATCATTAAGGGCTTGTCTAAATTCTTTGTTTCTTCTAATCGTTGTGTCTGCAACCTGCGGAAATCCGTTGCTTCTAAGGTAATTTCCAAACTGTGGAATTTTGAATAGTCTAGGATTATTCGAACAATGTTCCAGTAAATAATGTTCAAATAATAATAGCAATTCTTGATTATCAATATACTTCTTTCTAGCCATTTGAGAACTCCTGTAAGGATAAATGTTTTTCAGTTAGATATTCTTGATAAGAACGACTAACTGTTTTAAGTTTTAATAATGCCTCACCAATATCTTCTATATTCCCCTTTCCTTGTCGAACTCTTTTTATAGCCTCATCTACAATTAAAGCTTCCTCATCAATTGATTTCTTAAAGGATTTATCCATAGAGAAATAATCTTTTCCAGCTTTTCTGTAAAATGGACAACTAGTGCAAGCACCAAGCTCTGCATGTGAGCTAATGACTTTAAGACAGTCAGAATAATCACCTTCCGCAAATCTTGGTGAATAACATCTGCCCTTATTATCAAGAGAAACATAGTCTTTGTTAACGGTGTATTTGTGCTGAGTCTTACTGATAGCGTAAGACGTTTGAGAGTTTGTTAATTTACGATAAAGCTGATAGCTCCTACATTCAATAAACTGACTCAGATTTGAAAAATAATGTGAGGATGTTGTGACACTATCATGTCCAGCTAAGAGCATTGCTGTTACTGGACTAGCTCCTTCTGCTATCAGATTGATCATTGCAATGTGTCTAGTATCTCCAATATGAATGAAATTAATCTCATGATCGTCTAATTGATTTGGGGAATTGATATGATGGACAAAATACCCATACTGTTGAGATACAATCTCATTAAAGAAATATTTTAAAATTGTATTTAAGTTACTGTACGTCAAGAAACGGTTTTTAGTACCAGCAATACGTTTCCATTTCCGATAATGAGAGTCTGTCACAAATAGGGTATCTAACTGTGTAGATGATAAGTCTTTGGTTAGCTCTAAATAATTTAAAATCTCACTCGCAAGCTTAAATGGTACTTCGTAAGTTGTTAAATAATAATCCTCTGAAATTTTATGGGATACTCCCTTGTCTTTTCCTTTTAAGTTATTTCGTCTGAGAGTTAAGTAATATTTTCCGTCTTTTTCTGTGAGACAATTTCTCTGAGTGAGCAAAAACTCCCTTGGTCTAAGTGGTACTACTGCTGTTATTTGCCACCATAAGTAAAGAGGGTAGTAAAACAATCTTTCCTCATCTGATAATGGTTTAACCCAATAGTCGTTTAAAATATCATTAAATAAAAAATAGGATTGAAATTGGGCTAACTTTCGCTGTTTTTTAGTGTTCAGTTGATAACTAACATTTAAAAGTTCATCTAGTTGCTCAATCAGTTGGGTTAATTCGTTACTCTCTAAACATGGTAGTGTAGAAAGAAAATCTATACATACTGAGGGGTTGGAAATCTTCATATTTGCTAACGAGAAGACTTCGTTCACTTTTATTTCTTTGACTAATTTTTTTATATCTCTTAAAAAGGCTTGGAGTGTGATTAAAACATGATGTTCCATAGATAGCACTATAAAACTCTTTAAGTAGGTGACAAAATCATCAAAAGATAATTGAAATACTTGTTCATAAAACCTTTTATATTGGAATTTATTCAAGTTAAAAATGAAGCTAACGTTAGAATATTCATTAGTTGTTGCCCATCTATTTTCTTCAAAATTGGTGGTTAGGATAATCCCTTTTTCAACATAGTCTTGAAAACATTCTTTTGCGCTCTCAATCATATTGTCATCAAACAGGACAATTTCATTTACTTTACGAAATAATTTTAATTGATTATTCAACTGACTAACTCCTTGATAATATCCTCATAATCAGATAATACAGCTTCGCCATACTGTTCTGATAATGCTTCTAACATTTCTGTAAGACATGGTTTAATCTGCTGCTCAAGAATGGCTCGAACCTTTCCTCGTTCAAGTTCATTCTTTAATTTTTGATATTGTTTATTGAGACGATTAAACTCACCAATTAACAAAAGTAAGGTAGATTTTGTTTGTAATTCATACTGGCAACCGACACAATGTTGACGGTCATCATAGGGGCATAGTTTCCCTAATGCAGACAAGAGACACATACTTTCTCCCTGCTTAGAGAAAGCCTCTCCGTTGCCAATTCGATGACAGATTGTCAGTAATTGTTCAGGTTCAACATTGTTTTCAACTAGAGTTTTTAAAGCTTGTTGCGAACGTAAATCAGCTCTAATACTTAGTTCTAACGTTTTTTCAATTTCTACTGGCGTTAAATCTAAACTTTTAATCATTTGAGTTTGTTGGCTTGGACTTAATTTTTTATACTTTCCTCTAGTTACAATGGTCAAGAGCATAGACGGAATCATGGATAATACGCCTCGTTCAAATAGCTCTTTTGCAACCATTTCAGGTTTTAGTTGACCAAGTTGGGCATCTTTTCAGATAAGTTGTTGTAGTTTGTGCAAATTCATTAAAATCCCCTTTATGGCTACGAGCTAATGCTGCTAAAAAATACCCTTTAATATTCAATTCTGACTTTTTTTCAAGAACATCATTTGCCAACATTGCGACTGATTGTAAGTAAGACTTGTTTGCAGAACGACTACTAAAGTTACGCTCTAAAAATAAATTTCCGATTTTCTCCCCCATATAACTAGTAATTTTTTCATAAGTTTTAATTTGTCTGATCAATGGATTTTCTGTATTGTATGGTATTTGAAGTTGGAAATGTGCCTCACAGATAGCCAATAACGTTCCAATAAGAACCTGACAACTTTCTGGGACATGAAACTTTAGCTGAGCAACATTAGAAGTGTTTTTGGTTTTATTAGGTGTTAAGTTTAAATAAGTCAATCTTGTTGTAATACTTAGTAAAGTCCTTCTAGCTTCACTACTACTCCAAGTTCCATCTACTACTGCTTCTAAAACTTCTAATGGTTCTCTTGTTAATTTAGGATGCCCTAATCTTTCTAAGTCTGTTGATCTTAGTGCGCAAATAAAATGTAACCCTAGATATAACCATGTATCTGCATAGTTTTTTGAATTTGCTGCTTTACACAACATATCATTTTTTATGATGTAGTTTTCGTTGAATAGGTAGTACATTAATTCAAGGTATTCATCTAATTCATACGCTCCATTTGCACTCTCAATCGTGTAACGCTTTGTCATTTCAAAACTTACTCGATAACGAGTAACGCCTTTATTGAGTAGCCATTTAATAAATTGAATGAGGATATTGCCTTGTGACTTCGTAAGAACTTCTGTTGCTACTTCTACTAAGGTCTCTACTTCAGCATCACTATATAGAAACAAATCTTTTGTTAAGTAATATGCTAAAAAATCAAGTAGATAGAAACGATTTGTTTTACTCAGCTTTTCTTCTTCAGCAAATTGTACAAATAATTCACTTGTAGAAGGAAATTTTTTTGAAAAGATTTCTTCCATACTTTTAATTCCTGGAGGTGTTGTTAGATAGTCTTTGATGCGACTTTTAAGAACTTCAGCATCTTTTTCAGAAATAGTATAATCATCAAGATTTATAGACACACCAAACCATTCATTGTCTAGTAAGAATCCACTGACTTTCTCACGGTGTTTTATTGTAGCAGCACCTAACTCGACTAATATTCTTTCAAGATAATTTTTTAAATCTACTACCAATAGCTACTCCTTTTAATCTTCTCCAAACAATTTTTCTGCTTGCCAGTTCATATATTCAAAAACACCATTATTAACCTGACCATATTGTTTTGCAATTTCTCCTTTATTTTGTAAATAAACCCAAGCACTTTCTGGTGAATTGTCCCCTCTAGCAGACATCAGTTCACTAACTTCATTAACACCTGACAAAACCAATTGTGTGGTGTACCAGTGCCTAAAGATATGGGGTGAAATATTATTTTCTTGCAAGAGTTGACCAAAAAAGACAACCTCTGGGTCATCAGATTTAAGAAATATTGGAATCATTTCTTCGCGAATAATCTTACGAAATCGTTGATAGTACACATCGTATGACAATGCTTTCCCTTGCTTGTTAAGGTTTAATGGACCATAATCTTTCTCATACTTTCTACCCTCTAGATAGCTCATATAGTCATTGTAGGTGTCTAAAAAGACTTCCAAGAAGATATAAGGTACAACTTGAAGTCTTTCCTTTTTAATTCGTCCAGTTGGCTTTAAATCGCTTCTAAGGGGCATTTCTTTTCGCAGATCAATCTCAATCTTAAATACTTGATTATCACTTTGGTGAAATATGATGCCTGCGCCCAAAAGGCTATCTTCACGCCTTACATTACAAGCTTCGGATGGTCTTAAACCAACAAATGCTCCCAAAGCAACAACCATAAGTAAATCCTTGTGATATTGAGCAATGTGAGCAAAAAGCATTTCAAAGGCGCTGTTTGGCATATCTCTAAAAATTGACTTCTGTGTATTACTATCATCAACAAATACTTCAAAATTCAACTCTTTTCTTTTGATGACTCTACCTCGTCTATTAGTGAACGTATTGATAGAATAAAGGTCTTCTAGCTTCAATTTAGCCTTTCCTTTTCGTTCATTCAAGTATAGAGTTAAAAAATCAAGAACTGCATTAACGCATTTTTCGACTGTACTTTTCTTTCTATTTTTTCTATCTTCTGGCAGTTGTGCTAAACCATAAAGCATAAAAAACTCCTTGACCATTTCAAAAGTTAGTTGATCAAGATTGTTTAAACCAACTGTTCCAAATAGAAAATTTAAAAACTTAACAACGTATGAAAATCGTTTGTTTCCATCGTCTGAAATAGATTTTATCCTTGTGGCAGATTTTACATACCTATGAAAATCAGTGAATTGTAATGTGCCATCATCATGTTTGAGTGCAATCAATTGCTTTGTAACGATATTATTATCACCTAGAACTAGTGAATGTTTATAACAAATGAACTTCATAGCACCTCCTTTTTTATTATGACTGAGGGTTCTGACTAGGTTTTTCAATGGCAATACAAAAAAACGATCAAATCAGTACTATTTTCCTTTGTGCTCTAAACTGCATAAAGGGAATATCGATGAGTACTTTCATTGATCGTTATTATTATTCAAATTAATTCAATAATAAAAGTAACTTCATCTAAGTAATAAGAGCAATTAATTAGCTCAGCGACAACGATAACCACAGCAACTCCTTCTAAACGATGAAAGGAATATCCGCCGTGGCTATCTATTTACTTTTTTTCTTTTACTTCTGTAAGTTACTTTTGTTATTTTTACTTTTTGTTATTTTTACTTTTTTTCTGTATTATATCATATTTTTGATTAAATTGTCATCTAAGAAAGTGATTTTTAAAAAAATCTGGAAATTTTTTTCAATTGTATATTTTTGACAATAAAAAAACACTTTTATGTCAATTTAATGATTTTTAGAGCATTTTTTTAGCTTATTTGATTTTTAAAGTTGTCGTCTATTCCTTAGAATTACTTGAAGAAGTAAAAGTAACTAATAATGTCAAGTTATTTATTGGAAAATGAAAAAAAGCCTTAAAATCAAGGCTTTTCTATACTTTCACAAATAATCCTAATAAATTTCCATTCAATTTCTTCTAAGCATCTTTTCTAAAAATTAAATTGACAATCTCATCTTCTGAAAAGCCTAGCTCACCAAGTTTTTCAAACAAAATTTTCACTAGCTTGTTAGATTCTTGATATCTTAACTCCTTTATTTCTTGCTCGCTTGCTATGACAAAATATCCTAATGTTCCACAGCTAGTAACCAAATTCTGTTCTTCGAGAACTTTCATTGCTTTTTGGACAGTTGCCGGATTACACTTCTCGTTTTCTGCTAATCTCCTTATTGAAGGAATTTGTTGTTCAGGTGCATAATCACCTCTTAAAATAGTCGTTCTTAATTTTGATGCAATTTGTAAATATAGATGGTGTTTCATTTAATCTTTTTATTATCACTTTCCCTAACAAACTTCCAATATGCAGAATAAGGGATGACTGTAGCTAGTAGAAGATAGTATTTATTTGCAAACATATCTGCTACTCCTTTTGCATTGAAATGAATAGGAACTTTCTCAGGGAGAAACCCACAAATAATGACTATGATGACCATCATTCCCAACAAAACAAAAATATCTTTTTAACAGTCTATTTTTTTCATATTATTTTTCCTCCTTTAATTAGATAAAATTTAACTTGGTCATTTTTATATAAACTCTAAACGAAATAGCCAGTAAAATTACTGATACTGCTTGTAAAACAAATATAATCGGAAGATTAAAAAAACCAATTAAGCAAAATAGGCGTAATAAGCGTAATCATACTAATAATTCCAGTTACAATAACAGGAAGACTTTGTTTGACAACTATCATCTCACTGTCCCAATCATAGTTAGGATATTTTTTATTTAATGAAATTCCGATTACCATTATAAAAAGGGAGTAACATATAGGAACAATAACTAGATTCATAACTTGAATAGGATTCATATCAAGTTTCAGCATAAATACAGATACAGAAATCATATATCCAATCAAATGAAGTGTAAGGTTGACACCTATCTTAGCATTTAAAATCGTTTTCACTTCAACTGGAGAACTTTTCAAAATCCAAATATTTTTACCTTCTAAAGATATAGATGAAGCTGCTGGACAACTGAGTGAAAGCATAGATGCAATAAAGACGGGAGCTAAGTTTGAAAGATACTCATTTATATTTTCAATTCCTGCAGAATTTCCTATTTGACCTACAGAATTAAACAGGAAACATATACTAAAGACACATAAAAGAATCACTCCAAGCCCAGCATTCAAGACTGCCATATAAGAACTTAAAAATCGTCCAAGCTCTTTTTGATACAAGGAAAAAAAGACCGATTTTCTTTCATAAGATACTTTGTCATTAGCATATCTTGATTTTGTATTGGCAAGTGTATTAAGTAGTCCATACTTCAACGAAGCAATTTTGACAAATAGATAAAAGACGACTATTGAAAGAACTATATAAAATCCCATCCCATAGTACATTGGAAAATTGTAGTATGACATAAATAGTCTAGAAATTGGATACAGTCCAGTAATTTGCTTAGCCAGAGTAACCCCAATACTACTTTCATCACCTGATTGCAAAGCTGATAATGCAAAATATCCAATTATACCTAATATCGCAAATGAAAAAATAAGAGAGATAACATTTTTTCTTTTAAAAAAAGATGAAGTGACAACAATAACGACTCCCATGCATGCCGCTATACACATGGGGATCAAAGGGGCAAAAATTATAGAAGTAAAATACAATATAATCTGTAGGAGGTTTAAACTTTCGTTCAAGCCCCATACAATTCCACCTGGAAGCATAAACATCAAGCCTATTAAAAAATTCAATAAGTACATAAACATGAACTTGCTGGTGATAATATACGAACTTTTAACAGGTAAGGATTGGAGAATTTCCATATCTCGACTGCCAAATAAAATGCCATTCGAATAAAATACTGTCAAAAATAATATTGAAAAACTTGATACAGAGACCATATATGCTGGAATCAAGTTCTGCTGTCCGACGTGGACCAATGTTTTCGCTGTTATTATATTGTAAACAAAGCAAAATAAGGAAAGAGTTATTATGCCAAAACTCGCAATAGCCATTGAACTTTGTTTTTTATTTCGTGAATCTCTAATCTCGTTAATAGGAAAGAAATTAATCAATTGGGCTTTAAGCAGTATCCAAATGTTACTCATTGTCCTGCACCTCCATGAAAAATGCCTCCAATGATTCATCACCTTTGACGTCTCCTGTATTGCCACTTGCAATTAACTTTCCATTTTTGATAATGGCAATCTTGTTACATAATTTTTCCGCAACATCCAATACATGGGTTGAAAAGAAAATAGCACCTCCATCTGAAACACACTCATGCATAATTTTCTTTAGTAGGAAAGTTGCTTTGGGATCTAGCCCAACAAAAGGTTCATCTAAAATCAACAGTTTGGGAGAATGTACAAGTGCAGAAATAATGGCTGTTCGTTGCTTCATTCCATGTGAATATGAAGAAATTATCCCCGAAAGATGATCAGTCATATCAAATAAATCACCGTATTTTTGTATTCTCTCCTTGCGTATTTTTGTAGGAATTTCAAACAAGTCAGCAATAAAATTAATATATTGAAGTCCTGTCATATGTTCATACAAATCTGGATTATCTGGGATATACGCCATCATTTTTTTACAAATAACAGGTTCTTCTTTAATAGAATGACCGTTGATAATTATACTTCCGTCTTCAAAATCATGGATACCGACAACTGCCTTTATCGTTGTCGTTTTGCCTGCACCATTTGCTCCAATAAAACCATAAATATCTCCAGGCTGTACTGAAATAGATAGGTTATCCACAACCTTCTTGCCCCCATAACTTTTACTAAAATTCTTTATCTCTAACATATTTTCACCTCTATTGACAATTTGTCAGTCATATTTTGAAATAATACCGATAGCTTGTTTTGATTTAGCTATCGGTACATAGTTCTCTTTACAAACATTCTATCTTTTTTAATTGCTAAAGAGTCCTTTTGTATTTAGATTTTGTTCCAGCATTATCTTAAATGCATTCAAGTAATCTTTGACAGTTTCTTTCTTTGAAGTTTTTATACCTATGTTATTTGAAACAAAAACATAGGCTGTCATCAGAAATTCTGCTGTTTCTGATGGATATTTTACAGAAAATACTTTTTCTGAGATGCCTTGATTTATTATCCTCTCAAAATATATAGTCAGTTTTTCAATGAGCTTATGAGATAACTTATCTAACATATAACGATTTTCTTCAAGATCAACCGTCTTTTGTAACTCAGTTCCTTCCGCTGAAACGTTATCTGTAGAGATTATTGTGGCATCTATAAAGGCTCTTATTTTTTCAATAGCAGTTTTGTCATCATCATAGACAATCACGTGAATAACACTCAATAATTTCTCTGAATAACGTTCCACGAGACAATACAGAATATCTTCTTTATTCTTAAAGTGATAGTATAGCAAACCTCGTGATATATTTACCTTATCGACTATATCCTGAGTTGTTGTGTTCGCATATCCTTTCTCCATAAAGAGGAGCATAGCAGCGTCTATAATCTCAGCCCGTCGAATTTCCGGATCTTTTACATCTCGCATTTTATTCCTCCTGCTTATAAATTATACTACTCTACTGACAAATTGTCAATTATAAAATTACCATTTTGAGGATACCAAAAAAACCTTGACACTAAGGCTTTTTCGTTAACATTTTTTCTAAGCTCGTACAAGCAGTGATGCTGCCTCAACATGGGTTTTAGAGGACTAAATGGAGTCTGAATTGACTGATAGAGATGTAGTATTGATTAAGCAATCAACAAATAATGTACAAAACAAAAATAAAGTACACTGCTTAATGAGTGTACTTTATCCTTCTAATTCAGTTTTATCAATGGTTTAACTCTAGTTAAGTCGATTAGTTAAATGAATTTAGACTATTGCTTTTTATAACGACTATAAATTGTATGCTCAATGCTATAATTTATCTTCCAAATCTACTTCTTCATAATTTATCGGAATTAAAGCAACTTCACTGCTTAGAGTAGATTGTTTTTTTCATTTTCACTTATTTGAATGGCATTTTTGAGTGAAAAAAATAACTTCTCTTACAAGATTTAATAAATCTAATGCAAACTCTTGAAGTTCAGATTCAGTTAGATACAGTCTGGTTTCATTATTATCTTCATTATCTTCACTTCCATTAAAAAAATATTCAATGTTATATTAGTAAATCTATGCTCTAAATAATTTCTAATAATTTTTCAATCGCTTTGAGTTTGGATTAGCTGTTAAAGAATTATCACCATTATCAAAAATCTTTCTCTATCCAAAAATATAGATGACAAACCAATATTCTTATCCAACATTTTATTTAAATCACTATTTGATCTCCAAATTGAATGGAAATTTACTTTTTCGAGTTTCAATTTTTTTAAAGAATAATATTCATTTATAAACATAGCTACTTTATCTAATAATGAATATAGTGTTTTAAAAGATGCTTTTAATCCTTCAACTCGGATAGAGTATTGTACGTAGTCTAGACAATCAATAAGATCAACATTCTCGTCAGCATAATGAACCGAATCACTCTCAATGCTATTAAAACAGAGATAACGGGCATAAACATATTCTTGCTTAATTTGATTAAACATAGAAATATATTTGTTTAAATCTTTATCCGATTGAAATAATAAACTTGGTAGTAAAAGATTATCATCATATCTATTTATATCGTCAGCTTGTAAGTCATTAAGTGGATTAAGATACAGCCCGTTGTTCCAACACCATTCACGATACTTTTGTGAATTAGGATTATAATCGATTGTTTTACAAGAACATTCATCTATATCTTTATAATCAAGATATTGTTCGTAAAGTTCAATAAATCGCTTTTTCTGCATAATCAACTCTGTTTGGATCTGAAACAGTTATGCTTGTTTCTATTAAATTTTTAATTTTTTTAATAAAGTGGAGGTGTTCGTTATCATTCAAAAAATTACGATAATGATCTAGACAAATAGCTAAGTTACCACTAGCCATTGTGAATCTTGGATTGATTTGTATACATTTACAATACATCTTAATAGCTAACTGCTTTCTACCACAAGCATCTAATAAATTTGCGTAATTAGTGTAAAGTGAACAGAATAATGGGAAAACAAACCTACTGTTCTCAGAATTTATATCAACTTTATTTGAAATTTCTATAGCTTTTCTAAAGTAATAAATTTGTTGAACTGTAAAATCGGTATCTATGTTGAAAAACTAAGTTATCACTTAGTTCAAATATATCAGCGTATGCTGTCCCAATAGAATAAAATAATTGAATTTTTGGAAATATCATCAATAGTGTTTTCTATATTTTTTTCCAAATTCTATTAGTCTATGGATTTCCTTTATATTTTTTTATGTTTAAAAGCATTATCGAAATCCATTGACAATTTAAGTACACTATGATTAATTGGATTATTTGTTAACATCTTCACCCCCAAACTAAATATTTCGATTTTTAAATTTGATTTTTCCTTTATTTTTCCTGTTCTTCAACTAACATATCAGATAAAAACTCTTTTATCATGTCCCAATTAAAATTCTCTTTAAAACCTCTACTATCATCAGAAGGAACATTTAATGAAAATGTTGCAAATACAGTTTCACAAGTTCTTCTTGGAAATTTTGCTAAGTAAGAATCAAAAAATGAATTTGAATACCTATAATGATGGCTATGAATAAAGTCTTTCCATGTATTTAGCATAGTCTCTTCGTCTACAATATCTATTACGGAAACTTCTTCAAGTGGTCGGTCTTCAATATTTCCCCATGCTTTTTTCATTAAATTAACAGCATCTACATCGCTCTTAGGAGCACTGTATCCAAAAATAGTTAACATATATGAATGATCGACAAAGTAATCTAATGCTTTCCAACACCAATTTATGTATCCATCGGAAGAATAGTCTTTGTTTTTTACGGGATACAATAATTTTGTTGGATTTAATTTTTTATAACATGTTGGGCAGTAGCAATCTACTCCTCCAAACTCAATATGTTCTTCACAAAACCCAACAGCTACATTCCCATGTAAACAAAGAATTTTTGGCAAGTTCAGAGTAATTTTTGAGCAGCGAATATAAGCCTGTATAAGTAAAGGGTCCCAATTAAACGTAGCTATACAATCTTTATTAGTTAAACTTAATATTAAAAAATCATAAATTGTTGGTTCATCAGGTAACTCCAACGAAGCAAAATAATCATAGAGTCTTTCTTCTAGCTTTCTAACTATTTCGGAGCACTCTTCTCTCTCAAATAATTCTGAGTAGATATCCTCTAAATTTTCGCTCTTTGTCTGTAATTCAACACCAGCAAGAATTTCTTCTAAATTTAGTTTTTTTAGCAATCCATTCATAACTGAAGAACTTTTGCCGTTTTTATCACCATCTGGTATTGCTGCAATAGTAGCACCAGCGCCTAGAATAACTGTATGCGATCTCATCTCATTTCTCCTGAAAGTCTTTTGACACTATTATACCACTGTATCTACTTTATTTATGCTTCAAATACTAATCTTATAACCATAAATATTTTAAATAAAATGTACAATTGAACCACCACTTCTTCTACACCAATTAGAGTAAAAAAATGTACAAATCAATTTCTTAGATTAGAGAATATTACGTACTACAAAAACATACAAAAATACCACTCCAAAAATAATGTACAAAAACAAAAAAATAAAGTACACTTTTTAAATAATGTACTTTATGCTTCTAATTCAGTTATATCAATGGTTTTAAGTCTTGTTTAGTCAATTGTACATAAACTTTTAGTTTTTACCAAAAATTTTTTAGAGTTAATTATCCTTGAACAGAAGTTTCCATGTACTCGTTAACCTTGATACGACCACGATCCAATTCAAACTCAACTTCTCCAAAATACACTTTAATCAAAAACCGACGTAAAAAAATCCCTAGAGGACTGTTGTCTTTTTAGGGATTTAGTGTATCCTTGAACTGTTTATTCGACAATTTGATTATATTACATGTGTCAAAAAAATATCTCTTTATTTATTTTTTTATAACATGTTGTATAAAAAAATTGAAATAATAGAAAAAGATTAAGAGGATTAACAAGATAAAAAAATAATTATTTTTCATGATTTATTAATAATACTGACCCTTAGGATACAGTATACTCCTTTCTAGGAAGAATTCTTATTATCCCTATCTTTATTATAGGTCTACAGCAATTTATATTCAATTATTTATATGTGAAAGTAGTTTCAGATTTTTGAACTTTAAATTCTTTATTATACATTGATTATCATTGAAAATAATGTACAAATTAATTTCTCAGATTAGAGGATATTATGTACTAGAAAACATACAAAATACCACTCCAGAATAATGTACAAAACAAAAAAATAAAGTATACTATTTAAAGAATGTACTTTATGCTTATAATTCAGTTGTATCAACAACTTAAGTCTATTTAATTCAATTGTAATAAACTTTTTAGTTTTTTTATAGGAATGGATAACTTATTAAACCCTTAACCAAAAAAATTTTTTTCAGAACTAATTATTCTTAATTATGTACTTTATTTAAGTGAAAAACAAAAAAATTGTTCAAATATACTTTAACTTTTAGTTTTTTTCTAGCAATGTTTAATACTTACTAAGCCTCTTTTACATAAACTTTTTAGTTTTTTTCTTAAATAAAGAAAAATCCAAAACCACTTTGTTGGTTTGGATTTTTTTAACTCGCTTTTAATGTTTAAAATTGTTCTAAATACTAATTAATACGTTTTTGTCTTATATTTAACTTTGCTGGACTTTGCTAGAAAACACGATGCTACAATAACAAAAAAATTTTTGATTAGATAGATTTCGTAATGATCGTCACTGATAGTTAATTGAGAAAACACATTAATTATTGAATGTGTCATCACACAAATCCAGAGATTTTTTTGTTTTTTTAAATAAAGAGCTGAAAGAATGAAGGAATTTGTCAACAATCCAAATAAAAAAAGGTACTAATTGAAGATTGATTAGGGATCCATCTATATAGAAGAACAATAAATGCCAAATTGACCAAATGATAAATGTTAAAAATGTCGCTTGAAAATAGTGTAACTTTTCTTGTAAAATTTGCTGAAATACGTATCTCCAACCGATTTCTTCCAACCCACCAAATACAATAAATTTGAAAAAAACATCAGAAAAGGAAGATACCAGATAAATTGTACGATTTCCCTCCAAAAAAAATAGAAAAAGAGAAATCAAGAATAATAAGAAAAAAATGCTAATAAATAATGTTTGTAACTGGTCTGAATTTTTAAAAAAAATCTTTTATTATTTTCTTTAAGTCAATCTCATAATAGCAAATGGCAACAATGCTACCCCATAAGGCTGTAGAGATACCACCAATCATTACACCGAGAATATTTACTAGATTAGAACGAATAGCGAAATGATTAAAGAAAAATACAACTAAACAAACTAATAACAATTGGCTAAAAGTTCCTACCAAATAAACTGCAAGAGCCTTGTTTCTACTCATAGTAACTCCCTTTAATTATTTAAAAAATATCCTAAAAAATTAAATATTTACATAACTTAAATTATGTTTTTATAGTAGTAATTCTTTAACTTTTCCAATCTCGCTTTTTGGAATCACGAGATGAATCATATCACCTAGATACATCCTTGTAGATCCATTAACTGTCTTACTTTTCCCATTATGTACTTGGGTTGTGATGAGTACGTTGTGTGGTAAATTGAGTTCATGTACTTGCTTACCAGCTATTTTGTCTGATACTGGAATTTCAATTAGGGTAACTTCTCCATCATCAGTTGCTGATTCAGGTAACATTTTTTCTAGCATGGCTTCATAGACGGGCGCCCCTTTGAGCAGATCCATAACAATATAAGCAACTAGGGTCACCATCCCTAAAGGCATTAGATTTCGGATATCACCGACCATCTCAGTCACAAGAATCATAGCTGTCAAAGGTGCTTTTGAGATAGCCCCAAAATAGCCACTCATTCCAAGAATCACAAAGATAGGGAATTGCTGCTGTGTAACGATGCCAAGATTGACACAAATAACACCGACCAGGGCACCAAGTAAGGATCCTAAAGCTAAAATTGGCAAGAAAATACCACCTGGTAGTCCACTACCATAACTAATCATACTCCAGATAAAGCGAATAATAAAGTAAGCCAAGAGAATTTGAAAACTAAAATCCTGTTCTGTTAAGGATAAGACAACCTGATTGCCTCCACCAAGTATTTGTGGCAGGAATATTCCTACTGGAATGATAAGAAGAAAGGCTAGAATAGGATAATAGGCCTTATCCAGATGAATCTTTTGACCAATCCAATCATATACTTTTCCAACGTTAAGAACGGCTTTTTCATAGAGAAAACCTGAGAGTCCTAGAAAAATTCCCATCACCAGATAAATCCAATATTGGCTCAAGTTCATGAGAGGGATATTGTCCGGCATATCAAGTACAGGTGTTAAGCCAAAGATGAGAAGGGAAACAAAGTTTGCTACTAGACTAGCAGCCAAGGTAGAAACCCAGAAGAATCGTGAAAAATGGTGGTAGACTTCTTCTACTACAAATAATAGCCCTGCAATCGGTGCATTAAAGGCTGCAGCAAGTCCAGCAGCAGCTCCACTCGCGATTAAAGAACGCTCTTCGACAGGACTAGACTTAAGCCATTTTGCAATTCCTTTTCCTCCAACGGCTCCTAGCTGAATACTGGGACCTTCACGACCTAGCATGAGTCCGCTCGCAATTGCTAATATACCTAAAATGTATTTTTTCCAGAGAACACTCCACCAATTGAGAGACATGAGACCTTTTAACTCTGCTTCAACTTGAGGAATACCAGAACCTTTGATATCTTTCTCTGACGTCGTTAATTTAGCACTAAGCCAGCTAATAAAAAGATAAAGAAGGAAAATTATCACTAGATTCCGTATCAGATTCCCCTGGTCTTGATAAAATCCTTGAACAATATGAAAGCCTTTTTCAACCAAATAACGAAAAGAACCTACAATAAGTCCCACCACTAATCCAACGATGATACCTCGTCCTACTTGAGAAAGTATCGTACTTGACGCAAAGGCGAATTCTTTCTTGGAACTAAGTGTTTCCGACTGCTCCTCCATAGTTGCTTCCTCTCAATTCTTTTCTTTACTTGACGCAACAAGTGTTTTAACGGGTTCAAAACTAGTGCGATGAATGGGTGTAATACCGTGCTTATCTATACCTTCTAGATGTTTAGCGGTTCCATAGCCAGCGTTTTGACCAAAATCATAACCTGGGAATTCCTGGTCATAGTTTGCCATGATCTTATCTCTCGCAACCTTGGCAACGATAGATGCTGCTGCAATGGACAGCGAGTTAGCATCTCCTTTAATGATGGATGTTTGCGAAATTGGCAAATCCAACTTCATAGCATCTATCAAAAGGTGTTCAGGTTGTAGTTCAAGTTGTGAAACAGCTTCCTTCATAGCTAGTTTTGTCGCTTCATAGATATTAACTTTATCGATGACATGGTTGTCCATAATCCCAATGCCAATTGCTAGAGCATTGTCTTTGACGGCTTGGAAAATCACCTCATGTTTTTTCTTAGGAATCTTTTTGCTGTCATTTAAACCTTTTATTTTACAATTTTTGGGAAGAATGACTGCCGCAGCAACAACAGGTCCGGCCAAAGGACCACGTCCAACTTCATCTACACCAGCAATGAAACTAATGCCTTGAACGTAAAGCTCTTTTTCATATCTAAGCATGCCTTCTAAGCGAAGATTTTCATCCATTTCTGCTTGGATGGCTTTTTACGCTTATGAATTTCTTTTTGTACACCTGAACGAGAATCTTTTTCAAATTCCTTAAATAAGGGACTATCAAGTTCAGTTATTTTTGCTAATGATTCTTTTATTTCTTTAATCGTTGCCATTGAGATTATCCAATGTATCTAACGTATAGTTACCTAGTTTTCCATCACGAACTTCTTTGACAAAGAGATTGTAAAAACGATCGTAATCATCACGAAAACCAAGGATGCGAGTCATATCCATAATGATTTCTGGAGCTTCATCATTCAGATTCATTTGTTTAAAACGTTCTTGAAGCTTTTCAGGATAATGCGTTTTAAAGTAATTGAGACCAAAAATCGTTACCTCATCCATAGGAAGTAACTGATCTTTGATGGCTCCCGTAAGTGCAAGTTTAAGGGCGACGGTTTCGTCTTCGAATTTTGGCCAAAGAATCCCTGGAGTATCCAAAATTTCTAAATCCTTATTAGTTTTAAGCCATTGTTGGCCTTTTGTCACACCTGGTTTATTCCCAACTACAGCAATTTTTTTACCAGCCAAACGGTTCATCAGAGTTGATTTTCCTGCGTTTGGAATTCCAATAATCATAGTGCGCAAGGTTTCGATTTGAATCCCACGTTCTTTTTGACGAGCAATCTTATCTGCCATGAGCTTTTTAGCAGCATCGGTCACGACTTTTACTGTTATTTGCTCTTTAGAATTGATTGCGAGCGTTTGAATGCCTTGCGATTCAAAGTGCTGACGCCACTCTTTTGTCAATGCTGGGTCTGCAAGATCTGCCTTGTTTAGAATCAATAGTCTTGGTTTGTCCCCGATGATTTTAGTCAGCATTGGATTTTGGCTAGACAAGGGCAAGCGTGCATCTACTAAAACTGTCACAAAATCAACAAATTTTAAATTTTCTTGAACCTGACGTCGTGCTTTGGACATATGGCCAGGAAACCATTGAATAGTAGCCATTGAGTTTTTTTCCTTTCGTAGCAAGGGTTTAGAGCCCCTATTTTATTTTACTATTGTCTAAACACCAAGCGAACACCAAAACTACCATGCAATGGAAAAACCTCTTATTTGATTCTCACTTGATTTCACAATCTTTATATCAAACTGTGGGTGGTATTTGACAATATCTTTTTTGATTTTTAATAGTAAATTTGAAACAATATTTTTAGGTGAGTAACGTGGACTAAGATGTAACAAGTCTTTGAACTCATCAACACTGAATTCTACTTTATTGCTATTATCACTAGTTTCAATAAATTTTTCAATCATTCTGGAATATTTACAGGTATAACTTTTCAATTCTTCAAAATGGAAATTGTGATTTTTCTACAAATTGATTTAAGGCTTTTACAGTATTTTCTTGTGAACGATTTATATTATGTGTATAGCCCATTGTTGTCTCAAAGTTAGCGTGTCCTACTCTAGTCATAATATCTTTCACTGCTATGTGCATCTCATTACTTTGAAGGTAACTAATATGCATATGCCTAAACGAATGGGGAGTAACATGTTTTACCCACTTAAAACCATAGTCACTTAAACAATTTGTCAATAATTTTCCTTCTATTCGTTTCAAAATTTGACGAAAAGTGCTTGATGTTATTGGAGAGCCATATTCTGTTCTAAATACACTTTCAGAATGTGTAAAAGCAGGACAGGGATGTTTCTCCATATAAGCATCAAACTCTTTATTTCTCTGTATTGTCCTTTTAATAGCTTCGCTTGCAGCTTCAGGCAAAGCTACTTCTCTAATTGAATTGAGGGTTTTAGTTGTATCAAAATGAAATTGTTCAACTTTTAAACAATGATATTGAAGTGCCTTATCAATATGCAAGATTCCTTTTTCAAAATCAATATCTGATGGTAAAAATGCTGCTTCACTAATTCGAATACCTGTAAGCAACAATACTATAGCAAGATCATAATAGTTTGCATTTCTGCATTGGCGTAACACATCAAAAAATGCATGTAATTCATGGATTTCTAGAAATTTAGAATCATGTCTTTCTTTTGCTTTACGTCTTTTCTCTAGTGAAATATCTAGTTTTACCGCAGTCATTGGAGAAAACTTAATGACATTATATAACACACCATGATTAAAAATCTTATTACAAGTACTTTTTATATGAGTCATTGTTGAAGGCGATGCATCATACATTTCTAAATATTTATTGAGACTATTTTTCATCAGAAGTGGAGTAATCCTGTCTAACAAAAAATCATCTCCTATAATTTTCCCAAGACGCTTTATAACCAGTAGTTCTCTCTGAATTGTTTGTGGTTTAACTGAGACACACCAAGTCTGAAACCAATTTTCTTTTAACTCTCCAAATGTTGTAATCAGTTCAGGGCTAAACTGACTTTCAAATGAAGTAGTTAGTCTATCTATTTTATCAAGAACCTCTCTTTCAGCTTGTTTCCTCGCCCTACTAGTATTCTTAGTATAACTTACAGTTACTGATTTCCACTTTCCTGTTAGTGGATCTTTGTACTTTTCAACCACTTGATATAAGGGTTGCCCTTTTGAATTTGTTTTAGTTACATAATACATAATTTAATTCCTCTTAACTCTTAAAAAGAAATAAATCATTGTTGTATAGAATAAATAACTACCCTATATTATACCATGACTTCCTTTATTTTTGTCCGCTTTTTGCTTCCATCTTAAGAAACTTTCAAATCCTTCTAGATTAATGAAAACAAGTTTATGGGTTGGGTTAATTACATACATGGAAAATGTTCTATTTTCTCGCATTTCTTTAATCCATCTGTTCAATGTATATTGATTTAAACCATCCCATCTTTTTAGAATTCCTTTTTTATCGGCCCATTCTGCAATGGAATTTTCGACAGATATATATTTTATATTCATGTCATCATCCTTCCTAAAAAATATTTTCTCCTCCATGGCATGACTGATGAAGTCATCATAAGAATTTCACTTGCTGCTCTTTTACGGTGGCAGCCTGAACGGTCAGAAGTATCATTGTATATCATTTGTATCATGGCATATAAAGTATCGCTCTATTTTATTGATGGTTTTAATATCGCTCTTATCATGGCGAGCCATTCAAAACTGCTCCACAAATGAGGAAAGTACCATTTTGGACTATTCAATTGTCAATGTGCTTTCTTAACCTAATACTTTGTGGAGTAATGGTCTTCTTTATTATCCACTCGACCTACAAGGTAATCTAAACTTACATTATAAAAAAATCTGCAAGTTTGATAAGGTCATCTATAGAGATTAACCTGGTACCTGATTCCATTTTAGAATACGCTGATCTTGTACAATTTAAGATTGTTTTTTGCAACATATTCTTGTGTCAAATCATCATCCTCACGTAAATCTCTAATCCTTTTTCAACATCCAATGTCTCCTAAAAACAAGTATAATATAGTTATTTTCTTATTTTTTTAAATATGTGACAAATTGGAACATGAAACTATTCTAGATATACTTTTTTTAGGAAATTGTTTACTCTATATGTATCTCATTTTTCCTTGATAGATTTCGTATTTTTTTGTTTTCTGGTAGTTCTTTATCGTACGATTAAACATCTCAAATAAATTTATAGCTTCCCTATAGTTTGTTCCTTCAGTTTTTTTCAAGCCTTCCTTTATAAATGAACAAATCTTTCTCTATTGTGTCCACTGATATTTTTGACATTAATATTATCTTCTAAATTTCCTGAACCATTTTCCATATCATTCAACAATATTTCCTCTAAACTAGACAAATTATCAATTTTATCTTGGACTTGTTGAATCATATTCTCTAGATATGATATTTGGTCAATGAAATCTTTTGTTATGTCTTCATAAGTATTCGAACTAGTTTCTGAAGATATAAGAAAATCTAATTGTTCTATTTTTTTCTTTAATTTTTGCTTAGAGGAATTCTTCTATACATATACTGCGATTCATACTGAAGATTAAATTGTCTAATCAAAGTTTTACCTTTCATAAAGCGATTTTTTTCTGCTGAATCTTTATGATATACATAGTAAGAACTAGTTTCTCTGAGAAATACTTTAACTTTTTCTTCTTCCATATTGATTTGAATATTTGGTACAAAAATAAGTCCTTCTTGTCGGATTCCAAACTGTACCTTAATGTAAATTCCATCTTCTACCACTTCTTCAACTTGATTAAGATTCAACTCTACTTCAAACTCATGAACAGCATCCCTATTTCTCTTGAAATCTTGATATGATTTCCATATCCCATCTTCTGTCGGCAACTTTTTTTCTTTAATTAGCTTTTCTTCATTGTAACGTTCAACTAAATTTTTATTATCTAAGACAACAGTTTCATTTTTGTTATTAAAATAGTCTTGAAAATAACTAACACTATACTGATTCGTTTTTTTACCAATTCCTGCTCTGAAATCTTAATCCCATCAAATTCAAATAGAACATGTTTTTGCTTTCGGAATTATTTTTTTAAGCCCAAAAATTCTGCTCGTTGAATCAATTCATTCATATTCTTCATTTTCGGAAGTAAAAAAATTCTAAGATGTTTATGATTTCCCTTTGAACAAACTTTTTTTCTTAAAAATAAGTTTCATTATAAGGTTGTTTTCTACTCAATTTACTATCACGTACGACTTGTTTCATATTTGAATCAGTCATAAAATAAAGTAACATGCTTGTGTCTAAAATCAATTTTTTTAAATGTAAAGCTTTTGCTTTTTTTCTTGAAATCTTCAAAATTTTTTTCGAGTTCTCGATTAGAAAAATATACTCGTTGTTTTTATTTCGTATTTGTAATTTGTTTTTTTCGATAAACTTCATACTGATGATGAGAATAACGATTTTTCTATAATTTTTTTGCGCCTACAATTTTTTTGAAAGACGATCTGAAACCATTCTTAGATTACGTTCTGCTTTATAATCCCATAGAAACTTTTTTTATCAGAATTCTTATCAATTGAATTTAGTATGATGTGATTGTGGATATGATCTTTATCAACATGAGTTGCCACGATAAATCGAAATCTACCACCTGTTAACTCTTTAACTGTCTCATAACCAATCTGATTGATTTGTTCTGGAGTAAGATGGTCATCTGGAGAAAAGGACTGAATGATATGATGAGAATGAATTTTTTTCTTTGATTTGCTTCTTGCCTATCATGACGAATTTCATAAAAGAGTATCATTGCTTAAAAAAATTATCATTGTACATCTTCACTAGTTCTTTATAACTAGGAAAAATCTAAATAATTTCTCATGCCAAAATCTGAAACTAGTGTTAGGGTTTTTTTGTTTTTACTTGGATTCAAAATATATTTGATTAGTTTACTACGATAATTTTTTCCATGTATCGCAAAGTGTTTAGTGACGACCATAAAATTTCCTCAATTTTTCAGATTGGATAAGAAAATCTTTCTCCACTTCTACTATTAACTCTTCTATACCTTTTCTCAATTCATCTAATTCAACTTCCGTTATTAAGTTCGAATAATTTATGCTTCTGGCGATTTGATTAATATTATTTCCTATTCGTTTTAATTCAAAAATTAAATCTTGATAACTATTCGTATCAATGGTGATGAAATTCATACCAGGATCTAATAGAGTTCGTCTAGCATATTCTGAAAAGGATAAGCAGTTACTTTTTGAGATATTTTCATTTAATTTGACTAATTCGAGATCAGATAAAAAGACTTTTTTTAAATTTGTTCTATATCGGTGTTCCACTCTACCACCTCATGTATTTGTTACTAAAATCTTCACTAAGAGGACTTGTTTTTTCTACCTCTTTAATTAATTCTTGAATACAAGTTAACAGAATAGAAACATGTTCTTGAGTAACCTGATGATTTATTTTAGCAATTATTAATATTTCATGAACATCACGGCTAATTTGTTCCAACTTTTGATTTTTCCAAATGTTGAACCATTTTTCCATCTGTTTTTGTCCATCAGACAATAGTAAGCTTTTACGGAGAAAATCAGAAAAATTATCCTCTCCTTTCTCTCTCATTAAATCTAATATTTGTTTTTCTTCCGTTTCTGTTAAGCGAAATTGTTTCCGAATACTACGTATATCTCTTTTCATATGACTTTTCCTCCCTCATTGATACCTGTACTGACAATGTAAGCTTACAGACACTGTCAGTATATTTTTCAAAATAGATTCAACATTTTTGTAAGGCTTTGCGAGCTCAGATATTGTGTCCACAATATCCCAAAAATCATATCGCCTGCCATTTCAAACCTCACGGTTTAAAAAACAAACGATATGAAAATGTGGTGGCACGCCCCCAAACCCCCAAGATAAATCTAAATTAAAAAAAGTATAACAAATACTTTTTGATAAAATTATCACAGAAAAAAGAGCCCTATCGGACTCTTACAAATTAAAACAATGTCTCTGATATTCATACTGCCTAATCCCACTACTATCTTTGTTCATCTTGATAGAAAAAACAAAGTAATGATCACGATTGTCTAAAGATTTGCTTTTGTTTAATTTAAAATAATGTTTCTGAGACATAGCCATGGTGCGTAAAATATCATCAGTGATAAATGTTAATGGTATATCTAAAGCAGAATACTTGTAAAAAAATCTGACTCAAACCTTAAATAAGAATCAGAAAAAAATAATCTAGCTGTAATTTATCATCATATAATTCTTTACGATTCATATAAATCTACCCCTTCTATCTGTATATCAGTATATCTCCCCATCTTAATCGAAGAAAAACCAGAGTCTGATTTAATGGATATAGACTCTCTCCCAATCTCTTTAACAATACCCGATACTACTTTTTCTTCTATTTGAGAGCTTACAAACAAAAAGTTGCTGGGAATACATTCGTATAAAGTTGACGAACAAATAGAACTTTCTCTTCCATTGATAGGAAATGGAGATGTCTTCTCTATTTTTTTCTTCCCAAAGAGAACTGGAATGTTCTGACAAAAGAATCCCATCCACTTAGCCATCCCACGGTCTTGATACTCTCTTGCAGACAAAAAGGTAAATAAGAACGATTCATCATTTTTAGTCCATCTAATCCTCCAGCTGAATGACCACCAATGAGTTTACTTCTTGCGATTGTTCTAGAAGCTTGATCCAGGGCATTCCCTTTCAATAGTGAAGTAAAACCAAATTCTGTTCGAATAGCATCAATTGCGGACTGGAGCCTTTCTTCTTTTTTCTATTTTTCTCAACATCATCAAATAATGAAATCAATCCAAATGATTCATCTACTAAACCTGAATAGCTCACTGCAACACTTCTGATAGCTCCTGAAGTATATTTAGTGTGAAATAACTTTAAAACATAGTTTGTAAGTAGTGCTGTTTGATTGGTTGGTTCAATCTTCATTTGAGTATGAATAGATCGTTTCTGTTCCACTTTAGAATACCCTAAGTGTATAGAAACTACAGTTGCTTTCTTACCAGCTCTTCTCAATCTAACTGCAACTTGTTCTGCCATCTCACGAAGTATGATTTCAATATCTCTTTGTTTGACATAATCTCTAGGTAAAACTTGAGAGTTCCCTATTCCTTTTGACTTTGGCTTATAAGGTTTATGAACATTACTTTCATCAATCCCATTAGCATGAAACCATAACTCTAAGCCCATGATACCAAGCTCTTTTTTAATCAAGTCAGGATTAGCCTTAGCTAATTCTTTAATCGAAAAGATACCTAAACTATGTAATCTCTTCTCCATCCGATTCCCAATTCCCCAGAAATCTGTCATTTTAGGGATAGACCATACTTTCTTTTCAACATCTTCATAGGACCAATTGGCTCTCATTGTCGGAGTCTTTTTAGCTTCATTATCTAGTGCTAACTTTGCTAATAAGGGATTGGCATTAGACATACCAACCGTTGAATAGATTCCTGTTTTTCTCCAAATCTTTTTTTGAATAGCAGCTGAGATGATGTCTAACTTATCTTTTCGACTAATACTTTTATCAGGCACAAAATAATTTAATGAACTTGTTAAATCAATAAAACCTTCATCAATTGAGTAGGGATAAATATCGTCTGGTGCTGCAAAATCTTGAAAGATTTTTTGAATCTCCATATTGACTGCAATATAAGTATCCATTCTCGGAGGAACAATCACTGTTGATTTTGCCCACTCTTCTATATAACGGACATAGTCTATCGTTGTCGGTAACCCTTGCTTTCTAGCATTATAGTAAGAGAACTTTCTAGTCTTTACATCAAATGGTAAATCATAGGAACGTCCAACATTTGATTTCCCAAATACCTTCTTAAACATAGGAGAGGAGGCAAGAATTAAACCCGCAGAATTATCTGCACGACTCATAACACAAAGTGAAGTCTTAAGTGGATGCAGGCCTCTATCTACACATTCTACACTTGCGTAAAAAGATTTCATATCAATAAAGGCAATGTCGCTTTTAGGTTCGAGACTATAATCAAACCAAGTCATACTCAGTCCTCTAAAGGCATAAAGTTTCCAACAATTTTTCCCTATGATACGAGGATTCTCATCATAAGGCGCAAACTTATCTGAATAGTTTCGATTTGAGTGAAACTAAACGAAGTCCATTTTCTTCACGATACACTTTCTTGATATAGGTTTGACCATCCCAATCGATGGCATAGATAGCTCCATCATAATCAAATCCTGTTTGCTTAATAAGGGCTACAGAACCATTTTCATATGTCGGTTCCATTGAATTACCAAACACCCATGATGCAAAGTCATAATCAAATTGATGATTGAAAGTAAACTGTATCGTAATTACCATCATCAAAGTAAGCTGTTCCCTGTACCAGCTGATAATTTTTTTCATAGACCTTATAAGCAAATCGTTCAGAAACTTCTACAACTTTAGAGTTTTGATTGTTCAATAATTCTTTTGCATAATGAAGTGTCGCTTTTTGATTCTTTTCAGTTAGCTTGAGATAAGTTTCAACTATTTCATACTCTGATTCAAAATATCGAGGGATCAACATTCAAAAATCTGACTCAATTTGGTTAGATTGTTTTTGATTAGGCTTTGTTTTACCTAATTCCCAATTAAAGTATGAAGCTCTACTGATTCCCAAACTGGATGCAAGTTGAGATTGTGATAACCCCTGACTTTCTCTTTTTTTCTTTTTAATTTAATAGGGTGAAAACATTTGTTCTCCTTTTTGTAAGTTTATTAACTAACAAAAAGAATACCATAGCTACTGGAAAAAAAATCAAGAGTTTAATAATCCCCAAGATTTAAAATAATCATAAACTACTCTAAATTCGTACTTATATTGTTAGGAAATCATCACTGAAGAATGCTAAAACTTTTGAAAAAATATGAAGAACAAGAAGATAGAGAATATAAAAAAGGATCGTTATTTTTTAATTGACGATCCAATAGACTTTATTTTAAAAATCTAACTCTACAAACCATTTCGATTAGTTAAATCTTTCAATCTTTCTTCTCCTGATTTAAGCATATCCTTCTCTACTTGATTCCATTCTCCAAATAGTAAGTCATGAAGAACGGTTGCTGCTGAAGTTGTATTTTCTTTTGAATCATATACACAACTTCTATCTCGTTGGTAAATTTGAATTCTTTCAAAGATAGCTACTTCTTCCAATTGTCGTGTATTATCAACTAAATGATTTACAATGAAATCATGATGTTCTTTTGGAGTTGCGCGTGCTTGATTTGGATTGATAGCGTACAGTTCTTCGTATCGGATAAGAGTGCTCAGATAGGACAGCTTAGGGCTTTGTCGCAATCAAAGGCTAATTGTACTTCATATCCCTTACTTTTTTTCAAGAGTTGTGCTGTTTTTCTTTGGAACATCAACCGTTCGTAAAGTTCCCTCTATCAAAAGATTGTATCCCAAATGACTCAATTCTGTTACTAAAGACTCTACCATTTTTACCCCGCAAAAATCTTTTGGTGTATTCAACACTATCTTTTGCCATATTCTTGCTGCAGTTCTAAATAGTGTGGATGTTGAGAGCGAAAACTATCGCCATCTATGATAACAATATTTCCTTGAAATTCTTTCTGTTTAATACGATGAATTGTAGTCTTACCAGCTCCACTTTGCCCTCCAAGCAAAATCGCTATAGGTTGCTTACTGGATTTTTTTCCTCTTGTCAGTGAGCGAACGTTCCGAGCTAAAGCATGTTTGAATGCACTATCGGTATAATCTTGGATTTCCATTAGGCTACCATCCGTTTTTCAGATATCTCTAACATACGTTCAATTCCATCCAAATAGCCACTATATCTCTCTATTTCATCAAAAGTTTCTACTAGATAGATATTCGTATGAATCAAATCAGATAGATCATCACTCATTAAAATCCAAGGATTAGATTCATCATCAATGCCAATTCCCTGACTATCTTGATAACGATAGAGTCGAGATAATAGATTAGCACCTCTTTCTTTCACAATTTCAATTTTTAAAGTTAATTCATAATCTTCAACAGGATTGAGCATTTTATCTTCTCCAACAATATCGACATAAGATACATTAAACTTCTGGCAAATGATATCTATTAGTTCCGTAGAGACTGAACTCGTTCCATTTTCATACCGGCTCAAGCTATTTCGAGAAATTCCTACAATTCGGGCAAAGTCGTCTTGTGTTAAGTCATGTGTTTTACGTAAGGATTTTATGTTCTTTCCAATCATGGCAAACTCCTTTATTTTTATAATTCAATTATAGCATAAAAAAGTATAACGCACCAATTTTGGTGCATTATTGACTATTTTTCCTAAATCTCTCTAAATTCTTCTCCAATTGTTCCTTATGAAGTTGATTCTTAGCTTCCTTTAATGTGTCGTCCAATGTTTCTTCCCTATAAATTGATTCTGTTTTTAGTTGTTCTGATTCTTGTTCTGGAGTGAAAATGATATCTAGCAGTCGGTCTATTTTTTCAAGATCTTGGACAGACATATCAGATAGTCGATGAATTAGCTTCTTAAATACATCACTATTGTCTTGATTTTTCTTAAAAAATGTTGTAAACATCTATAACCTCTCAAAAAAAGCAGCCTATCAGGACTGCTTAGTGTAATTCGGAAATCGCATCGTAAATGGACTGCAATTTCTTATTGTCTTTATTCTTTGTGTCAATCAACGTATGTAGCTCTTCAATTTTCTTTTGACTACTTTGAATATCGCTATTGTTATCCGCAATCAGTCTTTTAAGATGTTGCTGATAACTTGTAGTGATATCTGTCTCTTTTCCTGTTCTAACCTCTGTAACTTTGGGTTTAGAACTAGAATTTGATTCCGTCACAGGTGCTTGTTTACGCTTTTTGAAAAAGCTGCTTCATAATTTACATCATTACCTCCTTGATGATTTCCAAATAAGGCCGCAATTTTATCTGGATCTTCTTGATTTTTCTGATTTACTTTCTAATGGTTGATTAAAATTCCAATCTTTTGTCATTCACTCATTTCATCCTTTCTAAATTCAGAATCATCGAATTGTCTTTTCTCTACCGAAAGGCATGGTCAAGAGCTTCTTCAAAACTCATGTGACTAATGCTTTGACGTCTTTTGAACGTCGCAAACATCGCTGTCTCCAGTTGCTCTTTGTAAGCAGCTAGTTTTTCTGTCTCTCTTGCTACCTTACTTTCTTGCCTAGTGACCTTTTCTTCTAAGCGTTCAATAATGGTCATATACGATCCTCCTTCATTCTAATATTAGCTAAAACGTCTTGATTTTGTTATCACAATTCTAAACATTGAGAGGTTTGTCTTACTGGTTGATTCCTCAATGTATCTTTTGCATTCTCGATCATCAATTGTAAATCTGATTTCTTTTCTCTAAGGACATCATTCCAGTCTACTTTTTCTTTCCCAGATTCATTATCAGGTAAATCCAGGAAAACAGGAAATCCTGATTGAGATAACTTATCAGAAAAATCTTTTCCTGCATCATCACAATCTACCGCAAGTGTCAATAAATCAGGATGATTATCAAAATAGCTGGTGGTATCACGAATTGTATTGATTAAAGGCAATAACTTTGAAGGTATTACTGTATCCAAAAATTCCAACTTCTGATTTTCTTCAGCTATCAGTCGTAAAGTTTGATAAGCAACAACAGACCTTTTTAATCCTTCCATAGATACCAAGCGAACATCTGATAGACTTTGTTGATGCAGTTCGTAATAGCTCATCAAGTCGATGAACGATTCACAAAAGACCAGTCTATTTGGTTTACCAATGTCAAAGGATATTCCAATATGTCCATGGCTTCCTTTTAGAATCGTTTTTAACCTCTTTCTAGAAAGAGCGGGATTCTTATAAATCCCTTGTAAGCTTGCTGCCTGCAGCTTGTGACGATGATCAAAGCTTTTAAAAACAATAACAGGTTCAACTAGTTTCATTTGTTTTTCCAACTAGCTTGTGCTATCAAACCTTGTTGAATTATCTTTTGTATAATTTCGTCTGAAATTCCTCTACATTCTGTTAAGTAATATCTGGCCAGACTACAGTTAGAATCTTCTACTCTCTTTAAAGGATAATAAAATGGTCTCTCTCTTTTTTCTTGAACAGCTTCTTTTTGAAAAGGTTCTTCAGAAAGAAAGGATAGAGCTTCTTTAAAGGAAATTCCCTGAACAAGTCGAACAAAATCAATGACATCACCTTGAATATCTCTTGAAAACCATTTAAAAGTATTGGTAGTTGAAAAAATCCGAAATGAATCGTGTTCAGGATGTTCATAGACACTGCTAGAAACTTGTTTAAAGGAGATACCTAAACGACTTGCTACATCAAGAATTGAAATTTGCTTACATTCTTCTATTTCCATGCAATATCATCATTTTGTCGTAGTATTTGGCAGTGATGGAACAGATGAGGATTCTTCCAAAGTTTTGGGAGTGGCCTTATCTAAATCATCTAACCCAGATTTCCAAACCTGCACTTGATTGACCAATAACTTACCAGGTAGTTTAGAATAGGACAATTTAACAGTTCTTGTTTCTGTCTGATTGGTCTTTGATTGGTTGGCATTCTTTAAATCAGATACATAGGTTACATTATAAGAGACCATGGCAATGGCTTGATTCGTAGTCTGATTGACAAAGATATCAGCTTTTTCAAAATGATAATCCAAAATATAGTCCTTATACACTTGGTTCATGGCATCGTTTTGACTTGTCAATTCTTGAGAATAAGCCGATTCAGTCATATAAGGTTGAATGCGTGTATTATTTTCTCCTAGTTTTTCTTTCGTATAGTACTGAGTCAAAAATTCTTTTACAGTATCCGATGACAAAATGCTGGCTTTATCTTCTGCTTGTTTGTCCTCTACAAGTTTAGCTGCAGCCAATTCGATTTCTTTGCGACTTTGTTTAGCAGTAGAATGTTGACCAGCAGTATATCCCATCATGAGAATAAAGCTAGTTGCAGCTACTGCTCCAACACTAATTAAGGCTTTAGTTTTGACTTTATTTAACATCTTAGACCTTCTTTCTATAAAAACTAGGTCAAGAATAACAAAAAGAACTTGTAAGTTTTATCACATCACAACGAAAGGTAATTCCTACATTTCAGGCGAAAAATCGTACAGTTCAGAGAAAAATATCAAAATTAGCTGTCTTCAGTTTATAATATAAATATGAACAAATTAAAAGAAGAAAATTTGAGAAGAGCTCTTTCTCATATTGAACGCCATAAACAAGCCATAAATACAAGTAATAATAGTGAGGATAATGATTTTCATAAATTATTACTCCAATTTAGCTATGATGTATATGAAAGAATCAAGGCAAATAAAAAACCCTATCCGAATTTAGATTCAGATAAAGTTTTTTAACCATCTAACAAGTTTACATACTTTCCTTAGTTTTGGAGTTTATGAAACGCCAACTGAATCCTAGAACCAACATCAGATTGATGAAAAGGTACACAGCCGTAAAACTAGTTAAACCATGTTGTCTGATATCATCAAAGTATAAAGTCGGTTCAGTAAAGAACAAATAAATTCCATAGACCTCCACGAAAATAAGAAAACTGATAAAACCAATAAGGAAAAGTCCACTGGCAATAAGAAAGAGTCTCCATAAAAGAATGAGAATTCCTCCTACTGCTAAAAAAATTACTGGGATAAGGAGTAAATCATTCATGACTTTCTCCTTCCTAATCAATCAATTGACGATAATGGGTGGCAAGAGAGGAATCAAATTCCTCTAGCTTTTGAACTAAGTCCAAATACTCCTCTTTTTCATGCTCTTCAAAGTCCACACCTCGATGATTCTGAAGAGAGATTTCCAATTGGCTAGTGAGTTCTCGTTTGGAAAAGCTGTAATCCCCTGTCACTTCCTCATAATGTTCTTTTAACTCCTTGTAGGCTTGGTATTCTTCAGGCGTTTGAAATCCCTGTACCAAAGCCTCTTCTAATTGATAATAGGTATCTTCCATCATAATCGTTACCTCGTTTCTTTCTATCTTTATTCTACCGCGCTTTTCATTTCTTGTCCGCTATTTGTATCTATTTTTTTAATCCAATTCAAAAAGAAAGTTGTTCCTGCTTTTTTTCGTTTTCCTTTTTCATGGAATTGTCTTAAGGCTTGATCTATAATATCTAAATCCGTTTCTGTTTCAATCAATGGCGCGAGTACATCGTATTCGGCCTTTTTTTAGTTTGATAATCCTCTTCCTTTGGAAAAATTTTTTTCTCAATTTCTACCTTAGCAGTAGTCCATTTATCCTTTAATTCATCTAATAAGTTCTGAGTTTTTCACTTGGTCCTCTTTAATATGATCAATCGTATGTTGGAGCCTTTGAATTGTCCCCAAAGGAGAATACAAATCTAAACTGACAGAATATTGATTTTCTCCTACAATCTTAACAGAGAAGGTTTCAGGAAGAGGTTGATTTGTTGGAAGACTAAGCATTTTTAATGTCAAATCCTCGATAACTTGCCAGGGTACGGAAATTCTTTGCTGTCAGATTGATTATGACGGATAAGACGGTGTAGGGATTCCCCTGCTTCAGCTCGTTGGTCAAAAAGCTTGCTTGCCTATCGTCATAGAAAAATGCCTGGTCTTTCGACATTTCAGACTGTTGAATGTCGCCTTCATACTTGCTTAATCGTTTCTCAAGAATGGGCATATTTTCTTCACAGTAAGAGATTGTATGACGATAGTGATCCTTGCTGCGTTGAAAGGCGCGTCTTTGATTTTCTAATAGAGTTAGATCATTCTCTAGTTCCATCTTATATTTGAGATAAGGATTACCTGTTGCTAGTGCCTTAAAATCAGAAGCTGTCATAGTCTGCTCATCAATGTCTTCTGCAGCACGAATCGGCTCCTTAGAAGTCATAATTTGCTTAATATAACGGAGTTTGTTCTCCTGAGTTGCCCATAGATAATTATCAAACGAACCTTTGGTAATATAGTGGTAAATATCCACTTCCTTGTTTTCATTTCCCTGTCGGATAATCCGTCCATTGCGCTGCTGAATGTCACTTGGTCTCCACGGTACATCCAGATGATGAACTGCTTTCATCTTGCTCTGAACATTTAAACCTGTTCCTCCTTTTTCAGTTGAGGCAAGGAGAATCCGCACCTCTCCTGCATTGACCTTTCGAGACAAACTATTCTTCTTTTCATCACTATTGGCATCATGTACAAAGGCAATTTCCTTACTAGGGACTCCTCTATCAACTAATAAAGCCTTAATCTCAGAATAAACATCAAAGCCATTATCTTTTTTCTTAGGTGTGCCAATATCTGAAAAAATCATCTGAGTAGCCTTATTTTCCATTCCCTCACGATAAATTCTTTCAACATTATCCACTACCTGAAGCAGTTTATGATTATCTGCTAGACTATAACTAGAGTCCAATAAACGCATATCAATTGCTAGTTTTCGTGCCTCACCTGTAATCTTTAACATGTTATCCTGACTCGGATCAACTGTTCCACATTTGACCATATCTGACCTCATAACCAATTCTTCTAGATAGAGTTTCTGGTTTTCAGTTAACTCACTCTCAATAGGGATAATATGAGCTTCTGGAACAGGTAAATCCAACATATCTTGTGTTTGAATGTCGGCTGTTTCTTTATAGATTTTCATCAACTCAGGTAGATTGACAAACTTTTTAAATCGTTTCTTAGGTTGGTACTTATCCCCTGTAGGAGCTAATTCCATAGAGTTTTGAATTTCTCCAAAAGCACCTACCCAAGAGTCAAAATAATCAACTTGATAGCGTTTTAAGATATCCGGTTGAATGTAGTTCATCATAGTATACAACTCACTAATAGAATTGGAAACAGGTGTTCCTGTCGCAAAGACAATATTTTTAAAATCATGTTCTTCCTGAATCTGTCGAACCTTCATCTCCATATCCACATTCTTCTTAGAAGTTGTATTAGTAATCCCTGCTACATTCCCAAGTCCAGTAATTGGACGAATATTTTTAAAGTGATGTGCTTCATCCACAAAGAGAAAATCAATTCCTAAGTTCTCAAAATCAATAAAACTATCACGATTAAAGCGTTGGAGTTCTTCCAATTGTTTCTCTAGACCACTTATTGATTGCTCCGCTTCTTTAACGGTATACTTATTTTCAGAATGTGTTTTAATCTCTCGTAGTTCATTGAGTTTATCCTCAATATAGTTCATCTGTCTTTCTTTACTGACAGGGATTTTTTCAAATTGAGAATCCCCAATGACAATGGCATCGTAATCTCCTGTAATAATACGTGACACAAATTGTTTTCTTCTCGCCTTCACAAAATCTTTCTTAGTGGTCACAAAGACCTTTTTTTAGTAGGGAAAAAAATTTCATGATCTCTTGGCCAAATTGAGCAGACAAACTAGAGGGCACCACATACAAGGGCTTATGAACCATCCCCAACTCCTTTAATTTAAACCCAGCACCAAGCATGGTCAAGGTCTTTCCTGAACCTACCTCATGAGCTAATAAAAGCTCTTTTTTTCTTCTACGATTCTTTGAATGGCATTCTCTTGATGAGGGACGAAGACTGATGTTTTGTGCCAAGCCATCAATGACTAGATGGCTACCGTCATACTCTCGACTAACCGTTCGATTATAAAGACGATTATAGCTTTCCTCAATGACTTGTTGGACTTCTGGATACCGTGAGACAAATTCTTGAAAGAGCTCTTGTAAATGCTGCTCTTTTGCTCTTAGAACAGAGGTTTTTTTCCAAATCTGTGATGGTCTTTTTCTTTTCTCCTTCCGTAATAGTCATAGTAATCGTCGGTTGGTTCGAATTAAGTAAATTCTCAAAAATCTTTCTTCCTGTATCATAACGTGACCCACTAACTCCAAGACTACTATCTTTGGCACTTGAATAGCGATAAGCAAATGATGTCCTTAAATGAACCTGGCCATCGACAGGATTCACTTCAATGACTTGTTCAACATCTGGCGAAGACAATTCAAATTCACGATTGGTAAAACATTCAAAGGCAAATTTACCATAAACGGATTGAGGAATCCAACGTGACCCTATTTTAAACTCAATATCTGCCAGATGAATCCTTGGAGGGCGAACAGATTCTAACAAATCTAAAGCATGGTTCCAATCATATTCTTGGTTGTTTTCCTCCACTAATAGTTGAACTACTTCTATCTTGTTGAGAATATCTCCTGACAAAAACTGGTTCTTAGAAAGATATTTTCTTTCTCCTCTTAAATATCTTTCGGGATCTATTAAAATCTGGTCACCTAACTCATCTAAAATAGCAGCTTGGCTATGTTCGGGATAAATTGATACCATATAGTCTAAATCAACCCCTCTACCATCCGATAAACTAGAGTTTAAGGCATCTAGAGCAGTTGAAACTCTTGCAATCACTCTCTCTGGCCTAACCAATGCTTTCTCAAAGGCTAAAGATTTTTTATATTTTACTTTCTGATCTTTAGAATCAATGTATTCATCTTCTAAACTTGCTAGTAAAGAATACTTATCGTCACTATCAAATAAGTTCCGATTAACGGAGGCATTCAAGTATCCAAATTGACTTACAAAGCGGTCATAGTCACGATTGAGTTTACTAAGTAATACCTGAAAATCTGTCCGACTATAATCTTGATGACGTTGAATTTCAATTAAGGATTGATAGGTCTCTCTCAAATCAACCATGCCCTTAATGCGACCAATATCCTTATCCGATAAGGGACTTTCATAAAAGACAGTTTTTTTGAACAGTCCCTTATATTTCCCTCTTTTACTCGCTTCTTCTGACTTGTAAACATCTAGTGCTTCCTCATCTGTCAAATGAAGTTGCACGAATCGGTCTATTTTATGTTCAGACAAAGAACTGTCCCAAGCTTTAAAATCTCCCTTCTCATCTACATAATAACTAATTTCGTCTACTTTTGAACTTTTCCGAATGCCATGCGTATCTCGGTAATAAATTTGATTTCCCTCATATCCAAAAGAATAGAGCGCTAAGTCCTCACGTATACGACTTGGGATAGAATTATCCACTTCTTCTTGGATAAAAACAGGTGCTTTCAAAGAATTGTCAATTTGTTTAGGTGCTTCCACATTCTCTAATGCTTTCATTATGTCAGTAGCTAATGTTTCTGATACCCCCTTAACATTGAGAGTTCCTCCATTAAAATTACGTACCTCATATTCACCCAAAACTTGTGTATTGTATTTCCCATCAAAATAAGGATTGATCCAGACACGCTTATCCTCCTCAAAGGGAATAGAACCACTAAAAACAAGTTCCTCTTCATTAAGATTCTTTGCTTGATCCTTTTGAAAGAAGAGGAGATCTGTGGTTACTCGAGTACCTGCAATCTTTTTAAAAGCCGTATCTGGCAACCGAACTCCCCCTAAAAAATGAGTGTTGGATTTAATCTCTTGTAAGACATTATCTGTCCGCTTTATCCATTGTGCCCAATAGATGAGATAATCGACACTTGTCCTCCGTCTCTTACTAAATCAAGTGAGTGTTTGACAAAGTAGTCATGAATCATATAAGGTTTATCATAGTTTTTATCGGCAATGCGAAAATTTCCAAAAGGAACATTCGTTAAGACTAAATCAAAACTATTATTTTGATAGGGAACTTCTTCAAATCCTCGCACTTCAATATGGGTATTGGGGTGGAGTTGTTTTGCGATTGCGCCTGTCACACTGTCTAATTCAACCCCATAGAGTTCTGATTTATCTCGTATACTTCTAGGCATAGCCGCAAAGAAGTTCCCAGTTCCCATAGAAGGATCTAATATCCTTCCTCCCTCAAAACCATCATCCAGTAACTTTTGCCAAATCTGGCGAATAATCATTGGGTCTGTATAATAGGCTGTGAGAGAACTTTGTTTCATAGTGGAGTATTCTGATTTACTTACTAAACTCTTAAGAGTTAAACGTTCTGTTTCATACTTTGGATTGAGTTCATCAAAAAATTCATTGGCAAGGCCACCCCATCCGACATACTTGGCTAGTAGTTCTTGTTCTTCTGGATTTGCTTGTCGTCTCTCTTTTTCTAATCTTTTAACAAGTTCAATTGCGGCGATATTCGTTTCAATTTTTTCTCGATTTGTCTTAGGATAAAAGTCCTCTAAATCATCTGGAAAAACAAAATCTTGAACAGGAATATCCAACTCTTCTACACTTGAAATAAGTGGTGTTGATTCTGTTTCCTTATCCTTTTTCCTTTTTCTTCTTCCAGGTAGGAAAACAAATCTATTTCCTGACTTTTCACTTGATGAATCAATCTCAATCTCTGAATCTTCTTTTTTTCAAGTTCTACGATGAGACAATACTTGTTCAATCTCTTCTAAACTGTTCAAGTATAAGATAGGATTCTCTTCAAATAACTGGTTGGAATCATTGAATAGCTCTAGGCGAACTAAGTTATTTAACTGTGCATTTTCAATCGAAACCAACTGAAATACTTGTCCTTTATAACTTACTTGTGAACCGATTGGATATTCCCTCAAAGCTTCTTCTACAATTTTATCGACATTAGAAAAAGAGTTCGTTTCTTCCGTTTCCTGTTCAACATCACTTGAAGGAGACAAAGATTCCTCTACTTGATTAGACTTTTTTCTTATAGCCTTTACTTCATCAAAATGAGTAATAATCTTCAGCTTTTGTGTCAGTGGGAGTTGTGTGTAGTTTTCTTCATGATGGACAAGATCCGTCACGGTATCTAAAGTAGCCATCAATTCTGAACCCAAATAAGCTAGAACATCTCCCTCTTTTTCTTCAAAATGAATCTCAATAACTTCTTTTTTAAGCTCTTTTGAGTCAACCATTAGAAGAAATTCCTCTATATCTCTACTAATACGGTCAGATAGATTATTCGCAACCCGATAGACATTGACTAAATTGACATCCTGATTTTGATGAAATACAAGCTCACTTAATGGTTCTAACTTCTCTTTTCCAGATTGGATGTGAAATCGAGTGGAAAGGTTATAGGTTGCGACTTCTAGCACCAAGTTTTTCTCCCAATTGCTTAATTGAGATAATTTATCTAGACCTGCTTGTCCAAAATTTCTTGTGTAACTTTCTAGATCTTGGTCATTATTTTCAGAACTGGCCTCTAGGAAAGAAATAATATCTTGATGAAATGAATAGACATGAGGTATCTCTTTTATCTTGCCCTCTTCAGCCAAAAAACTCTCTACCAAGTCTTGCCATTTCTCATCAAAATGTTGCGCTTGATAACGAAGAAATAGGCCCATTTTCTCCCTATCTTTTGGAATTGTTCCACGAAACATAGCCAATAATTGCATTACTTCCATACTCGCTCCTTTCATCTATACGAAAATAGGAGAATCACATGATTCCCCTACAACTCTATCTCCATTTCAACCTCTTGAGGACTGGTTTCTAAATCACTAGACAAAAGAGAAACGGCATCTGTTCTCATGTAGTAAGTATATAAGTCTTCTAGGTCTTGTTGGTTTTCAATCCCTGTTTCAATACTAATCAGAGCCTGTATAAATTCCTTGTAGTGACTCTCCATCATATCTGAAATCTTTTGTTTCATTTCCATAAATACTGAAGACGGTTCAGTTATACTTGTTTGGCCCATGTCTTGTAAATCCTTTTCTAAGGGATTGGTTCCTTCTTCTACTTCTACTAAATCTGAACGACCATCACCATCAGAATCTGCGCTAAGAGGATTGGTTCCTAGCGTCAATTCTTGAGCATCAGTTAGTCCATCTTGATCCGAATCACGTTGATAAATGGCTTCCATATACTTCCTTCTTTCCTAGTTAATCTTTTTTCACTCCAATCCTATCAAATATTCCTTGAAAGAAGTATCACAACAAAAAAAGAGAACGAGCCAAAACTGCGTTCTCCTTAAAATGTAAAACATTACTATTAAAGTAAAAAAGACGACTTACAGAACCTGTAAGCCACCTAGTCAGTCGGTTTATTCTGGTGTCTACCACCGCTTGGCCCTTGAGATTTCAAAAACTCATAAATATGTTTTGCTCATTCAAACTCATCCCCACCAAACTGACTAATTGCTGGTAAAAATAGTAGTCTGAAGTTGAATGACTTTTGGGAAATAAAATTGAAGATTGACATACACCAATTTTTCTTTCTTGTTCTTATACTTTTGATAAGAAACTTTCAAACCTGTATTATCTGGTGTTTCACCGATAACATCACCCGTTAGAACTCTTGTCCCTCAATCGCACGGCCATTATGAATGGAATATAAGGTTAAACGACTCCCATTCTCTCCTTTTTCCGTTAGTGATAATAAAAAAAGGAGGACTTCTACACTTTGGCGTAAAAAGTCCTCTTTTTAGAAATGTATTCTTTTTCTATTATATTATTTAATAACGCATAAAAAAATTTTTCCTAAACAAAAATATCTTACTTTCACACGATAAAAAGAAATTCACATACACTTATATTTTTCTATTATCATGTCATGATATTTCATATTTTTTTATCTCCTTACATCTTTAAATCTCCTTTATTTTTGATTTTTTTCAAATATGAGTATCACTATGGATATTTACAAATATATAACATTGTCAGCTATCGAATTTAAAAAAATTCTTGGTCATGTGAAACAATGAATATTATTTTTCTTATCGCTTTTTACATTCGTTGATCAGATGGGATATGTTCATCATATTGCAATAATCCATTCCACTAGTAGGCTCATCAAAAAAACATAAGTTTAGATTTTTTTACATAGTACAGATGCAATTGCTACCCTTTGCTTTTTGTCCACCTGACAAGCTCATTGGATGACGATCTTTTTGATTCATATAAATCAAGTTTTTTTCAGAATATTTTTCAACATAACTACTTTCAATATTTTTTTATTCCAAGACCTACTTCACTTGCAATAGAATCGGTAAAAAGCTGATGATTAACATCCTGCATTACAAGGGATGATATTTTTTTAGCCTATCTGATTTTTGAAAGTCTTTTGCCGTCCAAATAGATTTCATCCTTCGATTTTTCTTTCTAAGCCTATAAGGCATCTGAGCAAAAGTGGATTTACCAAGTCCGTTTGTTCCTACTATGCCGTAAATTTTTTTCCCATTTCAAAAGAGAGGTCTTTTTAAATGCAATTTTTTTATCTATGCCATTAAACTTAAATTCAATGTTTTTTTACTTCTAAATTTCCCTTATTTTTCATTTTTCGGGTACTGTAAGTTTTTACTCTATTCTTATTTCTTAAACCTAACTTCTTTAGCTTTTTCAGACGGTATTTTTCATAAAATCTATTTGAGTATATTCCTTTTTGTATTTCCCCATCTTTAATCAAAAAAACTCTATCTACAATATCCATTAGATAAAAATATTCTATGTTCTGAGATTATAAGAGTTTTTCCCCTTATCTTTAAGTTTTATAAGCATTTCTTTTTATGATTAAAATGTTTTTCTTCATCAAGATTTGATGAAGGCTCATCTAAAACAATGATTTCCGTTCCAGATATATAACTTGCAGCAATACATAAAATCTGCTTTTCTCCACCCGAAAGCTTAAAAAAATATCTCTATTTAAAAGATGTTCTATCGGAAACAAATCCAACATATCATTTAGTCTTTCATCCATTTGTTTTTTTGAAAGTCCTATATTCTCCAAATAGAGAAGTAATTCAAGAGTAGTATTTATATTGAAAAAAAGTGTGTCTTTGGATTTTTGAAATACATTTGATACTAAGAGCGATATTTCGTATAATTCGAGGGTTTTTTTAATATCTTTATTATCAATCCTGATGGTTCCACCCATAGAAGCTCCATCATATCGTACAGCTAACCCATTGATAGAATTTATAATTGAAGATTTTTCCGCTACCACTTTTTCCCAGTAAATAATACACATTCGCCTTTTTTTACATCTAAAGAAATGTTTTTTTAACACTTTAGGAGAATTTCCATAAGATAGAGATAAATTTTTCAATTTCTACCATAAAGCTCCTCCTATAACCATAATCAGTATTGAAAGCACATAAACAAAAATCAACTGTTTTCGTTTTTGACGGATATGTACCTAGTTTTTTTAACAGGATTTTTCAATACATTTTTGTTTCTGCTGCCTTTGCAATATCATCAGAAATATTAGAAGACATAACAAGTAAAGGCACAATTACATACTCGATGTATGAAATTGGATTTTTTTAAATGTAATACCCCTTATTTTTCATAGCAAGTTTTTATATTGTGACTTTCTTCCCTAAATGAAGGAAAAAAACCTAAACATTACAGCAATTGGTATAGAAACAGTACGAGGTAAATTCATTTTTATCCATTGAGGATATTACACTTCCTACATCCGATGTTTTTTAAAAAACTTCCCGCACTAAATGGAAGATAAAACATCTTACATACAGCAAATAGCATAAAAGAACATCATTAAAATCGCATTCATATTTCTAATTACATCAAGATTAGGTATCAAAGAAAGAACCCCCAAAAAAATGATATGTTTTTAAGGCTTCTTTCTTAAATCCATTCATTAAAAAAAGAAATGAAATAAGAAGCACAATTCCCCATTCAAAATAGGTATTTACTTTATAAAAATACAGCAAATCCAAGTGAAAAAAACTTACTAAAAATTTTTACTAATTGGATTGGGATTATATGGATTGTCTAAAGAAACGAGCATTATACAATACCAGCTTTTTTTCGAAATGCTTTTTTTCAAAAAGACTTTACCGATATATGCGCCGAGTATCCCGCCGACAACAGCACCGATATATACTAATACCATACTTCGATAATTCAAAAAGTGCTATGAGCTTCATTATATAATCGTGACCCATACCGCCTGTTTCCGCCAGTTTAATAACCTTGTCTTTAGCCAACAAAACTTGCATAAGAAACCACAAATCCAAGTGTTGAATACGACAAATGAGAGCATATTAAATTTAAATGATTTATATTCTCCTTTTTTTCTTAAAAAGTTCCGCAATTGCCATACTGATTACAGCATGTATCAATATTACATATGTATTTCCCATTGCAATTGCTAAAAGACTACAAATCAACCCAAGTATAAATAATCCCCATGATTTTTTTGAACTTTTTGCCATAAAGAGCATTATAACTATTCCTGTTATAATGCCTGCCAGTGTAGGGTATGCCAAGTATAAAATCGGTACAATACCAATCATTCCCGAAGCAAACATAAGTACAAAAATATATTACTGTAAATACACCTATCGTAACTAAATCTTTAATTCTTAATTTTTTTCCATTTTTTTATATTTTTCCTTCTAAATAAGTTTTTCACTGAATATTTGATTTTTCTAAGCATTGCTTTATAAAATTCCGAGCTTTTTACAAAGTTCTTCATCTGTCCCTATCGCTTCTATTTTTTTCCGGCATTTAATAAAAACGATTTTTGTTTGCATTTCTTATTGTTCTTAATCTATGAGCAATAACAATTGCCGTTTTTTTCTTTTTATAAGTTCGGATAAAAGCCTCTTGAATTAGACTTTCATTTTCAACATCCAGAGATGCTGTAGCCTCATCAAGCAATATGATTGGTGCGTCTTTTAGTATTGCCCTTGCTATTGAGATTCTTTGTCTTTCTCCGCCTGAAAGTCTTTGTCCGTTTTCACCTATTACTGTATCTATTCCATCCGGCATTTTGTCTATAAATTCATAACATCTTGCTATTTTTAGCCGCTCTTATAATCTCTTCATCTGTAGCATCTTTTTTACCGATTTTTATATTATCTTTTATGCTTGAATTAAAAAGAGTAACATCTTGGAAAACGATAGAGAAATTTTTAAGGAGTGTTTCCGGATCAATTTTACCGATGTCCTCTCCCCCTATCAAAATCTTTCCTTTATCTATATCCCAAAATCTTGCAGCAAGCTTGGTGAGAGTTGTTTTTCCGCTTCCGCTTGAACCGATTAGCGCAGTGATTTCACCCTGCTTTGCAGTAAAGCTCACACAATTTATTACAGAATAATCATCATATCCGAAATAAACATCCTTGAACTCAATATCGTAATTTTTAATGTCAATATCTTTTTTGCCTTTTTGAACAGGCATGGTCTTTATTTCCTTTATTCTCCCTACAACCGCATCAAGCATAACTATCATTGACATAAAGGTGATTATTCCTTCTATAGGAAGATAAATACTTGCTGTAAGCATTAAAAATGCGATATAAACCAGCGCACTTACCTCCCCTGCCATAAGCATGTTGACGCCGATAACGGCAACACTTATAATTCCAAGCTTTAAAATTGCGGCAGCTATTCCTGTAAGTGTTCCGGCTACAACTTCACCTTTCGTCTTCTGTTTTGTGGATGCATTTAATTTTTCAAAAAAATCATTTAACATCCTATCTTCTAAGTTGTAAGATTTTATTTGCTCTATCTGCTCTATATTTTCCTGTAGATTATCAAAAACCTTACGATTATCATCTATCCAGCCTTGTACTATTTTTTTCTGACTTTTCTTTGATAAAAATATAATCAAAATAGAAATGGGAATTACCCAAAGGGCTGCAAGTGCAAGTTTCCAATTATAGAAGATAAGCATTAAAGCAATAATACTTGTGGATATAGCCGTTGAATATATATGAGGTACAGCATGAGAAAAAATTGTTTCATATAAGTTCATGTCATTCATCATGGTTTCCGCAAGGTCTGCCAAATCTCTTTTACCAAAATAAGAAAGAGGTAATTTCTTTAACTTTTCCGCTAACTCAATTCTTGAATTTGCACTCTCGTTGTACACATTGGTGTAAAGTCTTACATAATCCCACCTCGCTATTAAGAACATCACAATCATCATTACTACAATTAGTGCAATATAATGAACAGAAGTAAAATTGTAACTCTCAATACTTTTTAAAATGCCTATATACTGAAACAGAAACATAAAACCGATCATTGGTGCGAACAATTTAGTTAAATTAACAAGCGTGTGTGAAAATATGGCTTTTTTTAAGTTAAGAGCGCCTTTTTCTGACATCGCATATTTTTTCATAAAATAAGAAACCATATGTTTAACCTCCTATCTTCCAATTTACGGATTTTTGATATTCTTCCCAAAGTTTTTTGTAAGGCCCACTCATACCGATTAAATCTGAATGCTTGCCTTCTTCTACAATTTTCCCCTTATCAATAACAAGAATTTTATCCGCATCTACTACTGTAGATAATCTATGAGCAATCATCAATGTTGTCTTGTTTTTTGATAGCTTCTTAAAAGACTCTTGAATCAAATGTTCATTTTCAGGATCTGCAAAGGCTGTAGCTTCATCTAAAATGATAATATCTGCATCTTTCAAAAAAGCTCTCGCTATAGAAATCCTTTGAGCCTCTCCTCCTGAAAAATATGTGCCTTTAGTTCCGTAAACAGTATCAAGTCCTTTATCTAAATTTTTTTAATAATATCTTTAGCCCCTGAATTGATTAAGGCATTGTCAATTTCTTCATTAGTTGCATCAGGCTTTCCGATTAAAAGATTATCTCTTAAACTCATTTTAAATAGTTTAGAGTTTTTGAAAAAAACAAAAAGCAATTTTTTTCTCATTAAAAGCCTCTTTTTTTCAAAAATCTTTTTATATTAATTCCTCCAATATAAATTTCACCTGTTTTTAATATCGTAAAATCGTGCAGCAAGCCTTGCTATAGTAGTTTTACCACTGCCTGATGATCCGACTAAAAGCAACTCGTTCTCCTTTATTCACCTTAAATGAAATATCGTCTAATACATTTTCATCTTCATAAGAAAAAGCTTACATTTTTTTAAACTCTATCCCAACATCAGAACTTGTTTTATTTCCATAAACAAAATCATCAAACTCAAGTATATTTTTCAATTTTTATCTAAAAGCAAGTTCTGCAAAATAACTGTATTGTGTAATCGTCGCAGTTCTCATAATAAAAAGTAGCAAATGCCGGTCCTATTAGGAAGTAAATAACAGAATCTGCAACTACATTAGATAAGTTTCCATTAAATTTTTATTAAGAGTAATGCCACAGGTACCAAGAAAAAAATGCCGTCGATGTAGAAACGGTTTCAAACCACGACATTTTTATTCGTATAACTCATAGTAAGCTTAAGTACATTGTCTTTTGTTTTTATGATTAACAAATATAACTTATCAAAGCTCTCAACACTTTGTGCAAATGTTTTAACAACAGGAATTCCTCGAACATATTCCACAGTCTGAGAAGATAAATCGGAAAGTCCTGCATAATACTCATCCTTCATTTTTTTTGTTTCGGTTGTCATCATAGATGACATCAATGTCATACCGATAATCATCGGTATCATACTAGCAAGTCCTAACTTCCAGTTAAACACGAAGAAAAAAATACAAGCAGGACGATTGGCGATATAATGGTCATCGCCATATCAGGAAGTTGATGCGCTATAAAAGAATGGGTTTCAGACGCTCCGGACACAATTACATTTCTTATCCTTCCGCTTTCTTTGTCATCGAAATACCCAAGCGGTTTGTTTATTAGTTTTTGTTACGGAAGTCTTAATAATGTTATCTTCCACTTCAAATGCAAAAAAATATGGGATAAAATTAAACCTATTAGGTATAAAAAAAGCCCCAGAACGGCAAAGACTGCTGCATAAATTGAATTTTTCCTTTACATAATCAAAATTCACCATCCCATTTTAAAAATTAAGTTATTTACAATTCTATGAATATATACCATAGGCATCAAAACCATGACACCTGATACAGCAGACATAACCATAGCAATATAGAGTAAAAAAACTTTTTTTCACCACCGTAAGCCATTAGTCTTTTTCAGTATTGATTTCTTCTTATCCTTCACTGAACAACTCCTCCTTTTTTTAAAATTAGCAAACCCTATAAATAGCCTTTTTTTAGACTGATTTTTAGAGGCTTGTTTTTCAAACTCTTTTGCAATACGCATAGTTTTTTTCTTGTTTTTTTATCTATCATTTCATTATATAATAAATGAGGATTTCAATCAATTAGATATGGCTAAATAAGTCTATTCGGGATAATGTCTATTCGGGATAAAATATAAAAGCACGGAGGTATAATATGAGTGATTTTTTTATAACTTTGTTAAAAAAACTTTTTTTCTACAGATGAATCTATCGATAATACAAAATACTCCACTGTAGGACATGAATTCCGTTTTTAGCACGGATAATGCAGAAGGCATATATTGGTTTTTACGAGGGCGATAATTTCACTATTGATATTTATGATGTTTTTCATAAAAAAAGAAATTATCCATACAAGTTTTTTTCTGGTTTGAATAATTTCTATTCCCTTTATTTATCTTATTTAGTTACAGCAAACGGTGAATGTTTTAATCCTTATCAAAATCTTTCTTCAAATTCACTTTATACTATAAATACAAAAAATTCTAAAGACTTTAGGTTTTTACTTCACAAAAACTCTCCTTATTTAGGAATCGGTATAAATTTCAATCAGTCCATGATAGAGCAATGCCTGTCCTCTTATAAGAATAAAGTCTGTAACTATGAAGATTTATTTTTTAATACCAGCATTATAATAAACAAGCCTTTAGAAAGAATCGCAAAAGATATCCTTAATTGCAAGATGGCATCTCCTGCTGCTGAAATCTTTTTTGAGTCAAAGGCAAAGGAATGGTTAAGTATTACAATAGACTCTTTTTTAAATAAGTACAGCAATCCACTATCTATTGCCGATGATGAGGCTTTTGAAAAAAATGTCGCCAATTATATAGACGATCATTATGCAACATCTATCTCACAGGATACTTTAGAAAAAATATCCACTATGAGCGGCACAAAACTAAAAAAGTTATTTAAGCAAAAATATCAATGCACAATTACAGAATATACTCAAAGACGGAGAATGAATATGGCGGAATTACTCCTACTGAACTCTACCCTTAAAATTCAAGATATAGCAGAGGCTGTAGGATATTCCTCTCACAGTAAATTTAGTACATGCTTCAAAAAAAATATAAAGGGATTTTATCCCAAAGACATAAAAAAATATGCGAAAAAAATAATCTTTCTGATTAAATACATAAGGATTTAACTTTGGGGACGGTTGAGTTAGACCTTATAGGAAAATGTTAAAGTCATAATTGGTAAACCTAAATAAATTATACGTTTAGGTCTTGTTATTATCTTGTAAAATCAGTAAAGTAGCTAATTCTACTATTTTTAGGGAGTTAGTCACAAAGAAAATCAAACAGTTAGACTGACTGTTTGAGTATGAAAAAAGCAGATAAAAAATCCCTTGAGTAAATAACGAGTCTACTGAAAAAGTCATCAAATTGATGGCTTTTTTGTTATACTAGAGATGAGGTGAGATGATGCTTGATAATCAGTTAACTATGGATGTCAGTCCTTATTCTAGTTTGTATGATATCGTGGTTCCTAAAACCCACTTTACGTCAGCTAACTGAACTCTGTGATTTTAGCTTTATTTATGATGAACTAGAAAAGAATTATCGTCCCGATTTTGGGCGTAAAGCTTATTCACCGATTATGATGTTCAAATATCTCTTGTTAAAAGATATTTATAAGTTATCAGATGTAGATGTGGTAGGACGTTCCTTGTCAGATATGGCCTTTAAATTTTTTCTTGGTCTAGCTCCTGAAGATTCTGTTATCGAGCCATCCTCTCTGACGAAATTTAGAAAGCTAAGAATTAAAGATGATAAACTGCTTGATGTATTGATTCAGAAGTCTGTTCAAATTGCACTCGAACATAACTTGATTAAGAGTAAAATCCTCATTGTGGATGCCACTCACACCAAATCTCATTATAATCATAAGAAACCCCAAGAAATCCTTAGAGAGCGTTCAAAAGCTTTACGTAAAACAATTTATCAACATTCAGAAGATATCAAAATAGAATTTCCAAAGAAACCTCAAGAAGATAACCTCGAAGCAGAGTTGACCTATACAGAGGAGTTAATGGCTGTGGTTGAAAAACACGAGGAACTCTTAGCCCTACCGGCTGTTTCTCAAAAGTTCAATTACCTAAAAGAGGCTGTCGAGGACGACTTAGAACATTTGGAAGCTTCTGTTAAGGAGGAGGCTAGGCTTGGACATAAGACAGCCGACACCTCTTTCTATGGATATAAAAGTCATATCGCTATGACGGATGAACGGATTATTACTGCTTGCGTGGTCACTTCTGGTGAACAAAGCGATGGGAAATATTTACCTGAGTTATATGCCAAAAACAAAGGAAAATAGTCTGGACATCGAGACTATTATTGGTGATGCGGCTTATTCAGGAAAGGACAACATTCAACTAGCTCGCAAAGAAAAAGATTCATTTGGTTTCAAAACTGAATCCTTCTGTTTCAAAAAGGTTACCGTAAAGAAGAGGATGCGTTTGAATTTAATAAAGATGCAGGGCTATTTGTCTGTCCAGAAGGACACATGGCTGTTCACAAAAGCAAGGACAGGGAAAAAAAATATCAAAATAAGAATCAAGTTGTCACTCATTACTTTGACATTGAGAAGTGCAAGAGTTGCCTTTCCAAGGAAGGATGTTATAAGGAGGGGGCAAAGTCTAAAACTTATTCAATAGCCATTAAGAGTGACGACCATCTTTTCCAGAAGAAATTTCAGGAAACACCTTATTTTAAAGAAATGGCCAGACATCGCTATAAAATCGAAGCAAAGAATGCCGAACTAAAACAGAGACATGGCTTTGATGTCGCGAGAGCATCGGGTCTTTTCAGCATGGAGTTACAGGCAGCCACAACCATCTTCGTGGTCAATATGAAACGAATTATGACCTTAATAAATACAAAATAACCGAGGAACTCGCTCAAATTAACGAGAGATTCCCCGGTTTTCATTTCATTAAAAGTAAGAGACCTATTTTTTCAGTGGACTCGTAAATAACTTAGGGGATTTTAAAGGTTGAGATAGGGTATTGAAAAGCTCGTACAAAGTATAATAAAAATCCCCACCAAATTTTGAAAATCTATTGAAATGTATTGAAGTTTATTAGCAGAATACATAAGTGGAAAGCTTGATTTTAATACATTTAGAAGATTAATGAAAAAAAGAAATATCACACTTTCATTCTTATTAAAATCCTTATAACTGTATTTTTGAATGATTTTTCCCCAATCAAGCATCCCTCTCTCTTATAAAATATATACATTCAGTTGTATGAAATGTAATATTGTTCTTATCAGACTTGAAACTTTTACTAATCCAACTATTTATCTTACACATTTATTTTTAAACCTACAGTATCCTATTTTTCTTAATATTCTACAGTGTAACACTGCATTTATATTATAACGCTAATATGTTCAGAAAAGAAATACTTTGTAAGTCAATGTCTGTTATAACGGAAATTGTTAGAGATGTCTATCATGACAGAAATTGAGATAATGTCCATAACTTCCCTGAAGATAAATTATGTAATCACAAACTATTTCATATCCAATCTAGTGTAGGTTGTTTTGGAGCATATCATCAACAAAAAAAGAACGAGCCAAAACTGCGTTCTCCTTATAATGATGAAAAATATGTTTTATACCACAAAAGATATGTAAACTAATCTTTTAAATAATAAAAAAAGTTCCGACGTTTGTAAATGTTTTGAGTAAATTGAAATTACTTTTTTTGACCTTCTGGAAATACTGTCTTTCTCTTCAAATCTAATAAAGATTGAGGAACAATTTTTCTTTGATGTCTCTTTCAATGTTAATGCTAGTATCTGTTTTTCTTGTACGTAGAGCATAATCAAACTCCAAATACAAATAACGTCCTGAACCAGTTAGATGAACATGCTTTCCCAATAACTCCTCAATAGATCCTAAAACTTGTAACTTTTGCATCGTGGTTCCATCATTTTTTATTTTCAACTCATCAATTATGACATGACTATTTAAACAATCGTCAAAGAAACTGCCTGCACCTTTTCGGTAATCAACACCACATAGGTGCATGAAATTAGTAGGTGAAAAATGAAGTTCAACACTTTCTATTTCTGTTTCATAATACATGATTTTGCCAACGAAGTGTTCTTTAAAAAAAGAAGCCGCAATTTGTAACTGAGTAAAAAAACGCTGAAGTTTTATTTTTTCGGTGTAATTTGGATTACGATAATCTCTAGAATTTGCCATATTTTCCTCACAAAAAAGGTGGTTTACAGAGTCTGTAAGCCACCTAGTCAGTCGGTTTATTCTGGTGTCTGCCACCGCTTGGCCCTTACGTCCAAGATTGCTATCGGATTTCGTTCTGGTGTCCGCCACCGCTTGGCCCTTATGTCCAAGATTACTATCAGATTGACCATGAGCCGACTACTCATCTACACTATTTATTCTACCTGAAAATGGTTAAAATTTCAAGTGTAAACTCTTCTATTTCGTAGTATAGGCAAAACTAATGGCACTATCTGCATGAGAGATTTTTCTAAAGGTATAGTTAGGATTGCCACCATAGTTAGTTTCAGACACAAGGAAAGAACCATCATCATAGACCTTCTCTACAAAAGCCACATGACCATAGTCTGCTGGTGTCCCATGTGTACCTCCTACAAAAGAAACAATGGCACCTACTTTTGGTGTAGAGCCCGTTTCCCCACCAAGACTTGAAGCTGTCGCAACCCAGTCCTGACCATTTCCCATGGTATTAATGATTGAAATCTTCTCTCCATTACTTCCTTTTAATTTTAAGCCTAATTGATTCATACGAGCCGCAACACCCCATGTACATTGTCCATAGGCATAGGCCATACCATCTCCACCACCAGGAACAGAATGATCATACAAGTCCCCACGAACCCCTTCAAGGGATTGTGGGTCACTTTTTGCCTGTCCTCCATTTGTTTGGCTGAAGCCTTTTTCAATTTGGTAATACCATTCCGTTGCTCTGGTTTGTCTTTCCAGTAGTTTGTCACCAGAATTTCCCTCCCAATAGGTGAGGAAGAGTTGGGCGAGATTGGCTGCACTGCCCGTATTTTTAAAGAAATCTTTTAACCAACTTTGATAGTAAGGACTATCCCCATGAAGCATAAAATCAAGTTGGAGGTCTAAATCATACCACTTCTTATTTTTGCTATGTGCATAATTCAATAAAGCTGTATGACGTGTTGAACCATCTGCAGTATCCGTCCATTGCCCTAACCCCAAACCTCTATGAAGAATATTAGGATAAGCACCACTATAAATGGCTGGACCTCCAATCGCTAACCAGCTTTCATCATCCCATGAGGAATCGGTAGCGCCAACTGGAGGAGATAAATAATCTCCTTCAGCTCGTTTTGGATTAATAGAAGACTCTACAGACCAATTTCCTAAAATTGCCGCAATGGCTTGGGGACTTGCCCCTTGAGATTTCAAAAACTCATAAATATGTTTTGCTCGTTCAAACTCATCCCCACCAAACTGACCAATGGCTGGTAAGATAGTGGTCTGAAGTTGAATGACTTTGGGAAAATAAAATTGCGGATTGACGTACACCAATTTTTCTTTCTTGTTTTTATACTTTTGATAGGAAACTTTCAAACCTGTATCATCTGGTGTCTCACCAATAACATCACCAGTTAAGACCCTTGTCCCCTCAATCGCACGGCCATTATGAATAGAATACAAGGTCAATCGACTTTCATTCTCTCCTTTTCCGTTAGTGAGAATAACATTGTCACCATCTAGAGATACAACTCCATCCATTGGTGCGACAATCGTTTGGTGAGCCTTCGCTTCTAGTAGAATGTACTCCTGAAGAGTAGGCTTTCCGTCTAAATCATAGTATCCATAACGATAAGTCATGGTCAAACTATCTTCGTTACTTTTCCCCTCAAATGGATTGTCCAATTCCTGCATGGAAGCATACACACCCTCTTCTTTTAGTTCCTTTATTTCCTCTTGATCGTCTTTCGATAGTTTATACTTAGGAGTTTCATAGAGGTCTTGCATGGATTTCAAATCTTCTCCATCGTTTAAATCATGCCACAAAGTAGATAGATAATCCTTGTAAGTTTCTGAACTAAATAAGTGAACTGGTTTGTGTAACTCATAGTCATGGAATTTAAAGTTCATATACCCCATCACATCATCAACTTTTGTGTAATAAGTAATTCCTTTGTCATTTGTGCGAGTATGTTCTGCGTCTTCCCAAGTTAGGTGGGTATAAGCTTTTGTTAATTCAAATTCATCTTGTTGAATCAAACTAGCAGATGAAAATCCTAAAAAGAAGCTCATCATAAATAAGAGAAGAAAGACTAATCCTCCAACTATCCAGGTTGCAGGATTTCCAGCCGCAAATGTAAAGAAGGAAAAGGCTGCTTTTAGTTTCTGATAGATATTTCGGACACTTGTAAGACCTTGTTTCTTTAATTTTCGAAACCGATTTCTAAAGGAACTTGGGTTATCTTTCGCTAGCTTCCATCCTTTTCCATCCTTAAAATGATGGTATCGCTCTTTTGTGTTGGTCAGTCTTTTCTTGGTAAAACGACCTGTTGCTTGTCCTGTTTTGACACTAGCTTTCCCAATGTTATAAGAAAGCCGACTGTAGCGTTTCCCTTTTCTAATGGTCTCTTGAAGCGTGCGATAGCCTTCTAAATCTTCATTTTCTGAAGCTAACTCTCCACCTTCACGTCCAAGGACATAAAGAAAATTTTGGGCTTTCCTACTGACTTTTTTGGACTTATAGGCTTGTTTAGTAGATTTTAGATTCTCTTTTGCAGCCTTGACTTCTTTCTTAGCTTTTAATTCTTCTAAACTCTTCCCTTGAAAGAAAAAATTAGATTTTTGTTTCGATTCCTGACCATAAAGAAATTTTTGATTGGTTTTTCTTTCTTTACGACTCTCTTTTCTTTCTTCTTTTGCTTCTACCTTGGCTTCTCTAAATTGCTTCTTGGCTATTTTCAATCGTTTCCTAGCATGAGGCAACCGTCTGTCTCTTAATTCTTTCCGATTCAAAAGAGATGGAGGACTATTTTGAAGAATATGATTGTAGTCTTCATTTGCTTGTTTTACTCTCTCCTTTGAAGCTTCTCTCATCTCCTCTAGCTTTTCTTTTATCTCTTTTTTCCATGCTTTTTCATCCAGTACAGCGGAATCTTTTTTCTGTTTCTTCACCTCCTTCTTTCCTTTTTTCAAGAATTTCTTCTCATATTTTAGACTTCTTCTAAATGCCTTTCGGGCATGTATGATTTCTCTTTTATCCTTCATTTACCTTCCCCTTAGTTAGAAGCCATTTTATCAGGATCCGTACTCATGATATCAAACAATTGAGTACCTTGAGGAATCTTATTTTTAAAGGGAACAACAACTGAACCAGCTTTTATCAGTCCTGCCCCTTTTTCTGGATTGACTAGGTATTTTTCGAGTTCTTTTGACAAGCCTAAGAGTTGAACCAGTTCTTCTCGGTCATTTTTTGCTTGCTTGAGGAGAATCATAAATTCACTATTTGCAATAATCCGTCTACCATTTGGATCTAACAATAAGGTTTCGACGTTTTGAGTTATTCCAGTCGGACTGGCTCCATATTTTCTGACACGACTCCACAATTTAAAGAAGAAATCACTGGCATATTTATCTAATAAGAAGCTGCATTTCATCAAAATAAATCAGGTCTTCTTCCCTAATTTTTTTGGTTCCGAACAACACGATTCCATATCTGATCAAAAACAACCATAAGGGCGATTTGTTTCAGCTCATCTCCTAACTTCTTAACGTTATAAATTAAGAAGTTAGATCCTGTCTGAATATTGGTCTTATGAGAAAAAATATCAAGAGAACCTTCGACATACAGTTCCATATCAAGTGCCAAATTCTGCGCTTCTTCTTCTGGTTGTTGGCTCAAGACAAAGACCCATTCTTCCAAAGAAGGCTCTTTAAATGACTGATAGGTGAGTCTGGTGACTCGGTCGATAATCGATTTTTCTCTTCCATCCATTTTTCTATCCAATAACTTTGCCGATAAAAGATAAAAAGAAATTCTGATTTTTACCTTTACAGGATCCTCATCCATATTTTTCCTCAGACAAGTCAAGGACATTGAGATAAGTTTGGGAATCAGGGCGCAATATCAATCATTTCTCCACCAAAAGCTCGTCCAATGACACTGTATTCTGCTTCTGGATCCACGATGATAATTTCAGTATTTTTCACCAGATTCCTTGATTTTTGGTCGTGATAATTTCATGCTTGGTTGCCATCCCTTTCCCAGCTCAGATGTTCCTAAAATCAGACCAGACGGTGTATTTAATAGGCTGCGATCAATGGTAATAATATTACTTGATATTTGATTGATACCGTAATATTTCCCACTACGGTCTTGTAAGTCTACTGAAGTCCATGGAGAGTTCACTGCTACATTGGACGTTAATAAACTCCGTGATACTCCCTCTAAAAAAATCACAACCAAATGGCAGCAAACTATTAAAGGCTGCTTCTTGCATATATGGAAGTTTATCAATCATTAGGTCATTTGAGCCGGCCACTTGTTGAATCGTGTCTAGGGCTTGTTTAAGTTCTTCTTCATCCTGACCAAAAGACCCCAATCAAAGAAGACCGTTTGAAATAGTTTATCTCCTGTCTCTGTCATGGTTTTTAAGAGTTCCTCAGCTTCATCGATATTGCTTTCTAATACATGACCTACTTTTTTTCCAAATAGATACCTGTACGAGCAAGTTTTTGTTGTTCCCCAATCTTTTGGGATTCCATCAAGGTCTTCTTTGTTCGTAGTTTCTTCATGGCATCTGCCTTGGTCGAACTTTGAGCATGAAGGCTCACAATCAATTCAAATCTCCTTGCATGAGGTCTCGGATAAACTGATCCCCTAATTCCATGCCGTAGTCTCTCACATAGACAATCTGCAATAAGCGGTCATTGATTTGTAGGTAATTCTTGTTTTTAAAATCCAAGAGATTAGGGTGCTATGAGTGACGAGTTGTCTGACCAGATCTCGTTAAATCACGGTAAGAAAAAAAGGAAGATGGTGTTCTCCTCTAAGCATATCCGCCAACAAGTTGACACGTTCTTCTCCAGCCAAGGATTCAAATCGATGCATCAATTTCTGAGAAACCACTCTTGAAATATTCTCCTATTTGAGACAAGGAACGATAAAGCTTGTTTGGGATTAGAATCCTTTCTACCAAAAGCTAATCAGTTTCACAGCTGAAAAAAAGTTATTTTTCACCACTGTCTAAATTCTGATTCATCATCCGATTCAATTCTTTACGATAGGTATCATATCCCATCTTCTTTTTCCTCATACAAAACACTTTGTCTAAACTTTTTCTAAATTCAATCTTTTTATTAAAGATAGTCAATTGGAAGTTGGTTTGGTCATCTAGGGAGTTAATCAAATCAGAATACTTCTCAATGATTGCGCCCTTATCTTCTAAACCAACAGTTTGGTAATTAACATCACCAAGTAAATAGCTTTGTGAGAAATAATCTTCTTTTACCTGCATCAGACCATTTTGATACAGGGCTTGATAGGAAAGAGTATTAGCCGTTGATGGTAACACTTCCTCTTTTTTTCCTTTAACTACTTCTTTCTGATTAGTCATTGAAGTTTTTTGTTTCTTTAATGTATTTGATTTTCTTTTCATGTTCAGGTCCTTTCTTTCCTGTAATTGTGCGTAGGGGAACCGTTAATTCAAAATGAAGACGGTATTTCAAATAATGTTCAAAATATAAATCATTGGGTTTATAGACTCCAAATAGCATGAGGGGGATGGTAAAAGCAAACACAAAACCGTAAACAAACCAATCTCCAAATTGCCAGAAAAAGAGATTCAAACCCAAAACAATAATTGTGACAATAAAGGCTGGTAAAACAAAGATGATTTGCCTTGTAGTGAAGCCTAACCAAGCCCTGTGTTGGTATTTTGAGATGTCTTTAAAGACACGTGTATTCATGACTTTCCTTTCTAAAAAGGCTAAGAAGCAATCACTTCCTAGCCTTTATCTAATTACATACCTAAGATTGAGCGAGCCGTACGTTGAGAACCAACGAGGGCAATAATCAGTAAGATAGCTTGTACCAAACTACCAAACATAATTGCAAGTGATTGCAAGACTCCTGCACCATTTGAAACAGCTATTTTCCCAGCAGATTCAAACAAAGGAACAAGAGAAACAATCAGAAAAATAAGAACCCCTTGTACCGCATAGACCATAATATTTTTTAAATAGCCAATACCAATAGACTTCCATTCATCACTTAAAAATGTTGGAATCGTAAGGGGGGCAAATGGGATCATAAGGTAGAGTTGAATAAATCGAATAGATACCAAAAGATTAACCATGGCTGCACTTACTATCCGAACAAGCCAAATGAGGAGGGCGAAAAAGCCTACAATCATCCGGCCAATAAAGCCTGAACCTTTTAATCCAGAGATGGTATCATACTTTGCCCCACCGTGAGCCACAATCGAGGCCACTTGTTCAATGGCGTGACTCGCAATCCCGATGATAGCTTCTACAATAACGGTAGTGTTGGTAATTACAACTGCGACCATAATATAACTAATCAACATCGGCGCTAATGCTTCAAAGGTCATCGCTCCACCAGAGTTAGCAATTTTCTTTGCCATCTTCGAAAATTCTAGGATGAGAACAACTGATAAAATCGCAACTCCAAGAGGTTGCATGACACTTTTAGTAATACTAGACATATAAGTCCAAACTGTTGGATTGTAGCTAGATAGGGATTTAATCAGATCTACCGTAGATTGTAAATCTACATTAAACCCTTCAAATAAATTTTCAGCTGATATTTTTTCAGATGCAAGGTAAACAAAGGGTGAGACTAAACTAAGATTCATGTCATTGTTTATCCTCCTAAATTGAAATTTGGGTTACAAAGGCTCCAGCAGCCCCTACCATAACTCCACCGACAATTTCAAGAATGGCATTCCGAACACCTGGTCCACCATCTTTAATGTTGGTTGCAAGATTGACAATCCCCACAACAACGAGAAAGGCACCAACCGCAATCAATCCCTTCTGTAACAAAGACATAGCTTGTGCAAACATAGCACTTGCGTCTACTCCATAAACAAAACCTTTAAAATGCGTAATCATCTATTTCCTCTTTTCTATTTTTATTTTAAACTAGATTCAAAAGTTAAATCACGAATTCTAAGGCCTTCAAGATGATTTTCTTGTCTTTGATTCAAAGGATTGATTTGATAGTTCCACCACCGTTCATCGGTTTCTTGATTGGCTAGGTATTTCCAGTTTGGATGCTTAGTGGAATTGTACTTTTTGCTTTTAAAGACAGGCATATTGGCAATTCGAACCAAGCATTCATGCCGTTTCATATTTCCGACTTCATCAGGTGTCATTAAATCACGAGCAATCTTTTGATGAGAAAGGGATCCTGAACCTGTCTGGCCAAAGGAACGACTAGTATTTCGAACATCAATGGTTTGTTTACCGAGTAAGCCACTCATAAATTTAAAGGTATCTTCATCATTACCACCTAAGTAGACTAAGCTATCACAGTTCCCAAGAATGGTTTTCCAAGCTTCTTTTTTTCTTTATAGAGCCCTTGAAGTTGGGCAATATTTTGTAGAATAGGAACGAGACTCATATTTCGAGAACGGACTGTTGAGGTTTGTTCAGCAAAATCTGGGATTTCTCCGATATTTGCGAACTCATCTAAGTAAACTCTCACATGAAGAGGCAATTGACCCTTAAAATCAATATCTGCTTGTCTTGTTAGGGTTTGAAATACGGTTGAAAAAAAGAGGGCTGAAAGAAAGCGAAAGGTACTATCGTTATCTGGGATAACTAAGTAAACCATTGATTTTTCCTGGCCCCATGTCTTCATATCAAGGGTATCTCTTTTGGTCAAATCCATGACACTTTGAATATTGAAGAGGGCAAATTTAGCAGTGGTTACAGCTATGACAGAATCCAGAGTCTTATCCTTATAATTTTGAAAATCTGCCCAATTTCGCATGGTAAAATTTTCAGTTCCATACTTTTTAGCATAATTTTCAAATAGAATTTCTAAGACACTTTTTTCTTGATTTTTCACCCTTGGATAAGTGTTTAATGAGTTTTGAGATTTCAGCAAAACTTGGATAACGTCCCTCGTTTTTTTCGCTCTTCCACTTCTTTTTTTTGACGTTTCAACAAGTTTTGGTATTCCTTTTGACTCAAACGACTTTCTTCTATGAGCTGTTCTCTTGTTTTGGGTGGATTATAGAAATCTACCAAGTAGAGGCTAAAGCTCGGACCAAAGTCATAGAAGCTTCATCCCAAAATGGATCACTACGAGAGCCAGAGCCTTTAGTGTTATTAAAATAAACCGTCAGCATGCGATTCAAATCATTTTCTGTCTCTATATAGCGAAAAGGATTGAAAGCCATCTGAGTTATTCATATTGACTAAATCTAGCACCTTTACTTGGTAGCCATGTTCTAAAAAGAGTTTTGCCTGTTTTCTCAGCCAAGTGATCTTTAGGATCCACCACAATATTAGAACTATTCATCTGAATTAGATTGGGTTTCACAAAGCGAAAAGTCTTCCCACTTCCTGAACCTCCTATCACCGCAATATTCTTATTTCTATCATATTGGGGTGGTTTTTTATCTAATAATGTCAGACGAACATCTTGTGCTAAGATCGTATCATGAGAAAATTCTTTACCGTAAAAGAGCTTCTTTTCTTTTAGAGTTCCAAAACGGGCGCTCCCGTATTCTACCCCTTCTCGGTATTGTTTTTTACCAGTCTCTAGATAGAGATAAACTAGTAACATCATCACAAAACCTAGTAGAAAAAAAGCACTTGATTTTCCAGTAAAAGAAAGATTCCATGGCGACTGAAGAACTTCATCTTGACCTTCCATCAGGAGATGAGTCCATTTATCTAAGATATTTCCAGTATAGGAATCATACAAAAGCGTCAAACGATGAAAGATAGCCTAGTAAGATACCTAACAGTGAGAATAGTAGGAATTTCTTTCCACTGTACATCATCTCACCATCTCTTTCTGTTTGACGGCTCCTTCTTGTCTAAAGGTAATTTGGGATTTAGCTTCATCAATAGCATCATCTAATGACTTATCCATGGTAAAATCAGCTAATTTCTCCGGATCATTAACCATTTTTTCTAACAGATGGTCTAAATGATTGTCTAGAATCGAACGGTCTTTCGTGTAGAAATGCAGAGAATCCCCTTGCCAAGCGATGGCTAAAGGAATCTCTTCTTTTTCTAAAAAAGCTTTAAATTTCTCAATATCAATTGGTTTGTCTAAAAAATCTTTCTTCAGATTAATCGTATCAATCGCATAGGGAGATTGTAGCAATTCTTCTAATTTCTGTACTCCTATCTTATAGGCAGAATCCTGTGCTAAAGCCTGACGTCTAGACCATTCTAGAATCTTTAAGAGACTTCTTACAGTAAATAAAAGACTACGCTCTGCATATTGAACCGCCATTCGTTCCTGTTGTTCAGAGGACATCTGACGCCTCCTTCTTAACAAATAGCAGTTTTCCTTCTTTATAGCGATAAGCTATCAATTTCTGACGTTGCTTAATCGACTTGACAACCTGCAGTAGATCTCTCGAATAAGGTTCTCGAAGAGTAACTTCTACTGCTTTCCCATCAATGATACCAACACGTTTAAATTCAATGTAGTCTTTTTTGAGATGTCCTAAGCCCATACCAAAAGGAAAGTGATGAATCAATTGGATGGTACAACCACCTTTATTTCCCATTTGTTTCAAATCATACAAGTTTACTACCTTCATGATTAACTCCTTTATCTAGTTTGTCGCATCGTTTAAGTCTGGTAACGATAAACTCCGTGTCTGTTAGAAAATTCTCACACACGTCTTGTGCCAGTTGCCCTTCACAGGGAAATACTCTCAGTCCCTACTTACACAGGCACGCTAATCAAGACGGAGTGGATTCAATTTTCAAAGAACAGGTAGCTTTATTATAGATAAGAGTAGTTGAAATTTTTATCACATTTTTTATTTTTCTGTAGAGCTAAATTCATATTAATCAAAGAATTTGAAATAAAAGACTAACATTGTTACATAACGTTAGCATTTCATTTCCCTAAAACAAGCTAATTTACTCTAAAAAAGCAGCAAACTATAAACTAGTAGGTTCCACACCAAATGTAGACCCATACTGCCCCATAAGTCCGATTTATAGCGTACCATCCCTAAAAACATCCCAATGAAACATATAAACACCAAGCTAGAATGGTTCCTGGATGATGTACTAAGGCAAATAAAACACTTGTCAAAGCAACTCGAATATCTAATTTTCTGACCAAGTTCCATAACATTTCTCGATACAAAAATTCTTCAACCATACTCGCATTGATTAAGAACAATAAAAATGAAAACCAAGGAACTTGATGTTGAAGGCTAATTAAGTTTGCTTGATTCGTGCTTCCTTGAGCATGAATCAGACTAAAACATAGACTTATAATCAGTAGACTAACGAATCCAATACCAAGCCATTTTATCCTAGTTTTCATATTGACCTTGACCACTTTGTTTTTACGTTGACCATACATCCCATAAAAAAAGAAATGAGTGACGCACCATAGAGAATCTGTAGTATAGTTAACTCACCGATACAAAAGCAAATTTCAGTAAGTATAGGGATACCAATAGGACATTTACTTGTTGGAATATATAAACTGGAATTATTCTTTTTCATAGTTACCTCCGAAATAAATCTTCATAATCTAAATCTAATACCTGCACAATCCTTTCTACCCATGGACTTTGAGGCATTCGTTGTTCCATCTTATAGTGACGAATCTTTTGATACAAACGATTCAATTCACTTGGATAGTGAAACTCTCCCGCAAACATTTTTCTGGTTAACTCAATCCAGCTGATATTTCTTTCAGCCAAAATAATGGACAAGTTCTCCCAAAATCGTTCAGCCATATTGCTTCTCCTTTAGTTAGATAAATAATGTGTTGTGCCATGTAAATCAATTGTTTCGTATCTCTTGGCAATAAAGCTCTAGCTTCCTCCAAATTTAGATTTGGATAAACTCTTTTATTCGAAACCGCAAGAGGAAGTCTGATGGTTAGTTCAGGATTTTTTAATATCATTTCAATGAAATCTGTTAATTTTAGGTTATCTCGATTCTTAAAACGTAATAAATTTGGAGATAAAAACTCGAAACAATCTGAAGAATAGCTCATCATCTCAATTAATTTGTCCTTTGTCATTTCAGAAACTGAATGACAAGATACCTCAATGCCATAGTTTTGAAAGAAGTCTAAAAGAAGTTGATTTCTTTGGCTATTTTTACTTAGATAGAGATCAATCATGGGAGACCTCCCAAAGATTCGGTTCCATTTGATATTCTGAGACGATTAAGGAATCTAATAAATTTGCGAAGTTAATCGGTTTCTTGTCTTCATCATAAGCTTTGACAGTTACTTGGGTTGTAAGTATTCCCTCTTTTCCCTCGGCTCGATAGCCTTGTCCATATAAAACAAAAACAAGATTCTGATTATCATCTACAAAGGCATCAGCTCCGTTCTTTATATCCTGGCTTTCAAGGAATTCCATAATGTTTTGAAGATAGGATTCATAAAATAGTGGGTAATTATGTTTTTTATGGTAATAATCTAAAAATTTTACTTCAAACTCACATGGATAATTGGGCATCAAAAATATTTGTTCATCCAACTGTATCATTTCTGCATCATGTAATTCTGTTTCTAATTCATCACAATATAGTATTGACTCTTTATTTAACGCTTTCATCTTTTTCCTCTATTTCTTTTAATTTCTTTGCGATTGCGGCAATCACAGGAACGGTTACACTATTACCAGCTTGTTTATAGAGCTGACTATTACTAGAAACTTTTCTAGCAGCTTCAAAAGCCCAATCAGGAAATCCCTGCAAGCGAAAACACTCTTTAGGAGTGATTCGTCGGATCCTCAGACGGTAAAATTGTCCATCTATCAAGACACCGGCTACATGATAAACTTGTTTATCTTCTCCTTCATAGCTAGCCACTACTACTCCCATTTGACCACTAGTTGTTAACGTATTCGCTATACCTTTTCCAACTCTACCACGACGATACCGAGAACTTGGTCTTTCCAAATTGATTGAATCTCCTATTTCTGCTTGAGCATATCCTTTTTTAGTTGCTTCCCGCACTTTTAAAAATTGGATTGGTTCTGGAATTAGTATTTTAGGAATTTTATCTCCACCTTGCATTGTAGTCAGTGTTGGAGATAAGCCCTCACTTCCATAGACACGACCTGTCTCCTTAAAGCTAGTTGGTAAATCTCCAACAACGACAATGCCATGACGATCCTGAGTATTTAAAGTAAACATTGGCTCTTGATTATCCTTGAAACGTCTACCACTTTGTCTTTTGTCTAATCTATCTGGTGTCATACAAGGAATCGCAACCTTAAATCCTTCTCCTTTTCCACGAACTAAAGTTGGCGCAAGACCTTCTGAATAATAGACTTTACCACTCATTCCACTTCTTGATGGATTTAAATTCCCTAGTTCTTTCAAAGTCTCAGAGTTAGTTGCTTGACCTTCTCGTCTGAAAGGAAATAGGAGTCTGGTACCTTTCTTTCTAGAATGTCCGATAATAAACACCCTCTCTCTGTTTTTGGGGAACACTAAAAATCCTTACTATTAAAGCACCTGCCACTCAACATCAAACCCCAATTCATCAAGCGTGGTAAGGATTGTGGTGAACGTCCGTCCCTTATCGTGATTGAGTAGGCCTTTAACATTTTTCAAGAAAAAGAAAACGTGGTTGGATTTGTTTGGCCGCTCGAGCAATTTCAAAGAATAAAGTTCCTCTAGTATCTTCAAATCCCAATCGTCTTCCTGCGATTGAAAAATGTGACAAAGGGAATCCCCCACAGATGACATCGACTTTTCCCTCTAAGTTTTTTTAAATTCGTCATCTGAAACATCTCGTATGTCATGAAAATTCAATTTCTCCTTCCGTTTGAAAAAAATGGACTTATAAGATTCTCTAGCAAATTTATCAATCTCACAAAATCCAATACACTCGTGTCCGACACTTTCCATTCCAAGTCGAAAGCCACCGATACCTGAAAATAAATCAATAAATTTCATTTCTTTATCACCCCTTTCTGATCGACTATCAAATGTCCAAATAGTCACACCACTTGAAATGACAATGAGCATAACTAATATCCACTCGATTGACGACATTTTAACCACCTCCTTTTCTAACACGGTTATTCCAAACGGAATACAGGCCATTAAACACAAATTCAGCTAAGTACTTCCGCACGTCTAACAAAGCGAACATTATCTAGAGCATACTGATAGATTCTCTCAAAATCAGTCATAGCAATGTCACTGGCTGTTTCAGAAAAACCTTCTCGTCTAAATTGATCTTGTACCAATCTCCAAATATAATCTCGATCATATTTTGTGACCTTTTCTACTTTTCTTTTCAAGATAGGTTGAGTATTCCTATCCTCCTCATCCTCAATAAATAAAGAATCAGTCTCACTATATTTAGTCTCACTAACTTCAGTCTCACTAGGGGCTAAATGTGAGACGGGGGCCGTTTCATTTTCAACCTGCCCTAGTCTTTTTTTAACACTAGGCCTGTCAGAAATAGATACTGGGGTAGAAGACAATTCCCCTAAATAAATCTTATTAGCTAGTCTTCCTTTTTCACTTGAAGACTGTTGGACTTCATCAATTAAGTCATATTCTTTAAGAGTTTTTTTGATGGACAGTAATTTTGACTTCGAACAACCTAATAGCTTCATCAGTTTAGAATTAGAAAATACTAAATAGACTGCTCCTTCTTCATCTATCCAACCACGACTGAGAGATAATTCTAAACGATCTTTTAAAATAGAATAAGCCACCTTTACTTCTAGTTTCATATCCATATATTTCTCATCCTCAAAAAGAATTTTAGGTAATTTGTAATACCGTTCTGAAGTTTGGTATTGATTTGCGGTAATTCGTTTCATAGCGCTCCTCCAAGTTCTTTGAGTATTAAATCTCCACTTGATTCCAAGCGAACCAAGCCACTTTTTTCTAATTCAGCCATAAGAGATATGGCCTCAACAATATCTATTCCCATTTCACGTACTAAAAATGAAATGACAATATAGCGTGATGATTGTAATTCTTTTGTCATTTTCCCTCCTGAAAATAAAAAAACGGAAAGATTGTGAAATTTCTTTCCGTAACATAATAAATATTTGAACACCAAACTCAACACCAAAAAAATGTTTTTATTGATGATTATTGCTCAATCGACCATATATAACAATGTAAAAAAATAAAAAAATCTGTACTCACAAAAACCCTTGAATTTCAAGGGTTTTAAGCATTTATTCTACTTCACAATGTTTTATTATTTTAAATCTTCTAGACCAACCATTGAATAGTTGCCATTCTGTAAAATTCCTTTCTTTTATTGGAATTGTATCTATTTATCTATATTAAAAAACTAAATAGATATCATTTTTCTTAAAATAAATCACTATCTTTTATTATAACACGATTTCTCATATTTGACGCTTGATTCAATGCAGTTGGCTAAATGTTTTCTAAGTCAATCAGTCACAAATTAAATTCCTCATTGTCTAAAACAATTGAAAAATAATAGTGTTCACCATGATTCTTAACATAGTTGCTGATATACTTTTCTGTTTGATGAATGGATTTGCTACAATCGCTAGTCGAATTTTGTTTTTCGTAATACCAATTGTCATAAGTATGTGTTAATTGACCATTTTTGTAGCAAAACACATCTCCACCTAATATGGTCAGATTATTCGCTTTGACAATAGCAAGTAAGTCTAGGATAACGGAGGAACTATAAGCGTATGCATTAATCCCTAAGTGTTTTAGATTTATCCCTCTTTTGTGCATATGTTCAAAATTCAGTTTCATAAAGGAAATTCCTCGAGTTTCTCTTGATAAGCAAAATCGATAACCACTTTGCAGTCGTTATCGATTTTAATGTTTTTTAATCTTTTTCACCAAGCTGGCTGTTGATTCTCATCATGATACTTGCAATTTTTTCTCCCCAGTATGGATCTGAGGCATAAAGAACATTCATCCCTGACGCTTTATTTCCAAGGTATGTTCTGCCATTATCGATGTAATTTTCGCGGATCCACTTGGCTGCACCCAAGATACCCTTATCAACATCATCAAAGCTTTTAGCTGAATCATATGGTGTTGTATCATAAGCGGCAATGCCAAAGAAGTTGTTTTTATCCTTAGCAATTTGGCTACGTCCCCATGAACTTTCTATGGCACTATGGGCGATTAGATAGAGAGCGTTAATCTGATAGCGTTCCTCAGCTTCTTTAAAGATTGCTCCCTTACCTGCTAGACGACTTCCTTTGATATTCATAAGAGAATATACTTTATCTAATTCTTCAGCTGTATAATTGGTTGGTTTTCTTAAATCTCTAAATAAGAAAGGATTTTCAACTGTAAAGTTTTCAAAGTTAATGCCATCAGCTGAATAGTATTTTTTACCAATGGTCATTGATGAGCTATGAGGGGCTACACGGATACTTGCGTACGGTGACAACTCATGGTAGAGATAGTTACCATCAGTGGCATAGTGAGGGATGAAATCACTATCTGAGCTGACCGCTACTAGATCACTCTTGTTCATATATCCTGAAAGACCTGAAATTTTGACTGGAAGTCGACCATCTTTGGTTTCAGTTCCATCAATCGATACAATACTTCCTTGCGAAATATAGCTAAGTTTATCACCAGAAGCACTATATACATTTGCTGTAATAGGTTTTACTTTATAGTATGCAGCTGTATCAGAAATCCATTTTCCGTTACTTTGGAAAGTATAGTCTTTCCCGTTAATAGTGAAGTTACCAGTTACATAGGCTCCGTCTTCTTTTAGATAATACCAAGCATTGTATTCCTTATCGAAAATCCATTCATTTGGCCATATAACCAAAAGATTTGAGATAGTAAGCACCCTGCCACTGATTTTCAGCATATGTACCATCAGGTTTGGTATAGAACCAGCTATCGTATTTCTTATCGAAGATCCATTCATTTTCAGCCATAGCTCCACTATCCTTAAGATAGAATTTCTTTTTCCAGGTGCTACTTTCCATCACACCTTCAGCGTCAAAGTGATACCAGCTATTTTTGATTTTTTCCCATTTGTTTCGTGTGATTTTACCAGATGCGTCGGCGTAACACCACTTCTCTACAATTTTTACCCACGATGATTCAGCTAGAGATCCATTTTTATTGAAAAGATAGTCCTTGTAAATCGTTTCACTGAGCATGGCGCCATCTTTGTCGAAGAAATACCAGACATTCTTGATTTTTTCCCACTTATCACGAGAAATTTTTCCTTCTTGATTCCCATAATACCATTTGTCAGCAATTTTTACCCATGTATTTTCTGCTAAGGCTCCACTACTATTGAACAAATAGTCATTGTAGATAACATTACTGATCATGATACCATTTTCATCAAATCGATACCAAACACCAGCTATCTTTTTCCAATTATTACGAGTAACTTTCCCGTCCTCAGTGGCATAATACCATTGGTCGTCAATTTTCACCCAAGAAGATTCTGCTAAGGCACCGCTATTATTCAAAATATAATCATTAAAGATAGTATTACTAAGCATGATGCCTTCTTGATTGAAATAGTACCAAACACCAGCTATTTTTTTCCAATTCGAAACGGGCTTATTATTCTCATAATATCGCCATTGGTTATTTTCTTTTTGCCAACCTTCTTTATTGGCTACCTCAACAACTGCTTCTTTTGAAGGTTGCTCCTTAGTTTCAGGGGTTTGAGAGGTTACTTTTTCAGCCTCGTTTTGATTTTTCTTCTCATTTCCTGCTGTATTCGAAGAAGTTCTTTCTGATGTTTGAACATTATTGGTAGCTTGAGAATCCTCGGCATAGACGGTCGTTTTTGCAAAACCTGCCATAGAGAGGGCAACTGTACTTGCCAGCAATATTTTTTTCATTCTTTTCTCCTTACAAATACCTAGATATTGTATTTGATATTTCTATATATTGTGTAAAAAACAGTATTTATCCACTATATTATACAATATTCTTTTAAATATAAAAGTAGTATCTTTCAGAAGAAAGAAACTTGTAATATTTCTACAATATTTTAGAAATAAAAGTCAATAAAAAGTAGTCGAACATAAGCTGAACGACTACTTTTTATAAAATTATGCCTGACCATAGATCTCTTTTCGTTTCGTTTTAGTTACTTTGCTAGCATTATTCTTCCAAAGATTTGGATTGATAAAAATAGTAATGATTGCTAGTATTGCAAAACTTATCCCAACATACCAGTAGGGTGCATCCAAGGTTGTAGAACGTCCTGAGAGATTAACAATTCCACGGAATAGTGTACCTGCTGTAATAGTTGCTACTGCCGAATTCCATAGATTTAGACTGATACGAGAGAAATGTGGAAGAACCTTGAGAAAGATTGCAAGTAGAATTCCCCCGACAAGAGGTGCTGCAAACAAATAGTGCATATGAACAGAAGTTTCTCCAAAACTAAAAGCTTCGTAAATTCTAGAAAATGCAAAGAAGAAAATAGAGATTAGTGTATAAGAAATGACTGTTTTTTTAAAACGTTTTTTGCCAAGATTAGTAACCGATGTAGACAATGTCACTCACCGCCCTTTCTGAAATTTTGTTTCCTCCAGTCGTTGGCTTATTGATAACCTGACCGTTAAAATATAGTGTCGATGATCCACCACCATCAAGGTTGTAGGCAGTTTTTGCTCCATAAGATTTCATAATCTCAGCAAGCTGATAAAGAGAAAGACCTTCACTTTCAGAGGTACGTCCGTCCGAAACAACAATAATATAGTGGTTTTCATCGATAATACCAATAGCTGTACGAGGATTTGATGCCATGGCCTGTCCTACTTCTTCGTTTCTACCTACTGAGATTTCTCCATTTTCAACCAAGGCTGGTCCAAAAGCCAAGAGATTGGCGACACCATCATTAACAAGTTGCTCAGCTGAAATCTGATCTTCGTAAATAACCTTGAAAGAGCCGTCTTTATAAATAGCTAAGTCGCCATTACTAGAATCTTCACGAACAGTATCACGATAAACAACTCCATTACGGATAACATAGCCTGTTGAGTTAGCACCATAGTAGTCCCCATTTACCGCTAAAATAGCATTGTTGTCAGCTGCAGTTACAGAGGTTTTTTTGCAGTTACGTTTGTCCCATAGGCATTTTTGTGCAAAGGCTGTTTTTTTAGATAATCTGATGAATTCAGAATAACATCTGCAACGTAAACTTGCGTATTATTGACAGTCGTTTCAGTCAAATTAATAGAAATATTGTCATCTTTATAACTGGAGTCTGTGATGGTAGCTGTCTTAGCAGCTTGACTTGCTGCTGCAGCATTGGAACTTGTGCTGGTTGTAGCGACTGTTGATATTGTCTCAGCAAGGACAAAGGTCTTTAGCATTGAGTAACTAAAGGATCCTGTCAAGAGTAGGCCAAGAACTGAGGCGTAAGCATAGCGTTTCTTTAAAAATTTCATAATACAGTTGATGTCCTTTCCTTAAAGATGAATTTCTTCTGCACTGTCCAAGAGACAGCAAAGAGAAGGATCCCAACAATAACTTTAGCGATTAGAAGGTTGATACCAAAGACTGTAAAGAAGAGACGAATCAGTAGCGTGTCTAAGACAAAGAGTCCGACTGCTAGACCAAAATATCCCATTCCTGTTTTCACAAGGCTATCGTCGTTTTTAAAGACGAGTTTTTTATTTGTAGAATAGTTGAAAATAGAGCTAGTTACACGGGCTAGTCCGTTTGCTAGAAAGATTCGTAGACTCGTCGGAACTGTCGGCAAAATCAAGATTGCTAGGGCGTAAACGATATAATCTACAACAAAGCTACTGAGAGATGATAAGGCGAATTTAAAGATATTTTTATAAATCATGAGTCCGTCTTGAATTGGACGGAAGTGTGAAGCCTCATTATGATTAATATAGACGGTTTCAATCGGCACTTCTAAAATCTGGTATTCTTTAGTCGCCTCAAGCAACATATTCATTTCATATTCGTAACGTTGACCTTCTATCTTTAACATAAAAGGTATCAGGTTTGTCGTAAAGGCACGAAGTCCTGTTTGCGTATCTGTTACTCCTACTCCTGTTTGAAGCTTAAAGAGAGCTTTGGTTAAGCTATTACCAAAACGGCTACGAAGGGGAACTTTTCCAGAAAAGGCACGTACACCCAAAATTAGCTTATTTGGATTTTCGGAAGCCTTATTGGCTGTACGGAAAATATCCCAAACCTTGTGCTGGCCATCCGCATCTGCTGTGACAACCGTACCATAAATGTTTTGTTCTTGAATAAAAGAAAAAGCTGTTTTTAGAGCCTGCCCTTTACCTTGGTTCACTTGGTGACGGATGACAGTTGAATATTGTTCTGCTTTGTCAAAGATTTTTTGGCACTCTGATGAACTGCCGTCGTCTATGACTAAGATATGAAAATCACTCTTTTCGTGAATTTTTTCGATGAGTTTGATAAGTTGCTTATCTGGTTGATAAGCTGGAATGACTATGTAGTTCATATCGACACCTCTTTCTTTGATGATGGTATAACTATACAGAATACTGCTTAAAGATACCTTATATCAGTTTTCTTTAAGAAAAAGTTTAAAAAACTTTAAGCCTAAAGAAAAGAACTTATCACTTACTAAAAATATGGTTTGAATTTTCAGATAAAAATAAATATACAAAAGAGGCTGGGACAAAAGTCCTAGCCTCTCAATTGTCTTTGGATTGTCGAGCAAGACGCAGTGGTTGAGTGGGCTCTACTACGTTGATTTCATCAGTTTTTACAGCCCTACTCAACTGTGCGGAGGTGGGACGACGAAATCGAATTCTAACGAATTACCGATTTCTGTCCCACTCTCAAAATTTAATATAGAATAGGAAAATTACTCTAGTTTTTCTCTTAACCTTTCAACAAAGAGATAGGCTGCTGGACAGGTTAAGGTGTTTTTGATCGTCAGATTATTGATTTGATAGATTTTTTTTCGGTCTGTATGTGGGAACTCACGACAGGCTTTGGGACGGACATCATAGATAGAGCAGAGATTGTCACCTCCTAAAAATGGACAGGGCATAGATTTGAAGACCTTATCTCCATCCTCATCTACCTGCAAAAACTCTGATTCAAAGGCTGGCAATTTCATTTTAAAGTACTTGGCAATACGTGTGATATCTGCTTCTTTAAAATCTGGACCAAGACTCTTACAGCAGTTAGCGCAGGCTGTACAATCAATTTCAGTAAAAACTTCTTGATGGATTTCAAGCGCAATTTTATCCAAATTTTTAGGAGCTTTCTTTTTTAAATTTCCTAAAAATTTACGATGTTCTTTTTGTTTTTGTAAGGCTAGTTGGTGATAATATTCGATATCGATTTCTTTTGACATAGCTTCTTTCTAGTTTTCTGGTTCTTAAAATCTCTAAGAGAGTTGTTTTTGTTACATAAATATATTTATGTAACAAAAATCTTTAATCTCTTGATAAAAAAATTTCTTTTATCATTTAATGATCTACTTATAACTTTCAAAGTAGGACGAAAACTACCGTTATTCTACCGGTAGCTTTCCTCTTTATACTAACATTCTTTCTAAAAAGGGTTTGATGCAGTTGGTTAAGATGCCTTCTATCCATGATTTCTGTGCGGATGATAGTTTTTCTGCCTTTAAAGACTCCTTTAAAAAGTCACGTACTTGGTCGGGTGATATTTCAAACTCAAAAGCCTTCATTTTGTAGAAAAAATCAAATAGATGATTAGAGAGGTATTCTCTTGAAAATGGAATTTCTCCAGTTTTTCGATACATGATTAGAAGTCGGGAAAAGCGAGCTTTTTCTTCGGGTATATCTTGAAAATAAGAGTTTAACAACCAGACTTGCTTTTGTTTTCTTTCAAGAGGATCTTGACTAGCAATGCGTTGATCCTTTTCGAGTTCTCTTTGGTACTGTTTTGATTTTATAGAACGTTCTGTCCGATTTTTACCGAAGAGAATCTTTTCCCACTGGCGCTCTTCTAGTGTCAGTGTTTCGCTCAGTCCAAAGTAATCCTGATAGGCACGTTCAGCTGGTCCCATTGCTAGAACCAGGTTATCCGCATATTGTTTAGCAATCTTGTCTCGCTTCTTTCGCTCCTTTTCAGCCTTGATGCGAAGTTCCTGCTCATAGTCAATTTTTTCTTTTCCTAGTTTAACAAGATAGAGCTGATCGTCAGATTTTCCAAGTAGAAAGGGTTTGATAAATTTTTCAAGGACTTCCTCCATACGAGCTTTCTTCAAAGGCTCTGCCTTACTCCAACTTCCACCTTGAAAAACTTCCAAAAAGAGTTGATAATCCTTTTCTGGTGAAAATTGATTACCTCGATTTGACTTAAAAGCTCCCTTTTCCCATAGCCAGTTGATTAGTCGCTCATCAAAATCCGTTTTATTAACTCGAATGGCTTCTTTTTTCTGGGCCTTTCTGGTTAGATTTTCAAGCTTTCTGAGAAGTTTTTCTTCCTCTTCTAGCTGTTGATCTAGGCTAATTCTTTGGAAATGACGCACACAGTCACTTCCGATAGGAAAGAGACGTTTGCCGGTAACACCGTTAAAAAGTTCATAAGCATACTTAATGGCATTGCCACAGACACAATTGCTCCGACCGATTCCATTAAAAATCAAGGAAACTTCACTCCATTCTTTGGTAGCTTGTTCCCAATTATCAGCTTTAGAGGCCTCTAAAACTGCATCATATAAGTTTTTTCTAACAGGAATGGACATGATGCTTCCTTTCTTTTTAGAGTTTAACGACTTCTACTTGGTCTTTACCAAGTAAAATCAAATATTTTTCAACTTTATTTATTTGGTAAGAACGAGATAAGGCTTCTGCATAAAGTTCTAGTTGACCACGATAACGCTCAATGAGTTGACTTGGAAATTCATAATGATCTGTCTTGTAGTCAAAGAGAACAATTTTATCCTCATAAAGGAGATAACCATCTAAGATTCCACGGACAACAAAGTCTTCCTGACTCTTATCATCTCTTTTTAACATTGAGAAAGGTTGTTCTCGATAAAGTTTATCTTGGTTTGCAAGAATCTCTTGACCAAGAGTTGTATCAAAGAAAGACAATATTTTTTCTAGATTGATTTTGGATTTGACATCCGAACTTACTTGAACTTGCTCTAAAGCCTCTTCTAAAGTCTCTAAAGTGGGATTCTTTGCTAGATTAATTCTCTGCATGAGTTCATGGGTAGCACTACCAATTTCAGCACCAGTAACTTTCTTAGTTTTAGAGAAATCAGGAAGGTTGAAATGAACAGTGCTTTCTTTTAGTTGACTTTGACCAGCCACTACTACGCCTTCCATATCCATGACAGGTTCATAAAACTTTTTAATCTGGCTTGGGGTCTGAACACTTGGAAGATTAATTGCTGCACGGTGGATTTCATTATAGACTTCCACTTCTTTTAGCATTTGTAAAGCTTCCTTGATTGTATCAGATTGACGATTGTTTGCTTGGGATTGATCTTGAAGTTGACTTTTATTTTCCAACTCCCCAATAGCTTCTTTGGTTAGTTGTTCTTCACCTTCAAAACGCACATTAAAATGTAAATCCTCTTTAGAAAAGGCCTGATAGATTGCCCAAATCCAGTCCTGGAAATTTTGAGCATCAAGTCTAGTTTCACGTGTCAAAAGCCCTTTTCCGTTTGTCGGATATTCTTTAGACTCCAACTTTTCTCGAGATCCCTTTCCGACTAGATAGAGCTTTTTCTCAGCCCGAGTCATGGCTACATAAAGTAAACGCATCAACTCAGAATAGCTTGCTAATTGGAGCTCTTCCTCATTTTGAGTATAAGTCAAGCTTGGGATGGATAACTTAATCGTAGATGGGACATATTCCTCTTTTGCATTTGTAGCTACTCTAGCTACGTACTTGAGACCAAGGCCGTTTTTTCGACTTAGGATAACATCAGACATAGAATCTTGCTTGTTAAATTGCTGATCGATATTGAGAATAAAGACATAAGGGAATTCAAGCCCCTTACTCTTATGAATACTCATCAGCTCGACAGCATCCTTAGGTGGAGCTACAGCGACACTAGCAAGGTCATGCTGGGCTTCCAAGACTTGATCAATCATAGCTATGAAGCGTGATAAACCTTTAAAATTACTCTTTTCAAACTGATCAGCTCGTAGTGCTAGGGCATAGAGATTAGCCTGTCTAGCCTGACCATTTGGCAAGGCACCAACATAATCATAGTAGAAACGTTCGCTATAGATTTTCCAAATAAGGTCATAAAGTGAATGCGTTTTTGAGAACAAACGCCAAGAATTAACAGTTTCCATAAAAAAGTTGAGTTTTTTATGGAGTTCAGATGTTATCAAATCCTTTTGAGGACTAGTATTCGCTTGAGCATTGACTAATTTTTCATAAAAATTCTCTTGAACCTTATCCTCAGAATTTTGAAGAGCTAGACGAGCTAATTCATCCTCATCAAAATTAAACATCGGAGACTTCATTAAAGCAACTAAAGAGAAGTCTTGCAGAGGATTATGGATGACACGAAGAGTATCCAACATAACCTGCACTTCTAAAGATTGCAAATAATTGTTTTGAGCGCCATCCGTTTTAACCGGTATGCCATATTCCGACAAAGCAAGTAAAACCTGGTCATTGCGACTTCTGCTGGCAGTTAAGAGAGCAATATCATTGAAAGGAGCCCCTTTATCATTATGAAGATGCAATATCTCCTTAATGACCATTCGCATTTCACCAGTCAATTTGTTGGTTGTAAGATTTTCTTCGTCATCAGTATCGCTAGCTTCATCCTTATCATACAAGAGGACTTCTGCCTTGTTTTCAGGATTTGCTTGAATATCAGTATTCCCAAAAACAAGCTGGTGCATACCATCATAAGAAATCTCCCCAACTTCCTCATCCATAAGATGTTTAAAGACGTCATTAGTAGCATCAAGAACTTCTGAACTACTACGGAAGTTTTCCTTGAGCAGTATTAATTGACCTTCTTTACTATCTTGAGCAAAGCTGTGGAATTTTTCATTGAAGATCTGGGGATCTGCTTGTCTGAAACGATAAATGGACTGCTTAATATCTCCTACCATAAAACGATTATGACCGTTTGAGAGGAGTTCCAGCATTCTTTCCTGGATGTGGTTGGTATCTTGGTACTCATCGACCATGACTTCGTGGAAACGTTCTTGATATTCTCGACGAACCTGAGGGTAGTTTTCTAAAATTTCAATGGTATAGTGGCTAATATCAGCAAATTCAAAGGCATTTTCTTCTCGTTTACGCTTTCGACAAGCTGAAACAAAATCACTCATAAAGGCTTGGAAGGTCTTTGCCAAGTCCCAAGACCCTTGATGATAATCTTCCTGAAATTTTAATAAAGTAACTTGGTCATTTAGTGCAATTAGCTTTTCAAACTTGACTTTCCTCTCTTGGTTGTAGGCTTCCTTTAGAGCTTGAAGTTCAGCCTTACGACTAGCATTTGTAAGAGCACGGCCACCCTTATCCTTAGAAATACTCACAACTCGCTCTAAAACTTCTTGGTATTGCTTGAAAGTCGAGTCAGGCGTTAAAGCCCCAATTTCATCAAGAACTTGTTGGACAGATTCAAAGTAGGCCGCTTTTCCAAATTCCTTGGCATCATTCTCTAAATGATGACGGAAAAAGCTTTCTAAATCCCAGAGTTTTTCCTTTATATCATCTGCTAGCTTTTCTTTAGCAATCATAAAATCAGCATTTTCGAAGCCTTTTAAGAAAGATTCCTCTAGCCATGCCTGAGGATTACTGGTGGATTGTAAGAACTCATAAATCGTATAAACCTGTTTCCGCAATCCACGTGCATCCTTGCTTTTACCTGCAAAGTTCTTGACCAGCTGACTAAACTGTTCTTGTTCCTGACTTTGGTAGTGTTTTTCAAAAACCTGCCGAAAAACTTCATTTTTTAAGAGGAGTTGCTCACTTTCATTCTGAAGAATGCGAAAGTTTGGGGCGAGGTCAAGAAGATAGCCATGTTTAGCCAGGAACTTTTGAGTAAAAGAGTCCATGGTTCCGATGGCAGCATTGGGTAAATCAGCTAATTGTCTGCCGAGGTGTTTTTTTAGATCCAGATCTTGAGTCTCTTGAATCTGTTGGCTGATTTTCTTTTCCAGGCGTTCTTTTAACTCGGTTGCTGCCTTTACCGTAAAGGTTGAAATAAAGAGTTGGCGAATTTCTACACCACGCGCTAGTTGGTCAAGAATTCGTTCAGCCATGACAAAGGTTTTCCCCGAGCCAGCTGATGCTGAGACTAAAATATTTTTACCAGAACTGTAAATAGCTTGAATTTGCTCAGCAGTTTTCTTGGGTTTCTTGTCAGAGTTAGCTTCTGCTATTTGCAAAGCTTTAATTTCTGCTTGGGATAAAAATTTCATCGCTCCAACTCCTCTCTTATTTTATTAAACCAAGCTTCCTTGGCATTGCTCTTGGCGACTTTCTCTAAAAATCTCGCCTGACCTAAATGATAATTGGCTTCAAAACCTGTAATAGCTTGATATTGTTGAACATAGGGTGCAATACTTCTACCGTTTTCTGTATAAGGGTTAATCGCAAATTCACCAGATAAAATCTTCTCTGCCGCATTTTTGTAGAGAAGGGCATTATAGTCTAACAATAACTGGAATTCCTCATCAGACAACTGATAGGTCTTGTTTTTATTGTATAGTTCTCCAAGGTTCTTAATCTCTTTTTCGAGAAAAAGCCCTTGATACTTCATAGTCTTAGTCGTTTCTGCTAAAGCCTTTGAAAGAGTTTTAACAGTTTGTAAGGACTGAACTGGCTCCGACATCTCTAAATACATAGCACCAAAGAAATCTGTATTTCCTTCTTTCTTAAGAGCAGCTAGATAGGTTGGTAATTGTGAATTAAGGCCATTATAAAAGAGAGGGAAGTTAAACTGAGTTAGTGATGATTTGTAATCTACAACACCAATAGCATCACTGATTTTTAAGCGGTCGATACGGTCAACTTTACCACGGACATAGACATTCCTGCCGTTTTCTAACTGAACAAAAGCTTGTTCCTTACCGCCAAAGACTGCCTCTTCCTGAATTGTTTCAATTTCAGAATTGTGACGAAGTATATGCCCAGTTACACGCGCTACATCCAAAAGAACTTCCTTGGTTAATTGGGCTTCCAAACTTTCTTGATAAATGGCTTGAAATTCTCGCTCTTGACTGGTTTCAGAGATTGCTTGCTCTAAACGACGATCAAAAGATGTATCAGCAGGGAGTTTCATAGCTCGTTCAAAAATACGATGCAAGAAATTTCCATGACTTCGTGCATCAGGTCGCAGTCGCAATTCTTCCTGTAAGCCTAAGACATATCGAAGGAAATAGCTATATTCGTTTCGATAAAACTCTGTCAATCCCGAAGTTGATAGATAAAAATCTTGATCTTGAGGATACAAAGCCTCTAAAGTTTCAGTAGATAAAGTCTTACTTTTTGGACTTGTCGGTAGGACAGGATTATCCAGACCTTGATTTTCCAATTTTCTCCCCATAACACGAGCTAAAACCTTGATAAAGGTCAAGTCTTGCTCACTTGTATCCGTCTCACCTTGCTGGTGATAAGCAACAAGACTAGACAAGAGACTGTGATAAGAACCAATATCATCCTTTGATAGGTTTCTTCGGTCGATTCTCTTTTCAATCTTGGTAAAACCAAAATCCTGCAATTCTTTCAGATAAATCGACTCTTTACTCTCGTTTTCATTGAGCAAACTTGGCGCTGATAAGACCAATTGCTTCTTGGCAGAATTTACCAAAGAAAGCATGGTATAGCGATTCTTCTTAAGATTTTCATGGCTAGCAATCAATAATTGAGAACCTTCATGAGTTGTTTGATTCAGTACTTCCCTTTCTTCATCGCTCAGTAAACTCATGTTTTGAGTAATTTTAGGCAAGTGATCTTGAGTTAAGCCAAGAGCATAGATGTAATCAGAAGTCAAAGGCGCAATCAAATCATAACTTTGCACCAGAACAGTATCGACCGTTGCTGGAATTGTACGATAATTTGATAAGGACATCCCTGAATGAAGAAGAGACAAGAGATCATCTAAAGCAAGCTGAGAACCTTCAAAAAAACAGTAGCAAATTGCTCCATTACATGGCAAAATGCTTTCCAGACTTCCTCTTGTCTTTCTTGCTCTGCCACTTCCATGGTTTTAGATAAGGAGTGTAATTGCTTGGTCACAGATGCATCCTTCAAAAAGTTATTCCATTTTGTAAGGATATTTTCAGTCTTTTGCTTACGACTGGATAATAAGGTTTCTAGTGGGCTTAGAACACGAACACGAAGCTCATTTAATTTTTCTAAATCAAATTTCCCATGATGGTTTTTTGTAAATTCTTGTTTAAAGTTAGAAAGACCATCAATGCCTAGATAACGGATATATTGTTCAAAACTATCGATTTCCTCTTGAGAAAGGTCAGTGTATAATCCGGTTCGTAAGAGATTTATCAAATCTTCCTGACGGAAATAGTAACGTTTGAGGCGTCCCATGGATTCTACAAATTGAGTCAAAGGATGATGGGCCATAGACTCACTCTTCCCTAGATAGAAGGGAATCTGATATTGATTAAAAATTGTCTGCAAGGACAGTTTATAAGACTCTACGTCTCCTAGCAAGATACGAAAGTTTTTATAGCTTAGATTAGCTTCTTGGTGTAATTTCTGGCGAATAGTACGAGCAACGAGCTCTAACTCTTCTTTTTGTGTCAGACAAGACCAGATTTGCAAATCTTCTCTATCCTTATCATCCACATCTAAGCTGATTTCAGAAAAATCATAAGCACTTTCGAGAAGTCTTGAAGCTTTGGCAAAAGCATCAAGGTTTTCATGTTCTTGGCAGGCATCTTCTGCCTTGGTCTGATATTTATAAGCTAAATGACGTAGAAACTCAACACTGGCTTGATAGAGATTCCCTTCACTAAAGGGGCTAGTGTAGGCTTTCTTCGTCGCATAGACACCAATAATAATCTCAACACCCTTGCGATGAAGCAAATCCACTAGGTGTTCCTCTTCTGCAGAAAAACGGGTAAAACCATCAATAACTAAAGCAATCTTACTAAAATCGCTACTTACCTTGTTTTCTTCGATAGCATCAATCAGATAGGACAATGGACTTCCCTGTGAAACTTGACCTTGATTTAAATAAGCTGTTATCTTTTCAAAAATCAAGAGCAAATCAGAGCGTTTATCAGCATCTGTCAAACTTTCCAAGTCCAAAAAACTCAACTTTGCTGTTGTCATTTCGTGATAAATCTCAATCAGTTGCTGGATGAATTGCGGATCTTGCTTAATAGCCCCATAAACACGTAAATCCTTAGAGTCAATCTCGGACAGACATTTATAGAAAGCCATACCTAGACCAATATCATCAAGACTAGATCTCTCAGAAATATCATTTAAGACCAGATAACGAGCCATTTGAGCGAAGCGCGTGACTGTGATAGCAAAAGAAGCCTGCTGACTCAAGCACTCCAGCACGGCGTGTTCCTTTTCAAAAGAAAGAGAGTTAGGGGCAATGTAAAAGACTCGTTTGCCTTGGGCGACCAGTCCCTGAGCCTCCTTTGTTAGGATTTCTGTCAAAGAAGTCCGAATATCTGTATAAAGTAGTTTCATCTCTGCCTCTTTTGTTTTTTTCATTACCTTTCATTATACCATGATTTAACAGAAGATTCTGTCTCTGATTGCCAAAATGTGCTATAATATAGGCAAAACACGTGAAAAGGAAATACTATGATTAAACTACTTGCTCTGGATATGGACGGAACTCTGCTCAACGAAGCCAAAGAAATCCCTCAAGCTCATATTGATGCTATTCATAAAGCTATCGACAAAGGCGTTAAACTGGTTCTCTGTACTGGACGACCTCTCTTTGGGGTTCTTCCCTACTACAAGAAACTCGGTCTTGATTTGCAAAATGAATATGTTATTGTCAATAATGGTTGTTCTACCCACCAAACCAGTGACTGGAGCCTTGTTGACTGGCGGGAACTTAGCAAATCTGACATCGAATACCTGAATGACCTTGCTGAAAAGAGTGAGGTTCAGTTGACTCTCTTTGATGAGGAACACTACTTCGTTCTCGGAGGCAAACCAAATCCTATCGTTCAATATGATGCTACACTTGTTTTTCTCTGACCTGACTGAAATCTCACTGGAAGAAGCTACTAGCGAGAAGTATCGTATGTTCCAGGGAATGTTTTTTTAGGGACAAAAAGAACAAACAGATGACTTTGAACAACGTTTTTGCTGATGAACTTTGTCAGAGATTTAGCGGTGTTCGTTCTCAACCAGTGATCTATGAAGCAATGCCACTCGGTACAACCAAGGCTTCTGCTCTTTCTCGTTTGGCTGAGATTTTTGGATATCCAACCTTCTGAAATCATGGCTATGGGTGATGCCAATAACGACATTGAGATGTTAGAGTTTGCTGGGCTGGGGATCGCCATGGGAAATGCCAGCGACCACGTAAAAATCTCTCGCTGATGCCGTAACCGCTAGCAATGAAGAAGACGGTGTTGCACGCGTTATTGAGAAATATATTTTTGTAGAAAATAAGCCCAGTCAACTAGTATTTCTAGCCAACTGGGCTTTTTATTTTTTTAAAATTTAAAAACTTTAGAAACTCTTTAGAAATGCTTGACGATTCTTTGATATCTATGCTTTATACTAGAGTTATAAAAATAAAACATCTTATACTCTTCGAAAAATCAAATTCAAACCACGTCAGCTTCGCCTTGCCGTACTCAAGTATAGCCTGCGGCTCGCTTCCTAGTTTGCTCTTTGTTTTTTTCATTGAGTATTAAAGGTTAAAGGAGAAAACTATGAAAACAGTCCTCGAAATCCATGGCTTGTCCAAACAATTTGGCAAACAACCTATTCTACAAGATCTAAGTCTCTCAGTTAAAGAAGGAGATGTCTATGGACTTATCGGAAAAAAAATGGTGCTGGTAAAACAACTCTGATTAAAAATCATTACCCAATTATTATCTGCTGACCATGGAACTATTTCCCTCTTTTTCCAGTCAAGGATATAAGGAGTGCACGAAAGCCCTATCTCGAGTAGGTTCAGTCATTGAATCCCCAGTAGCTCACAATCATTTAACAGCCTATCAAAAATCTAAGATACTATTGTACGATTCGACATATCCCAAATGCTGATCAAGTCATTCAGGAAACATTAAAGTATGTGGGGTTAACAGATACAGGTAGAAAAGTTTTTCGAGATTTTTCTCTTGGGATGAAACAACGCTTAGGCATTGCTATTGCCCTACTATCAAAACCAGACTTTCTCATCCTTGATGAACCTATCAATGGACTTGATCCAATCGGTATCAAAGAGTTTCGTCAAATGATCCAACGTCTGAATCAAGAACTAGACATAACAATTCTCATCTCTAGTCATATCTTGTCAGAACTCTATCTGGTTGCCAATCGCTTTGGAATTCTGGATCAAGGAAGAATCATTCGAGAAATCAGTAAGGCCGAATTTGAGACATTGAATGAAGACTATATTGTTCTAAAAACGAGTGACAAAGAAAAAGCTAGCCAAATCTTAAAAGACAAAGTGCATCTTGAATTTAAAGTTGTTAATTCAGATAATGAAATTCATATTTTTAGTCATGAACAAGATGTTAAACGCATTCTCAAAGAACTTACTCTAGCAGATGTCGCTGTGGATGAGATTTACTATGCTCGTCAAAATCTTGAAGAATACTTCACACAATTAGTAAAATAGGAGGAAAACCATGATACATACAATTCAAGCAGACTTTTACCGTCTTTTCCGTTCCAAAGGTTTTTGGATTACAGAGCTCGTTCTCTTTGCACTCATGTTAATGGGAGCTACTTTCGGAGCTACAGGCAAGTTCATATCGGTCAGTACAAGTACAAACGTGGAAAGCGAACTACCTAGCAAGGGATGGGATGGTATACAAGCCCTTATTAACACCTCTAGCAATAGCTCAAACCTAGTTTTCCTCTGTATTATCCTTGCTTGCTTAGTTCTAGGAGTTGATCTTATCGGAAAACTCTATAAAAACAGTTTGACAGTGGGTGTTTCTCGCACAGAATTCTTCCTAGCTAAATTTGTAGTATTAGCAAGTATCGCTCTAATGCAAATTCTTGTTAGCCTAGTTATTGCTTTCATACCAGCGACTATCCTAAACGGTCTTGGTACGATGCCAGAAGGATTTATTGGCAATCTCCTTCTAACAATTTCTCTTCAATTTCTCTGCCTTCTAGCTTGGCTATCTATTGTTTCCTTCATTCTCTATGTGACTCATTCTTATTTGGCTGTTTTCATTGGCTATTTAATCAGCTCTACCTTGCTTTCAACGCCGATGCTTATCTTTCCAGATATCAAGATTTTACGCTATTTATCCTTGAATGTTGCCTATGCCATGACTACTAATAGTCAAGCTATTCTCTATACCATAACGGTTTGCGTAACGGTCATACTTTTCTTCTCTTTCAGTGGACTGATAATTTTCAAGAAGAAAAGCCTATAAAAACAACCTCCTCTATTCAAAAAGAGGAGGTTCTTTGCTTTAAAAGAGAACTTTAACTGTAAACCAAGAACCATCTGTACTTAGTTGTAGTTCTGCACTAAGTAGATGGGATAATTCTTCTGTAATATAAAGACCTAAACCTGATGATTCTTCAGTATCTGAGAGGTTTTCAGAGTAAAATCGTTGACTGAGATTTTCAATTTTACGAATGGGTTGTTTGACCAGATTAGCAATTTCCAAACAAATGTGATTGTCCACTTCCTTCAAAGAAAATCTCGCTTCATCCTTACCATGTTTTAGAACATTGCCAATAATATTTTGTAACATACGATCTAATAAATCTGGATCTGTTAATAAATAGAGACCAGGTTCCACTTGAAAATCAAGGTTAATCTTTGCCGTCTGAAAAGAATCATAATAGGTCAGTAATTTTTGTGTTATAAATGTTGAAACTTCTAACTCAGATAAGTCAGCTTTAACTGCTCCTTCCATTAAACGACGATAGTCCAAAAGAGCCTCTAGACGTTTTGAAACTTGATTGAGATGATGGGAAATTTTTTTTAAACTCTCATACTCAGGGTTTTCTGTTTTAAGCAATTGCTGAGTATAACCTGACGCAATCGTTAAAGGTGTTCGAATATCGTGTGCAATATTGCTAATAGCCATGTCTAAAGTCTGCTTCTCTCGCTTCATAATCAAGCGTGACTGCTCAACTTCTTGAAAGAGATGATTGATTTGCTGGTAAAGATGTAAAAAATCCTTGGAGAAAGTGGACACTCCGATTCTCTTCATACTTCCAGTCAGAATCTTGTCTTCAATCTGTTGGCTCAAGTTTACGAGTGCAAGATGATAGCGAATCAACCCTATCGTCAATAGGATAATAACCAGCAGTAGCAAAGAAAGTAAAATATAGATCATTGCTCATCTCCTTTTAACCGAACACCAACTCCCCAGATAGTTTCAATATACTCTTGCTCAGGATCTAGTTGGTTTAATTTTTTACGGAGATTACTTAAATGAGTGTTGAGAGTATTGTCGCCCGGTAAATAAGTATCCTCCCAGACTAATTCATAGAGTTCTTCTTTCGTGAAAATTTTCTTAGGATGTCCCAACAAGGTTTGTAGAATCAAACATTCTTTCTTAGCTAGGCGAATAGTTTCCTGGCAATTTTTGATCTCAAAACTATCTGCATCAAATTGAATATTTTTTAACTGTTGAATCAACTTGTCAGGATGTTCGATTTCAGCTGCTTGCTTGTCACTATTTTGACGTAATTGTACCGTAACCCTGGCAAAAACTTCATCCAAATCAAAAGGCTTTACAATATAATCATTAGCACCATCTAAGAGATATTGGCTGATGAGCTTTTTATCGCTTAGGGCAGTTAGCATGATGACAGGAATTGAACTATCTTGTCTAATGGCTTTTAAAACCTGATCGCCATTTTTACCTGGAAGCATAATATCTAACAAGATCAGATCAATGTCACCTTGTTCAATTCGTATCATTCCTTCAGTACCAGAAAAAGCCTGAATCACCTCATGTTTCTCAGAAAGAAGAGTTCTCAAAATTTCTTGAATTTCATTATTATCTTCAACGATAAGTATTCTAGCCATAAACACCAACCTTTCTAATAGTATTATATCATGTTTTTTTAGGAATTTCGGATAAAGAAAAACTCTCCTTCATGATTAAATATGAAGAAGAGTTCACTCTATCTATTTAAATTAAAGCTGTCAATGCGGTAATAACCCCAAAAACGATACCTGGCACATTAGCTGCTGCCAAAGGAATGTCACGTTCTTTTTCGTTTAGAAAACCTACTTCTTCTCAATCGGTGCTACACTGGCTAACAGTTTTTTGAGGCCAACTTCTGGGAAATTGATTTTCAATTCCTGAGTTGATCCACTACCTGATACTTCAAGAACCGTACCTTCACCCCATTTTTTATGAAGGGCAATATCCCCGATAGACCAGCTAGTCTCACTAGAAGCCGATTTAGAACCAGCTGCAAACTGACCAAATGGTAGACCACTTGACTGAATAGATGTAGGCGCAGCATTGCGTTTACGATCCTGAAGTGCTTGAGCTAGGCTCATTCCTTTTCCAAAGGCAACACCTCCACTGCTATAAGATGCCTTGAAGCTACTATTGGCTGGACGAGCCAAACCTTGATAGGTCAGTAAATCTGAACTAATCTCATTGATAAAACGTGTTGGGCGATTATAGTTCGTGCGTCCAAAAAGCAAGCGTGAATTTGCATTTGTCAGATAGAGAATTTTCTCTGCGCGCGTGATACCGACATAGGCCAGACGACGTTCTTCTTCTAGTTCATCCATATCTTCTGCTGCTCGACTGAGTGGAAAGACGTTTTCTTCCATCCCAATCAAGAATACAACTGGAAACTCTAGTCCCTTGGCAGCATGGAGTGTCATCAAGGTTACTTCTGATGTCTCTTGACTACCTGTATCAGTATCTGCAATCAAGGCCAAGTCATTAAGGAAGCGACTGAGTTTATCCAGTCCTGTTTCTTCTTCCTGATTATCTGGATTATCATCAAAGTTCTTGGTAACAGAAAGGAACTCTTCGATATTTTCAACCCGAGCCTTACTTTCCAATGTCGCCTGTGCATTGAGAATATCCACGTAGCCTGTTTTTCTAATACTGCTTCAACCAGTTCGGTGATGGTTAATTGGTCCAGTTGCTCCCGCAAATCAAGAATCATATTGGCAAAATCCCAGATAGACTGGGCTGCCTTACCTTTGATTCCTGATAACATAATATTTGCTGAAGCATCTAGCATGGACATGTTTTGCATATTAGCAAAATCACGGATTTTCTCTACTGTTCCTGGACCAATGCCACGCTTTGGTTCATTGATAATGCGCTCAAAACTGATATTGTCGCTCAAATTGGCAATGAGATTGAGATAAGCGATAATATCACGGATTTCCTTACGGCTATAGAATTTTGTTCCACCGACCATAGTATAAGGAATATTGGACTTGAGCAGAGCTTCTTCAATAGTACGAGATTGGGCATTAGTACGGTAAAGAACCGCAAAATCCTTGTGGAGGAAGTTTTGACTGCGACTAAGTTCATCGATGGTTTTGGCTACAAAGACTGCCTCGTCTTGTTCATCATTAGCACGATAGTAGACAATCTGTTCCCCATCAGCATTTTGAGTCCATAAATTCTTTGGACGGCGATTTTTATTGTTTTTGATGACATCATTAGCTGCTTGGAGGATGGTTTTGGTTGAGCGGTAATTTTCCTCCAACAAAACAACCTTGGCTTGAGGATAATCCTTCTCAAAGTCTAGAATATTCTGCATATCAGCACCACGCCAACCATAGATAGACTGGTCAGCATCCCCAACAACACAGATATTTTGGAAGCGAGAAGCCAAGAGTTTGACTAGTTGATACTGGGCGTGGTTGGTATCTTGATACTCATCAACATGGATGTACTGAAACTTTTGCTGGTAATAAGTCAAGACATCAGGATTTTGGTCAAAAAGACGCAAGGTCAACATAATCAAGTCGTCAAAGTCCACCGACTCTGACTGACGAAGTTCTTTCTGATAGGCTGTATAACACTTAGCTACAATTTGAGTGTACATATCTCCCGCCTGAGCAGCATAAGCAACATCGTCAATCAGATCATTCTTAGCATTGGAAATGGTTCCCAAAATAGTCCGTTCATTCCATTTTTTAGGATCCAAGTTTAACTGCTTGAGGATGCGTTTCATGAGCGTCCGCTGCTCACCTGGATCTACAATCGTAAAATTACGATTGTAGCCAATGTGGTCAGCATCACGACGTAGGATACGCACACACATAGAGTGGAAGGTCGCGATCAAACAATCCTGAGTAGTTGGGTTGAGGTTATAAGCACGCTCCTTCATTTCACGCGCCGCTTTATTGGTAAAGGTAATGGCCAAGATATTCCATGGGTTTACCATCTTTTCATCAATTAAGTAGGCAATACGGTGGGTTAAAACTCGGGTCTTTCCAGAACCAGCCCCCGCCATGATCAGCAGTGGACCTTCTGTTGTTTGGACCGCTTCAGCCTGTCGGTCATTCATACCGTTTAATAAAGGGTTCATTTTCTCTTCCTATTCCTATTCTTCAAGTCAATGTTTCTATTATATCAAAAAAGCGGAAAAATAACTTTTCTTAGAACTCTTCTGATTATTTTATACTCAATGAAAATCAAAGAGCAAACTAGGAAGCTAGCCGCAGGCTGCTCAAAGCACTGCTTTGAGGTTGTAGATAAGACTGACGAAGTCAGCTCAAAACACTGTTTTGAGGTTGCAGATGGAGGCTGACGTGGTTTGAAGAGTTTTTGAAGAGTATTAGTTAGCAAGATAAGAAGAGGCTGGGACAAAAATCCTAGCCTCTCAATTGTCTTTGGATTGTCGAGCAAGACGCAGTGGTTGAGTGGGCTCTACTACGCTGTTTTCATAAGCTTTTACAGCCCTACTCAACTGTGCGGAGGTGGGACAACGAAATCGAATTCTAACGAATTACCGATTTCTGTCCCACTCTCAGTGATTCTTCTATTAATCCTTTATAGACTGCAAAAGTGTCAAGAGGACTTTGGCAGAACGACGTCCAGCTTCTACGATGAATTCATCAAAGGAAACCGATGCTTCATGATTAGCATTATCACTCATAGCACGAACAACCAAGAAAGGTAGATTCAAGGAATGAGCTGCTTGAGCAATAGCTGCTCCTTCCATCTCCACAGCAAGAACTTGAGGGAAGTGTTCTTTAATGGCCTTGATTTTATCTTCTCCAGCTACAAAGCTATCACCTGTAGCGATTAAACCTAAATGCCAAGTTTGGTCCAGTTTAGACAAGCTCTCTTGAATCAAAGTGATAAATTTTTTGTCTGATTCAAAATAGAGTGGTTGTTGCGCCATTTGTCCATATTCATAACCAAAGGCAGTCACGTCAACATCGTGATAGCAAAGCTTATCTGCAATCACTACATCCCCTACTGCGATCCCATTTGCCACTGCACCAGCAGATCCAGTATTAATCACGGCATCTACTTGAAAGTGATCCGCTAAGATAGCGACACTCATAGCAGACATGACTTTACCAATACCACTTTCTACAAGTACAAGCTCAACAGAGCCAACTTTCCCTGTATGATAGCTATTTCCTAGAACCGTCTCTTCTTTAGCATTTTCCAAATGTTGAACAAGATAAACTAGCTCTTCTTGCATAGCGGCAATAATTCCAATTTTCATGATAGTTCCCCTAAATAAATCTCATTGCTAGAATTAACAAAATCAAGAGAAAAATGACTGTAAAAAGAATCTTATTTAATTTAGAATTAAAGACATTTCTCTTAGTATTTTCAATCCGACGACTTTTGTGAATAGAGGGTTCAACTTCGATAGTCAGTGTATCTTGACTAAAACCATGATCTCTGCTTCGTGAATAGCCAAATTCTGAGAAGAAGTCGGTAAAATCTTAGTTTCCTCATCGTCAACCAAGGGAGGACCTGAGATGTCTTCTCCTCGATTGGCACGTTCAATCATTTCATCTGTTAATAAAGGTTTACCCATGAACTCCTCCACTATTTTTTTGTAATTCCCAGTACTGAATAGCCATGATAGTCTTGGCATCACAAATATGACCAGACTGGATCAGTGCTTTAGCTTGGTCTAGACTGACCTCGAGCAGTTCTAAAGTCTCATCTTCATCCTGAGGACGAGGATTTTCAACTTTTGTCAAATCGCTTGCCAAGTAAAGTTTTAAGCGCTCGTTACAAAATCCAATCGCAGAGTAAAAATCGTAGAGAAGACTTAATTTACCAGTATAGGCTGCTTCTTCTTCTAATTCACGAAGGGCTGCTGCTTCTGGATCTGCATTTTCCCCTACTTCAAGCTTACCTGCAGGAATTTCATAAGAGACTTTTTCAATCGCCTTACGATATTGTTTAACAAGGACAATCTTATTTTCTGGAGTGACTGCAAGGACACAAACTGCTCCATTGTGGAAAATTAAATCACGTTGCGCTATACCTTTGCCAGAAGGTAGTTCAACCTGGTCTTGAACCAATTGGAAGATCGGTCCTTTATAGATTTCTTTACGACTTATAGTCTTTTCTTCGAATTCCATCGTTAGCTCCTATTTATTGTTAGGATGATGAGGGAGGCGAGTTGCATATTCATCCTTATTGACTTGACGACCTCGTCCAATAGCAATAGCATCAGCTGGGACATCCTTAGTAATAGTTGAACCTGCTCCAACAAGAGAGTTATCTCCAAGTTCTACTGGAGCAATGATAGTTGAATTAGATCCAACGAAAACATTGTTTCCAATGGTTGTTTTAAATTTGTGTTGACCATCGTAATTTACAGTGATAGTTCCTGCACCGAAGTTAACATCACTACCTACTTCACAGTTTCCAATATAGGTTAAATGACCTGCCTTAGTATTCTCCCCGATGCTTGAACCTTTGACTTCAACAAAGTTTCCAATATGCACATCTTTTGCAAGGCTTGATCCTGGACGGATATGAGCATAAGGTCCAACTGTAACGCCATCAGCAACAGTACTTTCTTCAATCATCGAGTTTGTAATCACTGTCCCTGAACCGATAGTACTATCAACGATATAAGTTCCGTTCGTCAAAACAGTTCCTGTACCAATTTTACTAGAACCTTTGAGGGTTACATTTGCTTCAATTTGAACTTCTGGATCGATTTCAACATCAATGTCAATGTAAGTCGCTTCAGGATTCACAAAACTAACCCCATTGATCATATGCGCTTGGTTAATACGACGACGCATGATGCCTTCAGCTGTTGAAAGGGCCACACGGTCATTAACACCTAGGCTTTCATCAAAGTCTTTCAGAGTATAGGCACCAACTTTTTCCCCTGATTCACGGAAAATACCAATCACGTCTGTGATATAGTACTCACCTTGTGCATTGTTGGTGTTGATATTTTTTAGGGCTTCAAAGAGGCGTGCATTATCAAAGACATAGGTTCCTGTATTGATTTCCTTGATTTGTTTTTCAAAATCAGTCGCATCCTTCTGCTCCACGATACGAAGCACTTCAGCATTCTCGTTACGAACAATACGCCCATAACCAAACGGATCATCAGCTTCTGCAGTTAGGATTGTCGCTACATTTTTGTGATTTACGTGGAAATCAATCAAGTTCTTTAGACTTTCACCAGTAATGAGTGGTGTGTCACCAGCAATAACCAATGTTTGTCCAGAAAGTCCTTCAAGAATTGGCTCAGCCATCATAACCGCATGACCAGTTCCTAATTGCTCAGACTGTCTTACAAAATCAGTTTGACCAGCCAAAACTTGTTCAACTAGCTCTGCCTTATGACCAACAACCGTTACTGTTTTTTCAGGCTTGATTGCCCCTACACTACGAAAAACATGCTCCAGCATAGAAATTCCTGCAACCTTGTGCATGACTTTTGGTAGATCTGATTTCATACGAGTACCTTTACCCGCTGCTAAAATAACTGCATAATTTGCCATATTTTTCTCTTTTCTATAGAAATTCCCTTATATTATATCATAAATTTGCTTTTTCAAACACAAAAGAGGGCAAATGCTTTAAAACATCGCATTCTCTAGATGATTTCGAGTATTTTTTTTTGATTTTTTTCACCATTTACGATACACTATAAAAGTATGAGAAAGAAAATAAATCCTGTTTTTATTTTTACTGTATTAGCTACTCTCGTGGGTATTTTAATCATCAATAGACCCAAGTTTGAAGACCATCCAGTCAAAACAAAGCAAAATCCAGTTCAAGTAGAAACTCAAGCTTTACATAATATCAACAAGCCTATTATTGATGTTTCTGGCTGGCAAAGACCTTCAGAGATTAATTATGACACCTTAGCTCAAAATATTTCAGGTGCAATCGTTCGGGTTCATAGTGGAGCTCAAGTTTCTGTTGAAAATGACGCTTCATTCAAAAATGGTGTCGATAAGGCTTATAAAGAGCATATCACAGAATTCCAAAAACGAAATGTTCCAGTCGCTGTTTATGCCTATGTAGCTGGAAAAAATGTCGAAGAAATGGAAAAAGCTGCTGAAGCCTTTTATAACGCTGCTTCCCCTTACAACCCAAGCTACTATTGGTTGGATGTTGAAGAAAAGACTATGTCTGACATGAACCAGGGTGTTGAGGCCTTTCGTGCTAAATTAGCTTCATTGGGAGCCAAAAATATCGGTATCTATGTTGGTGTTTACTTTATGGAGGAACATAGTATCAGCATTGATAATCATTCAGCTATCTGGATACCTTCCTATGGAACCAACTCAGGTTACTATGAGAGTGCTCCAAAAACAGATCTTAGCTATGACCTTCACCAATATACCTCTCATGGACACCTTGGTGGATTTGAACATAATCTAGATTTAAATCTTATTTCTTCATCAAAGAGCAAGGAAGAAACCTTTAGAAAATTGTTTTTAAATCCTTAATCACTATTACAATAAGCAAGTCAGACATTGCTTTCTGCTTGCTTTTCTTTATTTTTCAGTATTAAATCACTGTTTTATCTTTATATAATATGAATCTCGGAGGACCTCTATGTTATCATGGCTATCAAAAATTATTAAGGGAATTGTAATCGCCCTAGGTTTCATTCTACCAGGGATTTCTGGTGGCGTTCTGGCCGCTATCTTGGGAATTTATGAGAGAATGATTCGTTTTCTTGCCCATCCTTTTAAGAATTTAAAAGAAGATGTGCTTTTTTTCCTTCCTGTCGGCATTGGGATGCTTCTAGGTATTGGACTTTTCTCCTATCCAATCGAGTATCTTTTAGAGAATTATCAAGTCTATGTATTGTGGAGTTTTGCTGGAGCTATCATTGGTACCATTCCAAGTCTTGTTAAAGAATCAACTCGTGATTCTGATAGAGATAAGATTGATCACATATGGTTCTGGGCAACCTTCATTATTTCAGGTATTGCCCTCTATGCCTTGAATTTTGTAGTTGGTTCTCTATCTGCAAGCTTCCTTAATTTTACACTGGCTGGTTGTTTATTGGCTCTTGGAATTTTGGTTCCAGGGCTTAGTCCTTCCAATCTTCTCTTGATTCTTGGCCTTTATAGTCCTATGTTAGCAGGATTCAAGAATTTTGATTTGTTAGGAACCTTCTTACCAATTGGTATCGGGCTTCTTATCACTCTGATTATCTTCTCTAAATTCATGGACTATGCTCTTCGCCTTTATCACTCACGTGTGTATCATTTTATCATTGGAATCGTACTATCAAGCACACTTTTGATCCTTATTCCAAACGCTGGCAATGCCGAAAGTATCAGTTACAGTGATTTGTCACTAGTTTCTTATGTGCTGATTGCTTTCTTCTTCGCACTAGGTATTTGGTTGGGAATCTGGATGAGTCAATTGGAGGATAAGTATAAATAATGGCAAAAAAAGTAAAAGTTAAGAAAACCTTGGTCCAACAAATTTTAAATAAGGCAGGAATAAACCATACAGGAATTCAAATTAATGCTTTGGAAGGTGAGATGCCTCAAGGTTATGAAAAGAATCAAATTTTCAAGACTCTAGCACTTCTGGGTGATAAGACTGGACCAATTATCGGTATCCTTCCTATCACTGAACATCTTTCTGAAAAGAAACTGGCTAAGATTTCTGGTAACAAGAAGGTCAGCATGATTCCACAAAAGGACCTAGAAAAAACAACAGGCTATATCCACGGTGCCAATAATCCCGTTGGGATTCGTCAAAAACATAACTATCCTATCTTTATCGATAAAAGTGCACTTGAACTTGAAGAAATGATCGTTTCTGCAGGGGAGGTTGGTCACAGTATCATTATCAATCCTCAAGATTTAGCCTCCTTTGTTAAAGCTGAATTTGCAGATATCTTGGAGGCAAGTAACTCATGAAATTCTACTTTATTCGTCATGGTAAAACACTTTGGAATCTTGAAAGACGTTTTCAGGGAGCAAGTGGGGATTCTCCACTCTTAGATGAATCCATTGAGACCTTAAAAAAATTGGGCCAGTATCTTCAGGAAATTCCATTTGATGTGATTTATTCTAGTGATCTTCCTCGTGCTATAACCTCTGCTCAAATTATCCAAAGTCAACTGAAAGACAGCTGTCCTTTACAAGAAACACCGTCTCTAAGAGAGTGGCAACTTGGAAAACTTGAAGGAGCAAAATTTGCAACTTTAAAAGCAATCTATCCTGAGCAAATGAATGCTCTCCGTAGCAATCTAGCGAAGTTTGATTCGACTATGTTTGGTGCTGAGTCTGTCTATCAAACAACTCAACGTACCATTCAATTTATCAAATCATTAGAGTCCAAACCTTTTGAATATGTCATGGTTGTCGGTCACGGAGCCAATCTTACAGCCAGTATACAAACTCTTCTAGGCTATGATACTCATTTACTTAGAAAAGATGGTGGTCTAGCAAATGCTAGTGTTACTATTCTCGAAACAGAAGACTTTAAACTTCAACCTCATAGTCTGGAATGACACTTCTTACCAAGATAATAACTGAACTTAGCAATCACTGTTAAGTTCTTTTTATATTTTGTAGAATATCCGTGAATTTATTTGACATTTATGATAAAATGGGAGTATCGCAAAAAAGACTCATCGTATCAAGTATTGAGTAAAAACTAGGAGGAAACCATGTCAACAGAACATATGGAAGAATTGAATGACCAGCAGATCGTTCGCCGTGAAAAAATGGCTGCGCTCCGCGAGCAAGGAATCGATCCATTCGGTAAACGCTTTGAACGCACTGCAAATTCACAAGAATTAAAAGATAAATATGCTGACCTCGATAAGGAACAACTACATGAATTGAACGAGACTGCTACTATCGCTGGACGTTTGGTAACAAAGCGCGGTAAAGGTAAGGTTGGATTTGCCCACCTTCAAGACCGCGAAGGTCAAATCCAAATCTACGTTCGTAAAGATGCAGTCGGTGAAGAAAACTACGAAATCTTTAAAAAAGCTGACTTAGGAGACTTCCTTGGTGTCGAAGGTGAAGTCATGCGTACCGATATGGGAGAACTCTCTATCAAGGCAACTCACATTACGCATTTGTCTAAAGCTCTTCGTCCGCTTCCTGAAAAATTCCATGGACTAACTGACGTTGAAACCATCTATCGTAAACGTTACTTGGACTTGATTTCTAACCGTGAAAGCTTTGAGCGTTTTGTCACTCGTTCAAAAATCATTTCTGAAATTCGTCGTTACCTTGACCAAAAAGGCTTCCTTGAAGTTGAGACACCTGTCCTTCACAACGAAGCTGGTGGTGCTGCTGCTCGCCCATTTATCACTCACCACAATGCTCAAAACATTGACATGGTGCTTCGTATCGCGACAGAGCTCCACTTGAAACGCCTTATCGTGGGTGGTATGGAACGTGTTTACGAAATTGGTCGTATCTTCCGTAACGAAGGAATGGATGCTACACACAACCCTGAGTTCACTTCTATCGAAGTTTACCAAGCTTATGCAGACTTCCAAGATATCATGGACTTGACTGAAGGTATTATCCAACACGTTGCTAAAGCTGTTAAAGGCGATGGTCCAGTTATCTATCAAGAAACTGAAATCAAGATTAACGAACCATTCAAACGTGTTCACATGGTTGACGCTATCAAGGAAATTACAGGTGTCGATTTCTGGCAAGACATGACTTTCGAGGAAGCAAAAGCTATCGCTGCTGAAAAGAAAGTTCCAGTTGAGAAACACTATACTGAAGTTGGTCACATCGTCAACGCCTTCTTTGAAGAGTTTGTTGAAGAAACTCTCATCCAACCAACCTTTGTCTATGGTCACCCAGTAGCTGTGTCTCCACTTGCTAAGAAAAATCCTGAAGATGAGCGCTTCACCGACCGTTTCGAACTCTTTATCATGACTAAAGAATACGGTAATGCCTTTACTGAGCTTAACGATCCAATCGACCAGCTTAGCCGTTTCGAAGCTCAAGCTAAAGCCAAAGAACTTGGTGATGATGAAGCTACAGGTATTGACTACGACTACATCGAAGCCCTTGAATACGGTATGCCTCCAACAGGTGGTTTGGGAATCGGTATCGACCGTCTCTGCATGCTCCTCACTGATACTACTACTATCCGTGATGTATTGCTCTTCCCAACTATGAAATAAAAATACAAATCTCCTAGTCACATTCTAGGAGATTTTTTAGTGTTAATAAAAAGAGGCTGGGACAAAAGTCCTAGCCTCTCAATTGTCTTTGGATTGTCGAGCAAGACGCAGTGGTTGAGTGGACTCTACTACGCTGATTTCATCAGCTTTTACAGCCCTACTCAACTGTGCGGAGGTGGGACGACAAAATCGAATTCTAACGAATTACCGATTTCTGTCCCACTCTCTTTTGTTGTTCAATTAGAATAATCCAAGAACAGTTCCATCGCTTTCAACGTCCATGTTAAGAGCAGCTGGTCGTTTGGAAGTCCAGGCATGGTCATAACGTCACCAGTAAGAGCAACGATAAAGCCTGCACCAAGTTTTGGTACCAATTCACGAATGGTAATTTCAAAGTTTTCAGGTGCTCCAAGAGCATTTGGATTGTCTGAGAAACTGTATTGAGTTTTAGCCATACAGATAGGTAGTTTATCCCAACCGTTTTGAACGATTTGAGCGATTTGAGTTTGAGCTTTCTTCTCGAAGTTTACTTTGCTACCACGGTAGATTTCAGTAACAATTTTCTCAATCTTTTCTTGAACAGAAAGATTGTTATCGTAAAGACGTGTGTAGTTTGCAGGAGTTTCAGCAATCGTTTTGACCACAGTTTCAGCAAGCGTTACTCCTCCTTCAGCTCCATCAGCCCATACACTAGCCAATTCAACAGGAACATTGATTGAAGCACAGAGTTCTTTCAAGGCTGCAATTTCAGCTTCTGTATCAGATACAAATTCGTTAATAGCAACAACTGCTGGAATACCGAACTTACGGATATTTTCTACGTGACGTTTCAAGTTAGCAAATCCTGAACGAACTGCTTCTACATTTTCTTCTGTCAGAGCATCTTTAGCAACTCCACCATTCATCTTAAGGGCGCGAAGGGTTGCAACAATAACTACTGCATCTGGTGAAGTTGGCAAGTTTGGAGTTTTAATATCAAGGAATTTCTCAGCTCCAAGATCGGCACCAAAGCCAGCTTCAGTTACTGTGTAATCAGCTAAGCGAAGTGCAGTTTTAGTTGCTAAGACTGAGTTACAACCGTGTGCAATATTGGCAAATGGGCCACCGTGAACAAAGGCAGGTGTACCATAGATTGTCTGCACAAGGTTTGGTTTGATAGCATCTTTCAAAATCAATGCCAAAGCACCTTCAACCTGTAATTCTCCAACCGTAACAGGTGTACGGTCAAAGCGATAACCGATAACAATATTTGCCAAACGACGTTTCAAATCTTCGATATCAGTTGCCAAGCAAAGGATGGCCATGATTTCAGAAGCAACAGTGATGTCAAATCCATCTTCACGGGGAATACCATTAAGTGGGCCACCAAGTCCAACAGTTACATGACGAAGAGCACGATCATTCAAGTCAACAACACGTTTCCAGAGGATACGACGTTGGTCAATTCCTAGCTCATTTCCTTGGTGCAAGTGGTTGTCAATTAAGGCAGAAAGAGCATTATTGGCAGTTGTGATAGCGTGCATATCTCCAGTAAAATGAAGGTTGATGTCTTCCATTGGTAACACTTGGGCATAACCACCACCAGCAGCACCTCCTTTAATCCCCATAACAGGTCCAAGAGAAGGTTCCCGGATAGCAATCATGGTTTTCTTACCAATCTTATTCAAAGCATCAGCAAGACCAATGGTAATAGTAGATTTTCCTTCACCTGCTGGTGTTGGGTTGATAGCTGTAACTAGGATCAATTTACCAACTGGATTACTTTCAACTTCACGAATCTTATCAAAACTAAGCTTAGCCTTGTATTTTCCGTATAATTCCAAATCATCGTAAGAAATACCTAGTTTTTCTACGACATCAACGATTGGTTTCAATTCGATACTTTGTGCAATTTCAATATCTGTTTTCATAACAAACTCCTCTACCTCAAATGTGTTAATTCATTATATCATAAAATAAGATTTTTAACAGTCATAAAGCTTGGTAATGTTCGTAAATTCCTCTATATGATAGATTTTCTAGCCTTCTATTTAAATTTTTATATGCCTTTATAAGTTTTAACTATAGTGTAAAGTCTGGATTTCACATAATATTTTATCGCTTTCATTTTACTTACTGCTCATTTTTTTGTACAATAGTTCTATGAAAATTTTAGTTACATCTGGTGGTACAAGCGAAGCCATTGACCGAGTTCGCTCCATTACCAACCACTCTACTGGTAGACTTGGCAAAGTTATAACTGAATCTTTACTGAAGGCTGGACATCAGGTTTGTCTGATTACGACACAACAAGCATTAAAACCAGAGCCACACTCGAATTTGTCCATCATTGAAATCAAAAACACTTCCGATTTACTTCAAGAGATGCAACGGATTGTTCCTGATTATCAAGTTTTGATTCATTCCATGGCAGTCTCTGACTATAGTCCTGTATACATGACTGGTCTTGACCAAGTCCAAGCAAGCCAAGATTTAAGTGAGTTTTTGCATAAGAAAAATATGGAAACAAAGATTTCCTCTAAAGATGAGGTGCAAGTCCTATTTCTCAAGAAAAATCCCAAAATCATTTCTCTTGTCAAAGAATGGAACCCAAGTATCCATCTCATCGGCTTTAAACTGCTTGTCGATGTTACCAAGGAAGATTTGATTCAAATCGCTAGAGAAAGTCTTGAAAAGAATCAAGCTGACTTGATTGTAGCTAATGACCTCACTCAGATTAATGCGGAACAGCACCTGGCTTATCTAGTAGAAGAAAAAGATTATCAGATTGCTACTAATAAGCAAGAAATTGCTGACTTATTAGTCAAGAAAATTCAAGGATTTGATCGTTAGAAAGGAATCATATGGCTAATATTACAATCGCTATTACTGGATCTATTGCTGCATATAAGACTGCTGATTTGGTTAGTTCTTTGAAAAACAGGGACATTCTGTGACAGTTCTTATGACCCAGGCTGCGACAGCATTTATTCAGCCTTTAACCTTTCAAGTCTTATCTCAAAATATTGTGCATCTGGATGTTATGCAGGAACCTTATCCTGACAAAGTCAATCATATCGAACTTGGCAAAGAAACAGATTTATTTATCATAGTTCCTGCAACGGCCAATACAATCGCTAAATTAGCTCATGGTATAGCTGACAATATGGTGGCTGCTACTGCTCTTGCCTTGCCCCACTATGTTCCAAAACTAGTAGCGCCTGCTATGAACACCAAAATGTATGACCACCCTGCTACCCAAGCTAATCTAAAAACCATAGAAAATTACGGCTATACAATCATTTCTCCCAGAAATTCTCTTCTCGCCTGTGGAGATACAGGTCGTGGTGCTCTCGCTGATCTTGAAACCATTTTAAAAGAAATAAAGGATAAACTTCATGAACAAACGCTCTAATATTGCTCCAATTGCTATCTTTTTTGCCATTATGATTGTTATTCATTTACTGAGCTCAATTTTATTTAATGTGCTTCCTTTTCCAATCAAACCGACCATTGTTCACATTCCAGTAATTATTGCAAGTATTATCTATGGACCAAGAATTGGTGCAACCTTAGGATTCTTGATGGGAATGCTTAGCTTGACGGTTAATACACTCACAATCCTGCCAACAAGCTATCTTTTCTCACCATTTGTACCAAATGGTAACTTTTATTCAGTTGTGATTGCAATTGTTCCTCGTATCTTAATCGGTTTGACACCTTATTTCGTCTATAAACTACTAAAGGGAAGAGCTGGACTCATCTTCGCAGGTGCACTTGGTTCACTCACGAATACAGTATTTGTCTTAGGTGGCATCTTCTTCCTTTTCGGAAGTGTTTTTGATGGAAATATCCAAAAACTATTAGCTACTGTTATCTCAACAAACTCAATTGCAGAATTAATTATCTCGGCTGTATTAACTCTCATCATCGTTCCGAGACTTGAAAAGATTAAACAATAAAAACTGTATCTCTTGATACAGTTTTTTTGTTTATTACTGAGCTAAACGAGCTTCTTCTAAAATCTTCTCAATTTTTGTGGTTAATAAATCAATAGCTACTGTATTGGTCACTCCTTCTGGAATCACGATATCTGCATAACGCTTTGTTGGCTCGATAAATTGATGATACATAGGTTTCACTACACCAAGATACTGATCAATAACGCTATCTAAACTACGACCACGCTCTTCCATGTCACGCTTAATACGGCGAATGATACGGACATCATCATCTGTATCCACGAAAATCTTGATATCCATCAAATCACGAAGACGTTTGTCTTCCAAAACTAAGATCCCTTCTACGATAAAGACATCTTGAGGTTCTTGACGATAGGTTTTAGAACTTCTGGTATGAGCAGCATAATCATAGGTAGGAATATCAACTGGACGTCCTGCCAACAACTCTTTGATTTGCGCAATCATTAAATCAGTATCAAAAGCAAAAGGATGGTCATAGTTGGTCTTGATACGCTCTTCAAAGGTTAGATGAGATTGATCTTTATAGTAGGAATCATGCTCAATCATAGCTATTTTCTCATTTGGAAAATGTGACAAGATTGCTTTAGAAACGCTTGTCTTTCCACCTCCAGATCCCCCTGTTACTCCGATAATGATTGGTCTATTTTGCATTGTAGCCTCCTTGTGTTTTCCCTTGTCTATTTTATCATATTTTTGATAAATTTTACAGATGGAGTTTTCTACAATATAGAAGAAAAATCCCCATAGCTAGAAGCTACAAGGATTTGTAATTGATTAATCGAAGTTAACGTATTCTTTAGAAAGTTCAAGAACTTCTTCCATTGTTGAACATTCAGTAAGAGCACGGTTAGCGTATTCTTGCATCTTAGCTGTATCCAATTTCTTCATCAAGCTACGCGTACGAAGTACTGAAGTAGCTGACATTGAGAACTCATCCAAGCCCATTCCGACAAGGAGTGGAACAGCAGTTTGGTCACCGGCCATCTCACCACACATACCAGCCCATTTACCTTCAGCGTGAGCTGCTTTGATAACATTGTTAATCAAGCGAAGGATTGATGGATTGTATGGTTGGTAAAGATATGAAACTTGTTCGTTCATGCGGTCAGCAGCCATTGTGTATTGGATCAAGTCGTTTGTACCAATTGAGAAGAAATCAACTTCTTTAGCAAATTGGTCAGCAAGCATAGCAGCAGCTGGGATTTCAATCATGATACCAACTTGGATGTCATCCGCAACTGCAACACCTTCAGCAAGAAGGTTAGCTTTTTTTCTTCATCGAAGACTGCTTTAGCTGCACGGAATTCTTTCAAAAGGGCAACCATTGGGAACATGATACGCAATTGACCGTGTACAGAAGCACGAAGAAGAGCACGGATTTGAGTGCGGAACATTGCATCTCCAGTTTCAGAGATAGAGATACGAAGAGCACGGAATCCAAGGAATGGGTTCATTTCGTGTGGCATATCGAAGTAAAGGAAGCTCCTTGTCACCACCGATATCCATTGTACGAACGACAACTGGTTTACCGTTCATTCCTTCAAGAACAGCCTTATATGCTTCGTACTGTTCGTCTTCAGTTGGGAAGTCTTGAGAATCCATGTACAAGAACTCTGTACGGTAAAGACCGACAGCTTCTGCTCCGTTTTCGTTAACACCTTCAACGTCTTTTGGAGTACCAATGTTTGCAGCCAATTCGAAGTGTTTACCATCAGCAGTAACTGTTTGAGCATCCTTCAAGAGTGCCCATTCAGCTTTTTGTTTGGCATAAGCTTCTCCTGCTGCTTTAAACTCTGCTGCTTGTTCTTCAGTAGGGTTGATAATGACCTCACCTGTAATACCGTTAACGGCAAGCAGGTCACCATCTTTAACGATTTCAGTGATGTTGTTTGTACCCAAAACTGCAGCGATTTCAAGTGTACGAGCCATGATAGCTGAGTGACTTGTACGACCACCAATGTTTGTTACAAAAGCTTTTACAAAGTTTTTGTCCAATTGAGCTGTATCAGATGGAGTCAAGTCGTGAGCAATCACGATAACTTCTTCATTGATTGAAGCTGGGTTTGGCAATTTTTTACCGAGGAGGTTAGCCAATACACGTTTTGTTACGTCGCGGATATCCGCTGCACGTTCCTGCATGTATGGGTTGTCTTCCATGCCTTCAAAGATTGTGATAAACATGTCTGTAACTTCTTTCAGACCTGCTTCTGCATTCACTTTCTTAGCACGGATAGTTTCTTTGATTTGACCGATCAATTCAGGGTCAGCAAGAACCATCAAGTGAGCGTCAAATACTTGTGCCGCTTCTTCACCAAGCGTACCTACAGCCTTCTCGCGGATAAGAGAAAGCTCGTTTTGAGAAGCTTCAAGAGCAACATCCAAACGAGCCTCTTCTGCATTTGTATCTTCGACTGTAACAGTCTCGAATGATAAATCCGGTTGAACGAGTAGATATGCTTTTGCAACTGCAACACCATCAGATGCTGCGATTCCTTTAAGCATTTCTGTCATTTCCTTATGCCAATCCTTCTTTTTCCATTGTTTCTGAGATTGCAGCGATAGCGTCATCAGCGTCTGCACCTTCAGCAGTGATTGTAACGTCAGCACCTTGACCAACACCGAGGCTCATTACACCCATGATAGATTTAAGGTTAACTGATTTACCTTTGTACTCAAGAGTGATATCTGAAGCAAATTTGCTAGCTGTTTGAACCAACAATGTTGCTGGACGTGCGTGAATACCTGTTTCTGCCACTACGTGGAAATCTTTAGAAGCCATAGTTTGACTCTCCTTTAATAGTTTTCTTGTTGAGTTACATATCTGATAACCCTTACAATTTAGTATTATATCACCTTCATTGATATTTTTCAAGTATTTTATGGACTTTCTTCAATTTCCTTTCAGATAACTTGCTGAAAATCTTCTATAAAATTTAGCAAAACACAGTATGTAGTTTTTCTAGAATCTCTAATCATGGAACCAATGCTTTTTCGCTCATTGTTTTCAAAAACTACACTATATATTGTGTTTGTAGGTAAAATCAGTAAAACAATTACACAAGATTTAGTTTTAGAAAGTTGACAAAGTTTTTTTTTCTGATATACTAAGAAAGTAATAAATTTTTAAAGAGGAGTTACAGAAATGGTAACCGTATATTCTAAAAACAACTGTGTCCAATGTAAAATGACCAAACGCTTTTTGGACAGTAATAATGTTGAATATAAAGAAATCAATCTTGATGAACAGCCTGAATACATTGATCAAGTAAAAGAGCTTGGCTTTAGTGCCGCTCCTATTATTCAAACACCAACAGAAGTTTTCTCTGGTTTCCAACCAGGTAAACTCAAACAACTTGCTTAAGAATCAGGACAAAAGCTTCTATGTCTATCTTAGAAGCCTTTCTTTTGTAATTAGATAAAGGATTTTTTATGGGATTAAAACAACTTGAAGATGTGACTTACTTCCGTCTTAATAACGAAATTAACCGTCCTGTGAATGGACAAATCATGCTTCACAAAGACAAGGAAGCTCTAGAAGCCTTCTTTAAAGAAAATGTTGTACCTAATACAATAGTTTTTGATTCAATTACGGAAAAAATTAATTTCCTCATTGAACATAACTATATTGAAACAGCATTTATTAAGAAATACCGTCCAGAATTTTTGGAAGAGCTACATCAATTTATTAAAGATCAAAACTTCCAATTCAAGTCTTTCATGGCTGCCTATAAATTTTATAATCAATATGCTCTGAAGACTAATGATGGGGAATACTACCTTGAAAGCATGGAAGACCGCGTCTTCTTTAATGCCCTTTACTTCGCTGATGGTGATGAAGCAATTGCTATTGACATTGCTAATGAAATCATCCACCAACGTTATCAACCTGCTACTCCTTCCTTCTTGAATGCAGGACGTGCACGTCGTGGTGAGCTGGTATCTTGCTTCTTGATTCAGGTAACAGATGATATGAACTCTATCGGGCGTTCTATCAACTCTGCTCTTCAACTTTCACGTATTGGTGGCGGTGTGGGTATTTCCCTCAGCAACCTTCGTGAAGCTGGAGCCCCCTATCAAAGGATATGAAGGCGCGGCTTCTGGTGTCGTTCCAGTTATGAAGCTTTTCGAAGATAGCTTCTCTTACTCAAACCAATTGGGGCAACGTCAAGGTGCAGGGGTTGTTTACCTCAATGTCTTCCACCCAGACATTATCGCCTTCCTTTCTACTAAGAAAGAAAATGCCGATGAAAAGGTTCGTGTCAAGACTCTATCACTTGGTGTTGTGGTACCAGATAAATTCTACGAATTAGCACGTAAAAATGAAGAAATGTATCTCTTCAGTCCTTATTCTGTTGAAAAAGAGTATGGCGTACCTTTCAACTACATCGACATCACTGAAAAATACGATGAACTAGTTGCAAATCCAAACATCCGCAAGACTAAAATCAAGGCGCGTGATTTGGAAACTGAAATTTCTAAATTGCAACAAGAATCGGGTTATCCTTATGTAGTCAATATCGATACTGCTAACCGTGCAAATCCAGTTGATGGTAAAATTATCATGAGCAACTTGTGTTCAGAGATTCTCCAAGTCCAAGAACCAAGTCTTATCAACGATGCGCAAGAATTTGTTCAAATGGGTACTGACGTTTCATGTAACCTTGGTTCAACAAACGTGGTCAACATGATGACTTCGCCTGACTTTGGTCGCTCTATTCGTGCAATGGTTCGCGCTTTGACCTTTGTAACAGATAGCTCACACATCGTTGCTGTCCCAACTATCGACCATGGAAATAGCCAAGCTCACACCTTTGGCCTCGGTGCTATGGGACTTCACAGCTACCTTGCTCAGCAATTGATTGAATACGGATCTCCTGAATCTGTTGAGTTCACCAGCATTTACTTTATGCTTATGAACTACTGGACCTTGGTTGAGTCAAACAATATCGCACGTGAACGTGGTGTTACCTTCCACAACTTTGAGAAATCAGACTATGCTAACGGAAGCTACTTTGACAAGTATTTGACAGGCGAGTTTGTTCCAAAATCAGACCGTGTTAAAGAACTCTTCAAAGATGTCTTTATTCCAAGTGCTGCTGACTGGGCTGAACTTCGTGACAAGGTTCAAGCAGATGGTCTTTACCACCAAAACCGCCTTGCTGTAGCACCAAATGGTTCTATCAGCTACATTAACGATGTTTCTGCTTCTATTCACCCAATTACGCAACGTATCGAAGAACGCCAAGAGAAGAAAATCGGTAAAATCTACTACCCTGCAGCAGGCTTGTCAACAGAAACCATTCCTTACTACACTTCTGCTTACGACATGGATATGCGTAAAGTGATTGATGTTTACGCTGCTGCAACTGAGCACGTGGACCAAGGACTTTCACTTACTCTCTTCATGCGCAGTGACATTCCAAAAGGTCTTTACGAATGGAAGAAAGAAAACAAACAAACGACACGTGACTTATCTATCCTTCGTAACTATGCCTTTAACAAGGGTATCAAATCTATCTACTACGTCCGTACCTTTACTGATGATGGTGGAGAAGTCGGCGCTAACCAATGTGAGAGCTGTGTGATTTAATTCGTCTCTCAAAAGTATCGCATTTACTCAATCCATAAAACGTATTTTTCTGATAAAATCATGTAAGAACATAAAAGTCGGGCTTCCGACTTTTTGTTCGATTATAGCATAGAATTATGATAAAATAAGAATGATTATGTTATCGCATTACTACATACAGAAAGAGATTTCAAATGAAAACTTACTACAAAGCCATTAACTGGAATGCCATCGAAGATGTCATCGACAAATCAACCTGGGAAAAACTTACGGAGCAATTCTGGCTTGATACGCGTATCCCCTTGTCAAACGACTTGGATGACTGGAGAAAGCTTTCCAACAAGGAAAAAGACCTTGTTGGTAAAGTTTTTGGTGGTTTGACCCTTCTTGACACCATGCAATCAGAAACTGGTGTCCAGGCTCTTCGTGCTGATATTCGTACACCTCACGAGGAAGCTGTTTTTAACAATATCCAGTTTATGGAATCTGTTCATGCCAAATCTTATTCTTCTATCTTCTCAACCTTAAATACCAAGTCTGAAATTGAAGAAATTTTTGAATGGACTAATACCAATCCATATCTTCAGAAAAAAGCTGAAATTATCAATGAAATCTACCTAAACGGAACGCCACTTGAAAAGAAAGTAGCTAGTGTTTTCCTTGAAACCTTCCTCTTCTACTCTGGTTTCTTCACACCGCTCTACTATCTCGGTAACAACAAACTGGCCAATGTTGCGGAAATCATCAAGCTCATCATTCGTGACGAGTCTGTACACGGAACCTACATCGGCTACAAGTTCCAGCTTGGTTTCAACGAATTACCAGAAGAAGAACAAGAAAAACTCAAAGAATGGATGTACGACCTTCTCTATACTCTTTATGAGAATGAGGAAGGATATACAGAGAGCCTCTATGACGGTGTTGGTTGGACTGAAGAAGTTAAAACTTTCCTTCGATACAATGCCAATAAGGCCCTTATGAACTTGGGACAAGACCCTCTCTTCCCGGACTCAGCGGACGATGTAAACCCAATTGTTATGAACGGGATTTCAACTGGTACATCAAACCACGACTTCTTCTCTCAAGTTGGTAATGGTTACCTACTTGGTGAAGTTGAAGCTATGCAAGATGACGACTATAACTATGGTCTAGATTAATACAAGACTTTAAAAAAACATCTGACTTGTTTAAAAACTCAGATGTTTTTTTGTTTTTGTTTATTTTTGTTCTTTACATTGATTGATTTTCTAGTTTATGGTATTATAGTAATAGATATGGAGGTGATCCGATGCTTAAGCAAGAAAAATTAGATACTATCTTAGAAATTGTTAATACAAAAGGAACGATCACTGTTAAAGAGATTATGAGTCGCCTAGATATTTCAGATATGACTGCTAGACGTTATTTACAAGAGTTAGCGGATAAGGATTTGCTGGTTCGTGTTCATGGTGGAGCCGAAAAACTTCGAACAGGTTCTTTGTTAAACAATGAGCGTTCTAACGTTGAAAAACAGGGGTTACAGACAGCAGAAAAACAAGAAATTGCTCGCTTTGCCAGTCACTTAGTTGAAGAAAGAGAAACTATTTTTATCGGTCCAGGTACTACGTTAGAGTTCTTTGCACGTGAGCTTTCTATCGATAACATCCGTGTTGTTACCAATAGTTTGCCTGTATTTCTCATTCTAAACGAGCGTAAGCTAACTGACCTAATTCTAATCGGTGGTAATTATCGTTCAATTACAGGAGCATTTGTAGGCACTCTAACCCTCCAAGATATTGCCAGTTTGCAATTTTCAAAGCCTTCGTTAGTTGTAATGGTATCAAGGATCAAGCTATCGCTACTTTTAGTGAAGACGAAGGGGAATCTCAGAAATTAGCACTGGAAAATGCCAATAAAAAGTATCTCCTAGCTGACCATAGCAAATTTGATAAGTTTGATTTCTTTACATTTTACAACATTTCAGATATCGATACTATCATCACTGATTCAAAATTAAATGACGAAACGCTCCTATCCCTATCTAAACAAACTAAAATTATCAAATCTAAACCTTAAACTTCACAACTAGTCATAGAATATAGTAGCTGCTACTATTAATTCCATGGCTAGTTTTTTTTCAATCAATAATTTCCTTAGTGAAATAAAGCAAAGATTTATATTGCATAAAAGCTTTATAATGAAAACAGTGCACAATGCATTTTAGGAAATGATCTCTAAAATCAATCAAAATTATAACGATAGTAGCTAATTGATATGAACATAAAAAGAGAGTGGGACGGAAATCGGTAATTCGTTAGAATTCCATTTCGTCATCCCACCTCCGCACAGTTGAGTAGAGCTGTAAAAGCTGATGAAATCAGCGTAGTAGAGCACACTCAGCCACTGCATCTTGATCAACAATCCAAAGACAATTGAGAGGCTAGGACTTTTGTCCCAGCCTCTTTGCTTTTAAATCCCTATTTGAATATCTGGAAATTTATCTGAGATTAAATCCCAAAGTTCTTCCAGTTGTTCTTGAACTGTTTTAGTTGTTTTCAAAGTCATGTCTTGTTTCTTCTTGCCATTCTTACGAATATAGCAGAACTGGTAGACTTTATTTGTAATTAGGGAACGGTTAATTTCGTTTCGACTAAATAAAGTTGCTCGACATCTCGTAGGTCTAAAGCTTGAGTCCCTTTAAAGTAAGTAATGAGATGATTCTTATAGAGAATCACCTTTAGACTCTCATCATAAAACTCTGCCAAACCAACTAGATTTTCAACATTTCCTTGCAATTCAGGATAGGACTGATAAAGCTCTTCAAACGCTGCGATAGATTTTTTACGAAGTAGAAAGGCACTGACTAATGTGAATAGTCCAATTCCTCCAAAAATTGCAGCACTTATGATATACCACCAGCCATCTTTTGAGTGTTCAGTCAAACTTAGATAGACACTTGAGTTCATGTTCAATGAAACAGTTGAATCAGGTTCAAGTATAGAGTCAAGAAAGCCAGACAAATCTACAATTCTATTATTTCGAGATTTGTTGTTAACATTTTTACTTAGAGGTTGTAACTGTGTACCTACTATAGTAGCTGGATTATCTATAAGTGTTTCAGTTGCAGTTTGATCCATAAGTTTTTGAATCTCTTTATCATTTTCTTTAGCCTCTACAACTGCAAATTTACCATCACCATCATTGCTATATTGCACAAGATATAAAACACTTCCACCTTCAACTTCCCCTACAACTTCTGGATAGATATCATAGACAGTCATAGTTACTTCCTTACCTGACCGAGTGTCGTCTGAAAATGGATCCATTGGATGCTGATGATAATTCCACATGAAGACAGTTCCTGCAGAAAAAACAAAGAAAACTAATGAGAGGATAAGCCCTGAAATAAATCCTTTATTTCTTTTCTCTTTAAACATCATAATCTCCTTTAGTTTGATGATTAAATTATAGCAAAAATTCCTATAAATTTCAATAATAGTCTTTAATACAAATGCTATTAAATAGGGAAAGAAAGCGCTTATCGAAAATAATATATGATATTTTCAAAAAAGAGAGTGGGACAGAAATCGGTAATTCGTTAGAATTCGATTTCATCGTCCCACCTCCGCACAGTTGATTAGGGCTGTAAAAGCTGATGAATTCAGCGTAGTAGAGCCCACTCAACCACTACGTCTTGCTCGACAATCCAAAGACAATTGAGAGGCTAGGATTTTTGTCCCAGCCTCTTCTATCATTTTAAATTCTATTTTCTAGCTATCTTTTCATCTGCTTCTAGTTGTTTAACTAATTGATCTACGCTATCAAATTTTACCATATCACGGATACGGTCTAACCAGGAAACGATGACAGTCTCCCCATAGATATCGTCAGAAAAATCAAAGATATGAACTTCAAAACGCTCTTCCTCACCATCAAAGGTTTCATTTTTACCTAGACTTGCCATGCCACGATAGACTTTTCTCTGAATTTCAACGTCAACTGCATAAACGCCGTCAGCTGGCATATAAGTACGATCCAAAGGAACCAAATTAGCCGTAGGATAGCCAATAGTTCGACCACGAGCATTACCATGAACCACTACACCTCTCGTAGGTAAAGGAAATCCCAGAAGTTTGCCTGCTTCTTTACATCTCCTTCTAAAATGGCTTGGCGAATACGTGTTGAACTAATTTTTCCCTTTTCATCCTCAACTGGTGGAACAATCACTACTTCACCATGGAAGAGTTCTTTTAAATCCTCAGCTGTTTTTCTATCAGAACCAAGAGTATAGTCAAAACCAACCACAATCGTTTCTGCCTTTGCTTCCTTAACGAAAGTATCAATGAATTCTTGGGCAGTCATATTTGCAACCCGACTAGTGAAATCCATCAAATACAAACTCTCAACTCCAGCTCTCTTCAATCTACGTTCACGTTCACTAGCATTCAAAATATGCAATAAGTGTTCAGGTGAGTATTGATTTAGAGTTAGTTTTGGTGATTCGTTAAAGGTTACTAGAGCTACTCCCTGTCGCTTTTCAGCTGCAATCTTAGAAGCTATATCAAACAATTTTTGATGGCCAAGGTGAACTCCATCAAAATAACCTAATACAAGGACGTTTGGTCCTGGTGTTGCAATATCTTTTTCTGTTTTAATAGGTACTGTAATAATCATAGTATTTATTATACCAGAAAAATGGCGCTTTCAAAACAATTTAGACTGAATTCAGTACATAAAACTTAGAGAAAACTTTCTTTCACTTCTTTTCGCAATAACTCTAGACTTTCAATCCCGTACTTGTCCATAACTTTTGGTAGATTTTCAATGATATCAGGACAAGCATAAGGATTGGTAAAATTGGCAGTTCCGACTCCAATTGCTGATGCCCCAGCTAAGTACATTTCTAAAGCAGCTTCAGCAGAATCTACTCCCCCCATACCAATGATTGGAAGATTAGTTGTTTGAGCTACCTGACGGATTAGTTTAAGAGCTACCGGAAAGACTGCAGGTCCTGACATTCCACCAGTACCGTTGGCAATGATTGGTTTTCTAGTTTTTAGATCAAAGCGCATACCAACAAGAGTATTGATCATAGTGAGACCACTAGCTCCAGCATCTTCTGCTGCCTTAGCAATGGTTACAATATCAGTAACGCTTGGGGTTAATTTGACGTAAACAGGAACTGAAGATGCCTCTACGGCTGCTTTTACAACCTCATAAGCTAACTCAGGGTCTTGCCCAATCAAAAGTCCATGATTTCCGTGGTCAACGTTTGGACATGAAATATTGAGTTCAATGGCTTTCACGTTACTAGCTTTCGAAATTCCATGAGAAACTGTTGCGTATTCTTGTTTCGAGAAACCTGCTACATTGGCAATTATAGGAAGATTTGGATACTCTTTTTCTAGCCAAGGTAACTTCTCAGAGAGAACGACTTCTAAACCAGGATTTTGTAAACCAATGGCGTTGAGCATACCAGCAGGTGTTTCTGCCACTCGTGGAGTCGGATTACCAAAACGTGGTTCTAGGGTTGTAGCTTTAATCATGATAGACCCTAAAAGATCCAAATCATAGTATTTGGCATACTCTTGTCCAAAACCAAAACAACCTGAAGCTGGAATGATTGGATTCTTTAATTCCAAGCCTGGAAGAGAAACTTGTAATCGATTTGTTGTCATGTCACTCTCCTTATAAAACAACTGTTCCTGTTTTAAATACAGGTCCATCTTCACACACACGTTGACTAACTGTTTCACTATCTGGAACTTTCAAAACGCAAGCATAGCAAGCACCCATACCACAGGCCATACGGGATTCTAGAGATAGATAAGCTCTTGGATGATCGTAAAATGTTTGATTGATGTATTTCATCATACCAGGAGCTCCACATGAGTAAATGGCATCAAACTCAGTGTCATATTCGGAAATCACTACAGAAACATTCCCTTTAATACCATAGGAACCATCGTCTGTTGTCACAAAGACTTGACTATATTGAGCTAATTCATCTTCCAAAATGACAGCATCTTTAGTAGCAAAACCTAGAACAGTTGTAATTTCTACACCTCTCTCATGGAGTTGTTTAGCTACTTCAAGTAAAGGAGGTACACCGATTCCGCCACCAACAAGAAGAACTTTACTATGCTTGTTTAGCTCAGATAAATCAAAACCATTTCCTTGAGGGCCCATGACATCTAAACTATCACCTGGTTTCAAGGTTGAAAAAATTGCCGTACCAGAACCTTCGATACGATAAATAAGATGGCATTGTTTTTTAGCCTTATCTATAGACGAGATTGAAATCGGACGACGCAAGAGATGAGCATCATCAGGTACACGCAAATGAAGAAATTGTCCAGCTTTCATAGCTGCAACCATTTCTCCTTCGAGAACTAGTTCAAAAATTGCTGGCGCGATTTCCTCCTGGGAAACTACTCTCATCACTTCCAAGCGAATAGCTCCCATGCGCTTCTTACAATTTGGATTCATAACTTTTCCTCCTTAAATTTTAAGGGGATCAGATAAAGAAAAACCTTGCAATTGCAAGGTTTCAGTTAAGATATTTACACAAAAGCACCAAATAAGCACTTGCTTACTTGCTTCAATTGTGGCTTCTTTTCTCTGACACCTTGTGAGTCTCTCTGGACTGCCCTTAAAGGTTAAATTTTTACTAGTATACTGTATCAAACCTGAAAAGTCAAGTAAAAATAGGACAGGTATCAGTTCATAAAAGTTGCTTATTTTTGTGAAGAGAGAATCTTCTCTAATTTTTGATAATCTTTGACACTATCAATTTCATAGATAGAGTTTTCTTCCAACTCTTCTACGTAAACATCCAGTTCTTTGATATTATCTTTAACCATATTATCCCAGTAAAGGTCAACAAACTCGCCACTTGCATAGGCTTCATCGATAAAACCAACAATCTTTTCAGCTGTTGGGGCATCCCAGAACGATACTCCACTCAAGATACGTCCATTCTTGCTATCGACGATGATATCTTTAACTTTGAAGTCATCACCGTAAACTAGGAACCACTCATTATCACAATCTTCACGATAAACGCTGAAGTATGTTGAACGCTCGAGATCATTTCGGAACATATTTTTGAAAAGATAGTTATCCGCATCGATAACATAGCTGTTGGCCAACTCTTCTTTTACCAAGTAAAGAGAGTAAAAATTATTGTAATCAGCATACTTATCGTTGAAGACTAAACGAACTCCATACTTTTCTTTAAGGTAGTCGAATTGTTCTTTCAAATAACCTACAACGATGATAATATCATCAATTCCACGTTCCTTTAAAAATTCAATTTGATATTCAACCAAAGGTTTTTGGTTGACTTTAACCAAGGCTTTGGGAGTATTTTCTGTCATGGGTCTCAAACGAGTTCCCAATCCCGCTGCTAAGATGATCGCTTTCACGCGTTTTCTCCTTTATTCTTTAATAATAATATAAACACCAGCCATTACGATAAGTGAAGTAATGACGGTCAGTAAATTAAGGGGTGAGCCCAAGAACATTGCTGCAAACAAAACAGTCCATACTACATAACTCACATTTAGACCTGTTGCTTTTGCTGGCTGCAATCGATTAATAGCAATATAGTAGGCTAGATAAGAAATCATATTACATGCTGCAAAGATTATCAAAAGTCCCAACAATTGTCCGTTTGCCACTTCAGCAAATGAATGATGCGAGAAGAGAACAATCACAAGATAGGACAGGAAGGAAGTTACTTGTCGAATCAAGAGGGCTTCGAGTTCACTGAGCTCACTTTCCATAGCAAATGAACTTAGAACGCTTTCGCTTCCCCAAGCAAGCGCACAAATCAAGGCGCAAAGAATTCCGATATAGAAGGAATTGACTTGTTCAACCTTATAGGTCTGAGCAATAATCCCTGCAATGATTAACAAAATTCCAAATACTGTATTCTTAGAAACCTTATGCTTTAGAAAAAGAAGGCAAGAATGACAGAAACTGCAGGATAAATCGCTGAAACAGACGAAGCCAAGGAACTACCAATATACTTGACCGCATAGAGATTGGCCTGCATACCAATCGGACCTGCCAAGAGTGCTCCTATAATAACACTGACATTTCGAATGTTTAAGAAAATTGAAAAGCGAACTTTTCCTTCTTTAACAAGAAGATATCCTAGTAGGATAAAAATACTCAGAAAGTCGTGTGCTGCTGCTACTACAAAAGGAGAAAGTTCTGTATAGATTGAAAAAATATAGGCACTAATAGTTAATCCTAATCCCCAGAATACACCTGAAAGTAAACCAAAAGAAACTCCATTTTTAGTCTTCATAAGAACCTCCCTTAAAATCCAATTCTTTCACTGCTCTATTGTAACGAGAGATTCCATAATCTCCAAAATTTGCACCATTTGCTTCTTTGTAAATGGTCCAAAGGCTCCAAATAATGTCTTGCAAGATTTTATAAATTCGAATTTTCGATCTTGAAACAGGTGTCTTTTCACTCTCGTAATAAGCTAGGAAATTTTCCTCTTCTTCTGGAGTAAATTCAGACTCTAGAAAGAGTGCCGCTAGGTCCCACATAGGGTCGTTCATGGAAGAATATTCCCAATCGATGAGGTAGAGATGTCCGTCTGGCGCTTCAATAAAGTTCTCTGGAACCAAATCAATATGACATGATTTCTTATCAATACCAATTTCTTCAAGTTGGTCTTTTAGAGAAAATACTAATTTTCTGACAGTTTCATAGTTTGGATAGGAAATCTCTCCTTGAATCAAGGACTCATATTTTTTGATTTCATCAAAAGGAGCAAACTCTCCTTTTAATTCTTTACCAGAAGCATGAATCGTTTGTAGAATTGGTGCAATCTTTTCAAATTTGGTTTTAATGATAGTTGAATCAAGTGTTTCAGCATTTTCAATGTACTGATTAACCTTAATACCAGCTTCAATATCAAAGAGGTAATTTTCGACGTCTAAATGTAAATCTTTCAACAATTCAAGATTGTACTTTTCAGCCTGACGATTGATTAGTTTGTCAGTTCCTTTACCAAAAAACTTAACAATATACTGGTTTACAGTCGTCTTGACTAGGTAGTTTTGATTGGTCATCCCACCTAGTTGCTCAACACTGATGATATCCTCTTTTTCCGATAATAAAGAAGCAATCTTTTCTTTAATAAGTTTCTCCACGGTCAACCTCCATATCCTTACACTTCCCACTTAAATACCGTCTTAAAGGCAGTATTTAGATCGGTTGCAAAAACTCGGTGAATATCTTTGATTTCTCTGACTGGTTCTTCTAGATAAATGATATTTTTCAGACGATTGGCAAACCTCTTAATCTCCATCATATGGATGGCATTTTCAAAGTCAATTCGTCCAGAACGAGAAGAGCCAACTAATAGCAGACCTTTTTCCAATGAATCACGAGTATTGATATTAACCTTATACTCGCTAACACCCATCATGAGAATGGTTCACTGTGGTTTGATGTAACGAATCAAATCATTAATAGCAGGTCCACATCCATCACCACCACAGCATTCGAAACCGTGGTCAAAACTAAGATCTTCTGGGATGCTATCCGTAATATAGAGCTCTTTAGCAAAAGAGAAGAGCTCTAATTTTTCCCAATGGCGACCAATGACGATAATCTCAGCTTCAGGCAAGGTGTAGTTGATAATATTGGCCATGACAAAAGCTAAACTTCCATCACCAATGACAGCGATACGTTGACGTCTGCTGTGAGATACCGTCATGAAACGATTCATAGCATGCATGCCAACACTGACAAACTCTGTAATGGCAGCAACTGTGTCTTCGATTTCTTCGTAAGCTACCACACGATCCTTAGGCAGAGATACAAATTCTCGCATGAATCCATCGTAACCACTTGATAAGAAATATGTTCCAGTCATGTAATTTTCGAAGAATTCCTCATCACTTTGCATAGGTGGTTGATTAGGAATCATAACAACCTTCTGACCAACTTTGTAGGTACCTGTTGGATCAGAAATGACTGTACCACAAGACTCGTGAATCATAGCCATTGGTAGTTTTTTAGCTAAAATTTTTGGATCGCGTTTACCTTGGTAGTAACGTTGATCCGCGTGACAAACCGCCATGTAATTTGGTCGGATAAGGATATGATTCTCTTGATCAATTTCTTCTTCCTGATATTTAATATTAATAAACTTTGGTTTTGTCAGTTGATAAATTTGATTAATCATGTCTATTCTTTCTCAATCATGCTTTTAGCAATCTTCAAGTCTGTAACTGTTGTAATTTTAAGGTTTGAGTATTCACCTTTTGCCAAGGCTACATCTTTACCCTTAATGACAAAGATTTTACATGCATCTGTTAAAATTTCTTTTTCTTCCTCTGATAAAGAACCATACAAATCAATAAAGTCCTTGCAACGGAAGGTTTGTGGAGTTTGTCCTTGATAGAGATGGGCGCGGTTTGGAATATCTGTAATGAATTGTCCGTTTGTACTCTCTACAATGGTATCGACTGCTTCAACCACCGTATCAACAGCATCATGTTTTTTAGCAAGTTCAATGTTGTCTTGAATCATTCGAAGAGTGATGAAAGGACGAACTGAATCATGCGTCACCACAATATCATCTGCTGTCAGTGGACGGTATGCATCAATAGCCTCTATGATCTTTTCAATACTAGAATTACGGTCTGCACCACCTTTTGTGATGATGATACGATCTTTATGAAGCGGAAGGAATTTTTCAACTAAATCTTCAGCATGTGTAACCCAGTCCCCATGAACTCCAACAACGATTTTTTCAATACTTGGTTCCAAGACAAATTTTTCAATAGTATGAATCAAGATTGGGCGATCTCCCAATTCTAGAAATTGTTTAGGCAAATTACTAATACCCATACGCGTGCCGGTTCCACCTGCTAAAATTCCAGCGTAGATCATTTTAATACTCCTTTGGTTTGATTTAAAAACTCATTCTAAACTATTATATCATAATCTAGTGCTATCTTGAAGTAAATAGCGAGCTAGCAAAGCTATAAAATATTGTTTTTTTAAATGATAATCTGAACTTTTTGAATTAATCTATTATTTATAATAAACAATTCTCCAATAAAACTTTCTCTATTTATGAAACTGAAGATATTTGTTCGGATAATATAGAGTTCTTCAGAATATTATAAAAAAACCTTAAAGAAACCTTAAACTATTCAAAGAAGTAATTGAAAAAGAGCTGAGAATTTAGACAAGATAATGATCTTGTACCAATTTTTCAACTCTTTAAGTAACTTTCTTTATTTTTCTTCTGAATCCCCAATGCCTTTAACAGCTTTTTTAAATTCAGAAAGCATTTTTCCGACCGACTCCCCTAATTCTGGCAAGCGTTTTGGACCAAAAATCAACAAAGCACCAAGGATAATGATGATCAAGCCAGGGGCACCAATATCACGTAAGATTCCCATTCTCTTCTCCTTTCATTTTTCTTTTTTCAATTCTTTTACTTAAGGTAATACTAATCTCGTACAAAAGAATCAGGGGTACCGTCATTGCCAAATCGCTAATAAAATCTGCTGGTGTCAGTATGACGGCCAGAACCAATAAGATAAAGTATGCATAACGACGATAGTTTATCAATAAACTTGGCCCAATCAACCCAATTGAAGTTAAAAATCCAATAATAACTGGTAGTTCAAAGATAAAGGCTAGAGGTAGAGTCGTTTGATAAACGAAGGCCAAGTAATTTTGAGCTGTCAATTGAGTTTCGAATAAATTCTCCCCTAGTCCAAGTAGAACTTTGAGTAAAGCAGGTGTTACAAAATAAAAACCAAAAGCAAGACCTAGCACGAAACAAACAAAAGTTGCTGGGATGTAAGCGAAAACCGCTCCTGCTTCTTCAGTTTTAAGGGCTGGTCGAACAAAACTCCACACTTGATAGACGGTAAAGGGCAAGGTAAGGCTAAAAGCCATCAAACTGGCCAAACGAAGATAAATCCATAAAATATCATTCGGTCCTAAGACGATTAACTTCTGACTAAAACCTTGTGTGATAAATTGATAAACCTGATCAGCAAATAAAAGTGAACCACAGAATACTAGAAAAAAGCAAACAACTACTGCTAGAAATCTCTTTCTAAATTCTACCAAATGTTCAATAATTGTCAATTCCTTTTGATCCATCATTTTTCACCCTGTCTAATGGTAATCAAAGTAACTACGATGATAAAGAGTGCCTGACCTGCCAAACCTTCCCAACTAGGGTAAATTCCCAATATATCTATACTTGCAAAGCCTGAAATCAAATGATTGGGAATCATATTTGTCAACTGTAAGGCATGGATACTGACTCCCGTCATCTTAAAGGCTAAGGCATAAATCATCCAAGTCAAGATAAAGAAAACCTTATGAGGAAGGAAAAGCTGACTTGCCTTGTTCATCACAAAGGCAAGGACGACTAAAACTAAGAGGGCTAGAGAAATACCAAGGACAAAATCAAAACTAGAAATCCTTGGCAGAATTCCTACATAGAATAAAATGGTCTCAGCACCTTCACGGAATACGGCCAGAAAACTCAGAGCGAACATGGAAAGGAAAGATCCTGTTTTCGTGACAGTTTGCATTTGTGATTCCATAAAAGCATTCCATTTTTTTACAGAGGATTTGCTATGAAACCAAATACCGATTATAATCATCATGGCTACTGCAAAAATCCCAACTGCCCCCTCGATTATTTCACGGTTGGTTCCCGAGGTGACTGCTGGAAAAGCAATCTGTAGGATATAGGCAATCAAAAGACTGGCAACTATACCCGCAAGTGCACCACCATAGACCCACTTGAGTCCCTTTCTCATCTTAGCAGCTTTCAAAGTTGTCACAAGCGCCATAACAATCAAGAGGGCTTCTACACCTTCACGGAGCAAAATGAGCATGGCATCAAAGGCGTTATAGGAAGCGCTAGTATCAATTTGAGACAATTCTGCAATCAAGCTAGAAAGCTTTTCTTGATATTCACTTTCCTTTCCCTTAACCATGATGACAGGACTTTCACTTTCAACCTTGATATAAAGCGAAGGATTGGTTGTACTTACAGAACCTTCGATAGTTGGCCAAATGGTAATAAACTCCTTCATGCTTGCAGCTGCTTCACTATCTTGACCAGCTTGAAATTGTGCCAAAGCTTTTTTTAAAAGGTCAATGCCATCCTTTAGGGTCAGATTCGAAGATGATGTCGTAACTTCTTTGCCTTCAGTAAAGTTAGAAATAGCTGTTTTCAAGTCCTCAAATGATGCCTGGATAGAATCGAAATTAGTTGGTTCAGTTTCAATGCTACTTCGCAAGAAGGAAATTGCCGTTTCCACTTGTCCATAATGAGCTGTACTATGGTCGCGAACTACTGCTTCATTGATGGTCCAGGTTGAATTCATTTTTTTATAAGCTTCTCTTACTGCTTCTAGATTATGAGAGGCAATTGCCTTGTCTAAAGCTTCAAAACGAGGTTCTAATCGAGTAACAAGCTTTTGTTTTTCTGCATCAAGGTCAACTGGATTTTGCTCTTTCTCAAATGCTAAAAGGGCTAAAGAAATCTGAGTCAGTTGGTCTTCTGTAATGTCGCCAGTTAAGGCCAACCTTTCTTGAACTTGACGTCCTGCTTCAGAGTCAGAATTTTCAACCTTGTCAAAGTCTTTTGATATTTCATCGATTAGATTTCTTGCTTGATCTTGTTTTCCTTCTTTAACAGCTTTAGTTGCATCTGTTATTTTCACAAAGTAGGGACTCAAATTTTCCTTAGCGCCTACCGGGAAAACAAGCAGGAAGAAACAAGCAAATAGGAGGATAAGGCTTTTAGGATTCCAATAATTTCTGCCCAATGTAACCTCCCTTCTCCACTCCGCCAAAGCAAGCAAAAAGGCCACTACCTATATGGGTAACATATTCGTTCATTTTATCCGTTGCACCCAGATTGGTCTGAACTTTAACAAAGCTATCCGGATCCTTTTGGAAGGAAATAAAGAGCAAACCAGTGTCGAACTGACCAGTCTTTTCGTCAATTCCATCAGAATAAGAATAAGAGCGACGCAGGAGAGGTTTGTCCACTTCTTTTGCTAAACGAACATGGGAATCGTCAGGAAGAAGACTCAAATCTACCTCATCAAATTCGTTTTTCTTACCAAAAGGAGCTCCACTTTCCTTATAGCGCCCAAAGGTATTTTCTTGCTCCTCCAGATTGGTTCGGTCCCAAGTATCTAGGAACATCTGGATGCGACGAACTGCCATGTAGGAACCATTTTCCATCCAATCCTTACTGTCAGCCCAAACAACCTGATCAAATTCTTTCTCAGTAGTGACATTAGCAGTCCCATCTTTAAAGCCAAAGAGATTACGAGGAGTTTCCATTCGGTTACCAATAGCAGCAAAACCTGCTTGACTCCAACGAAGAGTAACTGCATTTCTTCCCTTTCGGATAAGGTTACGAACGGCGTGAAAGGCAACCTGTTCATCATCCGCACAAGCTTGGATGACAATATCTCCACCCGTGTACTTTTCTCGTAATTGTTCCTTTGGAAAAGGAGGCAAATCTCTAAAGATTGTTGGACGTTTGTTCTCAAGTTTCATCTTTTCTAGGAAATTAGCCGAAACTCCAAAGGTCAGGGTCAAACGATGAGGTTTAAGCCCAACTGTTTCTCCAGTATCACTTGGAGGCAAGAGGCTATTGTTACCATCTTTTTAACCAACTCCCCTTCTACCAGTTTGGCGCTGTAGTCTGTCCAATCTTTAAATAGCTGGATAATTTTCTCTTTGTCAGTCGTATGCAAATCCAAAACAACAAAATAGATATTCTTCTGCATAGCAGTCGTGATCCCAGCTTGGTGTTTGCCATAGAAGGATATTTTTTCATCCCCGTACGAGATTTTCTCCTGACCATCAAGCTTAGGTGCGAAAAAAGCAGAAGCACCCGAGAGTCCTAGTGCGAGACCAGCACCTCCAATACCTGCTTTTTTTAGAAATTCTCGACGGTCCATTTTTCGTTCAAAAAATTTTTCGCCTTTATTTGTCATATTCCTTATTCTCCACCAAGAAATTTACCCATTTGTGATAATGGTTCCCCAAGTTTAGTTACAGCCTCAGATAATTCCTTAGTATCTTCTTTGGTTAAGTCTGTATAGAGTTTATAATGTTCTTTATCAGTCATATGTTTATCTAAAAGACTATTGACAGATTTAAAATCTTCCTCTAACTCTTTAACCAGAGCTGCATCTGATTTTTCAAGCAAGGGTTTAAAGAGTTGGAAAATCTTTTCAGCACCTTGGATATTTGCACGGAAATCATACAAATCAGTGTGAGAATAGATTTCCTCTTCACCAGTTATTTTACTTGTTGCTACCTCATTTAGAAGGTCAACAGCACCTGTCAGCATAATCTTATAATCTACTTCTACAGTAGCTATCTTAGCCTTCAATTCCTTAATATCGTTTACTAATTGATCACCATATACTTCAGTTCCTTTAGTTGTATTTTCTTCCCAAAGGATGCGCTCGATACGGTGGAAACCTGACCAACCCTCTTCAGTCTTATTTTCATCTAGATAGTCGGCTAAACGAAAGTCAATCTTCACATCAGACTCACCGAAGCTCTCTGCAATCGGCTCTGAACGTTCATAGGACATACGAATTAAAGGATAAGCCTTTTTAGCTTCTTCTAGCTTACCTTCCTTCAATAGTTGAACAAAACCTTCTGTATCGGTTAAGAGTTTATCAATCTGCTCTTCCACAAATGCTTTGTAGTCACTAGTTGCCTTATCCAAAAGTTTTTGATTATCTTCTGACAATTTTGCGACCTGAGAAGAATCGCTTGTAGTTGACGATTGTTCAAAGCGAACTGCACATGCAGACAATAATAAAGCTGATGACAAAAGGACAAAACCAAGTTTTTTCATAAATTACTCCTATTAAATTATGGGAATCCCATTTTTTAAAATCATTATATCATAGTTTTTTTCTAATTTTTTTCAATAAATTGTCAGAAAATTTAATGTTTGGCTATTAAAAAAATTAGAATAGACTTTTCTAGTTAAAATTGTTAAAATAATAGGGAAAATAATAGAAAAGGAAGCTATATACCACTATGATGAATATGCAAAACATGATGCGTCAAGCTCAAAAACTTCAAAAACAAATGGAGCAAAGTCAAGCAGAACTTGCTGCTACGGAATTTGTTGGCACCTCTGCTCAAAACCTTGTAACTGCAACATTGACAGGAGATAAGAAAGTCACAAAAATTGATTTCAATCCAGCGATTGTTGATCCAGAAGACATCGAAACTCTATCAGATATGACTGTTCAAGCAGTCAATGCTGCTCTTGAACAAATTGATGACGCAACTAAAAAGAAACTAGGAGCTTTTGCAGGTAAATTGCCCTTCTAATAACATAAAAAAGAGTGGGACAGAAATCGGTAATTCGTTAGAATTCGATTTCGTCGTCCCACCTCCGCACAGTTGAGTAGGGCTGTAAAAGCTGATGAAATCAGCGTAGTAGAGCCCACTCAACCACTGCATCTTGCTCGACAATCCAAAGACAATTGAGAGGCTAGGACTTTTGTCCCAGCCTCTTTTGTCTTATCTAAAAAGTAAAGAATTCTGTTGCCTTCTTTAGAAGTAAATCGGCGTATTCAGGATTTTCCTGAACCGTCTCAAGCTCTTCTTTAATTTTTTCCAAATCATCTGTTATCATACCATCAACTCCCAAACGTAAGGACTTATCAAAAGATTCCGAACCATTGATTGTCCATACATAGAGTTTTTGTTTTGTATTCCAAAGCTTAGTTACAAAATATTCATCTAAGGTAGAATATTCCATGGTATAGCCTGTTGCATTCGTTCTTGGGAAAACGGAATTATAGGGCAGGATGAAATAGACTGGAATTTCCTTATCATACTGGGTAACTTTTTCAATAACATGGTAATCCAAAGATTGCATCTGATGTCCATAGACTTTGATCTTTGCCCCATATTGATCTAGAAAATGATCCATCATTTGAGCACTATCTTTTCGACTCGTTTTTATTTCGATCAGCAATTTCTGATGAAGGTCATTGGCACGATTTATATAATCATCAAAGCTAGATATTTTAGTCTGATAACCATTTTCATAAATATCTAATTGCTTCAATTCATCTAAAGTTAAGTCTTGCGGTGTTACATTTAATCCCGCTAAACTTTTTAGATTAGCATCATGCATCATGACAAACTGACCATCCTTGGTTTCTTGCACATCCATCTCAACTAAATCTGGTTTTAACTGAGCTGTTTTTTCTAAGGATTCAACTGTATTTTGGACACCATTACCATTAGAAACTCCTCTGTGAGAGATGACAAGTGGAGGATTGACTACGGGTGCTTCGAGATAAATATAGCCTTCAATCGCAAAGAAGATACTTGCGCACCCCATTACACTCCATCTCATGATATGGTCCTTTTTCCGTCTTGGCATAATATCCAACTCCTCACCAGTTAAAAAGGAGGTAAACTTAACCAAGAAGTAGGTTAAAGACATATAGTGGATATTTTTAATCAAAATATAGTTTGAAATAGCAAGAATCAATGATTCTCGGTGTGTGAGACCATCCGCCAAAGACTGGATCAACAACAGAGGAATTAAAGATAAGTAAAAGAAAAGATTCGTTTTGACAAGGATTAGAAAGAGATGCCAAGCGTAAAACCAAAAATAATTTCTGGTTTTTTCAAAACTATAGACCACAGCATCCTTAACCGTCATCTTTTCAAAGAAGATTTTTGGTAGAACAAAAACCAACTTAACAGAAACGTAGAGGAAGAGGATTGACAAGATGATAATACCAAACCACCACATCCAGTACTTGTCTTCCATGTAGGTCTGAATAAAATCAGGTATCACTATTTTATTAAAATAATAAATTTTGAAAATCTTCCTGATAAAAGGAAAAATCATAGCAATATAAACGAAGATAAACAAGGCCTTGGAAACAGTCAAACGTTTCATGAAGGCTATACTTTCACGAAATACCTTACGACTATATTCAATCAAGGTTCGTTTCTCATGATAGAGAAGGTGTCTAGCCCCAATAAAGAGGAGACTTAATTGAAAATAGGCTACTAAAAGGTTAATTGCTATTAAAATTAAAAAACCAAAGCTGACTAAAGGCGCATGTTTTAAAATTTCAAAAAAATTGTTGTAGGAAATAAACAAATAGCCTGTCTGACTTAGTAAAAATCCTGCTATCAATGAGTTCAGTGGCAACCAAATATAATCTACCAGCATGAAGATTAGAAAGAATAGAAAGAGGATTTTATCCAGATTTAAGTAAATCTTTTTAAAACCCAATTTTTTAGGTTTTTCAGGTTTCATAAAACCTCCTAATCAAACAGCTGCGATAAGTCTAAACCACCGAAAGGATTAGAGTTTAGACTACTTTTGGAGTCCAGTAAATCTCTACTTTCATCAGATTCTAGAAAAGCCTCGTAAACACGCGCAGTCATGCGAGCATCCTCTAAACTATTATGAGATTGACCCTTGAATCCTAGAAATTCAGCAACAGTCTGTAACTTGAGATTTGCAATACCATGAAGATTCGAACTCCGTCGTTCAAAAGCTTCATCATAGAGATCAACTAGATATTGATGACTATAATCCAATCCATACTCTAGTAAGATTGGTAAGTCACTCTTGGCTGCATTGTATCCAACAAGAGGTAATTCACCTACAAAATCTTGAAAATTCTTAAGAACATCTTCCACCATCGGTGCATCCTTTAAGGTTTCAGACGTGATACCCGTTAAACCATTGATAAAACTTTTCAAAGGCACATCCGTATGGACATAAGAGTCAAAAGCTCCAATTTCTTCACCGTCCTTAAAACGGACTGCAGATACCTGAATCAAGTGAGTTTTGTCTTGGTGTTCATTAAATTCCAAATCAAATGAAATGTAATCTCTTAATTTTTCCATCTTATCCATTCCTTACTGTATTTGTAAAAAGAAACTACTTGGTTATACCTAGAAACCAAGCAGTTTTTTCTTATCCTCCAAATAAGCGAGCAAAGAAGCCTTTCTTCGTTACTTGTACTTCTTGCTTAGCCTGATCCAACTCCAACTGAAGGTTTTCTTGATCCTTCATGGCTTGTAGGGTTAACTGTTGTTGTTGATCCAATTGCTTATCTTTTTCTGCGATTTGACGGTCTTTCACACGCATCTGTTCATCTTTTTCGGCTAACTGTTTGTCTTTAGCCTTTAATTGCTCATAAAGACGGATGATTTCAGCGTTCTTTTCATCAACAAGAATTTCCATCAGCTCGCGTTGCTTCACATCATCACTAACAGGTTCATCTTCAAAAATGGTTTTTTTGTAGATTTCCTCAAGCTTAATCAAGCCACTGCGAGTTACCACAGTGACTCCTTTATCATTTTTAGTCGTATCTTCTTCAGGTAATTCCTTGACACGGTTATTGATTGCTTGGCGGGACAAGCCCAAGACCTCAGCAATCTCACTTACAGTCATCTCAATACTCATAATATCCTCTGAAAGTTTTCTAGCTTTTCTTTATTTAAATATTATCATAAGCAAGCAAAACTGTCAAATATCACCGTGTTTTCAACCCTTTTTCAAAACAATTTCTCTTCTAGACTAGATTGTTTATCAGCTTTTTTTAAAACTCAAAACCAGTTTGCAATTTTACCACCAGCTTTAATCAATAGAAAACCTTTCTAGGCTTATAGAGTTGGTCTCGTTTCTCTAAAATGGCTAATAATTTATCACCTTCAAAACCAGCCAATTCCATTTCAGTTTGTTTTAATTCAATAAAGCGACCAAAACGCACTTCTTCTGCCTGCTCTGGAGTCAAATAAACCTTGACTAAGTCACCTGTCCCAATCTCCAAGGGATGAAGAAAGTCTAATTCACCAGCCTGTACTTTTTCCGCAATTTCATTCAAGGTTAAAGCATCATCTAACTGTAACCCAGCTGCACTGGTTCGTGTTAACTGAGACATATGAGCTGCATAGCCAAGTTTTTCTCCCAAATCAACTGATAAAGTACGAATATAAGTCCCTTTGCTACATTTTACACGGAAGGTAAAGCGTGCAAGATTATTTTCATAGGAAATAGGGCTGGTTCTTTCAAAACTATAAATCGTCACCTGACGCTCTGGACGCTCTACTTCTTGACCAGCACGCGCATACTCATAGAGTTTGCGACCATTCACCTTGACAGCAGAGTACATAGGAGGAACTTGTGTGATCATACCCGTCAAACTAGCAATCGCTTGATCTACAATGGCTTCATCTAAGGGTGACAATACTAGTGTCTCAGCAACCACCTCTCCACTAGCATCTTCGGTAGTCGTAGAATAGCCCAGAGTAATTTCACCCTCATAGACCTTGCCCTCGTCCTGCATAAACTCGACCATGCGAGTCGCCTTACCAACGGCAATCGGCAAAACGCCCACCACATCAGGATCTAGCGTCCCACCGTGACCAATCTTCTTGGTTCCCAAAATCTTACGCAGTTTAAATACCGCATCATGCGAGGTCATCCCCGCTTCTTTTTTTAAATTGATAATACCGTTCATTCATTAACTTCCTAAAAATACTAAAACTCTCTTTTGGAAATCCTTATTCTGCTCATAAAGTGCATGCCCACATTCTGGCAAAATTGTGAGTTGGCTAAATTTGATACGCTGATGCAATTCAAGTGAAGCTTCTACGCCTAGAACATTATCTTTTTCTGCTCCAATAATTAGCGTAGGACAGTTGATTTTTCTAAAACAGCCAGGCTATCATGTTTTAAACAAGATAGAGCCTGAATAGAAATACGTTGTTTATCTTTAATGCGACCAAAGATTCCCATTATTCGATAAAGGTATTTGAATTTTCCGAAGGATTTAGTTGTGTAAGAGTGACTAGCAATATCGAACATTAATTCCTTATAACTTTCTTTTTGGCTCAGGTCAAGCCAACGACTAATCCGATTCATGCCAATATCACTTAGTTTTGCAGTTGTAACAGCCAAAATCAAACTTTTAACTTTTTCTGGAAAATCTACAGCTAGCCATTGGGCAATCATTCCACCTTGTGAAATCCCCATAACATAGGCACTGGTAATATTTAATACCTCCATTGCTTCTGCTACATCTGCTGCCATATTTCGTGTTATATAGTTTTCTGGCAACTCATTGATGCGACTAAAAACATAAACTTTATAAACCTTAGCAAATTCTCGGTAAGTTAAAGCTAGCATTTGAGCCATACCCTTGACTGTCTGCAACCCATCTCCCAAACCTGGTATGATCACTAGGGGCTGCTTTCCTCTTCCAAATGCCACATAGTCCATGCTCTTATCGTTAAAATATAAGGTTTTCCCTTTTGTTGAAGACATTACTTCGTTTCCTCTACTATTTTATTATGTTTATTCATGTTGACTTTTTAAATGTAGAGCAAAACCGGCAGTCACTTTTTCAAATCCAACCGCCTGATAAAACTGATGTGCAGCATTTCGTTCAGCAGTTAATCCACTATTTAGAGCCAGTGTATTAACTCCTTCTTTTACCGCTTGTTTTTTTAATTCATCGATTAGCCTACTAGCAATTCCTTGTCGTCTTGTTTCTTTTGCAACCGACAAAGCTAAAATACGATAGTAAGATCCATCTGCTTCAAAAAAGAAGAGCTTTGCATAACCTAAGAAACCTAAAATTTCTCCGTTTCTTTCAGCTAGAAGAAGGTCATAATGTGGCTGAGAGAGAATCATTCCTAAACGACGAGACAGCTTAGAAGCAGTCGTTGGATAGCCCAAGTTTTCGTATAGAGACAGTAAGGCTTCAGCATCCTTCATGTTTGCTTTTCGTATCTGCATTGGAGCCTCCTAGTCTTCCTTCAAGGCATCAAACTTGGCTTTCATAGTCGGATTCTTCCGTGTCAATTTTTTAACGGAAACATCATCCAACTTATTGTTAGCCAGGCGGAGTTGGTTTTCTGATGTTGTAAGGAATTTCTTAACCTCTTCCATGCGTTTAATAGCCTTGTCGATTTCATCGATTGCCTTGCTGAAGTTAACAGAAGCAGAATTATAATTCTTTGCAAAGGCAACCTTGAAGGCATCCAAGTCTTCCTCGAAATGAGTAATGTCAATATTTTGCTCACGAACCAAAGCCAATTCCTGCTTGTATTTTAGGGAATTAAGGGCAGCATTGCGCAAGAGTCCAATCAACTGGATAAAGAACTGGGGACGAATGACATACATCTTCTCATATTCATGGCTAACGTCAACAATCCCTGTATTAAAGTAGTCGTTATCTGCTTCAAGCATACTTACCAAAACAGCATACTCACAGTTTTTCTCACGGCGATCCTTGTCCAATTCCTTGTAAAAGTCTGCATTTTTTTGTGTTTCTTTTCAGTCCCATCTGCCTCATTTTTTTCATCTCAAACATGATGGAAATGAATTCTAGCCCATTTTCATCAAAATCACGAAAAATGAAATCGCCCTTAGAACCACGTGCTGAAACTTTATTATCCTTTTTCAAAATAGGCATTGGGGAAGGCAAAGCTGCGAACCTTATTAAACTCGCTCTCCGCATACTGCTCCAGACTTTCTCCGATGGCCTTGGTTGATTGTTGGACTTTGAAATTCTTGTAAAACTCAACCTGCTCATTGGCCGCCTTAAGCTGGGCCTCATAATTTTGTTTGACTGAAGTCAGAGAAAGTTCGTTTTCTTTTTCTTGTAAAAGGAGCTGATTTTTTACCTGATCTCTTTCTTTCTCTAAGTCTGATAATGTCTTTTGTAGTTGGTTCTCATGTTCCAAGCGCAAGGTAGCTAACTGATTTTCCAATGCTTGCACTTCTTTTTCTTTCTCCAGCAAGATTTGACTAGCACTTTGCTCTACTTCTTTCTTTGCCAATTCTTTTTCGGTATCAAATTTTTGGATTTGGCTTTGGAGTTGGGCTATTTCTTGGTCTTTTTGAGCAAGTTTAGACTGTTGTTCATTTAAGGCTTTTTGCTCAACCAGAGTCAACTCTTGTTTTATTCTCTCATGCAATTCCTTATCAAACTCTGCAGTTCGTACCTGCGACAAGAGTTCTGCATACTGGCTTTCATTGACTGTAAAAACTTCCCCACAATTTGGACATTTAATCTCGTTCATTTTTTTCCTCTATATCATACTATTCTACATTCATTATAGCATGGATAAACAAAAAGAAAAAGTTGGAATCAATCCAACTTTTAATCCACATATATATCTTCGTCTTTGTTTAAGAAGGCGTACGGCAATCCCATGAGTAGACCACCACCAATAAAGTTACCAATAAAGGTTACACCCCAGTGACGTAGGATATTTCCAATACCGAAGTTTGCGATTGAATCAGCAGCAACACTGAACTTAACAATAGCAAATGAAGCAAAGTTTGCGGCGATGTGCTCATTTGTTAAGAATACAAACATGTAAATAGCTGATAGAACCAACCAAAGTTTGGCCCCACCATCTTTGACTAAAACAAATGAAAGAATTGCGATATTTACAAAGACATTGGCCAAAATGGCTTCAAGCAATACTAGTTCATTTGAACGGCCCAACTTCATCTCCACGACTCCAGAAATAAAGCTATCATGTGTTAGGTTTGCATAAGCTGCAGAATGAGCGAATCCCCAACCTGCTATAAGGGCTCCGATTAAGTTAAAGAAAGTACAATATAAAAGAATTTCAGCTGTTTTTCTCCAGCTAATTTTTTTCAAAAAGCTACCAGCTGTCAAGAACATCATGTTTGATGTTACTAACTCTGCATTCAAGAACACGATATAAGCCAATCCCCAAGCAAAAACAAATGGGAAAAGGAAGCGCCCACTACCTGGTGCAATCTTATTAATCAAGTCAGCTCCAACTGCACCAGCTGCTGTACTGAAGGTGAGGAATGCACCTGCAAACATTGAACGGATAGCATACTTGAATTTACTATTTGAATAAAGACTTTCTTTCTTTTTACAAGCAAACTCAATTTTTGAGATAAATTCTGAAGAAACCATATAAACTCCTAAAACTTTTATTTGTGAATATTATAACATAAAATCGAAATTATGGGAAGGCTTTCCTAAGACTAAACTTTAAATTTTTACTAATTTTAGCAATCGTTTCCATTTGCTTTGTAGCGGCATATGTACTGTTTTTCAAATCTTTATTTTTTTAAGTCTCTTATTTAATATAGTTAATATGTTTTATTGCTTGTTCTATATTAAATTCACAAAAGAGTCTTTTCATTTTTCAGAAAAAGAAGATGGTCTAGGAGTTTGTTGGAGTTTATAAAAAGAGAGAATGAAGTTTTCTTCAAAATAATAAAAAAACAGTCCATGATGCTATTAGGTCAAAGTTACTTTCTTACAAAAAAAAGCCTGGATTTTTTGTCCCGACCTCCTCTATAATCGATATTTATTTTTTGGGAAAGCTTATTGTTAATCGACATAAGTCTCTTCGTTTTTATTAAGGTAAGCGTATGGTAATCCTATCAAGAAACCACCACCAATTAAGTTAGCGATGAAGGTAACTCCCCAATGGCGTAGAATATTTGGAATATCAAAGTTAGCAATTTGATCAGAGACAATACTAAATTTAATGATGCTAAAGGATGAAAAGTTAGCTGCAATGTGCTCGTTTGACAAGAAAACAAACATTGAGATTGCTGATAAGATAATCCACAGCTTAGCACTGCTATCCTTAACCAAAACAGAAGATAGAATGGCAATATTTACAAACATATTTGCCAAAATCCCCTCCAACAAGACCAACTCACTAGGTCGTGCTAACTTCTTGGCAACAATCTTTGCTAGATAACTGTCGTGTGTCAGGTGTGAAAAAGCCGATGAATTAGCAAAACACCAACCTGCTAAGATAGCTCCAACTAAGTTGAAAAAGGCACAATAGAGTAAGATAATAAAGGCTTTTTTCCAATCAATCTTCTTCAGAAATGTTCCAGCTGTTAGGTACATCATGTTTGAGGTCACCAATTCAGCATTTAAGAAAACGATATAAGCAAGTCCCCAAGCAAAAACAAAGGGAAAAAGGAAGTAACCAGCACTAGGAATGATGCTATTTAGTAAATCAGCACCGATAGCACCAGCTGCTGTACTAAAGGTTAAGAAAGCACCTGCAAACATCGAGCGGATAGCATATTTGAACTTGCTTTTGTCGAATAGACTCTCTTTCTTATGGCAATAATAATCAATCTTTGAAATAAATTCTGAAGAACTCATATAAACTCCTTAAAATATCACTGTTAATATTATAACATAAAACATTTTAAGCGAAAATAAATTTTTGTCCTTTAGATTTAATTGTTTTTAGTGCTAGCAAATGCTTCAATTTCTTTTACCGACATCCCTACTAGCTCTGAAATCCACAAACCGACAATATCTGACAAGATAGAATCACAAAGATATTCATCCTCACCATGACTATATTTACAAGTGAATAGAGGGGTTCTTATCGCTGATTGATAAATTTTAAGGCTAACTCTTGTAGTTTTTCTGGCTTAAATTCAAGTCCCAACTCTTGTGCAAGCCCAGCTCTCACTTTATCCCACACTTCCCCTTTTGACTGATAGTTTTCTCGTGCTTTTTTGAGAAATCCTTGACAGAATTGTGCCAGCAAATGCTTGTTTTGATAGAGCAAACGACAGGAAAAGTCTGAAATAGAACCAGCATGAAGTAAGAAAGTAGGCATATCATTAAGGCTTTCTGCTACCCGACCAACTTGGCCTTCACTCCCTATAAAGCCGATACTCTCATCCTCAAGAAAAACAAATTCTCCTCCGCTTCCGTCTTTAGCAAAGGCTATGGGCGATAGAGAATAAACTTCATTGTTCTGAGAAAATTCAACCTCTTTCAACTGGTCATAAAATAGAATATCGCATTCTTTCATCAATAAGTTTCTCAGTTGATTATCTTCTCTTATTACTTGTAGTTGATTCATAATAGCTATTCTCCGTGCTTTGACAACTGTCACAAGTGACAACAATTCAATTTTAGCAATCGACTCTTAATAATAATAATAGATTTTAATATGGCACTTCTTAGCCATATCGGCAAGATTTTTTACTAACTCCTCGTTTCTTTTGCTTTTTCCAAAATAAAAAGTAAAAGATTTACCATCTTTCCTTGTAAAATACAAATGATACCTGTCCCCATTCATTCTTCTCCCTCGAATGTAATCAATATCAATCTGTCTAATTTCAGCTAGAGGAACAATCCTTTTTCTAAAAAGAATAATCGTGTGAATGTATAATCTTCCCTTTGCAATATGAAAAGGATCCAACATACTCCCACCACTTTTTAAGGATGTCTTAACTCTTTGGAAAAAAAGATAGAAATAAAAATAGTGCTAAAAAAATTAACAAAAATCTAATGACCTGATTTTCCCAAAGGATTTCAAAATCTGAAACACGATAACTATACATATTAAAAATAATCCCTTTTTTTCTTTATTATACCACTTTTGTTGAGAGTCTGGGGCTATAGAAAAAGAAAAAGAAAAAGACTGAACAAAGTTCAGCCTTTTTTAATAATATTTGATGTGATTTCATTATCTAGTCAAATCAAGACGTTTACCGATTTTTCCGATAAGAATAGCACCAACAATCAAGGAAGCGAATTCTCCGATACCAGTAGTAAACCAAGTTAAGAAGAAAGGCGCTTCCGCTACGATGTTCAATTCTGCAGCGATAGTGATCATCGAGATGGAAAATAAAATTGAAAAGTAGAAATGATCTTTACGGATCAATCCATTAAAAAGATAGTCTTTGCTGTATTTGCTAAACAACCATACTCCCAAGCTAAGGAATACCAGTGTAGAACCGCCTCCAACAGCGACATCGATGATTCCAAAACTGAAGAAATTAGCAATCATACATCCAAGAGTAACACCGATGATATACTTAGGATTGTAAAAGGCGAGGAAGTTCATCATTTCAGAGATACGGAATTGATAAGCACCATAGCTGATGGCATTAAGGGGTGGTGTGATTGTCAAAACCACATAAATAGCTGCTACAATGGCAATATCTGCCATATCACGGATAGTTAGTTTTTTCATGTTTTCTCCTTTAGCGATTAATACGCGTAAAATATGCTTGGTGAAAGAAGCTAAGCACCAAGGGTTGAGCAAGTCAACCTTTCAAGTATAGCACATTTATGTCCTTTATGCTATACTGTTTTTATGAAAAGATACATAAAAAATTTCTTCGATAATGAAATTCTCTCCTACTTATTTTTCGGGGTTGCAACCACTCTTGTTTCTATCATTGTCCGTATCACCATTTTTTACTTTTTCCAACAAGAATTGTGGGCGACTGCTCTGGGAAATATAGCTGGAATTCTTTTTGCTTTTTTCACCAATGATACCATTGTTTTTAAGCAGAAACGAAAAAATTGGTTTAATCGATTGATTAAGTTTACCTCTGCAAGACTAATAACATTTTTTATTGGATCTTCTACTAACTTTTATTTTTTTGTAACCAGCTTCCCACAAATAATTGGTTATTTTGTTGGAAATGATATTAATACAATTAATACAGTTGAAATATTTATTGCACAGGTTACGATGGTTGTTCTCAACTACGTTTTTAGTAAGCTTTTCGTATTTAAAAAAAAATAATCGCTTTTCTTGCATTTAATATAAATTTACGATATAATCTAGTCTGAAAAATTTCGAAAGGAAAAAGAAAATGTTAAAAGATCTTAAAGAATTTTTGCTCCGCGGTAACGTCGTGGACCTTGCTGTCGGTGTAATCATCGCTTCTGCTTTTGGTGCTATCGTAACTTCATTTGTTAATGATATCATCACTCCACTTCTATTGAACCCAGCCTTGGAAGCTGCGAAAGTACAAAACATCGCTGAGCTTGCATGGAATGGTGTTACATATGGTAAATTCTTGAGTGCTGTTATCAACTTCCTTGTAGTTGGTACTGTTCTATTCTTTGTGATTAAAGCAATGGAAAAAGCTCAAAGCCTTACTAAAAAAGAAGAAGTGGTTGAAGAAGCACCTGCCGGTCCAACTGAGTTGGAAGTACTTCAAGAAATCAAAGCTCTTCTTGAGAAAAAATAATCATATAGAGGATTCAGTTTAATACTGAATCCTTTTTACTACTCTTTTTGTTGAGTTTAGAAAAAACTTGAGTTCAACTCTCTTTTTTGATATAATAATTAGAGTTTCCACCCTTAGTGTAATGGATATCACGTAAGATTCCGGTTCTTGAGATGGGGGTTCGATTCCCTCAGGGTGGATAGGTGTAAACGAAAAACAGCGACTTCGCTGTTTTTTTCTGTATTAATCTTGTCTTTGAATATAGATCATGGATACCAAGGAAAGTAAGATAACCCCAAGTCCTATGATTAAAAAGGAAACTAATTGCACACTTGGTAAAAATGTCATTAACCCTTTTGCAATCGGCATAAAGAGAATTGCCAGTGTAAAAATGGTACTCAGTACTCTTCCCAGATATTCTCCGTCAACCTTGGTCTGTACTTGAGTGAAAAAAAGTGAATATTAAAAATTGTCATAAATAATTCACAAATCAGATTTCCAGAAAAGGTTAGAAAATTTGGAAGTGGTAAACCCATCATGAAAAACTCCTACTCCTGTTAAAAATCAATAAGAATAAAAAGTGTCTTCATTGTTGATTTAAATTTATTAGCAACCAAAGCTCCGATGATGGAGCCGATAGCCCCCAACGTTAAGATAGTCGCATAGGCTCCTTCTAGACCATAAAGTTTATTTGAAAAAAAGGAAGCAAAAAAACTCAAAAAGCTGCAAAAAAAGAAATTCACACTGGAAGCCACTAACAAGAGAAAGAAAAATTTCTTTCTGATGCCAGATATAGTGCAACCCATCTTTGATATCCATAAAAAAATATCTTTTCCCTGTAAAAGGTTTCTTCACTTGAACCTTTGGTTCTTCCTTTGGAAGTAAGGCAACTAGACCAAACGCGATGAAAAAAACTAATGGCATCTAAGACTAGTGTCATATGGAGACTGGCGAATTGTAAAACGATGAAAGAGAGCACAGGGGAACTTACAGCAACAACCTGCAAGACAAACTCTAAGCGAGAGTTATAGGTTACAATCTCATCTTTCTCAACCACTTCAGTTATAATGGCTTTATTGGCTGTACGAGAAAAAGCGAAGGCAATGGCTTGAACAATATTGGCAAAAATCAAGGCAGCAATCATCAAGCTATCATTTCTGATGAAAGAAATAGCTAAACAGAGAATGCCACAAATCAAGTCTGTCGTCATCAAAATCTTGCGACGCGAAAAGCGGTCTGAAATCACCCCGCCAAAGGGATTGACTAAAATAGATGTAACCAACTCTGAAATTTGATAAATCCCTAGAACGGTTTGCCCAATCGTTCCCATTGAGGCTAACCAAACACTATTTCCATAGTCATAGAGCATATTTCCTATCTTGTTAATAGCTCCACGACTAATCAACTGTACTGCGTATCGATTCATAAAAACTCCTCTCAAATTTTGAAACTATTGTACCAAAACTTGAAGGAGTTTCTCATTTTTCCCTTATTTGGGAAATTAATCTTTTACAAACTTATCGTAATGTTCCTGATAGTAGGCTACTTGCTCTGGAAGACCTAGCACGTCAAAAATATGCATGGCTTCTTGCATCTGCTTACAACCTTCTTCTTTTTGCCCCTTCTGATAAAGAGCAAATCCCTTAAGAAAGTGGAAAACATTACGCTCATAGAGTTTGATGCTCTTACCTATAATCTTCTCTATATAAGCTTCAAAGTAGTTGGCATTTTCAAAAGCAAGATGTTCTAAACAATGCTGGTAACAATTAAGAGCTAAAATCAAGACCAGTTTTCGATGGCGTCCAATTTCTTTGTAGAAATCCTCCCTCTCCATCACTTCTCTACCAAGCCGAGTGACATAGTCAACATCGTAGAAACTATAGAGGTTACCGAAAAGAATCAACTCATACATGGTCCATTCATCCGTTTGGAAAAGATAATCTGCCACCTTATCCAGATCACCTTGCTTCATAGTGAAGCTAGCATCTCTTTGACAAATCAAACCTTGTAGCAAAATCCAGTTCAGCTCAAAATAGAGAGGATTGGTTGAACTCTTAGCCTTTTCAAGTTGTTCTCCTTGGAGCTTTTGAAAACCTGCAATATCATTTGAGTAGTAAAGGGGAATAATCTGAGCCATCAAGCTAACATGCTCATGATGTTGAAAATTTCTGACCTTATCCATAAAATTTTCAATCGTCACGTGAATATTATCTAATATTTCAAAGAAACGTGAAGCAGCCAGATCAGACTCTCCCAATTCAAAGCGAGATAATTGGGAGGTTGAACAGGCCTCTCCTGCAGCTTCTTTTAGAGAGTAATTTTTACTGATTCGAAATTCACGAAAAACTTTTCCAAGATGTTCCATATTTACACCTGCTCTGATAATTCTTCCCACTCTAGCATAGCTTCTTCCTGACGCTGGCTAATCTTATCTAGTTCTGCTTGTAATTGCATGAGTTCATCTGCATCATTAGTAGTGTGCATTTGTTCAGAGATAGCTTGGGCTTGAGTTTCCAGTTCTTCGATTTCTGCCTCTAGATTTTCGATTTGTCTCATCAATTTACGCAATTCTTTTTGACTCTCTTTTTGGGCTTGGTAGTCATTAACTGGAGAAACTTCTTTTTCTTGGTTAACAGCTGCCACTTCTTCCGCTTGGCTAGCTGCTAGCTCTGCTTTTTTATCAACATAATAGTCATAATCACCTAGATAAAGTGTTGATCCATTTTCAGATAATTCCAGAACATGAGTAGCTACACGATTGATAAAGTAACGGTCATGACTGACAAAGAGCAAGGTTCCATCAAAGTCAATCAGGGCATTTTCCAATACTTCCTTGCTATCGATGTCTAAGTGGTTAGTAGGCTCATCGAGAATCAAGAAGTTGTTGTTTTCCATGGACAATTTCGCCAGTAGTAAGCGAGCTTTCTCTCCACCTGACAGCATGCCAACTGATTTCTTAACATCGTCACCAGAAAAAAGGAAGGCACCTAGGCGATTACGGATTTCCAGTTCAGGAGTCAACTTAAAATCATTCCAGAGTTCGTCTAAGACTGTATTGCTCGGTGTCAGTTTACTCTGAGTCTGATCGTAGTACCCAACCTCAACATTAGCACCAAAGCGCTTCTCACCCTTGATAAATGGGATCTGACCCACAATTGACTTGATAAAGGTTGACTTACCAATACCGTTAGGACCAACAATGGCAATAGCATTCATCTTACGAAGATCAAGATTGATAGGTTCAGATAAGATTTCACCATCATAGCCAATAGCAGCATTCTCCACCGTCAAAACAACATTCCCTGATACTTTATCGGAATGAAAGGTCATATTGGCTGATTTATTCCCAGCTTCAGGCTTATCTAAACGCTCCATCTTTCCAGTTGTTTACGTCTAGATTGAGCTCGCTTGGTTGTCGATGCTCGAACGAGATTTCGGTTAACAAAGTCTTCTAAAGCAGCAATTTCCTTCTGCTGCTTTTCATAATTCTTAGCTTCAGTCAGCAACTTCTGCTCTTTTTGCTCAACAAAACTTGAGTAATTTCCAACGTATCTATCTAAAGAATGTTTGGTTAAGTCGAGCGTAATGGTTGCTACCTTATCAAGGAAATAACGGTCGTGGCTGACAATAATAAGGGCACCGCTATAATTTACCAAGTAATTCTCTAGCCAGGCTATAGTTTCAATATCTAAGTGGTTAGTTGGCTCGTCCAAGACCAAGAGATTAGGCTTTTCAAGGAGCATTTTGGCAAGGGATAAACGGGTATTTTGACCACCAGAAAGCTCAGCGATTCGCATCTGCCACATGGACTCGTCAAACTTGAATCCATTTAAGATAGAGCGAATATCGGCTTCATAGGTAAATCCTCCAGCCTGACGGAAATTTTCTGATAGGCGATCATAGTCAGACATAAGTTTGTCTAATTCTGCACCAGTCTTTTCCCCCATCTCCAACTCCATCTGTCGAAGTTGTCTTTCAGTCCGACGCAAATCATCAAATACATGTAGCATTTCATCGTAAATAGTATTTTCAGACTCAAAGCGACTATCCTGTGCGAGATAAGAGAGGGAAATATCTTTTTTCTTATTGATTTCACCAGTGGTTGGCTCCTCTTCTCCAACCAATATCTTGAGTAATGTAGACTTTCCTGCACCATTTTTCCCAACGAGAGCAATGCGGTCTCTTTCATCTACTTGTAGGTTTATATTATCAAAAAGAACCTCTCCAGCAAAAGAACGTTCAATTTTATTAGCTTGTAAAATAATCATACAGTTAGTATAGCATGTTTCGGTAAGCCGTTCAAGACTTGTGGTTTAGGTACATTTCATAACTTTTTCAGAAACTCATGCTAACGTTTTACTAAAACTTCAAATCGTGGTATAATTTAAGCGATTAGATTATATATTAAAGGAGATTTCCTATGGCTTACCAAGAAAACTACCAAAAATGGGTTGATTTCGCAGAACTTCCAGACTATCTTCGTCATGATTTGGAAAATATGGACGAAAAAACTAAGGAAGACGCATTCTATACAAATCTTGAGTTTGGTACTGCAGGTATGCGTGGATTGATTGGTGCTGGAACTAATCGCATTAATATCTACGTTGTTCGTCAAGCAACTGAAGGTTTGGCTCGTTTGATTGAGTCAAAAGGTGGAAATGAAAAAGAACGTGGTGTAGCCATCGCTTATGATAGCCGTCACTTTTCTCCAGAATTTGCCTTTGAATCTGCAGCAGTTCTTGCTAAACACGGTATTAAATCGTATGTTTTTGAAAGTCTCCGTCCAACTCCAGAGCTTTCGTTTGCAGTTCGTCACCTCAACTGTTTTGCGGGTATCATGATTACTGCCAGCCACAACCCTGCTCCGTTTAACGGATACAAGGTATATGGTGAAGACGGTGGACAAATGCCTCCACACGATGCAGACGCTTTGACTACCTACATCCGTGCTATCGACAATCCTTTCGCTGTAGAAGTTGCGGATGTGGAAGCTGAAAAAGCATCTGGTTTGATTGAAGTTATAGGCGAAGCAATTGATGCGGAATACCTTAAAGAAGTAAAAGACGTTAACATCAACCCTGCCTTGATTGAAGAATTTGGTAAAGACATGAAGATTGTCTACACTCCACTTCATGGTACTGGTGAAATGTTAGCTCGTCGTGCTCTTGCTCAAGCAGGATTTGATTCTGTTCAAGTCGTTGAAGCTCAAGCAACTCCAGACCCAGACTTCTCAACTGTTAAATCTCCAAACCCAGAAAGCCAAGCAGCCTTTGCACTTGCAGAAGAACTTGGTCGTCAAGTAGGAGCCGATGTTCTTGTTGCAACTGACCCTGACGCTGACCGTGTTGGTGTTGAAGTTCTACAAAAAGATGGTAGCTACCTTAACCTTTCAGGTAACCAAATCGGTGCTATCATGGCTAAGTATATCTTGGAAGCCCACAAAAACGCTGGAACTCTTCCAGAAAACGCAGCCCTTTGCAAATCTATCGTATCAACTGACTTGGTAACCAAGATTGCTGAAAGCTACGGCGCAACTATGTTCAACGTTTTTGACAGGGTTTCAAATTTATCGCTGAAAAAAATCCAAGAATTCGAAGAAAAAAACACAATCACACCTACATGATGGGATTTGAAGAAAGCTTCGGTTACTTGATCAAACCATTCGTACGTGATAAAGATGCTATCCAAGCCGTTCTTGTCGTAGCTGAACTTGCAGCCTACTACCGCTCTCGTGGTTTGACTCTTGCTGATGGTATCGAAGAAATCTACAAAGAGTATGGCTACTATGCTGAAAAGACAATCTCTGTTACTCTATCTGGTGTTGACGGTGCCGAGCAAATCAAAGCAATTATGGCTAAATTCCGTAACAATGCTCCAAAAGAATGGAATGCAACAGAAGTTTCAATCACTGAGGACTTCAAAGCACAAACTTCTACTGCCACTGATGGCACTGTAACAGCCTTGACTACTCCTCCAAGTGATGTATTGAAATACACTCTTGCAGATGGTTCATGGATTGCAGTTCGCCCTTCAGGTACTGAACCAAAAATTAAGTTCTATATTGCAGTTGTAGGTGGAAGCAACGAAGAATCACAAGCTAAAATCGCTAACATCGAAGCTGAAATCAATGCCTTTGTAAAATAAGCAAGTATCTAAGAGAGTAGGACAGAAATCGGTAATTCGTTAGAATTCGATTTCGTCGTCCCACCTCCGCACAGTTGAGTAGGGCTGTAAAAGCTGGTGAAATCAGCGTAGTAGAGCCCACTCAACCACTGCGTCTTGCTCGAAAATCCAAAGACAATTGAGAGGCTAGGACTTTTGTCCCAGCCTCTTATTTTTGTTTATGAAGTAAAAGTTAACTGTAATTTACGCCTTCTCCTAGCTATCTTTTCCATAACTTCAGTTTCTATATCTTCAAAGACACACGGAAATAGAACTAGAAAATCTGACTTAGTCTACTGATTTCTGCCCTATCATCTATTCGCGTATCAAAACTGAGCAATTTTAGCATTTTTATGGCATACTAGTTTTATCAAAAAAAGCGAGGTATTCTCATGGAACAATTTTTAGAAAACATCAAAGATCTTGAAGTGACAACAGTTGCGCGTGCGCAAGAAGCGCTCGATAAGCAAGAAACAGCAACTTTCTTTATCGGACGCAAAACTTGTCCTTACTGCCGTAAATTTGCCGGCACATTGGGTGGTGTGGTAGCTGAAACCAAAGCACACATCTACTTCATCAATAGTGAAGAACCAAGCCAACTTGAAGCACTGCAAGAATTTCGTTCACGCTATGGAATCCCTACTGTACCAGGCTTCGTCCATGTAGCAAACGGTCAAATCAATGTCCGTTGCGACTCTTCAATGTCAGCACAAGAAATCAAAGAATTTGCTGGGTTGTAAATTAGTCTATAAAAAAGAAGGCACAAGCCTTCTTTTTTATATCTCCGTCAATGGTGTTGCGGTGTCTGGTGAAGTATCGTAAACTTGAAAGTCTACTCCTACTCCCAGATCTGCCTGAGCTAACTGATTGACCATAGTCATGTGAGCTAGCTCCTTGATATTATTTTCCTTAGACAAATGGCCTAGGTAAATCTTCTTGGTGCGATTACCTAGTGTGCGAATCATGGCGTCTGCGCCATCTTCATTTGAGAGATGTCCAAGATCAGACAGGATGCGTTGTTTGAGTCGCCATGCGTAGGATCCTGCTCGGAGGATTTCAACATCATGATTTGACTCGATCAGGTAGCCATCTGCATTCTCGACAATGCCAGCCATACGGTCACTAACATAGCCTGTATCCGTCAGCATGACAAAGCTCTTATCGTCCTTCATAAAACGATAAAACTGGGGAGCGACTGCATCATGACTCACACCGAAGCTCTCGATATCGATGTCGCCAAAGGTTTTGGTTTTTCCCATCTCAAAAATATGCTTTTGCGACGAGTCAACCTTACCAAGATACTTACTATTTTCCATAGCCTGCCAAGTTTTCTCATTGGCATAAAGATCCATGCCGTACTTGCGAGCAAGTACCCCTACTCCATGGATATGGTCTGAATGCTCGTGCGTTATCAAGATAGCATCCAAATCCTCTGGTTTACGATTAATTTCACTCAAAAGGCTTGTAATTTTTTTGCCAGATAGTCCTGCATCTACTAAAATTTTCTTTTTTGGTGTTTCCAAGTAGAAAGAATTTCCACTGGAACCCGATGCTAAAATACTGTATTTAAAACCGATATCACTCATTCTAGTCTTCTAGTTCATCCTCCCAAATCTCTTCTTTCACGGCATCTTTATCGTATGGAAGTACGATAGTAAATGTAGAGCCCTTGCCATATTCACTCTTGGCCCAGATAAAGCCCTTATGTTGCTTGATGATTTCCTTGGCGATAGCCAATCCTAACCCTGTTCCACCTTGGGCACGACTTCTAGCTCGATCCACTCGATAGAAACGGTCAAAAATCTTCGGTAAATCTTGCTTTGGAATCCCTAGACCTTGGTCGGAGATTGACAAAATCATCTGATCATCTGTAGTTTTCATGCTTACAGTAATTTTTCCACCATCTGGTGAATATTTGATGGCGTTATTTAGGATATTATCAATCACCTGAGTCATCTTATCCGTATCAATTTCAATCCAAACAGAATTAATCGGATAATCTCTCACCAACTCATACTTCTTCTCCTCATCTTGACTTCTCATCTTATCAAAACGATTGAGTATAAAAGTGATAAAGGCAGTAAAGTTAATCAACTCAACATCCAAGTGACTGGACTCATTGTCAATCCGTGAAAGGTGCAAGAGATCCGTCACCATCCGCATCATGCGGTTGGTTTCATTTAGAGACACCTTGATAAAATCTGGAGCAAATGGTTCTGTTAGGGCTCCTTCATCCAAGGCTTCAAGGTAGGATTTTACACTTGTCAAAGGTGTACGCAATTCATGACTAACGTTCGAAACGAAAAGCCTTCTCTCACGCTCTTCTTTCTCTTGTTCAGTCGTATCATGTAAGACTGCTACTAGACCAGAGATAAAGCCAGACTCTCTCCGAATCAAGGCAAAGCGCACGCGCAAACTGATATACTCGCCATTAAGATTCTGCGAATAAATCATCAACTCAGGACTCTGGGTGATGAGGTCTCTCAGTTCATACTCTTCTTCAATTTTGAGTAACTCTAGGATATTTTGATTAAGAGCATCATCACTTTCAATGCCTAGTTGTCTCTTGGCCATATCATTGATCATGGTGATCTGACCACGACGATTGGTCGCAAGTACTCCGTCAGTCATATAGGACAGGATACTATGCAACCTTTTACTCTCTTGTTCGAGATTTTCCTGAGTCAGACGGATTACTTCAGACAAATCATTAAGATTGTTCGTGATATTGGTAATCTCTGAACTTCCCTGCATATCCAAAACCTGAGAATAATCACCAGCAATCAAATCCTTGACCTTCTGATTCAGCTGTCTAAGGCGAATATTATCACGGCGACTTTCCAGCAAGAGAAAAGCCACCAGCATAATAAAGCCAATTAGGATGAGGATAAAGACGAAGTCTCTTGTAAAAATAGTTTCTTTAATTACTTCAATCATTATTTCTCATGTAATACCCCACTCCACGACGAGTTAGGATGTATTCAGGTCTACTTGGTGTATCTTCAATCTTTTCACGCAAGCGTCGAATGGTTACGTCTACTGTACGGACATCCCCAAAGTAGTCATAACCCCAAACAGTCTCAAGGAGGTGCTCACGGGTAATCACTTGGCCAATATGTGACGCCAGGTGATACAAGAGCTCAAACTCACGGTGAGTTAGCTCTAGCTCCTCTCCATATTTCTTAGCAACATAAGCATCTGGAAGAATCTCCAAGTCACCAATTTGCAAACTTTGTAGTTTTGTTTCAGGCTCTTGGTTATCACCAGAAACTAGCTCCGTACGGCGAAGTAAGGCCTTAACACGTGCTTGTAGTTCACGATTTGAAAACGGCTTAGTCACATAGTCATCCGCCCCAAGTTCAAGACCGATAACCTTATCAAACTCGCTGTCTTTGGCAGAGAGCATGATAATCGGAACACTACTTGTCTTACGAATCGTTTTAGCAACTTCAAGTCCATCAATCTCAGGAAGCATCAAGTCCAAAATAATAATATCTGGTTGCTCGGCTTCAAATTTTTCAAGTGCTTCACGACCATTAAAAGCAGTTACAACTTCATAACCCTCCTTGGTCATATTGAATTTAATAATATCTGAGATGGGTTTTTCATCATCTACAATAAGTATTTTTTTCATTTAGTCACCTTTCCTTATCTCATTATACCAAAAAAATGTAAAGAAGACACGAAAGACCGATCGATACTAGTGGCTTCTTTTCAAGTAGGCTTGCCAGATCTTTTGCTGGGGTTTGGCTAGAGGATAATTGATAAATTCTTCTGGACTTAACCAAAGAACTTCTCTATTACCATATTCCTGTGTCTCAGTAACTTGTCCTGCAATTATCTGGATATGCCATTTTCGATGGCTAAAAACATGCTTGACCTCTTCAAAACGTAAGTCTTGCCAATCAACTTCTAAATCATAGTCTTGTTCAAAACTCTCCTGTGGAGATGGTCCCAGTTCTAGAATTGGTTCAGCAACTTGACTGAAAAGGTCCAAGTCTTGAGTTTGGTCTGAGAATTCATCAACTTCAATCAAGGGAAAATGCCAAAATCCAGCCAAGAGTTTTTCACTCTCATTCTTTTCCAATAGGAACTGCCCCTGACTATTTTGCACCACAAGAGCCTTTAGATAAATAGGAATTGGCTTTTTCTTGGGAGCCTTGATAGGATAGCGATCCATGGTCCCATGTTGATAAGCAGCACTGAAGTCCTTAACTGGACTCTCTTGAGGTCTTGGATTGACAGGAGCCTCAATATCTGAACCTAAATCCATCAAAGCCTGATTGAAATCACCTGGACGATCTGGATCTATTAGAACTTCCATCATAGCTTGAAATATTTTTCGATTGCTAGGATTTCCAATATCATGATTCACTTCAAACAAACGTGCCAAAACACGCATGACATTGCCATCTACTGCAGGTTGGGGAAGGTTAAAGGCAATACTTGAAATAGCTCCAGCTGTATAAGGACCAATCCCCTTCAAACTTGAAATACCTTCGTAAGTTGATGGAAATTCTCCATCAAAGTCCTCCATAATCTGCTGAGCTGCTGCTTGCATATTGCGAACACGAGAGTAATAGCCAAGTCCTTCCCAGGCTTTTAGTAAGCGTTCCTCAGGAGCATTTGCTAAGCTTTCTACAGTCGGAAACCAGTCTAAAAAACGTTCATAATAGGGAATAACGGTATCAACTCGAGTCTGCTGCAACATGATTTCAGACACCCAGATATGGTAAGGATTTTTGCTCCGTCTCCAGGGTAAATCCCGCTTATTTTCGTCATACCAGGCTAATAGTTTTTGACGGAAAGAGAGAATCTTGTCCTCTTCCCACATGGTCACACCATATTTCTCCAAATCTAACATATATCTAGTATAGCATAACCTTTTAGGATACTCAAAAAATCAAGATAGAGCTTGTTAAAACACTCTCTTAAACTCTGTTAAAATAATAGTAATTTAGCCTTTCTATATCAGCTGATTCTATCATTTTCCTAGCTTTTTTGTTATAATAACTTTTGAATGAATCTTTAAAGGAGATATCCATGCGTTTTAATCAATTCAGTTACTATCCTGTAATCCAGCAACAAGCTTTACAGGAATTATCCAGTCTTGGATTCAAGATTGATCAATCAAATTCTGATAAAGAACAGTTTGAAGCTTTTGTTAGAACTTGTTTTTTCAATTACAAAAATACGGATTATCCCCTCTCAACTTTGGCGGTTGATAAGGAGACTGACCTACTCACTTTCTTCAATTCTGATCGTGAATTAAGTGCAGAAATCTTTTATACTGTAGTTTTTCAGTTACTTGGATTCAGTTACTTAGTAGACTTTGAAGATGGTCTTGCTTTCATAAAGAAACAGCATTCCCAATCGTTTACGGAGATTTACTTGATAACCTCTATCAACTTCTTAACACGCGCACTAAAAAGGGAAATACCTTGATCGATCAGCTAGTTAGTGATGGTCTTATCCCTGAGGACAATGGTTACCACTACTTCAATGGAAAGAGTTTGGCAACATTCTCTGCAAACAATGTCATTCGTGAAGTTGTTTATGTAGAAAGTCGTATTGATTCTGATAATGATGGTCTACCTGATTTAGTCAAGGTTAACATCATCCGTCCGTCTTACCATGGCAAAATTCCAGCAGTCATGACTGCAAGTCCATACCACCAGGGAACCAATGATAAGGCTAGTGATAAGGCCCTCTACAAAATGGAAGGGGAATTAGCAGTCAAAGAACCTCACGAGATTATCTTAGAAGAACCTAGTGTTTCTTTTGTTAAGCCAATTGGCCAAGCCGATCTTGTGGCTGAATCCGAAGAAAAACTCACTCATATCAATAGTAGCTACACTCTCAATGATTATTTCCTTCCTAGAGGATTTGCTAATATCTATGTATCAGGTCTTGGAACCAAGGATTCACAAGGTCTGATGCCAAATGGTGACTACCGACAAGTTGAAGCTTATAAAAATGTTATCGATTGGCTCAATGGTCGTTGTCGTGCATTCACAGATCATAGTCGTAAACGTCAAGTAAAGGCAGACTGGTCAAATGGTAAAGTCGCAACTACTGGTCTTTCTTACCTAGGAACAATGTCCAATGGTCTTGCTACTACAGGAGTTGATGGTTTAGAGGTCATCATTGCTGAAGCAGGGATTTCATCATGGTACAACTATTACCGTGAAAATGGTCTCGTCACAAGCCCTGGAGGTTATCCAGGTGAAGACTTCGATTCATTAGATGAATTAACTTATTCACGCAATCTCTTAGCTGGTGACTATATTCGTGGAAACGAGGCTCATAAAGAAGCCATAGAAGAACTTAAGATAAAACTAGACCGTAAGACTGGTGATTACAATCAATTCTGGCATGACCGCAACTATCTGCTTAATGCCCACAAGGTCAAGCTGAGGTTGTTTTTACACATGGTTCACAGGACTGGAACGTGAAACCACTCCATGTCTACCAAATGTTTAATGCACTTCCAAGTCATATTAAAAAACACCTCTTCTATCATAACGGTGCTCACGTTTATATGAATAACTGGCAGTCTATCGACTTCCGTGAATCCATGAATGCTTTGTTGACTCAAAAATTACTGGGCCAAGAAACAGAATATCAACTACCTACCGTAATCTGGCAAGAGAATACTACTGAGCAAACATGGTTGACTCTAGATGATTTTGGCAATCAAACTGATAGTAAGATTATCCCACTTGGTAGTGATGAGGCAGTTATTGATAACCAGTATGAAGAGTCAGACTTTGAGCGTTTTGGAAAAACCTATCAAACCTTTAATAATGAACTCTATCAAGGCAAGGTCAACCAGATTACGATTGACCTACCGGTGACTGAAAATATCCACCTTAATGGCCGTGTCAAACTTAACCTACGACTCAAGTCAAGCACCAATAAAGGTTTGCTATCTGCTCAACTCCTTGAACTGGGGCAAAAGAAATACCTTCAACCATATCCTGGAGTAATATCTGCTCGTACCTTAGATAACGGTCGCTACCATATGCTTGACCATCTTTGTGAGCTACCATTCAGTCCAAATGCTCAGCGCGTCATCACCAAAGGCTATCTCAATCTTCAAAATCGACACGATTTATTGAAAATTGAGGAAGTCAAGCCTGATGAATGGATGGAATTCCAATTCGAACTCCAACCAACAATTTACAAACTAAGAAAAGACGATACTCTCCGTCTCGTTCTTTATACTACTGACTTTGAAATTACTGTCCGTGATAATACTGATTATCAATTAACACTTGACCTTACGAAATCTAGTCTTGAAATCCCAAATCAAAAATAGTTAGTAAACCAGAAAACCCGTGATAAACATATCACGGGTTCTTTTATTCTTATTTTTTTTCTTCAGCTTGTTTCTTCATTCTCGCAAGTCTCAATGAACGATTGGGATTGAGGCGATTAAAAAGTTCTTCTAATTTCTTTTCATTCCAGACGTCTGCTGCAGAAACAAAATTTCCATCAGCATCTCGGAAAGATATCGGTTTATCTCCCATAGCTATCTCCTAGTCTACAAACTCAAACTCAAACTTACCGATACGAACTAGATCTCCGTCCTTAGCACCACGGGCACGGAGAGCTTCATCAACTCCCATACCACGCAACTGACGAGCAAACTTCATGACAGACTCATCTCTATCAAAGTTAGTCATGTTAAAGAGTTTAATGAGTTTTTCACCTGAAAGTACCCAAGTTGCATCATCATCACGACTAATTTCAAATGGTTTTTCTTCTTCATCAAAGCCATAATAAACTTCTTCTTCCATCTCTGACTCGTCATAAAGAAGGAATTCTGGTGTCTTATCAAGTAGCTCTGCTGTTGCATCTAGTAAAGGTGCCAAACCTTGTTTGGTCAAACCTGATATTGGGAAGATGGTTGGCAGGTCCTCGAACTCATCATAGTTAGCCGCCAATTTTTTCTTGAATTCTTCAAGGTTTTCTTGGCTTTCTGGCATATCCATCTTATTAGCAACAATGATTTGGGGACGTTCCATGAGACGAAGGTTATAAGATTCCAACTCTTTGTTAATAGCTAGATAATCTTCGTAAGGATCACGTCCTTCACTAGCTGACATATCAATGATGTGAAGGATAACGCGAGTACGCTCAATATGACGAAGGAACTGAGTTCCCAAGCCCACACCTTGACTAGCACCTTCGATCAACCCAGGGAGGTCGGCCACTGCAAAGGACTCACCTGACTGGGTACGGACCATACCAAGATTAGGTACAATCGTGGTAAAGTGGTAAGCACCAATTTTAGGTTTGCAGAGGTAATTACGCTGAGCAGAGTTGATTTCCCAACTGAAGGGAAGCCAACCAAACCAACATCCGCAAGAATTTTAAGTTCTAACTGTAATTCGCGCTCCTGACCAGGTTCTCCATTCTCAGAGATCTCTGGAGCAGGATTTTTTGGTGTCGCAAAACGGATATTCCCACGACCACCTCGACCACCGTGAGCAACGATAAACTCTTGGCCGTGCTCAATCAAGTCAGTGATAACTTTTCCAGTTTCTGCATCACGTACAGTTGTACCTTGAGGTACTCGGACAATTAAGTCCTCTGCACCGCGTCCGTGCATTCCTTTGGTCATCCCTTTTTCACCCGATTGGGCTTTGAAATGACGATTGTAACGGAAGTCCATTAGAGTGCGCAAGCCTTCGTCTACTACGAAAACAACGTTACCACCACGACCTCCATCACCTCCCCATGGGCCGCCATTAGGGACGTATTTTTCACGGCGAAAGGCAACCATCCCATCGCCACCATTTCCAGCCTTGACCTTGATCTTGGCTGTATCTAAAAACATACTCATATTCTTTTCTCACTTTAAAAAGGGCTGGGAAATCCCAGTCACCAACTATTACTACTTGCTAGAAATTCTAGTTCCCTAGAATCTGCTAAATACACCGATGGCTGTAGCAAAGATACCTGCTAAGGTTACAAACAACATAATCAAAACGACGAATAGTGTCAATTTCTCAAAAAATGTTTTTTTACGTTTACCATTATCACCGAATGCCATGTTTTCTCCTTTACTCTAATACTCTATTCTTAAAATTCACTTGATACAGGAGCAATTGCCCACAAGATTAAGTAAGCAACAATGCTTGCCCCATAACAGAAAGCTAGAACTCCCCAAATCACACGTACAATTGTAGGGTCAATATCAAAATAATGTGCTACTCCTGCGCAGACTCCACCGATTTTTTGATCTCTACCACTTCTCATAAATTTCTTTTTCATATTTTTATTTCCTTTCTTTGATTAGATTAATCGTTTAAATATTTTCTTAAATGACGCAACTGTTTTCTAGAAGCTTTCAACATACGTCTTGAACCCTTGACTGGCACGGAAACTGCTTGTTGCGGTATATAGAATACTGTCTTTAGAATACGTTTTGTAACAGGTTCATCAGCAGTCAATTCTTTTTCAAAATTATTTGAAATAATAACATCTAGATAAAATTCATGTACTCTCTTAGCAAAATTCTCAGCTGAAATTTCATACAATTTCAGCCAAAAGTTTCTCATCCATCTTTGGAGTTGCAATTAAAGCTTCTAAAATAGCTCCTGCTAAATCTCTCTCCTCATAATAAAGAGTTCCAAACATTTTATGATTGATGAGGTTATCAAGGTAGGGATTACCATGAGCTATTACCGGAGTCTTACTTGCAAGACTTTCAAGATAGGTCAATCCTTGCGTCTCACTAGTTGAAGCTGAGATAAAGAAGTCAGCTGCCTTATAATAGAGCGCTGTCTCACTTGGGGCAATCATCCCTGTAAAGATAACAGAATCTTGAATTTGTAAATCTTCTGCTTGCTCCTTGAGATTTTCCAGATAAGGACCATCACCAGCTACAACCAGTTTAACTTTGGGTTCTTCTTTAAGAACATCTGGAAGGGCTGCAAGAACGGCTTGAATGTTCTTCTCGTAAGAAACACGTGAAAGGCTAAGGAGCATCTTTTCATCTTCCTTAATACCTAGTTTAACCCGTAAGTCTCTGATGTGTTCTGGTCCAATCTCAGGTCGTTCAAACTTGGCTAGTTCAATCCCTGTAGGAATAACTCGTTTTTCAACTTTTACCTTATAATCAGATAAAAGATCACGCACAATTTCACTCGGACAAATCACACCATCAACATCATGAAGGAATCCTCTCACAAGATATTTGACCATACTAGGACGAATCAACATACCCTTAGCAATATAGTGGACATAATCCTCGTACTGGGTGTGATAGGTATGAATAACTGGGATTTCAGTTCACGCGCTATCCAAATTCCTAATAAACCAAGAGAAAACTCAGTCTGCGTATGAATAATATCTAGCTTGTATTGCTTAGCAATCTCAAGAGCTTTCGTAAATCCACGATAGGCGAAACGTCGATCCTTAAAGGCAAAGAAAGGAACACTAGGAATGCGGATAATTTGCCAGTCTTCATAACGATTAACATCCTTATCCGTTGTTGTAAAGATGAAGACGGCATGCCTTTGCTTTTCAAGTTCTGTTTTCAAGGTTCGAATGCTGGTCGCAACACCCGAGACCTGCGGGAAATAAGTATCTGTAAATAATCCAATTCGCATATACTACCTCATTTTTTTCCTAAAGCTGCTTGCTCCCGATAGAATTTTAGCCAGATTTCAAGCAAATGCTCTTCTGAATACTCTCTTGAAATGGCCTTAGACTTTTCTTTCAACGCTTTCAACGCTTCTGGATACTCTCGATATTCCAAGATAGCTTCTTTCATCTCTTCTACATCACTTGTTGGTCTGTAATTTCCTTCAAGAATGACCTTGTAAAGATCTAGATCACGAAGCATAATGGGAGCTTCACAACTCGCAGCTTCTAAAATAGTCATCGGAAAGAGTTCATTATAGCTTGGAAGTAAGAAAAGATCAGCCAAGGCATAGAGTTCTCTCATCCGTTCTGGATCAACAATTCCTGGGAAAATTAGATTTACAGGAGGATTATCCATAATCTTTTTATAGCGTTCATAACCATCCGTTATACCACCAAATGAGAAACCACCAGCCCAAATAAAAGTAATATCAGGTAATTCCTCAGCTAGAGTGATAAAGTCATCAATTCCTTTACGCTTTTGAACCTGACCTGCACCTACAACTACAAACTGGTTCTCCTCGATTCCCATATCTTTTCGAAGTTGTTCAACTTGCTCTATAGGAAGTGGATGCCATTTTTCTTTGTTGACAAAGTTAGGAATATAGGTCACTTTTTCACGTGGAATTCCAGCAGCTACCAAATCCTCAATGAAGGTAGGATTAACCACAACTAGATGCTCCATACGCTCATAAAAAGAAAAATACATAGCGTTTGACAATCCCCTTTAAGAAGAATGGAATCTTCAAACTACCTTCCAAGGTATCCGGCAAGAAGTGAACATAGCCGATCTTACGGCCAGAACGTTTCTTTTGAAAAAGTCGATAAATAGTAGGGGAAATCAATCGTATGAAAATGAGTAACATCCGCTTCAATTGGCAAATTCTCTGTTACTATCAGTTGGTCTTTCGCATCTCGTTTTTAAAAAGCTGCACCAGTTCACGGTAAGCACCTGACACGCCTTGGCCAGCTACCTTTTTCACTTGAACTAAGCATATTGATGCGTAATTTCTCTTTTTCCATAGTAACCATTATACCATTTTCTACAAATAAAATCAGCAAATTAAAAGAGAGATAGTATAAAAGCTGGGAATTTCCTGCGTCTACACTATTTCTCTTTTTAGATTTTACTTACTTGATACCTAATGCGATACGAGCATAACGGCTCATCTTCTCAACTGTCCAAGCTGGATACCAAACCAATTTGACTTCAACGTTAGTAACTTCTGGAACATCTGTCATAGCATCATAGATTTGGTCGGTTAAAAGATCTGCCAAGGGACAACCCATAGTTGTCAATGTCATATCAATCTCAGTCTCACCTGTATCTCCATCAAAACGAATCTCATATATCAAGCCTAGATTAACGATATCAATTCCCAATTCAGGGTCAATAACTTCTTCTAATGCTGTCAAAATACGTGTTTTGATGTTTTCAATCTGTTCTTCTGTATAAGCCATTTTCACTCTCCCTCAGCTTAATCTTCAATGAAGTCGCGGAGTGGTTTACTACGACTTGGTTGGCGAAGTTTTCTCAATGCTTTAGCTTCAATCTGACGGATACGCTCGCGAGTCACGTTAAAGACTTTACCTACATCTTCAAGAGTACGCATTTTCCCATCATCAAGACCAAAGCGGAGACGCAAGACATTCTCTTCACGGTCTGTAAGAGTGTCCAAGACTTCATCCAACTGCTCACGCAAAACGATACGAGTTGTGTAGTCCACTGGATTTTCAATCACTTCGTCCTCGATAAAGTCACCAAGATGGCTGTCATCTTCCTCACCGATAGGTGTTTCAAGTGAAACTGGCTCTTGGGCAATCTTGAGGATTTCACGAACCTTGTCAGGTGTCATATCCATGCGTTCAGCGATTTGTTCAGGAGTTGGATCTTGTCCCAACTCTTGAAGAAGATTACGTTGTTCACGAACAAGCTTGTTAATGGTTTCCACCATGTGAACTGGGATACGGATGGTACGAGCTTGGTCAGCAATGGCACGAGTAATAGCCTGACGAATCCACCAAGTCGCATAAGTTGAGAATTTGAACCCTTTAGAGTAGTCAAATTTATCAACGGCCTTCATCAAGCCCATGTTTCCTTCTTGGATCAAGTCAAGAAACTGCATTCCACGTCCAACATAACGTTTAGCGATAGATACTACCAAACGAAGGTTAGCTTCTGCAAGGCGTTGTTTAGCTTCGATATCACCGGCTTCAACAGCAAGAGCCAACTCTTTTTCCTCTTCGTTTGTAAGAAGAGGTACGACACCGATTTCCTTCAAATACATACGGACAGGGTCATTGACCTTAGCAGAGGTTGAACCAATCAAATCTTCATCAGTCAACTCAGGCTCTTCCTCAGTGCTCAAAACTCGCGCACTAGGATTTCCTTCGTTATCGGTAATTGAAATTCCAGCATCTTGAATCCGCTGCAAAAGATTCTCAATTCCTTCCACATCTAAAGTGAAGGGGATTACTAGGGCGTTATTGATTTCGTCATCTGTTGCCGTACCAGTCTTTTTATGATTGCGAATAAATTCCGCTACTTGGACGTCAAAGGTTGTTACTTCTTTTTGTTTTGTTGCCATTCTTACTCCATTCTTCTTTTTTGGGCAATTAAGCGTTCTAGCTCTTCCAATGCGGTGTCTGTATCACCGACATGGCTAGCTTCCTGAACTTTCTTTTTAATTTGCAGATTTTCCTGATTCAAAAGAGCTCTTTTTCTAGACTCTTCCACTTCGGCTAACTCGTGAGGGGACATCTCAGGTGGCAAATCTAAGGCTAGGACTTGATACCAAGCACTCTCCACTTCTCTGGTCTGATGAGCCAAATCCTCAGATGAGATACTTCCATTATCAATCAAGAGTCCATACAAGGTCTGAAACTCTGGAGTTTCAAAGATAAAGTCATCTCTTAGGCGATAGTCATTGAGCACCAAGGGATGTTCCATCATGCGATAGAGGATATGGGCTTCCGCCCTCATCACTACCGTCAGTTGCTTAGTAACAGACATGGTGATAGGACTGGGACTATAGGTTTCCTTGACCTTCTCCTTTCTCTGTCTGACACGACTTTCATTGACAATATGTTCGACCTGCTGATAGTCAAAGGATGGCAAGTGATCCGTCAAAATATGAATATAGGAATTCTGAGCTGTGATCGAGGGTTCCTTTGCAATTAAGGGGGCGATTTTCTCTATAAATTCAATCTGAGCTTGTAGATTTTCACTATTTTCAGGTCTGAAATGATGTATGTAAAACTCAACCGGACTGATGCGTGTATTGGTTAAGAGATAAGCCAAATCTTGAGGAGAGTTTTTCTGCAAATATTCATCTGGATCCATTGCGTCAGGAATCTGGACGACTTGGACAGGTAAATCTTTAAGCTCATCCAAGGCTTTAGCTGTGGCAGCTTGCCCAGCCTTATCTCCGTCATAGGTGACGATAACCTTTTTTTGTAAAGCGTTTCAGATGCTCCACATGTTCACTCGTCAGTGCGGTTCCCATGGAAGCAACTGCATTTTTCAATACCAGCTCGATAAGCCGCAATGACATCCATAAACCCTTCCATCAGGTAGATTTCAGGAGCCTTGCCTGAGCCTTTTTTTACCCTCTCCAAATGATATAATTCGTAACTTTTTGTTAAAAATTGCCGTCGCTCGACTATTTTTTTATACTTTCCAGTTTGAGAATCGGTCTCTTGCCAAATTCGACCAGAAAAGGCAATCACCTTTCCTTGATCATTTGAGAGTGGGAACATAATGCGATTATGAAAGGTATCAAAGAATTGGTTACTTTCAGATAGATAAAACAAACCTGAATCCAGCAAGTCATTCTCACTATAATCGTCTGATAAACGCTGATAGAGATAAGAGCGTTCTGCTGGAGCCAAACCAATCATAAAATGCTTTAGAACATCATCTGTTAAGCCACGTTTATAGAGGTAGTTCCTCGCCTCCTCACCCATCTTAGTCGTCATGAGGATGGCATGATAAAACCGAGCAGCCTTGTCATGCATATCGTATAGATTTTGATGGGGTGACCTAGTCTGTACAGAACTTTGAACAGGTACTGCCATCTGAATCCCAAGTCTCTCAGCTAAGATCCTCACCGCATCCGCAAAGGTTACTTGCTGATACTCCTCGATGAATTTAAAAACATCTCCAGAACGGCCACAACCAAAACAGTGGTAAAATTGCTTATCTTCGACCACGTTAAAGGAAGGGGTCTTTTCACCATGAAAAGGACAGAGCCCCAAAAAGTTCCGTCCAGATTTTTGTAAAGAAATCACTTCTCCTATGATTTCGACAATATTGGTATTGCTTTTGATCTCTTCGATGAGTCTCTTGTCAACCATAGACAATACCTCCATTTTATCACAGTTTACTTTATATAGTATAGCTTATTTCTGAAAAAAAGTAAACCATTTCATACACTTTACATGATACTATTTCATAAATTTCCAGCTATCATGTAAAAGTGAATCTTCTGAGCAAATCATTCTAATATTTGCAAAAATTTATAAATATTTAAATCCTATTTTACTTGATTTTCGAGGTTATTTTTCAATATTCTGCTAATATACTGACCATCTTTTCTACTGATGCAAGCCGTTGCATAAGTCAATAGTGCTTTGTACACCACTCCTCTATAAGATGGATTGGTCAATACAGGCATAGAATAATAGGCGTTCTTTTTATTTTTAAGGTCAATAAACCATTTACCACCCAGATGCTTGCGGAAGGTTTCGCCGATATAAACTGTCAAATAATCCAACATCTTGCGTTCTGCTATCAAAGCATGGTGGTCTTCATAGTGCGCCAAGATCCAAGCCTCCAAACCATCCAAAGACTGTATGCTATAGTCTAAGTTTAGCCCTTCTTTCTCCGCAAACTCCCTGGTAAAATAGTCCATCTTAAATCCAATCTGAAAAATCCATTCCTGAAAATCTTCTTGTGTGTATGCCATATTTTTATCTCCTCACTCTTATCAAAGTTTAAGATTCTTAGATTGATTATATTATAAAGTAAAATAGACGAAAAGAGAACTATAAATAATATTTAAAAAACTAAAAAACCTAGAAGCAAACATTCCACTTCTAAGTTTTTTATATCAATTATTTAAAATCAATTACTCAAACAGTTGATAGTAATCTGAAATCTTCATCTTGTCTTTTTCATTCTTGTTCAAATCTTGGATAATTCGGCCTTCTTTCATGACAATGAGACGATTTCCGTACTTGAGGGCATCCTCCATATGGTGGGTAATCATCAAAGCTGTAAGGTGATCCTTGCTGACAAAGTCATCTGTCAACTCCATCAAGGCTACACTTGTTTTAGGATCCAGAGCTGCTGTGTGTTCATCCAATAAAAGGAGTTCTGGACGTTTTAGGGTTGCCATTAAGAGACTCAAGGCCTGTCTTTGTCCACCTGACAAGAATTCAATCGGTGTATCTAGGTGTTTCTCAAGACCATTTCCAACCTTCTCAATAGTTGCTTGAAATTCTTCTTTATAAGCTGAGAGTCTTCTTGGAAATAGACCACGTTTTTCTCCACGAAACTTAGCAATTAAAAGGTTTTCTGCAACGGTCATACGTGGAGCTGTTCCCATCTTGGGATCCTGGAAGACACGAGAAAGGTACTTGGCACGTTTTTCAGGGCTGAAATTTGTGACATCCTCCCCCATGATGCGAATACTACCACTGGTTAAAGGTAAAGTTCCCGCAATGCTATTAAAGAGTGTTGATTTTCCTGCACCATTTCCACCCAAGATTGTGATGAAGTCGTGTTCATAAATATCAAGCGAAACATCGTTTAGGATAATCTTTTCTTCATCAAATCCATTTTTCACAATTTTTGTGGCATTTTTTATTTCTACAATTGCTGTCATTTACTTAACTTGACTCCTTTCAAGTATTTATCCTTAAGTGTTGGAATGACTAGACAAGTTGCTAGGATAAGAGCACTATATAGTCGAAGGTAGCTTGTGTTAAAGCCGAGAGCAATGACTCCCCATACCAAGAATTGGTAGCTAATAGAACCAACGACAATAGTAACCAAGCGTTCTGCTAATGTAAGACTCTTAAAGAGTACTTCACCGATAATTAAGCTTGCAAGACCAACTACGATAACCCCGATACCACGAGAAACATCCGCATAACCTTCTTGTTGGGCAATTAAGGCACCAGCAAGGGCAATAACACCATTTGACAAGACCAAGCCCATAAGTTCCATACGTCCCGTATTGATACCAAAACTACGAGCCATATCCGGATTATCTCCTGTTGCGATATAAGCTTGTCCCAATTTAGTATCTAGGAAGAAAAGCATAAGAAGGATAACCAAAGTCACAAAAATCAAACCTGTAAATAATTGATTAACCTCAGATGAGAAAGGAAGAACATCCTGGATTTGTTTAGTTCCTAAGAGCCCAAGGTTTGCCCGTCCCATAATCATGAGCATGATAGAATGGCAAGAAGTCATCACCAAAATACCAGACAAGAGTGTTGGAATCTTTCCTTTCGTGTAAAGAAGACCAGTCGCTAAACCTGCAAGACAGCCTGCTCCAACAGCTACTAAGGTAGCAAGAAAAGGATTGACACCTTGTGTAATTAGAGTTACTGCTACCGCTCCTCCTAGTGGGAAGGAACCCTCGGTTGTCATATCTGGAAAGTTGAGGATTCGAAAGGTCATAAAGATTCCCAAACCTAGAATAGCCCAGACGAATCCTTGAGAGATAATCGATACTATCATGTTACATTCATTTCCTTCTTTTAAAAATTGGAGGAGATGTATCCAACTCCTCCTTTATTATTATTCAATCACTTGACCAGCTTCTTTAAGAACTGATTCTGGAATTGTAATTCCAAGTTCTTGAGCCAATTTTTTGTTGATAACTGATTTACCAGTTGAGAAGACATTAACTGGAGTATCTGCAGGTTTTTCACCTTTCAATACTTTGGCAATCATCTTACCAGTAGCAACACCAAGGTCGTGTTGGTCCACAACTACTGATGCCAAACCACCTGCTTCTACCATTGCTGTTGCGCTTGGGTAGATTGGTTTTTTAGCTGTTTGGTTACTTGATACTACAGTTGAAAATGCTGATGCGATTGTGTTGTCAATTGGAATCCAGATTGCATCTACTTTACCAGTCATAACATTAACTGTTGAAGCAATTTCGTTCGTTGATGGAACTGCAAAAGTTTCTACTTTCAAACCAGCTTTTTCTGCGTAAGCTTTGAACTCTTCGACTTGTGATTTTGAGTTATCTTCGCTACTTGAGTAAAGAGCTCCAACTGTCTTGACATCAGGAGTCAATGTTTTAATCAATTCAACCTGTTGTTGAGCAGGGTTATGGTCAGATACCCCTGTGATGTTTCCACCTGGTTTTTCCAAGTTTTGTACAAGGTTAGCTCCAATTGGGTCTGTGATAGCTGCCATGATAACAGGAAGGTCTTTTGTTGCACTTGCAAGACCTTGAGCTGCTGGTGTTGCAATACCGACAACAACATCATTTCCATTTGCCACCAATTGCTTACTCATTGTAGCAACCTTACTTTGGTCACCTTCTGAGTTCATAAAGTCGATTTTAACTTGATCACCTTTATAGCCTTCCTCGGCAAGTCCATCTTGAATTCCTTGGTAAATCAAATCTAAAGATGGATGGCTGACAAACTGAAGAACACCAACTTTAGCTGTTTTGTTAGTTGTCTCTGTTTTAGTTTCTTGTTTTGTGAAGCTTGAATAAATTAAGCTCCCACCGACTACAAGTGCTAATGCTGCGATAATACCAATTAAACGTTTATTCATATTTATTTCTCCTTATTTTTCAATTCTTTCTTCTAATTTTACATTTTAAATCGCTTAACCAAGCGTCGCCATCGTTTGAATTCCATCATTTATCCTCCCCATAGAAAAAGTCCTCACACAAAAAACTTGTGTGAGGACGTCGATGCGCGGTGCCACCTCAATTATAGGAACTATTCCTATCGCTCTTACTCGCTTCACGAGTTGCACTATAAGGTGTGCGTACCGAATTCTTATGATTTCAAATTCTTTATAACATCCAGCCCAATTTTCATCACTTTCATCTATCCGTTTCCACCAACCACAGACTCTCTAAAAAATTTCAATGATTACTTTCTGAATGGTTAAATTATATCATTTTACTAAAACTTGTCAAGTAATTTTATGAATTATTTTTAAAAAAATGTAAAATCAAATAAAATAAGTTTATCATAGGACTGTAGAAATTAGCTTTTCAATGTATTATTGCAAAAAAATCTACATTATTTTTCTAAATTATTTTAACCAAATATGAAACATATCTTCATCAACAATTTTTTCAAGAATGATAGTATTTTCACTTATATCATATGCAATCAATTTATTCCCAGCTAAAACTAATACGATATTATCTTTGATCAGCTTAATATCTTTTATATAGTCTGTTTCAGCGGAAAATCCAAATTGAGATAGATTGATAAAGCTTGATTTATGACTAGTTAAATCAAATAGACTGAAGGCAATTTTTCCTGAATCATTATTCTCATGTTCAATTGCTAACAAATTTTCTCCTAATTCAATAATATTAACTGGACCAATTTCATCTAAATCAAAAAATTCCTTAAGTCCTGATTCCATATCATAGTGAAAAACTTTTCCCCAAAGTACTTTTTCCTTGGTCGAGTTAATTCGATATCCACCGGAGATTGAATAGAGTTGCTTTCTTCTCACAATGCTATTGTCAAAAAAATAGGTTAATTCTGGATCCTCATAGAGAATTTCTTTATTTTCAAACTGTAATTTTTGATTTTTTAGTGAAAAATGATGTAAGTAGGTTGGGTAATTATCATTACTGTTAACCTCTACTCCCAAAAAGTAGATATCATCACCATCGTTTGAAAAATCTGAAGCAAAAACAGAATTTTTGAAAATGTATTTATCTACTTCCTTTAAATTTGTATCAAAAACTGCAATAAAACTATCATCTGTATTTGCTTCAGAAGTGAAATAGTAATCTGGATTTACGCCAGCTGTTGAAAAAGCATAATCAGAGGTCTTATTGTAGTGAATTTTTCCAGTTTCAAAATCAACTGATATTATTCTACCCACTACACCTAATGGTGGACCTTCTTCAGAAAATAGCAAATAACGATTGGAAATTTCTGCACGCTTAACAACTTGATTAATCTGGCCCTTAACTATCTCTATTTTTTCATCAGAAACTTTCTCAAAAGTATTTTCTTTATATTTATACCCCTCCACACTGTGGTATCCCAATAAATAAAAATCTACATCTGACTGTATAGAAAATTGTTTTGATGATGAGGCGGAATGTCTTTGGATAAAAAATAACACTCCCACTAAAATAATAATGGCTACAACAATAACATGACCAACTTTTTGTTTCCTATTCATACTTATTTATTCCTATTCATAACTTTAGTCATCAGCCTAATATAAGCAGATTTATCTTCACATTTTCTATTGTAAGCCTCCCACTCACCTAAAATAGCATTATATTTAGGTTTTGTCAATGAATTTAATATTCTAATTTATTATATATCTATTTTACAGACTAAAAGATAGCTACTTAAAATCTTTTGAACAGCAACGAGCTGAGCTTTAAAAATGAGTATTATGTGATCGATACAGTTCTGTTTGCAAGAGGGGAAACTACTGTTTGCTTGTCTTAACCCACCGAAGGAGCAAATATATAATTATCTGATTGATTTAAATACAACAATTGAGGTGGACAATTAGACTCTGAAACTCTTTTTAAGAAAACAGTAAATTCTTTTAAAAGCAGAATTCAATCGTTTGTCTGACGTATTTTTAAGATAACCAATCTACTCTATACACTACTAATCCTCTTGTTAAAGAGCAATCAATATTAACCACAACTGGTTGATTCGTATAGGATTCCCTAAAAGAAAAAAGAAAACGACTCCTAAAAAAGTCGCCTTCATTGATAATTGAATGAATAACTATCCTAAAATACACTTGAGCTACAAGTTCCGTTGGAAATTGTTATTTGCTATACAACTTGAACTTGAGACTTAGCCAATCCCTACGTTTTTAAAAAATCTAACTTGTATCAACCCGAATTACGCAATCCAGTTGCAATTCCGTTAATAGTCGTATGAATCAATCTTTCTTCATCAGAAGATAGTTCGCCACGACGTTGACGCTTAATCAATTCCAACTGAATATAATTAAGAATATTGAAGTAAGGCATGCGATAGTTCAGACTATCTTTCAAATAGGTATTTTCTGCCAAAAGCTCCTCATGACCTTCAATAGCCAAGATAACGTTCTTGGTCAATTGCCATTCATCTAGGATGGTGTAGTAAATCGCCTGCACTTCTTCACTTTCGCAAAGTTTAGCGTACTCGAAAGCAATATTCATGTTTGATTTTGACAAGACCATATCCACGTTGGAAAGAAGAGACTGGAAGAATGGCCAGTTTTGATACATTTCTCTAAGCGTTTCAATATTTTTGGGATCTTGGTCAATAAATTCCTTGAAACTTGAACCTACACCATACCATCCTGGGAACATCACGCGGCTTTGTGACCATGAGAATACCCATGGAATAGCACGTAAACCACCAATCTCAGTAATGGTTTTACGGGCTGCGGGACGAGAACCGATATTGAAACTTGAAATAGCTTTGATTGGACTAGATTCAAAGAAATAATCATAGAAAAGCTCATTTCCAAATACGAGTTCACGGTAAATATCGTAACTACGTTCTACTACTTGGTCCATGATGGCTTCATAACGGTTTGAAGTATTGGTATCACTCTTCTTCTGCGTAATCATACGGTTGATAGCTGCAGATACCAACATTTCAAGATTATAGTAGGCTGCATCCTTGTTTCCATATTTGTTCCCGATAACTTCACCTTGTTCCGTCAAGCGGATGCGATCCTTGATAGACTTAAGGGGTTGAGAAGCAATGGCATCATAAGTAGGGCCACCACCACGACCAACAGTACCACCACGACCGTGGAAGAAGGTTACTTTGACTCCAAATTCATCACCGATGGCTGTCAATTGTTGTTGAGCCTTGTAAAGTGTCCAACAAGATGATAGATAACCGCCATCCTTGTTACTATCAGAGTAGCCAAGCATGATTTCTTGGTAATTATTTTTAGAAGCAATCCATTTCTTAGCAAGCGGCAAAGAGAAGTACTTTCTCATTGTTTCTTCTGAATGATCCAAGTCTTCAATCGTCTCAAAGAGTGGAACAATCTGAACACGCGCTTTTTCAGTATCAACTAGACCTACTTCTTTAAGCATAATTGCTAATTCCAGCATATCTGACACACTAGTTGCATGAGAGATAATCGTTTGACGAATGACATCTTCTCCTAAACGGTCTTTTAATTCGCGTGCTGTTTTGAAAATAGCTAATTCTTTTTCGAGCAGTTCAGACTTCTCAGTATGAGTTGCAGACAAAATTCGAGGATCTTCTAATAACTCATGTGAAAGCAAGTCACATTTTTCATCTTCTGATAAATCACTATAGTGGTCATTGATTCCAGCAGATGCCAACAATTCTGCTACACAGGCTTCATGGACACTTGAATCTTGACGCATGTCGATGGAAGCCAAGAAGAAGCCAAAGACTTCTACAGCTTCTAAAAGTTCTGCAAATTCACCAGTAAGCAGGGACTCTGCCTTATTTTCAAGTAATGAATCCTTAATAGTATATAGATCTTTTTTGAACTCTTCGACTGTTTCATAAAATGGTGGACGATCTTCAGCCAGTTCTTGAATAGCTCCTGAAAGTCGATTACTAATATAATCTGTAATCACTCCTTGTTGATGACCTTGAGTACCAAGAAGACGTTCAACAGGATGACGTTCATCAGCTGATGAGCCAACAACAGACCATTCTTTCAAATTCAAAAGAGTTTGAATCAATTTGGATTGAATCAAATGAAAGGCACGACGATAAGGTTCTTTCTCACGAAAGACTGATGTATCTCCAGACTGAGCAGCCATTTCTTCAACAGCTTTGCTAGTTTTTGACAAATTAGTTGAGAGAGAGAAGGTACGATAGAGACTAGAAATCTTACTGATATAATAGTTCAAGACCACTTCACTTTGAATGGTAGCAGAACGCATAAGTGTCTCAGCTGTTACAAATGGATTTCCATCGCGGTCTCCACCAATCCACATTCCCATGGTAATTGGTTTGGCTTGTTTGAGATCAATTCCATGTTCTTTTGCTAGACGCTTGTACTCTAGCATCAAGTTAGGGACAGCCTGTAGGAAGGAACTATTGTAGTACTCCATCACATTGGTGATTTCGTTGGTTACTTTGAGTTTCTTTTCACGAATCATATCTGTTTGCATGATGATCTCAATATAGCGACGAAGATCATTGTGCCATTTTTCCTTGTTAATGAGCCCCATTCTCACGTCACGATATTTACGCAAAAGAGTATGGATATGAGTGGTCAAATCCAACATACTCTTCCGTTGAACCTGAGTTGGGTGGGCGGTCAAAACTGGCACCACGTTCAAGTGTTCAAGAATCTCAGCAGCGTTTTCTTTTTCAGCCACCATTTTAATAGTTGTTGATAATTTGCCCAGATAGTCTTGATCGACATTATTTAGATGGTTAATCTCGTAAGCCAAGTCAACGTCTTCTGAGATGTTAATTAAAAGAGGCAAAATAGAGAAGTATCTAGAAATGTAGACCATCTCATCATTTGAAAGACCTGTCACTACTTTATCTAGTCCTTGATAGTCAAGTTTTGATGAAAGTTCTTTCAAGTGCATAATCTTATCAAAGGTCTCAGCAGGAAGCATATTCTTTGTGATATCTTCTAGCATATCTGTCAAGATTTGAACTTCCTCTTGTACGACAGTTTTGTTACTATAATTTTCTAACTTTTGAAGAGACATTTTTTTCTCCTTGTTATCTATGTCCTAAAGCTGTGCATCGTATTCACTAAAAAGTCGAGCACGCTTCTCACTAGCATCAATATTTAATACAAATGCTATGGCTACAGAAAGAACCAAGAGACTATTCCCTCCTTGCGAAAGGAAAGGGAAGGTTACTCCTGTTGAGGGAATCAAGCCTGATATACCTCCAATGTTAACAAATACCTGTATCAGAATCATACCACCAATACCGATTGCTACCATCGAGTTGAAAGGATCTCTTGCTCGAATACCTACTAAAATGATTCGAAGAATTAAGAAGAATAGGAGAGCGAGAATAAGACTTGCTCCTACAAATCCAAACTCTTCAATGACAATCGAAAAGACAAAGTCTGTATGGGCTTCTGGTAGATAGCCACGTTTTTCGATAGAATTTCCTAATCCAAGACCAAACCATCCTCCATTAACCATGGCATAGTAGGAATTGGCCAACTGGTGTCCAGCTCCAGCTAGGTCATTAAATGGATTAAAAAAAGCACTGAAACGCTTGGCAACATAGCCAAATACAGGAATTTTAGAGAATTTCTCAACACCGATGATCCGAATGGCAGTCAAGGAAATCATGGAGACACCAGCAAGTAGGCCCAGAATGGTTGAAAACCACCGATAAGCAATACCGCTGATAGTATACATGAGCAAGGATACTAAAATCAAGATAGTAGCATTTCCTAGGTCTGGGAAAATCGCCAAACTACCGATCATAACCAGTAGAACAAAACGCCAATCATTAAATGCTCGAGGAATCCACTGATTAAGGGTTAAAACCTGGAAGTCGTAAACTGCTATCTCATCCTGTTGTTTTGAAAAACGCTGTGCTAGATACCAAACAATGATGATTTTTAAATACTCTGCTGGTTGAATCGTGATGGGACCAACCTTGATCCAGCCATAGGCACCATTGACGGGAATCCCAATTAAACGCGCTAGAGCAAGCAGTATCAGCTCAACAAACATAACGATAAAGAGTAATCTCTCATTTCGTAGAAACCCTAATTTCAATTTATAAATCAAGGCAATTAAAAACAAACTGGCTATCCAGAAAATTCCTTGATTTCGAACCAATTGCAGAGTACTTTTCCCCTCTTGGATAAGAGTTGCACTAGTTGTCGAATAAACTACTATCAAACCTAAAACGGATAACAGTAAATAAGGAATCAAAATGGAATAATTCAGCAGGTGCCTTTTACTTATTTTCATATGTCACCTATCTATCGGAAAAATTATCTTATTTTCCCATATTATTTCTAGTTTTATAAGCTATTATACCATTTTTTAGCCTAGAAAAAAACTCTTACAGTATAAACATTCGAATTTTACTCAAAATGAACTCTGGACTAGAATTTCTTGAGTGATACCCATATATGACCTATCGATCCTTTTTAGTTACTAATTCTCAATGAAAATCAAAGAGCAAACTAGGAAGCTATCCGCAGGTTGCTCAAAGCACTGCTTTGAGGTTGTAGATAAGACTGACGAAGTCAGCTCAAAATACTATTTTGAGGTTGCAGATGGAAGCTGACGTGGTTTGAAGATATTTCGAGGAGTATAAAACTTATAAAACTGCAATGTTGAAATTTTATAAACTTAAAAACTACCTTCCAAACAGAGGAAGGTAGTTCATTAGTATCTTAGTTTGAGGCGCTACTACTGCTATCAGAAGTTGTTTCGCCTTTGATGTATTGTGTAAAGATATTTTGGAAGGCCTGATCTTTGACTTTAATGTTGGCATCTTGCAATTCTTTACTAATAACACCTTGAACAAAGGTTGCATCATTTTGTTTTTGAGTCAAAATGATTGTTTTAAGTTTTTCTTTATAGTCATCCAAGTTTGAAGATTTTTCTGACTTCTTCGTCAACTTAACAATGTAGAAACTACTTGTATAAGCTTGAGCTCCTGGAGCAGTGATGACATCTGAAATTCCGTTTACATCAAGCGCAAAAGCTGCTTTCTTAACTACGTCTGGCAATTCTGTTGATGCAGAGTCAAAAGTAATTTCTCCACCATTTTCTTTTGTCTTTTCATCTGTAGAATTGTCTTTTGCAAGTTGTGCGAAGTCAGCTCCAGATTCTTTCGCTTTGGCAAGAACTTCCTTAGCCTTATCTTCACTGTCAAGTTTAATAATTTGAGCCGTTACTTCTGGAGTATACTCTTCGAAAGCTTTTTTGTAGTTTTCATCTGTTAATTCAGCTTCGGCAGCCTTCTTCACTGCGAACTCAACTAATTTACTTGTACGAATTTGAGCTTTACGGCTTTCTGCAGTCATACCTGAGCGGGCGAGAATTGTTTGATAGCTATCACCGTATTTCTTTTGTTCTTCTGCAACTGCATCTTCGACTTCTTTATCAGTTACTTCTGAACCATATTGTTTTTCAAAAACTTTTTGAATGGTCATATTAAGCAAGACTTGTTGAGCAGTCGCATTATTTTTGACTTCTTCGAAGAATTGATGCTCTGTAATAACATCACCCTTCATACTAATCAAGTCAGTTCCTTCAGAACTGTTCGAACAAGCAGCCAAAGTAGCTACTGACAACAATGTGATGGCTCCCGCCATTAGTTTTTTCTTCATGTTTACTCCTTTTGTTCACTAAATAAGGGTTTACCTTTTCTATTTTACCAAATTGTCTTAAAAATATCTGAAATCAATCAATATCAGGTAATTCTACTTCTGCTTGATTCTTTCTTAGCATGAGAATCCCATCTCCAAGAGGAACTAGACTAGCTGTTAAACCTGGATTATCTAAAGTTGCATCGAATAGTCTTGCAAGCCACGATAAATCGTCCGTTGTCCACGTCGGACTTCCATGATATCCCTAGCAATATCTCCTCCTTGGAAAATATCATCTAAGACAACCACTCCACCTACTTCGAGGTGTTTGAGGATTTCTGGTAGAAAGATGATGTATTTGGACTTAGCAGAATCCATAAATACAAAATCATAGGTCTCTGTCAACGTTGACAAGACATCTACCGCATCACCTTCTAAGAGAGTGATTTGTTTGCGTTGATCAAATTTTGCAAAATTTTCCTTGGCAAAACCAATCATCTCAGGATTTCGGTCAATAGTGGTGATTTTTGACTTGGGTGAATGTTCTGCCATCAAAAGGGCAGAAAAGCCAATCGCCGTACCAATCTCTAAAATATTTTTTGGTTGAATAGTTTCCATAAGGAAACGAAAGTAAGCGACGGTTTCATGAGGGATGATAGGAATATTCTCCTTGCGAGCAAAATTTTCTAGTTCTTTTAGGGAACCTGTCACCTGCTTTTGTCTGTGGCGCATAAACTCGACAATCTCATGCTTGACAACAGGACGTCGCATGTTATGATTGGCATTTTTACTATAAGACTTTACCATTTGTCTTATGCCAATCCTAATTTGTCAACAAGGGCTTCAAACTCATCTAAACGGCGTTCAAAGACTGCAAATGCATCGTTAAGGTAATCTTCTTTTTCCATATCAACGCCAGCTTTGCGCATGATATTGAGTGGATAGTCTGACTTGCCTGCTTTGAGGTAGTCGATATAGCGATCACGATCCTCTTGGCTACCATGAACAATCTTTTCAGCCAAGGCTGAAGCTGCTGCAAAACCTGTTGAATATTGATACACATAGTAGTTATAGTAGAAATGAGGAATTCGAGCCCACTCGTACTGGATTTGAGGATTATCTTCCTTGCTCAAGCCATAATATTCTTGGTTCAAGTCAGCATAGAGATTGTTTAGGAACTCACTTGTCAAAACTTCACCATTTGGTCAGCTTGGTGAATAGCATGTTCAAATTCAGCAAATTGAGTTTGGCGGAAGACTGTTCCACGGAAACCATCTAGGAAGTTGTTGAGAATTGCAAAGCGTGTTGCATCGTCTTGAACTTCTTGCAATAATTTCTCAGTTAGGATATTTTCATTGGTTGTAGAAGCAATTTCTGCCAAAAAGATTGAGTAATCTCCGTATACATATGGTTGTGTTTCACGCGTATAGCTAGAGTGCATACTGTGACCAGTTTCATGGACAAGGGTAAAGAGATTGTCTAGATTATCTTGCCAGTTAAGGAGCATAAAGGCGTTGGTATCATAAGAACCGCCAGAGTATGCACCTGAACGCTTACCTTGATTTTCATACACATCAATCCAGCGTTCGCTGAAGGCACGTTTAACACGGCTCAAGTAATCCTCACCAAGAACTGCCAAAGCATCTTCTGCTTTCTTCAAGGCTTCTTCATAAGTAAAGCTGTATTCCACTGAAGACAATGGAGTATAGATATCGTACATTTTAAGGTCAGGGATACCTAAGATTTTTGAGCGGAGAGCCAGATAACGATGTAAAAGTGGCAAATGCTTACGAACAGCAGATACTAAGTTATCATAGACACTTTCTGGTACAAAGTTGGCTGCAAGTGCTGCTTCACGCGCACTCTTGTAATTACGAACCTTAGCACGATAGTTTTGCACTTTGACATTTGTCTGCAAGGTTTTAGCATAAGTATGCTGGTATTGTTCATAAGTAGCGTAAAGGGCTTCATAAGCGCCACGACGTACCTCACGGTTTTTAGATTCTACCAAGCGCATATAGACACCGTGTGACAACTGTACCTCATTACCATCTTCATCTTTAACAAATGGAAAGACGATATCCGCATTGTCTAAGATAGCAAAAGTTTCACTAGCAGCACCAAAGATTTCACCAGCACCTGCTAATAACTCTTCTTCACGTTGTGAAAGGACATGGTCCTTATTTTGCAATAGTTTATCAAAGAAGTGTTTATAAGGCTGAAGTTTTGGTTCTTCTGATAAGAAGTTTTTGTACTGATCTTCGGTAATTGCCATAAATTCTGGCTCATAGAAAGCGAATACCTGATCTAATTGACTATAAAGAGTCATTGCTTTTGCATAGTATTCTTGATACTTAGCGACTCGTGTATCTTGGTCGTTTTTCATATGTGCGTAGACATAGAGTTTTTCAAGACGACGACTCAAGTCCAGATAACGCTCTGTAATGTCAAGAAGACTCTCAGCACTATCCAAGAGATGTCCTTCAAGACTAGCTGCTTGTTTTGTATCTTCCGTTAAAAGGGCAAGTTCTTCTTCCCATTTTTTGTCTGTTTCAAAGATCGTTGATAGATCCCATGTATCTTTTTCATTTATTTCATTTCGTTGTAATACCATAAGTTTCCTCCATCCTTTCTATTTTACCATATTTTTTAAGAAATATTGCTGATAAAAGGCAGGTGGATAAAGCTTTTGTGTGGCAGTTTTGGGATTTTGTTGATAATAGGCCTGAAAATTGTCGTAATAGTCCTGCAAGTCTACAGTAATCTGACAAAATTGCCCTTTTTCTATAGGCCTTACTTGGGGATACCAGTCCTGAGTCTTCAAATTTAATAGGTTTTCTCCTCTTAAGTAAGCTTGGGCTTGTTGCTTCATCCAATAGGGGTTTTGATAATAGAGCTGTTTGAATGTAATGACAAATCTTCCTATCCTGCTCAACTGAAAAAGTGATAAGAGGTTGTTGCTGATAAGGAGTCCGTAAAATATCTAGAAGATTCCCTTTGCCATAAGAAAATTCCTTGACCTGATAATGGAGTTTCCCTTTTAAATCTTGGTGGAGTAGGTACTTGAGCCTCAAAACTTGTTTTTTATGGTCTAACTCCCAAAGATGAAATCCCATATTATTACTGAAGTAAAGGAAATCTTTCTGAAGTTTAGTTAGACGCTCTTTTAAACAGAGTTTTTCACCTAGTAGCCAAAGAACTTGAATTCCCAAACTTCGATAGCCATAGCTTCTTTCCTGTAACAGTTTTGAAGACAAGGGGCTACATTGAACCTCAATGGCTAATTGCTTATTGACTAAAACATCTGCAATTTGCTTTAGGTCCGGTATGGGATATTCAAGCTCGGCCTTGTCATTCTTCAACGCCCAATTAAAAAGGGCAACCTTATTTTCCAGATGCTCTAAACTCTCATTTTCATAATAAAAGTCACACTGGTTGAGAGAAACATGGGCAAAATGCGTCCGTAAGTTTTTCCCTTTTCTTAATCGAACTAAACCTCCACAAGCTGGACAAGTATAGTTTTGTTTAACTAATTTATCCTCCAAGGCATTGACTAGGCTTCCTTTTTCATCTCTGGCTATAAACATATATACCCCCTTTTCTACTTTATTCGAAAAGGATAAGAAAAAGGCCAATAAAATCAGCCTTTCTTCACTATAAAATCTGGTATCACTTCCGTTTGTTCTTCATATACTTCTGCAACATGGGAATGAGATTTGATATCTGATCATGTTTAATGATGGATACGCCATATTCTTGACAACGATTGCTAAAAACAGGGTTAATCCTGCCGGAGCATACAATCAATTTTAAACAATTATCTCCTGCAAAATGATTGGCATAAACTTCGAGCTCGTTAATAGCTTCAACTGATAAATCGGTCATTTTACAAGATATGAATACAACAGAGTAATCTTTTCGAAGTACTACATCAATTTCATTTTGGACATTATCTATTTCTGGAAAAATTCCATTCCAGTCAATTTCAGCACCAATCATACATTCATCAAAATACTCTGATTCTAAAGCAAGTAGATAAATATAGAGCTCTAAGATATGCCCCTTGGTTCTACAAAGCAACTGCGCTTCTGAACTTGGAAATGAATAAGAGACGCTATCAGATGTTTCCTCTTCTATTTTTAGTAGATTAGCTTCTATGAATAACGGAATCAAGGTAGAGGGATAGGAATAAGTTTTCCCGTTACTTTCTAAAACTTTGGCTGTTTCAGCATGAAAATCTCCAGTTTTTGCCAAGGCGAAATACTGAGTAACCTGATACCATTTTTCTGGATTTTCAATCGCATAATGAGCCAGTTTTTTAATCGCTTCATTTTGCTTAGCCTTATGCTGAGGTCTTCTTGATTTAAGGAGTTTTCCACCACGTAAGGCTATCAACTGCTCAATAGATAAACTGGGAATAGTTAGATGATTAGCCTTCCATTTCTTCTTGCCCCATGTATACTGCTTCCCTTTTTCAACATCCATAGAGACTATCTGTAATTGTTTCTCTAAACCATATTGAAACAAAATAATGGCTAATAAGGAATCTCCTCCAAAAACATCAATCGTAACTGAGCTAAATTTATCAATGAATAAATCTAGTTCTTTCCAAACATGATCAAGGTTAAACTGTCGAAAATGTACTTTTTTTATGTTGGGAACTTGCTCCATTATAAACTGTTTCAAGGACAGTCTGTCTTCTTCAGAAATTTTTTTCAAAGAAAGAAACAAAATTTCGTCACAATTACTGACAAAGCCTGATAGACATTTTTCTCAATCGTATATGTATCGTAAAGTTCAATTAAAAGACTAGGCATATTGCGACCTCCTAGAGCAGAAACAGTTTAAAAAATTTGGCAGCTGATAAGAATTCTTTTTTTACATCTAGATGCTTATAAAGTTTATAGTTACCTTATACTTTTAGTATAGCATAAAATAAGACTTTCCAATGATTATTTAGGTAACAAAAAAGGAATAGAGTATTTTATTTTCTATTCCTCTTTTAATTATTTTACCTTTTTAGCCAACATGGTCGCAAATCGTAGTTGGATACGATTGCCATTTTCATCACGACGGTGCAAATGACCAGGATTTTCATTATACTTAACCAATTCCCAGTCCTGGTAGTAATCTGCTAATTCCCCCTCTTTAAAGGTAAATGGAAAATTAACAGAACATGGATAATCTTCAGTATCCATGGCACAAACGATAAGATTGTACCCACCGATAGAAGTTTGTTCCTGCATGTTTCGGATAATAGCAGGAATACGTTCTGCTTGTAAAAACATGAGAACAACAGTCGATACGATAAAATCGTAAGTTTGTCCAATGCTAGCTGAATTGATATCGTAGAGTCCAACAGGCATTTCTAGGTCTTCTTGCTCCACAATGCTTTGTAGGATTTCAAGGGAAAGCTCATTTTGATCAACTGCTGTAACATCAAAGCCATGTTGAGCGAGAAAGAGGGCATTCCTACCCTGACCACATCCTAGGTCTAGTGCTTTACATGGTTGGACCGTCTGCATAGCTTCTAAAACTTCCGAATGAACTGGATTAGTATTGTATTTCTTAGGGAAGTAATCCTCCGGTTTACAATAAAATTCCAAGTACCATTCCACATCATCTGTGGCAGCTTCTACTCTATGCCAAGCTTGAGGTTGCGCCATAGGATTATCAGCACCTGCTTAAAAAGATGCTCAGCTATAACTTCTCCCTCTTCGGTCAACTCAATAAACTTAAGCACCCCTTTTAGTACGGTAATCTTGCCCCATGTTCCAACCTTAGTATTGTGTTTCTTTTGAACAGCTTCTGGCATGGTGTCTTTATTCCAGACAGGCATGCGTTTGTAGGCAACTAGTTTTTCCATATTCTTCACTCTTTCTATCGGTGGTTAACAGCTTTCATAACACGCGCAATATCACGATCTTGCTCACGTCGTTTGATAGACTCACGTTTATCGTAATCATGTTTCCCTTTTGCAAGTCCTAAAAGGAGCTTGGCATAGCCATCTTTTATGTAGACTTTAAGGGGAACCAGTGTCATCCCTGTCCCTTTTGTTTCTTGCTCTAATTTCTGGATTTGCTTTTTATGAAGGAGGAGTTTACGACGACGTTCGGGTTCTTGGTTCCAGATATTTCCTTCTTCATAGGGTGCAATATGCACATTGCTCAGCCAAACTTCCCCATTTTTAACTTGGGCAAATCCGTCTTTTAGATTGATACGAGCAGCTCGAACACTCTTAATTTCAGTTCCAGTCAGGACCATTCCTGCCTCTAGCGTATCTACGATTGTATAGTCGTGATGCGCCTTTTTATTTTGCGCGACGACCTTTCCCTCGCCCTTTGCCATGCTTGGCTCCTTTCTTTGCTACTTCCTTATAAAAAGGTTTCTTGCTTTTTTTCTTCTTGTCTTTTGGAGAATGCTTGCGCTTGTCACCTAAGCGACCAGATTTTCTCTTGTCTTCTTTCTTATCCGAACGACGCCCTCTATCCTTACGACCAGAGCCTTTCAGACCTTTCTCGATGACATCAAATTCACTTGGAATAAAGGAGAAATCGATCTCACCAGTCATCTTATCCGCTCTTTCGACACGAATACGGATCTGTTGTCCCACTCGGAAGGTAATTCCTGATTTCTCCCCACGGAGGGTTAAATCGCGTTCATTAAAATGGTAAAATTCAGGCAGATTGGTGATGTGAATTAAGCCTTCGACTGTATTTGGCAGCTCAACAAAAAGACCAAATTTAACAATACTTGAAACAACTGCGTCATACTCTTCACCAACGTACTCTTCCATGTATTCAGCTTTTTCATAGCTTCTACTTCACGCTCTGCCTCGATAGCACGGCGCTCACGGTTTGAAGATTGGGTGGCAATCTCAGGAATGACCTGTTCAAAATGATCTGCTACATCCTTAGAACGTCCATAGTCACGAATCATCCGGTGAACAAGAAGGTCAGGATAACGACGAATTGGGCTTGTAAAGTGAGTGTAGTAGTCTGCAGCTAATCCATAGTGACCGTGATTATGCTCAGAATATCGAGCCTGCTGCATGGAACGCAGAAGCATCATAGATAATACATCCGCATATGGCTCTCCTTCAACAGCACTCATGATGTCTTGGAGGGCTTCCTGACTAATCTCACTGGCAGTCCCATAAATTCGCAATCCAAAACTTGAAGCGTAATCAATAAACTTCTGAACTTTCTCAGCTTTAGGTTCCTCGTGAATTCGATAGATAAAAGGTAAATCAAGCTTGCTAAAGTGCTCGGCAACTGTTTCGTTGGCAATCAACATAAAGGACTCAATCATACGTTCGGCAACCCCACGATGACGAAGAACAATATCAACTGGCTTGCCTTTTTTATCTACCAAAATCTTAGCTTCATTGGTATCAAAATTTAAAGCACCTCGCTTAATTCGCATACTTTCCAAAGTCTCATGGAGCTTAGCCATTAACTCGATACTAGGAACAATTTTCTGATACTCTTGTCTCTTCTCCTCATCGCCTGCTAGAATGTCATTTACATCACTATAGGTCATACGGAAACTTGTCTTGATAACAGTTTGAGTAATCGTATAATTACGAACACGACCTTTTTTATCAATCTCCATAATAGCAGATTGGGTCAAGCGGTCCACTTGAGGGTTAAGAGAACAGATTCCGTTTGAGAGGCGCTCTGGCAGCATTGGAACTACACGGTCTGTCACATAGACAGAGGTCGCACGATTGAGAGCTTCCTTGTCAAGAGCAGAACCTTCCGTTACATAATATGAAACATCCGCGATATGAACTCCTAGTTCGATATTTCCATTTTTCAATGGTTTGATATGAACAGCGTCATCCAAGTCCTTAGCGTCAGCTCCATCAATGGTAAAGGTAATTTCATCTCTTAAGTCTAGACGACCTTCCATGTCCTTTTCAGATGGAGTATCAGGAACCTTTTCTGCTTCTTTAAGAACAGCTTCTGGAAACTCGGACACAATGTCCATTGACTCCAAGACCTCGAGGACATCAATCCCTGCATCTGTAGAATGTCCAACCACATCTAGGACACTAGCGACAAAGAAATCGTGTTTCTTACTTGGGTACTTATCGATAAAGACCTTGAGAACTTCTGTACCGTCTAACTGAATAGCTGGCTTCTTAACGTAGATTGGTTGACTAATCTTTTGATTTTTTGAACGGATGTAACCTGCATACTTGGGTTTTTCCTCATCAAGAACGATTTGACCAACAACCGTCGTCAAACTGTGTTCTAAAATATCAATAATCTTAGCTTCAGCAGCTGTTCCTTTCTGTCTATCTGCAACCTTCTTGATTACAATTTCAACTGTATCGCCATCAATGGCATAGTTAACATCATTTTTTCCTACAAAAAGATCGTCTTCTTCTCCTTCTAGGCTAACAAAACCAAAGCCATTTTTATGAGCGTGAAAAATTCCTTTTAGGGTAATCTCATGTTTTTTCTTCTGGTCTAAGGTTAGACTACCATCATCTTCAAAGCGAATCTGATGCTTACGTTCCATCAAGGAAAGGGTTTTGATTAACTCACGAAAATCCTTGGATCCATCCTTTCCTAGAGCTTGAGCCAAGTCATTAACTGTGACTCGTCCCTTCTCTTGTAAATATTCTTTTATTTTATCTTTCATGTTTTCTTTCTAGATTTATAATAATTTCTTTTTGGTGTAAAACCTTATTTCTTTTTAAAATAAAAATAGGCAAAGACCTAGTCCCGCCCATTATTTTCTTATCTACTTGATAATACCGTCAATGCTAAGGCAATGGCTAGCCAGAAAAAGACTAAAATTCCTGTCAAACGTTGCATCACAGCTTCAAAACCGCGCGCTTTGCTACGTTCAAACAAATCACCTGCACTGGCATCAAATACATTGCTAGATTGGTTTTTAGTTGGTTGCATGAAAATTGCAATCACAATCACAACAGATAATACTAATAAAATGGTTAATAATAGGTTATACATATCAAACTCCTTAAAATCCCTATTATTCTACCATAATTTCTACTTAGATTCAAGATGTAGAGTCACTTTTCTTTCTTTCGGACAATACTTTAAGACTTCAATCTTATCTGGATGGGTTTTGGAGTTCTTACTGGTTAGATAATTGATGCTGCCACAAGAGGAGCATTTGAGATTGATTTTTACTCGCACTAGATTTCCTTCACTTTTAATAATGTTCTAAATTGGATAAGGTTAAAAAAACAACTAAGAGCTACACAGAGAGCTGTTGCATAAAATACGGAGTGATAGCCAAATTGTCCCGCTACTGCTGATCCTGCTATGAGGCCGACCACTCCTCCTAGATAAAAGAATACCTGATTAAAGGCAAATACCCGTGAAATGCCAGTTTTTGGAGTCATCTTGCTAAGGAGTGCATTGACACCAGGTATCAAAGCACCTGTCCCCAGTCCAAAAAGAAAACGATAGAAGCCTAATTGAAATGGGCTCGTCGCATTTGCACATAGTAGATAAATACAAACTGAATATCCCTGAGCGACAACAAGTAGTCGATGATTGCCCACTTTATCGCCTAATTTACCCATGACACCTGCACTCATCATACTTGAAAATCCCATACTGGATACAATCAAACCAGAGACAAAGAGAAGATTCTCTTTCTGTCCCAGATCTCGTACATAAAGGGCAAGGATGGGACCGATAGATTGGGCAGCAAATTGAATCACAAAACTAGTTAGAAATAGATTCAACAGGAGAAAAGGGTATTTGACAGAGGTAAAAAGTTCTCTTGTGGGAAGTGCTTTTTCTTTCGATACTGGTTGGAAGTCTTCTTTGATAAAAAGAATGGTTAAGAAAGCAGCCAAAAATAGGAAACTACCAACTAATAAAAAGACATTTCGAATGCCAAAAATTTCGGCAATGAGTCCACCGACAAAGGGGCCAGTCAAAGTTCCAGCGACAACACCAGTTGATAAAGTCCCTAGAGCGTATCCAGACCTATCTCTGGGTACTTGACTAGCAATCAAGGCGGTTGCATTTGGAACAAATCCTGTAAAAACTCCATTAAGGAATCGTAAGAACAAGAGCCAGAAAACATTTGGAACGAAAGCTAAACCGCCCATGGTGATGGTCATGGCTAGCCCTGCACGAATCATCATAGGTTTTCGACCATACTTGTCTGCTAATATTCCCCAAATTGGTGATACAAAGGCTGCAGAAATGGCAGAAACAGATACAGCTAAACCTGAATAAAAGGCTACTTGATCCTCTTCAACTCCTAACTGTTCAACAAAAATAGGCATGAAAGGAACAACAAGAGAAATGCTGGCCCCCGTTAAAAAGCAACCAAACCAAGCAATACGAAGATTATTCTTCCAACTAATCTCTTGCATGGATAGCGCCTCCTTCAAGTAATTCCACTACTTGACTCAAAAGTTGCTCTCGACTGCCATTATTATCTATTACACAAGTAGCCAATTTTTTCTTTTCTTCTAAGGGCCACTGGGAGGAAAGACGGGCTTTTGCTGCATCTATAGTCAAACAATCTCGTTTCACTAAGCGATCCAGCTGGATATCTCGACTTACATAAACTAGCCAAGTTTCATCAAACCATGAAGCATAGTCTTGCTCAAAAAGTAAAGGTATATCCATGAAAAATACGTCCTCAGTCTGAGCTAACTTGCCTCTCAAATCCCACAATTCTTCACGGATAATTTGGCCTTGAGTTTGTTTAGACCATTCTCTCTCCTCAGGGTTAGAAAGATAAGACTGGCAAGTAATGGTCGATTCAATTCATCATTTTCAAGAAGGACCTTCTCCCCAAAATGCTCCACTATAATCTGATAAAGTCGTCCACCGTTTTTTTGTAGTTGGTGGACAAGGGCATCTGCATCCACAACTTGAAACCCTTTCTGTCTTAAAAATTCTGTGACGGTAGACTTCCCGGATGCAATGCCACCAGTGATTCCGATTATTTTCCTCATCACTTTCTCCTTTGGCATTTTGGACAAAAGTGAGTTCCACGACCACCGAGTTGTATTTTTTCGATGATGGCTCCACAACGCGAACAAGCTTGCCCAGTTTTATCATAGACCTGATGAAACTCTTGCATGGTGCCATCTTCTCCAAATGCATTGGTATAGGTGCGGATAGTTGATCCTCCCATTTCAACAGCCTGCCCTAAAACAGCAATGGTTTGGTCATGAATGGCTGTCACTTCGTCTGCTGTCAAAGTCTGAGAAGGTCTGGCTGGATGAATCTGAGCTCGCCAGAGAACTTCATCCACATAGATATTGCCAAGTCCAGCCACCAAGGTCTGGTCTAAGAGATGGGATTTGATAGGCTTCTTAGATTTCTTCAGGGCACTTATAAAAATCTCTAAGTCAAAGTCTTGTTCTGTAGGCTCTGGTCCAAGCTTTTTAGATAGAAAGTAAGCTTCTAAAAGTTCAGGAGAAAGTAACTCCATAGTTCCAAACTTACGGACATCCTCGTAAACCAGAGTCCCACCATCTTCAAAGTGGATAAAGACATGGGCATGCTTGCGTTCAGGAACTTGGTCTGGATAATAAAAATACTTCCCTTCCATCCGCAGATGCGAAATCAAGACCTTGTCTGTCAGATAAAAAAGCAAATATTTGCCACGACGCCCCATAGACTCGATAACTTGACCAGGCAATTCCTTTTGAAATTGGTCCAAATCTGTCTTGATCATCTTTGGATAGCGAATATCAAGACTATCAATCTTTTTCCCCAGAATCAATTTTTCCAAGCCACGACGAACCGTTTCGACTTCAGGTAATTCAGGCATAGCTCCTCCTTCTCTAAAAACAAGAAGCAGGCTACTGCCCACCTCTTCTTAATATTCTTTTTCATTATAGCCAAAGTCAGCCAAATCCAGCTTTTTATCTCGCCAGTTTTTCTTAACCTTGACCCAAGTTTCTAGAAAGACCTTGTCTCCTAGCATAAGCTCGATATCACGACGAGCCATCGTCCCAATTTTCTTGAGCATGGCGACACCTTTACCGATGACAATCCCTTTTTGGCTATCACGTTCAACCATGATAGTTGCTCGGATATGAACTTTATCAGTTTCCTCATCTCGTTTCATCGAATCTACCACTACTGCAACTGAGTGTGGGATTTCTTCACGAGTTAGGTGCAAAACTTTCTCACGAATCATTTCGGATACCAAGAATCGCTCTGGGTGGTCTGTGATTTGATCCGCTGGGAAATACTGGAAACCTTCCTCAAGATTTTCACTGAGAATATCGACTAAACGTGAGACATTATTCCCCTGAAGGGCTGAAATAGGGACAATTTCCTTGAAATCCATCTGATTACGGAAATCATCAATTTGAGCCAATAGCTGATCAGGATGAACCTTATCAATCTTATTGACCACCAAAATTACAGGAACCTTGGCAGCCTTAAGACGCTCGATAATCATGTCATCGCCCTTACCACGCGCCTCATCCGCAGGCACCATAAATAGAACTGTATCGACTTCTCGAAGGGTACTGTAGGCAGACTCCACCATGAAATCTCCGAGGGCTGTCTTAGGCTTATGAATCCCAGGTGTATCGATAAAGACGATTTGTTCCTTATCAGTGGTGTAAATACCCATGATTTATTGCGCGTTGTCTGCGCCTTATCACTCATAATAGCAATCTTTTGCCCCATAACGTGATTTAAAAAAGTTGACTTCCCTACATTTGGACGTCCTAAAATGGCTACAAAGCCTGATTTAAATGTCATAATTTCCTCTTACTGTTTAAAATAATAAATCCCAAATCCGCGGGAGAAAGATAAGTGCACCTGTCAAAGCGGCAAAAAGTGAGACCACAAGCACGGCACCAGCCGCCATGTCTTTAGCTTTTTTTGCCAACATAGAAAAGTGATAGTGACTAGCCAAATCTACTACATTTTCAATAGCTGAATTAATAATCTCAAAAGCTACCACCATGAAAATGCTCAAAAGCAGAAATAACCATTCGATTCGTGACACCTGAAAAACAAAACCTGCAAGGACAACTATTAGAGCCGTCACTGCATGCTTTCTCATATTACGTTCTTCCTTAATCGCAGTAAAAATCCCTGTAATGGCAAATTCTAAACTGGATATTAGGTCACGATTTTTCCATTTTCGTTTATTGTCTTGTGAGTCCATAGGCTGTCAAAATTTCTTCTTGTAAACCGAACATCTCCGCTTCTTCCTCGGGAGTGTAGTGATCATAGCCGTTAATGTGTAAAAAGCCGTGCACTGCCAAGAAGCCCATTTCACGTTCAAAACTATGACCGTACTCCTCAGCTTGCTCATGAGCCTTATCAATGGAAATGAAAAGCTCACCGATATAAGCATCAAATTCTGACATCATATCTGCCAAGTCGGGATCATTTTCCAGATCTTCCTCATCAAAGGCAATCTCTAACTCCGGCTTATATTCAAGACTGATGACATCTGTTGGACGATCGGTATCACGAAACTCTAGATTGAGTTCATGGCTTCGTTCGTTGGTCACAAATGTGACCGCCATTTCCTTGTCTTCTTTTCCAATTTTTTTTGCAGCAAATTCTAAAATTTCCTGTGTTTGTTCTAGTATTTCTTTTGAAACTTGTCCAGTTTCATCTACCATTTCAATATACATGTGCTTCTCGATTCTCTTTACTTGGCTTTATTATATCACATTTCTATGATTTTATTCTACCTTTTTGATATAATACTATGGAATACATTCACGAGGAGAGAACCATGTCATTTGATGGATTTTTTTTACACCACATGGTTGAGGAATTGCGATCTGAACTACTAAATGGGCGCATTCAAAAAATTAATCAACCCTTTGAACAAGAACTGGTCTTGCAAATCCGTAGCAATCGTAAAAGTCATCGTTTGCTCCTGTCTGCCCATCCAGTTTTTGGACGCATCCAATTAACAGAGTCCACCTTTGAAAACCCTGCTCAGCCATCTACTTTTATTATGGTATTGAGAAAGTACCTTCAAGGAGCAGTTATTGAGTCAATCGAGCAGATCGAAAATGATCGTATCGTGGAAATCACGGTTTCCAATAAAAACGAGATTGGGGACCATATCCAGGCCACACTCATCATCGAGATTATGGGGAAACACAGTAATATTCTACTTGTAGATAAGTCTAGTCACAAAATCCTTGAAGTTATCAAACATATCGGTTTCTCTCAAAATAGCTTCCGTACCTTATTACCAGGTGCTACTTATATCGCTCCTCCAAGTACAGAGGCGCTCAATCCTTTTACCATCAAGGATGAAAAATTGTTTGAAATCCTACAAACTCAAGAATTGACAGCTAAAAACCTTCAAAACCTCTTTCAAGGTTTGGGAAGAGATACAGCTACCGAGTTAGAAAAACAACTGCTTAATGATAAACTAGCCACTTTCCGGAACTTCTTTAGACAAGAAACCAAACCTTGCCTAACAGATAAATCCTTTTCTTGTGTGCCTTTGTCAACTAAAATAGAAGGACATTTTTCAAGCTTATCTCAACTTCTTGATGTCTATTACAAGGATAAAGCCGAACGTGACCGTGTGAAACAACAGGCTAGCGAACTCATTCGCCGAGTTGAAAATGAGCTACAAAAAAATCGGCAAAAACTAAAGAAACAAGAAAAAGAACTTCTGGCCACTGAAAACGCAGAAGAATTTCGGCAAAAAGGTGAGTTACTAACCACTTTCCTTCATCAAGTTCCCAATGACCAAGATCAGGTCATTTTGGAAAACTACTACACCAACCAGCCTATCACGATTGCACTTGATAAGGCACTAACGCCAAACCAAAATGCTCAACGCTACTTCAAGCGTTATCAGAAATTAAAAGAGGCTGTTAAATACTTGACTGACCTGATTGAAGAAACTAAGGCAACCATTCTCTATCTGGAAAGTGTAGAGACAGTTCTCAATCAAGCCGGACTCGATGAAATTGCTGAAATTCGTGAAGAATTGATCCAAACAGGATTTATCCGCAGAAGACAAAGGGAAAAAATCCAGAAACGACAGAAACCTGAGCAGTATCTAGCTAGTGATGGAAAAACAATCATCTATGTGGGGCGCAATAACTTACAAAACGAGGAATTGACCTTTAAAATGGCCCGTAAAGAAGAACTCTGGTTCCACGCTAAGGATATTCCTGGAAGTCACGTTGTTATTTCAGGCAATCTCAATCCTACTGATGAGGTTAAAACAGACGCTGCAGAACTTGCAGCCTACTTCTCTAAGGGACGTCTCTCCAACCTCGTTCAGGTGGATATGATTGAAGTTAAAAAACTCAACAAACCAACTGGTGGAAAACCTGGTTTTGTCACCTATACTGGGCAAAAGACTCTCCGTGTCACACCCGACCCTGAGAAAATTCAATCCATGAAAATCAAATAATACTCAATGAAAATCAAAGAGCAAACTAGGAAACTAGCCGCAGGTTGCTCAAAGCACTGCTTTGAGGTTGTAGATAGAACTGACGAAGTCAGTAACATATATACGGCAAGGCGACGTTGACGCGGTTTGAATTTGATTTTCGAAGAGTATAAAGTCTTGTATACTTGTGGGTTCTTACTACTATAGACTCAAATAAACATGGGAGGTGCGTTCAATGCTACGGCATATCAAATCTATTTTAACCATTATATTCGGTGCTGCCATCTATGCCTTCGGACTCACGTATTTCGTTGTCCCCCACCACTTATTTGAGGGTGGAGCAACGGGAATCACCTTAATTACCTATTATCTCTTTAATATTCCCATCTCCTTGATGAACCTCATAATCAATATCCCATTATTCATTCTAGCCTGGAAAATATTTGGTGCAAAGACCCTATACAGTAGCCTGCTTGGTACTATTTCCTTATCCGTTTGGCTAGCAATCTTTGAAAAGATTCCTCTCCACTTTAATCTTGAGGGAGATCTAGTTATCGTTGCTTTAGTGGCTGGTGTCCTCCTAGGAGTTGGACTCGGTATTATTTTCAACGCAGGGGGAACAACTGGTGGAACAGATATTGTCGCTCGTATCCTTAATAAATACACCAATATTTCAGTCGGCAAATTGCTATTTGGACTCGATTTTCTCATTCTGATGCTAATTTTAATCATCTTCCAAGATCTACGCCTCGTAACCTACACTCTCTTATTTGACTTTATCGTTTCAAGAGTCATTGACCTAATCGGTGAGGGTGGATATGCCGGTAAAGGATTTATGATTATCACTCAAAAACCGATGGAACTAGCCGATAAAATTAACGAAGAACTTGGTCGCGGCGTTACCTTTATCTCAGGACAAGGCTACTACAGTCAAAGAGATTTAAAAATTGTCTACTGCATTGTCGCAAGAAATGAAATCGTGAAGATGAAAGAGATGATTCATACAATTGATCCGATGGCCTTTATCACTATCACCGAAGCTCATGAAATACTTGGGGAAGGTTTTACTTTCCCAGCAAGAGACGATGTTTCTTAGCCATAACATAAAAAAGTAACTTCAATCGTTGAAGTTACTTTTTTGTCATATCATCAATTATTTTTCTGCTGTAAGTGCAGCCATTGTGATGTAGTTGTATGGTTTGTTGAAGTGTGGCAAGAAGAATAGGTCTGTCAATGCCAATTTTTCAATTGTAACATGTTCTTGGATAGCCAATGAGAACATGTGAATTCCCATGCTGATCGCTGAATCACGAGATACCATTTGTGCACCAAGGATTTCACGGCTGTCTTTATCAAAGACAATCTTGATAGCTACTTCATAGTTGTCATGTTTGATAAATTCTGGTTTTTGAAGATCGTTAAATCCAGTTTCAACAGCGTTATAGCCTGCTGCTTTTGCTTTTTCAAGAGTCAAACCAGTTGAAACCATGTGAAGTCCATAGATAGAGATACCGTTAGATCCTTGTACACCGATTCCTTCAAGCTCATGTCCGCAAGCGTTGTAAGCACCTACGATACCAGTACGTACCGCGTTAGATGCAAGTGCGATGTAGCTAGTGTCTTTACGAGCGTTGTCATAAACAGTCGCACAGTCACCCACAGCGTATACACCTGGAAGTGAAGTTTCTTGTTTCTTGTCTACAAGGAAGGCACCGTTGCGGAAGAGTTCAATCTTACCATCAGCAAGAGCTGTGTTAGGACGGAAACCAACTGCAAGAACAACCATGTCAACATCGAATGTTTCTTTGTCAGTGATCAAGCGCTCAACTTTACCATCACCTTCGATAGCTTTAACAGTTTGTCCAAGTGCCAAACGGATGTTATGGTCTTCCAAGTTCTTAGCCATCAATTGTGTGAAGTCTTTGTCGTAGTATCCATTCAAAACTGTGTCTACGATATCAACAAGGACAACTTCTTTTCCAAGACGTTCGAATGCTTCAGCAAGTTCAACACCGATGTATCCACCACCGACAACAGCGATACGCTCAAGATGTTTGCTCTTATCTTCCAGTTTGTTGATAACTTCTTCAGCGTTTTGGTACAATTTAACGAATTGTACATTTTCAAGAGTTGCTTTGAATTCACGGTTCCCTTTAACAATTTCAACACCTTCGATTGGTGGTAAGATTGGTGTAGAACCAGTTGCGAAGATCAATTTTTCGTACGATTCTTTGTGTTCTTTTCCATCAACTTCAGCAGTTACAACTTTGTTATCATAGTCAATTGAAAGAACAGGTGAGTTCATGTAAACTTTAGCACCTTTTGCTTCCAATTTTTCTTTATCTGAGTAGAAGAGACCTTCTGGACCGTCGATTTGCTCACCAATCCATAGAGCCATTCCACAACCTAGGAATGAAATATTTGAGTTTTGGTCAAATACAACGATTTCATTTTCACTTCCAAAATTGTCCAACATAGTGTTGATACAAGCAGTTCCAGCGTGGTTAGCACCCACGACTACGATTTTACTCATAAGATAATTCCTACCTTTAATTTTTTTATTTACCTTTCTAGTATACCATTATCTGTGAACGTTTTCAAGCTTTTTTTGACTGGTTTGATGTCTATTTTAGAAAGTCAAAATATATATCAATTTATTTTTCAACCTTTCTCAAAGTTTGTTTTGCACATTTTTTTATTTATTCAAGCATATTTCTTGACTTTTTGTAAAAAAATAATTTGTGAAAAACGCTGACTTTATGATATTCTATTTATATGGAAATGAAAAATTATAAACTCTTCAGATTTACTTATCATATCTGGTTTTACAATTATTTCCAATTGATTTGAAGGGAGTTGATTCTTTGCCTCTCAGTTCATTATCTGAACGGTTAATGGGAACTACGATTACTATTTCCTTGGTACATGAACAAGCGGATAATCTTCTCCGTCAAGCTTTTGATTTGCTAAAGGAACTTGAATTTCGATTTAATGCAAATAGCACCGAATCGGAATTGATGGAAATTAACTATCAGGCAGGAATTGCCCCAGTTAAGGTCTACCCTGATTTGTTTGAACTGATTTCTTTAGGATTAGAACATAGTCTAGCCTCTGGAAGCCATCTCAATATCAGCATCGGTCCCTTGATACAAACCTGGCGTATCGGTTTTTCCGATGCAAAGGTTGCAAGTCCTGAAGAAATTGCTTCTGTCTTACCATTGATAGACCCTCGTATGATTAAACTCGATTCAGTTAATTCAACTGTCTACCTTGAAAAGAAGGGAATGAAAATTGATTTAGGTTGTCTAGCCAAGGGCTACAGCGCAGATAAGGTTGCTACTTTCTTAAAAGAAAAAGGCGTCACTTCTGCACTTATCAATCTTGGAGGAAATATCCTTACCATTGGTAATAATCAAGACAGAAATGGACAACCTTGGCAAATCGGCATTCAAGACCCTAATCATCCACGTGGTAATCACCTGATGACCTTATCTATTACTGGAAAATCAGTAGTTACTTCCGGAATTTATGAACGGCATCTTGAAATCGATGGAAAGGATTATCATCACATTTCGATAGTGAAACTGGCTATCCTATTGAAACGGATTTGGCTAGTATAACGATTATATCTGACCGCTCTGTTGACGGGGAGATATGGACCACACGATTGTTTGGTGAACGTAGCGCTTCTATTATGTGGCAAGTCGAAAATATTGAAGGTATCGAAGCCATCCTCATTGACAAAGATGGACACGTTGCTTGTTCATCTGGTATCCAAAGATAAATAATAAATAATGCAAAAAGAGAAAGGAAAGCTCATGCTAAAACTTATTGCTATTGTAGGAACTAACTCAAAACGTTCCACAAACCGTCAACTGCTTCAATATATGCAAAAACACTTTGCTGATAAAGCAGAAATCGAATTGGTAGAAATCAAAGACCTACCAGTCTTCAACAAACCTGCAGATAAACTTATTCCTGCAGAAGCCTTGGAAATTGTTGCAAAAATCGAAGCAGCTGATGGTGTGATTATCGGTACTCCAGAGTACGATCACTCAATTCCTGCCGTTCTTATGAGCGCTCTTGCTTGGATTTCTTATGGAGTATTTCCACTTCTAAACAAACCAGTTATGATTACAGGTGCTTCATACGGTACACTCGGTTCATCACGTGCTCAATTGCAACTCCGTCAAATCTTGAATGCACCAGAAATTAAAGCAAATGTTCTCCCAGATGAGTTCTTGCTCTCTCATTCTCTTCAAGCATTCGATAAGAATGGTGACTTGGTAGATCTTGATGTGATCAAGAAATTGGATGCCATCTTTGATGACTTCCGTATCTTTGTAAAAGTTACTGAAAAATTGCGTAATGCACAAGAACTTCTTCGTAAAGATGCAGAAGAATTTGACTGGGAAAATTTGTAAGATAGGAGATCGAAAGAATGAAATTTGTTGGACTTGTTGGATCAAACTACGACCAATCATATAACCGCAAGCTCTTGGAATTCATCCGCCGTCAGTTTAAAATTAAATTTGAACTAGAAGTTTTGGAAATCGATGAAGTTCCAATGTTTAACCAAGATGAAAAATGGGATGAAAGCTTCCAGTTACGCCTTCTTTACAATAAAATTACTCGTGCTGATGGTGTGATTATTGCTACTCCTGAGCACAACCACACTATTTCTGCTTCACTGAAGTCTGTTCTTGAATGGCTTTCATACGAAGTTCATCCATTTGAAAACAAACCAGTCATGATCGTCGGTGCTTCATACTATGACCAAGGAACTTCACGTGCCCAGGTTCACCTTCGTAAGATTCTTGATGCTCCAGGAGTTAACGCCTACACATTACCAGGAAATGAATTCCTTCTTGGAAAAGCTAAAGAAGCATTTGATGCAGATGGAAACATTATTAATGAAGGAACTGTTAAATTCCTTGAAACTTGCTTAGATAACTTTGTCAAATACGTAGGAGTCGTTTCTAAATTGAAAAAACCAAAACCAATTGAACCAGAAGACTTGGATTGTGGAAAACCAATCGCTACAACGATTACAGAAGTTGACCCTGACGATCCAGAATGGGTAGAAAAAGTTGCAGAAATTACGGGTGCTGTTTCAGGTGATACATATGTTAAGCTTGACCATGGTATCTTGACTGTTAACCAAATTGATATGTTCTTGAAAGCTATGCCTTTTGAATTGACATATGCTGACGATAACAACCAATTCCTCTACTACAACAACGCTCATCAAGACCCTGATACAATGTTTGCGAAACGTGTACCACCTCAATCTGGTAGCCGTATGTCTACAGTTCACGGTTCACTTCCACCTGCACGTATGAAAAACGTTGAGTGGGTTATTGGTACGCTTCGCAATGGCAACCAAGAATACGTACGTACAATTGTTCCTGGTTCACCTGCAGGTGTTATCAATACTCACAACTACCAAGCTATGTACTATCCTGATGGATCATATGCTGGTATCAATGAAATTGTCTTTAACTTCCAACCATGGCTTGACTGGTACTTGAAAGAAACTGGTCAACGTTTGGTAGGTGGTAGCGGACCTTTTGCTCCTGCTGCTGGAGGTCATGGTGAGGCAGATGCTACTTCTGGTGCATCTGACGCTGGAGGACATGGTGATGGTGGCCACGGTGATGCAGACGCTACTTCTGGTGCAAGTAACTAGTTATCAAGAGGCTGGGACAAAAGTCCTAGCCTCTCAATTGTCTTTGGATTGTCGAGCAAGACGCAGTGGTTGAGTAGGCTCTACTACGCTGATTTCATAAGCTTTTACAGCCCTACTCAACTGTGCGGAGGTGGGACAACGAAATCGAATTCTAACGAATTACCGATTTCTGTCCCACTCTCTTTTTAAAACAAAAACTCGGTTAGCTTTCACTAACCGAGTTTTCTATATCTCAAAATTATGAATTTGGATCGTCAAGGCTTCGTCCATGCAATCCTTTTTCACGTTGCACTTGGCGAAGTTTTTCAGGAGTTACGTCATTTCCTTCCTCATCCACAATTTTGATTCCTTCAATGTGGTGACGAACAGAACGACGATAGCCTTCGATGTACTCTTCACGAAGTTTAGCTTGTTCTACTTTCTTCTGCAGTCAAACCTTCTGTTTTTTTCTTTTTAGCAAGCTCGTTAATTCGAGCGATTTTTTCCGGTGTCATATTTGAACCTCCAATCTAGTTTTTAATTTCTATTTTGTATTAAGAAGATTAAAAGCAGCCACTGTTTTTGCTTTATTCACAAGTTCAGCAAGAATAGCCAAACGATTATTCTTAACATCGACATCCTCCGCCATAACCATGGTATTGTCAAAGAATGCATCAATAACTGGACTAAGAGCAAATAGTTGTCTTAATTTATCGTTAGCTGAGCCTTTCAATTCAAGTTTTTCTACTGCTTGAGCAAGTTCTTTTTCTTGTTCATTCTCAAAGAGACTGGCATCAACTTTAACTGAACCTTCTGCCTTTTCTGCTAAGTTAAAGGCGCGTGATAAAGATTCAACTGATGATTTGTAATCTTCAGATTTTGCAGCTTCAGTTAAAGCTTCTGCAGCTTCAATCATATCAGAAACAACAAAGTTTGAACTTGCTAAAACAGCTTCTTTAATATCTTTTGCTGTAGAACCCATCATCTTATCAACACGAGCTTTGATGAAGTTAAGCACTTCTTCTTGGTTATCGTAAGTTAAACTATCAAACGATAAGGCATAAAGGCTCGCAATCAACTCGTCCATTGGAATATCCCAACCAAATTCTTCTAAGATACGAACAATCCCTTGTGTTGCACGACGAAGGGCATAAGGGTCGTTTGAACCAGATGGAATCAAACCAACAGAGAAGAAAGATAAGAGAGTATCTAATTTGTCAGCTAGTGCAAGAATAGCTCCTACTTTAGATTCAGGAAGAGCTCCATCAGCTGAATCTGGAAGATAGTGCTCACGAATAGCTTGCGCCACTGCAGGATTTTCACCTGCAAGAAGAGCGTACTTCTCACCCATGATTCCTTGAAGCTCATCAAACTCACCAACCATACCAGTCAAGAGGTCAAACTTATAAATGGCTGCAGCACGAGCAAGATCAAGTGTTTCATCTACTGATAAGCCAGCTTTCTGCTAACAGGATAGCAATTTGCCCAGTACGAATCATGTGCTCACGAAGTGAACCAATCTTTTCATGGAAAGTTACATGAGATAACTTGGCTACAAGATCTTCAATCTTCAATTTTTGGTCTTCACGCCAGAAGAATTCTCCGTCTTCTAGACGTGCAACTAAGACTTTCTCATTTCCTCGGATGACATTATCTAAATATTCTGCATTTCCGTTACGAACTGAAATAAAGTTTGGTTTTAGATTTCCATCAAGGTCACGTACAACAAAGTAACGTTGATGACTTTCCATTGAAGTGACCAAAACTTCTTCTGGAACCTCTAGGTATTTAGGATCAAAATTTCCCATAAAGGCAGTTGGGTATTCGACCAAGTTCAAGACTTCGTTTAAAAGCCCTTCATCGATTTGTACCTGAACATCTTCTGCAGCCTCGATAGCCTTAATTTGTTCACGAATCATATTTTCGCGCTCTTTACTATCTACGATAACAAAGACCTCACGTAGATCCTCTTCATAGCTGTCTGCATGTTGAATTTCTACTTCGTGACCAAGGAAACGATGTCCACGACTGACTCTGCCTGAATGGATATCTAAGAAATCCATATCGAGTGCTACATCATTCAAAAGAACTGTCAACGTGTGGACTGGACGAATATATTCAAAGGTATTGTTTGCCCAGTGCATGCTGACTGGGAAAGACAAGCTACCTAAAACATCGACTACACCAGCCAAAACTTCTTCTGCTGGTTTTCCGGCTTCATGCTTAGTTACGTAGACGTATTCTTCACCTTTAATTTCACGGAATTCGATGTCGTCAACGGTCAAGCCTTTTCCACGGACGAATCCTTGTGCAGCTTTTGAGAAGTTGCCATCAGCATCCAAGGCGATTTTTTTAGAAGGTCCTTTAAAATCTTCAGTCAAATCCGTTTGTTGGTCTGCTAAACCAAGTACGCGAACAGCCAAACGACGTGGAGTTGAGAAGGTTTGAATTTCTTCATATGAAAGGCGGTTCTCATTCAAGAAGGCTGCCATTTTTTCACCTAGTTGTTTTTCACTTGGTGTGACAACATAGGCTGGTAACTCTTCAAGTCCTAGTTCTACTAATAAGTTTTTTGTCATGTTTTTTCTCCGAAAAATATCTTTTTTTCCAGTTTGCCTTATGTGATTGGTACGCAAGCAACCGACTAGATCGTTTCATTGCTAAAATCGGAGCCAATAGTCTCCGATTTTGCCTGGTATGATTAGGAAAGCTAATCATACCTTAATCACTACGGCAACTGGCTACGTAGGCTCACTCTGTTCGCCCTTTTTCCATTCTTGTAACTGTGTTTACTCTTCCTCTTCTGCTAGGAGTTGAGCGCGTGTAGCTTCGTCTAGCAGTGGGTAACCGAGTTTCTTACGTTCTGCGACGAATGTTTTAGCTACTACACGGGCCAGATTACGGATACGAGCGATGTAGCCAGCACGTTCTGTAACGGAAACTGCACCACGAGCGTCTAGTAAGTTAAAGGTATGTGAACATTTCAAAACATAGTCATAAGCTGGGTGAACAAGACCCAATTCCAAAGCACGTCCTGCTTCTTTTTCAAATTTTTCGAAATTTTCCAGAAGCATGTCTTGGTCGGATACTTCAAAGCTGTATTTTGAGTGCTCATATTCTGGTTGAAGGAAGATTTCTCCGTATTTAACACCTGGAGCCCACTCGATATCGTATACTGAGTCTACTTCTTGGATGTAAGAAGCTAAACGTTCCAAACCATAAGTAACCTCAGCGGTAACAGGACCAGTTGCCAAACCACCTACTTGTTGGAAATAAGTAAACTGAGTGATTTCCATACCATCAAGCCAAACTTCCCAACCAAGACCGGCTGAACCAGTCGATGGGTTTTCCCAGTTATCTTCAACAAAGCGGATATCATGTTCCAAAGGATTGATTCCTAACTTTTCCAATGACTCAAGGTAGAGTTCTTGAATGTTTGATGGTGATGGTTTCATGACCACTTGGAATTGGTGGTGTTGGTAGAGACGGTTAGGGTTTTCCCCGTAACGACCGTCAGCTGGACGACGAGATGGCTCTACATAAGCTGCATTCCATGGCTCAGGTCCAATGGCGCGAAGGAAGGTGTAAGGACTCATAGTTCCCGCACCCTTTTCGTTATCATAAGCTTGCATGAGCATACAACCCTGGTCATTCCAGTATTGTTGCAAAGTAAGGATGATTTCCTGGAAAGTCAATTTTTTAGACATATTTTACTCCTCTTTCTATAATTTCTTGTGACACGAGTCTGCCTCGTCGATCATACGAGGCAAGACGAGTTAGTACTGCGTCTAGCTCAGGCACCCTAGTGCTGAGCGTGGGGCAGCCCGACTATAAGGAGGTTTCTGTCACTGACACAGTGAAAGGTTAGTTTTTTTGCCATATTTCACTCCATTTTCTATAATTTCTTGCGACCTAGAATACAAAAAGAACCGTGTCTTTCCCCCTAAGTCAAGTGACCTAGGGGCGTCAGAAACGCGGTTCCACCCTAATTTATTACTTCATTATTTTTTAAAAATTAACCAAAAGCGCCACACTTATCTCTCAATCACCTGACTCTCACTATCACAGGCTCGCTTAGGATTTACTGATAAGATATTCTTTCTTGTAATCTATTATAACAAAATGAAATTAAAAAAAAGTAAATTTTTTCATAAGGAATCTTTTCTAATTCATCTAAAATAGACATACCAAATTAATATCATTGCCCCTTTTTTTGCCCCTCACGAACAAAAGAAAAAAACCGCTACTCCTAAGAATAGCGGTTTAATCATGTTTTTAAGCTACAAATGTAGTCGCTCTATTATTTAAGAGTAACTGAAGCTCCAGCTTCTTCCAATTTAGCTTTGATTTCTTCAGCTTCTGCAGTTGCAACGCCTTCTTTGATGACACGCTGGTGCACCATCAACAAGTTCTTTAGCTTCTTTAAGTCCAAGACCAGTGATTTCACGTACAACTTTGATAACGCCGACTTTTCTTGTCACCAGCAGCTGTCAATTCAACGTCAAATGAGTCTTTAGCAGCACTTCGTCAGCAGCACCAGCTGCAGCAACAGCTACAGGAGCAGCTGCAGTTACACCAAATTCTTCTTCGATAGCTTTTACAAGGTCGTTCAATTCAAGGATTGAAGCTTCTTTAATTTCAGCAATAATGTTTTCAATGTTCAATGCCATTGTTATTTCCTCCAAAATAAGTTTAAATTTTAATTTATATTTTTTTGTAGCTAGGCTACGCTGCGTAGCTTATGATTAAGCTGCGTCTTCTTTGTTGTCTGCAACCGCTTTGACTGCAAGAGCAACGTTGCGCACTGGCGCTTGAAGTACAGAAAGGAGCATAGAAAGAAGTCCTTCGCGACTTGGAAGAGTTGCAAGAGCAACGATTTCTTCTTTTGATGCGACAGCGCCTTCGATTGCACCACCTTTGATTTCAAGTGCTTCAGCGTTTTTAGAAAAGTCGTTCAAGATTTTCGCTGGTGCGATAACATCTTCGTTAGAAAATGCTACTGCAGATGGTCCAACAAAAACAGATGCAAGATCTTCAAGACCAGCTTTTTCAGCTGCACGACGTAAGATTGAGTTTTTAATAACTTTATACTCAACTTCGCTTCCACGAAGCTCACGACGAAGAACTGTATCTTGTTCAACTGTCAAACCACGAGCGTCTACAACGACGATTGATGCAGCAGCTTTCATTTTCTCAGCTACTACGTCAACTAGTTCCGCTTTCTTAGCAATAATTGCTTCACTCATTAGTGTGTTCACCTCCGTAATTATTTTGCTTGGGGAATTTTTCCAAAAGAAAAACGCGCCCAAACCTAGACACGAAAGTACAATACGCTTCTTTTTACATGATACGTTTTGTCCTCGGTAGGATATTTATGAGTCTTGCTCCCCTACTGTCTTAGGCAGTTTTTTCAAACCGTTTATAAGTATAGCACATTGTAAATGATAAAACAAGAGTTTTTTGCTTATTTTTTAAAAATTTCTTTTCTTTTTATTTCCCTATATAGAAAATTCTAAGTGTTTTAATCTAGATTCCTTAGAGTTGACACCTCATTTTTTAAAATCATGTATAAAATGATCCACAGATGGATCTCAATCTCAAAGCTAGAGCTCAAGAAAATGACTACTTTTAGTCAATTGAATACCTATCCAAAATTTTGTTAAGATTTTCTAGAAAACTGAACCTTACAGACTTCTCATAGATTCTTTACCATACTTTAACTGAAATTTTCTTTTAATGTAATTTTACCCCTTGACTTGATCAAAAATTTATTGTACTATACAACTGTATATACAGAAAAAGGAGTTATTATGAATACAAAAAAGAAAACCCAATTCATGACTGTAACCGCATTGCTGACAGCTATCGCTATTTTGATTCCTATAGTGATGCCATTTAAAATCGTTATTCCTCCCGCTTCCTACACTCTTGGAAGCCACGTGGCCATCTTCATTGCTATGTTTCTCTCTCCATGGATGGCTATTTTTGTCATTATTGCTTCTAGTATTGGATTCTTACTAGCCGGTTATCCGATTGTTATCGTACTTCGAGCTTTTTCTCATATCTTCTTTGGAACCCTGGGAGCTTTCTACCTTCAAAAACATCCTCAAACCTTGGACAACAAGAAATCTTCCTTGATTTTTAACTTTGTACTTGGTTTAGTACATGCTATCGCCGAAGTCTTTGCTTGTATTATCTTCTATGCTAGTACAGGAACAGACCTAAAAAATATGTTCTATGTTCTCTTTGTATTGGTTGGTTTTGGAACTATTGTTCATAGTATGATAGACTATTACTTAGCATTAGCTGTTTATAAAGCACTAAAAAAACGCCATTAAGAAAGTAAATCATGACTAAAGACCGAAAAGAAGCGCTTATTCAACTCTTAAAAGAAGCTCAAAAACCTCTAAACGGACAAAAGCATTAGCAGAACATTTTCATGTCACTCGTCAGATTATTGTTCAGGATATAGCTGTACTTCGTGCAGATGGTGCTCCTATCTCTATCAACCAATCGTGGCTATATCTATAAAGAAAACTAAAGCCAATCCTTTTGTTCACAAACTCTTTAAGGTTAAACATAGAGATGGAAGAAATTGAGTCAAGAACTTACTAGCTATCGTTGATAATGGGAGGGACGTGTTCAGAAATATCCTTGATTGATCATCCTGTCTACGGGGAAATCGAAACCCTGCTCAAACTCAGTTGTCGCCGTGATGTTCAGCACTTTTTTAAAACCAAGTTAAGACGTCTGATTTTCGCCCCCTATCTGAATTAACAGATGGCGTCCATTATCACCTAGTCGAAGCTGAAAACGAACAAGACCTCCTCTATATCGAGAAGGCCTTGGACCAGCTTGGTTATTTAGTAAAAGATTAGAAGGTTCTCTTTTCCCATCCGTCTTCTGTACGATGACGGTAGAAAAATTCAGACTTGTCTGGAGCTTCCATCATCTCCATCAAAGGTAGCATATCATAGGCCAGATCCAAATTTGGAATCTGGTCTTTTTGTACCCAGGAAACTTCTCCTTCGTCTGAAGAACGAAGGGTACCAGAGAACTCAGTAGCCTTGTAACAAAAGACAATATAACGCTCACCTGTATCTAAGGGCCAATTCTTAATGCCGACAAGTTGAGGATTTTGAATCGTCAGACCTGTTTCCTCGTATATTTCACGAATAACTGACTCTGTAAAAGCCTCTCCATTTTCAACATGGCCTCCTGGAAAGGCATAGCCAGACCAATGGTTGCTTTCGGGTGATCGATACTGCATAACCACGCGCTGCTTTTCTAGATCTTCAATCATACAAATATTTGTTAAAATCGTTAATTGTGCTCGAGACATAGGATTCACTTTCTAAGGGTTAATTTTCTATCATGTACTTAACTTTAGATTTCATAATCAAAGGATTAATCCAGTCGTGATACTCTCGAATATCATCAAGAAAAAATCCCCTATTAATCCTTATCTCTTTGTCTTTACTATTAACTTGATAGTCTATATTGATAGGCATGGCTGAGTCTGGAATAAAAGATAGGAAAAAGAATATCATCAACCAGATTAAAAGAGCGAAAAAGCCACTGAGAGCCTGAAAAATCAGATGATGCCATTGAAAGATTCTAGTTTTATAGAAGATAGTCCACGGATGGATAAATAAAGTAAGGCAAAGACTAAATAACCAGATGTTCCACACAATAGGTGTAAAAGCAAAACCGAACAAGCCTAAGATAAAATGAATCAGGACAAATACAAGAAACATAAGGTAAAGAATCTTAAATATAGTTAGATGTTTTCTCATGATTGACTCCTTTTCTTTTCAATAAATTTCATAAACAATATCGTTAAAGCAGCTACAGTAAAAAAGACCAGATAGGTTGCTATAGGAAACCAAATATAGCGGTGATCTAGAGATAAGAGAGAAGGTAAAATCCCTTTACTATTTTTCCCACCAATCCCAATAAAGAGATGAACTATTAAACCGATACTATTAAGATAGATAAATAAATCTGCATATCTTTTTATCGTCATTCTTGTCCTAGTCAAGTCTAGGAACCAATAGTCAAATAATCGATAGACCAGACAAAAAAGATTTATATATATTGGAAAACTATAGTTGATATCTCTGTATGGCGAAGGAATTGGAAGACTTTTAAAAATAAGATCGATACCTAGTCCTATTGCTAGGATAAGACCGAGGATCAAGAAGAATCCTAAAAATTTATGAGCATCCAGCCAAGAATTAAGCTTTTCTAAACTGGATAAATCTTTTTTTCTACATGTTTTTATTTTACTCTCATTCATTGTCATACCAAAGAGTAGAGTCACTCGTCTTTCATAAAAAATTTTAATTAACGATAAGGAATTTTCGAACTTTCTATCTCTATATCAGGATTTGCAAGTTTGAGATAAGGAGCAATATAGTCTGCATCCGTAACCTTTGGACCTAGGATAACCTTCGAATATTTTAAAGGAGCCAGATTGATGTATACAAATAAAGCATATCGCCCATCCTCCCTTGATTCTAAGTGAATATATTTCCTAAAATCATTATAACCAGATTCCTTATTTTCACTTAGTCCAATATCACCCGATAAAACTTTGAGTTCTTCAAGTTCGATTTTATCTTCAATTTTGAGTTTTGGATTTAGTCGTCCTTCAATTTCTGAATCATCAAAAGTTTATTAGAATACGATACTCACTCTCATATTCATAATCATATACCTTAAAAAGATAGGATATTTTCGCTAAATTTTTTAAAAATATTTGACTGTACCTTCCTACTTTCTTCAGTATGTCTAGTCTTTAATTCTTGAATTAACTCTTTTAATTCATTAAGCTTTTTGTATAATATTAGAATCGTCTTCTCTCGTACTGTTTAAATAGAATATTCTCACAAACTCTAAGGAGTCATGCTCAATAATTTGTTGTAAATACTTTTTATTGTACTGTAGAAATGCTCCTTTAGATTCTTCTGCATATTCTTTCCACATGGGAAGACTATCTGATATAGTTGTCATCGAAGATAGGAAGACATTGGAACTCTGATAGCAGTCCGAGGAATTTTCTATTTCCAAATAGTCATAGATGGCTCTTCCTTCCATAGGATCATTTAATTGTTTGGAATTTGTTAATCTTAAATACGCTGGTTCACTTGGATCGCCTGATTTTTTCGTTTTAATTAAATGATTCGTTAAAGTTTCAATTTTAGTATAATGACCATATTCTTCACTATTCTCAAGATCTCGGGCTTTGATTGTTAAGTGAAAGCGAATTTCATCAATAAGAGTATTTCCGATTTCTCCCAATTCATCTACTTGAATATCTTGTATATTTCTTTTCTCTTGATTTTCATTCTTTATTTCACCTGCTTTCTCCAATAAATTATAAATTGTACTCTTCCTAATATCTGAATCAGTATATTTTTAGTATAGTTTGAAGTGTTTCTATAGATCCCTTGATAATATCAGGGTCTTTTCTCTCTATCCACGACAAATAAAACCCTACACTTGAATCATCAGGATTGACTTTATAGAAGCTATTAATTAAATCTAAATGTTCCGACTTAAAAATCTTTACAAGAATATCAAGTAGAAAAATAGCTAATACTTATGTAAGAAAACGGAAATTCTAAAAAGAATTATATCAATAATAGATTCCAAATCTTGTTTTTATTTTTTCTTTTAGTCCTTCAAAACCTTCACCTCTTTCAAAAAAATGGTAATCATTATATTGAGCATTCTAGAACAAGTAATTCCATCAATGCTAGTCAAATCTTGATTTTTAATACGATTAATAATTGTCAAAAATATACTATTATCATTGAAAAAGTCTTGGCAATCTTTAATTCCAACATTCTTTTTCCAAATATTTGTTTAAAGATAGAAAGTAATTAAATAAAATATCCTCATTAAAAAAATAAACGCTTCATTATCTTCTTTAAATAATGATTCTGCCTCTAATAAAACGTTTTTTTAAAAATCTCTTCATCAACAAATTTACTAAATTCACATAATATATATAAAGTTATTTCTAATTTTTTTCCAATTTTTTTCTTTTGGAGAAAATTGGAAAAAAGCTTTCATTATGTCATGAATATTCTCTACTTTACTATCTAAATTCCCTAAAGACTGTATAGAATTTTCTAACTTGATATAGAAAACACCATTTTTATAATCATCCAATATACTCATTTCATTTTTCTCCTTCTCTAATCCAACGCCTTGACTTCCAACATCATATCACGAATCTGGGCTGCCAGTTCAAAGTCAAGCACTTCGACGGCTTCTTGCATTTGTTTTTCCAGTTTCTTGACCAATTCTTTACGTTCTTGTTTATTGAGGCTATTGATATCAACTTCCTTGTCCTCTTCCTTGGCAACTGCCTTAGTTACAGAGATAAGGTCACGGATTTCTTTCTTGATTGTCTGAGGTACAATACCATGTTCTTCATTATAAGCCATCTGGATTTTGCGACGGCGAGCCGTTTCATCAATAGCACGTTGCATAGACTGCGTCATAGTGTCCGCATACATGATAACATGCCCCTCGCTATTTCGGGCAGCACGACCAATGGTCTGAATGAGTCCACGCTCATTACGAAGGAAACCTTCCTTGTCAGCATCGAGAATAGCAACTAGACTAACTTCTGGAACGTCAATTCCTTCACGAAGGAGGTTAATTCCAACTAAGACATCAAAAACACCCAAACGCAGGTCACGGATAATCTCTGTCCGCTCCAAAGTCTTGATATCCGAGTGCATGTATTTGACCTTAATCCCCATTTCTTTGAAATAATCCGTCAAGTCTTCAGCCATTTTCTTGGTCAAAGTTGTAATAAAGGTCCGTTCGTTCTTTTCAACACGGGCATTGATTTCTCCTAAGAGGTCATCAATTTGTCCCCATAGTTGGGCGAACTTCCACTTCTGGATCCAAAAGACCAGTCGGACGAATGATTTGCTCAATAACGGTGTCAGTCTGCTCGTGTTCATAATCACCAGGTGTCGCTGACACATAGACAATCTGGTGAACATGACTTTCAAACTCTTCACGACGAAGGGGACGATTATCCAAGGCAGATGGCAAACGGAAACCGTAATTAACCAACATTTCCTTACGAGAACGGTCACCATTGTACATGCCCTTGATTTGCCCCATGGTCATGTGGCTCTCATCAATCATAATCAAAAAATCATCAGGGAAGAAGTCCAGAAGAGTATAAGGAGGCTCTCCTTCGCTCCGTCCATCCATGTGACGGGAGTAGTTTTCAACGCCGTTTGTATAGCCCATCTCACGGAGCATCTCGATATCATACTCTGTACGTTGTTTCAAACGTTGCGCTTCAAGGAGCTTACCTTCCTTCTCAAAGACAGCTAACTGCTCCTCCAATTCAGCCTCAATCTTAGCAATAGCTACTTCCATATGGTCATCATTGGTCACAAAGTGAGTGGCTGGGAAAATCGCCAAATGATCCACTTCGCCCAGAACTTGACCAGTTAGAGCTTCAACTTCACGAATACGATCAATTTCATCTCCGAAGAACTCAACACGAAATGCATGCTCATCACGAGAGGCTGGGAAAATCTCCACCACATCCCCACGTACACGAAATCTTCCACGCTGAAAATCAATGTCATTGCGTTCGAACTGAATGTCCACCAAATCATTGAGCAGTTTATCTCGAGAAATCTCAAGACCCGGACGCAAACTTACCACGCTATCAGCGTATTCTTTAGGGGAACCCAATCCATAGATACAAGAAACAGATGCCACAATGATAACATCATTACGCTCCAAGAGTGCTGAAGTCGCGGAGTGACGAAGCTTATCAATTTCATCATTGACTGAACTGTCTTTTTCTATATAAGTATCGCTTGAAGGCACATAGGCTTCTGGCTGGTAATAATCATAGTAGGATACGAAAGTACTCAACCGCATTTTCTGGGAAAAAAATTCCTTTGAACTCCCCATAGAGCTGGCCCGCTAGAGTTTTTATTGTGGGCGATGACTAGGGTTGGCTTTATTGACCTGAGCAATGACTTGACTCATAGTATAGGTCTTTCCCTGTACCAGTCGCCCCCATCAAGATTTGAGCCTTTTCTCCACCCTCGATATTATCCACCAACTGCTCAATGGCCTGCGGTTGATCCCCAGACGGTTGGTATTTGGATACAAGTTTAAATTTGTTGTCTGTAATTCGATTTATCATAATAGCCTCATACACATTTTTCTATCCTTCTATTTTTACCATAAAAAAAGGAAAGAGTTTCTGTTTTCTCAACAGACACCCTCATTTTGTTCTATGTTATATCTTCTGACATCAAAAATATAAAATATTTGCCCGTTCTTTAACTTTTTTGATATAATTTGAAAATATCTTGAAAGGAGACATCACATGAAGAAAAAAATTCTAGCTTGTTTGCTAATTTTATTTCCTATTCTTTCACTAGGAATAGCAAAAGCTGACACAGAAAAAACAAAGTATGTTATCGCCAGTGACTCATCTTTTGCGCCATTTGTTTTCCAGGACTCAAGCAATCAATACACTGGTATCGATATGGATCTAATCAAGGCAATCGCTGAAGACCAAGGTTTTGAAATCGAGATTACCAATCCAGGTTTGATGCTGCTATTAACGCAGTCCAATCTGGACAAGCAGACGGTATCATTGCAGGTATGTCAGTGACTGATGCTCGTAAAGAAACGTTTGATTTCTCTGATTCTTACTATACAGCAAATACTATTCTTGGTGTTAAAGAATCAAGTGCCATTTCTTCTTATGAAGATTTGAACGGTAAGACTGTAGGTGTGAAAAATGGTACTGCTTCACAAACCTTCCTAACAGAGAATCAAAGCAAGTACGGTTACAAGATCAAAACTTTTTCCGATGCTGCATCTATGTATGATAGCTTAAACACTGGTTCAATTGATGCCGTTATGGACGACGAACCTGTTATTAAATACTCTATTAGTCAAGGACAAAAGTTAAAAACACCAATCGCAGGTACTCCAATTGGTGAAACTGCCTTTGCAGTTAAAAAAGGAAGCAATCCAGAATTGCTAGAGAAGTTTAACAAGGGACTAGCAAATCTTAAAGCAAACGGTGAATTCCAAAAAATTCTTGATAAGTATCTAGCTAGCGATTCTACTACTACAAGTTCAACCGCTGATGAAACAACTATCTGGGGCTTGTTGAAAAACAACTACAAACAACTTCTCAGCGGACTTGGAATTACCCTCTCATTAGCACTTATTTCATTTGTAATTGCGATTTTCATTGGAGTTATCTTTGGTATGTTTAGTGTCAGCCCTTATAAATCACTCCGTTTGATTTCAGAGATTTTCGTTGACGTTATCCGTGGTATTCCATTGATGATTCTTGCTGCTTTCATTTTCTGGGGCATTCCTAATTTTATCGAATCTCTTACAGGTCAACAAAGTCCGATCAACGACTTTGTCGCTGGTACTATCGCACTTTCCCTAAACTCAGCTGCCTACATTGCTGAAATTGTTCGTGGTGGTATCAAGGCCGTGCCTGTTGGGCAAATGGAAGCCAGTCGAAGTCTTGGTATTTCATATGGAAAAACCATGCGTAAGATTGTCTTGCCACAAGCAACCAAGCTCATGCTTCCAAACTTCGTCAACCAATTTGTTATCGCTCTTAAAGATACAACAATCGTATCTGCAATCGGTCTGGTAGAACTCTTCCAAACTGGTAAGATTATCATTGCTCGTAACTACCAAAGTTTCAAAATGTATGCAATTCTCGCAGTCTTCTACCTTGTGATTATCACTCTTCTAACTAGATTAGCGAAACGCTTAGAAAAGAGGATTCAATAATGGCAAAATTAAAAATTGACGTTCATAACTTACATAAACAATATGGTAAAAACAAAGTCCTTAAAGGAATTTCAGCGAAATTCTATGAAGGAGATGTTGTTTGTATCATTGGACCTTCTGGTTCAGGTAAGTCAACTTTCTTGCGTAGCTTAAATCTCCTCGAAGAAGGAACAAAAGGAAGCATCACAGTTAATGGCTATGATTTGACGGATAAATCTACCAACGTAGACCATGTTCGTGAAAATATCGGAATGGTGTTCCAGCACTTCAATCTCTTTCCACATATGACTGTCTTAGAAAATATCACCTTCGCTCCTGTAGAATATAAGTTAATGACTAAGGCTGAAGCAGAAAAATTGGGTATGGAACTCCTTGAAAAAGTTGGGCTTGCTGACAAGGCCAATGCCAATCCTGAAAGTCTATCCGGTGGTCAAAAACAACGTGTGGCTATCGCTCGCGGTTTAGCTATGAACCCTGATATCATGCTCTTTGACGAACCAACTTCTGCCCTTGACCCTGAGATGGTCGGTGATGTTCTGAACGTTATGAAAGAATTGGCTGAACAAGGCATGACTATGATCATCGTAACCCACGAAATGGGATTTGCTCGTAAGGTTGCCAATCGAGTTATCTTTACAGCAGACGGTGAATTCCTAGAAGATGGTACACCTGATCAAATCTTTGATAACCCACAACACCCTCGTCTAAAAGAATTTTTGGACAAGGTTCTCAATGCTTAAAAAACTGCAAGGTAAACCTTGCAGTTTTTTTCTCACTTGTATTGGAATTTTGGATTTTTTAGAAAATTATGATAAAATAAAGGGTATGAAAATGGGGATTCCTCATGCCTAGGATATCTAGGAAAGTAAATAGAAATTAGGTAGCTGGATGTCATCAAAAGTTATTGTTACAATTTTTGGTGCTAGTGGAGATTTGGCTAAACGCAAGCTCTACCCTTCACTTTTTAGACTTTATAAATCAGGTAATCTTTCTGATCATTTTTGCTGTTATTGGAACTGCTCGTAGACCTTGGAGTAAAGGAATATTTTCGAATCTGTTGTTGTCGAATCTATTTTTAGACTTGGCAGATAGCGCAGAAGAAGCTCAAGCGTTTTGCTAGTCACTTTTTACTATCAAAGTCACGATGTCAATGATACAGAACACTATATCGAATTACGCAAACTTCAGGCAGAGTTAAATGAAAAGTATCAAACTGAACACAACAAACTCTTCTTTTTATCTATGGCACCTCAGTTCTTTGGAACTATTGCTAAACATCTCAAGTCAGAGCAAATCGTTGATGGTAAAGGTTTTGAACGTTTGATTGTTGAGAAACCTTTTGGTACTGATTATGAAACTGCAAGCAAACTAAATGAAGAGCTTCTAGCTACTTTTAACGAAGAGCAAATCTATCGTATCGACCACTATCTTGGTAAAGAGATGATTCAGAGTATCTTTGCAGTTCGTTTTGCCAATATGATCTTTGAAAATGTGTGGAATCGTGAGCACATCGACAATGTTCAGATTACATTTGCAGAACGTCTAGGTGTTGAAGAGCGTGGAGGATACTACGATGAGTCTGGTGCCCTTCGTGATATGGTACAAAACCACACACTTCAGCTTCTGTCACTCCTTGCTATGGACAAAGCCTGCAAGCTTTTACCAAAGATGACATTCGCGCAGAGAAAATCAAGGTCTTTAAAAACCTCTATCATCCAACAGATGAAGAACTCAAAGAACACTTCATTAGAGGCCAATACCGTTCTGGTAAAATTGATGGTATGAAGTACATTTCTTACCGTAGTGAACCAAATGTCAACCCAGAATCAATGACAGAAACCTTTCGCTTCAGGTGCCTTCTTTGTAGATACTGATCGCTTCCGTGATGTACCTTTCTTCTTCCGTACAGGTAAACGCCTAACTGAAAAAGGAACACACGTAAACATCGTCTTCAAACAAATGGATTCAATCTTTGGAGAACCACTAGCACCAAATATTTTGACCATCTATATCCAACCAACAGAAGGTTTCTCTCTCAGCCTTAACGGTAAAGAAGTTGGAGAAGAGTTCAAACTTGCACATAATTCGCTTGACTATCGAACAGAAGCGACTGCAACAGGTGCTTCACCAGACCCATATGAAAAACTGATTTATGATGTTTTGAACAATAACTCAACTAACTTTAGCCACTGGGAAGAAGTTAGCGCTTCTTGGAAATTGATTGACCGTATCGAAAAGCTTTGGGCTGAAAATGGTGCTCCACTTCATGACTACAAGGCTGGTAGCATGGGACCTCAAGCTAGCTTTGATCTCCTTGAAAAATACGGTGCCAAATGGACATGGCAACCAGATATCGTCTATCGTAAAGATGGTCGTTTAGAATAATCAAAAAACAATCCTGCAAGAATTCTTGCAGGATTTTCTTTTATATCAAACCTTCTAGAAGGCCCTTCATAAAGTTTTCAGAGTTAAACTCACCAATATCGTCAATCTTTTCACCAAAACCAATTAGCTTAACAGGGATATTGAGTTCCTCACGGATAGCAAGAACAACACCACCTCGGGCAGTCCCGTCAATTTTTGTTAAGACTATTCCTGTGACAGGCGTAATTTTTGAGAATTCTTTAGCTTGTACAAGAGCGTTTTGCCCAGTTGATGCATCAAGAGCTAGGAAAGTTTCATGTGGTGCTTCAGGCACTACGCGTTTGATGATACGACCAATCTTTTCCAACTCTGCCATCAGGTTTTCTTTGTTTTGTAAACGGCCTGCTGTATCAATCATGAGAATATCAATGCCTTCTGCTACTGCTCGTTCCATCCCATCAAAGACAACGCTAGCTGGATCTGCCTTCTCAGGACCAGTAACGACAGGAACATCTACACGACGCCCCCATTCTGCTAACTGAGCAACCGCACCCGCACGGAAGGTATCCGCAGCAACAAGCATAACCTTTTTACCAGCTTGTTTGTATCGATTAGCTAATTTACCAATTGAAGTTGTTTTCCCGACCCCATTAACTCCAACAAAAAGCATAACCGTTAATCCATCTTGGAAGTTAATATTTTCATTATATATGCCGTCCTTTTCGTATAGCTCCACTAATTTTTCGATGATAACACGACGAAGGGCATCAGGTTTCTTAGCATTCTCAAGCTTGGCTTCATAACGCAATTCTTCCGTAAGATTTGAAGCCACCTGCACACCAACGTCACTCATGATAAGTAGCTCTTCTAGTTCTTCAAAAAATTCTTCATCGACTGAGCGGAAATTTGCAAAGAAAGCGTTCAAACGGGCACCAAATCCCGTACGAGTTTTCTTGAGACTGCGGTCATATTTTTCCTGTACAGTCTCTTGCACTTGAGGAGTTTCTTCGATTGCTTGGTTTGCTTCCTCTTCTTCAAAAAACTCTGTTTCTGCTTCGTCTGATTGAGGCTGAAAAATTTCTTCCTCGTCACTATCATTTGAAGGAATCTCTTCAACACGAGTCGATTCCTCTTGAGGACTATCGGCCTCTTGGAGTTGATTTAACTCTTCTTGAGAAATCTTCACTCCGTCAACTGATTCGACAATAGTTTCTTCGTCAACATCTGCTTCAGATAAGTCTTCATCATTTTCTTCGGCTACGACAGTCCCATCTTGCTCTTTGACTTCGATATTTTCAGATTCTAGCGTCTCAGTTTGCTGGCTATCATCCGATAAATCAATGTTTTCTAGAGCTTCTTTGACAACATCTTCAATTTTAGGTTCTTCTATTTTTCCAAATAAACGGTCAAACAATCCCATTCTTTAGTTCTCCTTCAGTACATATTTTTCGATTGCCCAGACGACAGCTTCTTCGTCATTAGTCATTGGTGTTACTACATTTGCCACAGCCTTAACTGTTGGCACAGCATTTTGCATAGCGACACCGAGACCGGCCCACTCAATCATCGAAAGGTCATTAGCTTCATCTCCACAAGCCATGACTTGACTTCGGTCAATTCCCAGGTGTTCAATCAGTTTAGATAATCCTGTCGCCTTATGAACATTCTTTGGCGACCATTCTAGCAAGAGTTCACGTGATTTAAAAATTTCATATTGGTCGTATAATTCTGGTGAAATCTTTTGAATAGCCGCATCCAAAGGTTCCTGAGGAAAGGCAGTCACACATTTATTGTATGTTACCTGACTAGACAAATCTTCAAAAGCAGTTGGAACAAAAGTTAGAGCCGGGTTAAACTGAGCATATAAACTTTCTTGGTCAGACTGAATCTGGTAAACTGTTCCTTCTGAAATTGCATCTAGGGGATTCCTAGTTTTTCAGTTTCTTCATAAATACGTGTCACATCATCAATTGAAAAGACTGTCTTATCAAGAATCTCACCTGTATTTTTCTGAACCAATCCACCGTTGAATGTGATAGTATATTCGTCATCATGGCCATCTGTTCCAAGCTCTTTAAGGAAGAAATCCATGGCCTTGAGAGGACGTCCAGTTGTTAGGACTACCTTGACCCCTTGTTCACGCGCAGCCTTTAAAGTCGCCTTGGTACGATGAGTCAATTTCTTGTCTGTCGTCAGCAAGGTTCCATCCAAGTCTAGGGCAATTAATTTAATATCTGCCATTATAACCCCTCCATATAAGCGATAACTGATTGGTCTTTATGATGACCAATAACTGTTTCTGCAAGTTCTAGAATTTCTGGGCGAGCATTTTCAGGTGCGACTGGGTGCCCTACAACTTGCATCATATGAAGATCGTTGAGATTGTCACCGAAGGCTATCACTTGATCCATATTCAGATTTAACTTCTTAGCCAATTCGACAATCGCAACTCCCTTGTCCACATAATCAAGAACAATATCGATGGATTCAAAACCTGTCGTCATTGCCTTAACACCAGGAACATGTTCATTAACCCAAGCTTCGCCAGCTTCTACTGTCTCTTCTGTAAAGTTAGTTGTGAATTTGAAAATTTCATCGGTGATATCTTCTAAACTAGCTACTTTTTGGATGTTTTCATTGTAATGATGACTAAACATGAGATAGGTTTCATCAACCGTATCTAGAACATAGCATGCTTTCTTACCAGTCAAGAGCATCTTCTTTTCATCAAAATAAGGTGAAGTCTTTAGCTTTTCAAATGTTGATAAGTAAAAATCTCTAGGCATGGTCGCTTCATAGAGGTCTTGTCCATGAAAACGAACCAGACTCCCATTTTCGGCGATAAAAATAATCTCATCTTTGACATCCGCAAAATGTTTCTCTAAGGACAAAAGACCACGTCCTGATGCTACAGCAAAATAGATTCCTCTCTCTTTGTAGGATGAGAGAAGAGCTTTTAAACGCTCCATATCAAATTGGCCAGCTTCATCCAAAAAAGTCCCGTCCATATCAGTTGCGACTAGTTTAATCATAAATACTCATATTCTCCAGTTATAAATCTATCTTCTATTATACCATAGAAAAAGGAAAAAAGACCTGCAGGATTGACACGCCTTAGTATACTAAAAATCAATCCGTAGCGCCATTTAAAGACCAGGCTGATTTGCTTGCCTTCTTTTATATACAACCTCTCAACACTTGTTTACCAAAGGTCTTGATTAAATTCTATTCTGATAATTAATCAGCTATTTCGTAAAAATTATCAATCTTTGGCTGATACACATTTGTCACAATCAAAAGTAGCATATAGTTCTTGACATATAGTCTAACATATGAAAAAATACTTGTTGGAGGCTGATAATATGACTGAAAAAATCAAAAACTGGGTTAATATTTGCGTTTTGAAAAATCAAGAAATTTTATTACTTAATAGAAAGCACGATAATTTTCCTGGCTGGATTCCACCGGGGGGAAAAGTTGAATTTCCTGAAAGTTTTTTTGAAGCTGCATTACGGGAACTTAAAGAAGAGACTGGACTCACTGCATTAAATCTTGAATTAAAAGGAATTTCAGGCTTTACTAATTCAATCGGAAATGAGAGATTTGTCTTCTATGACTTTTTGTGTACTCAGTTTACTGGTGAACTAAGCACATCTGATGAAGGTGAGCCAAAATGGTGGAATCTAAAAGAAATCGATAAAATACCAATGCAAGATGAAATCAGAAAAAGGCTACCCCTTTATTTAAGAAAAGGAAGCTTTGAAAGTATTAACTATTGGGATGATAATAAGAAATGCATTAGTGAAAACAAAACAATTTTATTTGACTAATATTCTCTACAGTATAATCAAATACAAAATTCTCAATCCATTAGTAATTTTTGTATAATTCAGTACTCAATACAATCTGTCTTTAATAACATATAGTTTAGAGTTTTACAAAATAATGGTATCTAATAATAATCATCTACTCTGACAATTTTTTCTTGTATCTATTGATAGCTAAAAAGCCTTGGAAACAGCTTATTCCAAGGCTTTCTCTATATTTAGAGCCGGTCGTTATTATAAATATAATCCCCTTTCCACACTTTCCTGAATCAAATCTTCCGTCAGTTTCCATAATTCTTCTGATTCACTTTTTATGAACTTTTTCTTTTCTAATACCATGTCTGCACTGATATTATCAGGGTTATAATTTAATTCTGACACTTCTAAGTGATTTATCAGTGGTACCAATGCATCGATCACTCTTGCATATCTTGCTTCAGCACTCTGCCCTTTTTCAAATTCCAACCACAAATTTTTCATATTCAAATATTTCTCTTCTGGAAGGAGGCTCATTGTTTTTTCTATAGATTCTAACTCTCTATCATGAGAATGAACCTTTTTTTCATCATCAAAAACCCAAGTATCTCCGGCATAAATCTCACCTAAATCATGAATCAATAACATAGAAATAACTTTTTCCATTTTCAACTTTTCAGGATAATAATCTTGAAGAACTATAGCAGCTATAGCACCTTGCCAAGAATGCTCGGCACTATTTTCAAATCTTCCATCAAGAGTTCTATTAAATCTTGTTACTGACTTTAACTTCTCTATTTCTTTAATAAAATCGACTGAATTCTTTAAATTACTCATTGTAGCTCCTATCTTATTTAAAAATTTTAGATATAATACCAAAAAAAATATTAATTTCATCAAATATTTCCCGTATTTGCAAAAAAATAAAAATAGCGCCTAATCCATATAAGATTAGACGCCTGATTAAACTTGTAATTTATAAAATATTTATCAATCGAGTGATTGAACTTTCCTACCATCAATCAATTCCAAGTCTTTTTATCCATATTTGGCAAAGAGAGCTTAAACTTAATAATACAGAGTCGAATCACAAAACCGACAATTGAGAGAATGATAAAAGCAGTGATTCTTGGAAAGTGAAGGACAAAGGCCAACCAGTAATAAATAACGCCAATTACAAAAGATAGAAGGGCATAGATGTCCTCTTTAGAACACTTGGAACTTCATTAATCAAGAGATCTCGGATAATACCACCACCTGCTCCCGTTAAACAGGCCAAAATCCCAGCAGACATCAAGTTCAATTTACTATCAGCTAAGGCGGTAGCTCCAATTAGAGAGAAGATAATCAATCCAATCGAATCAAAGATAAGATAGGCTTCTCTCAGCCACTTATAGAATTTTTTTTCTTGACCAGCATTGGCTTGTTTTGATGTCACAAAGGCATACATAATAACAGCTACAAGAATAGAGACATAAATCGGTCCAGGATCTGCGAGAGCGGAGGGAAAACGACTGATAATAGAATCTCTTAAAATACCCCCGCCTACTGCTGTTACAATTGCCAATAAACTAATTCCAAAAATATCTAAACGTTTACCAAACCCTTTGATGGCTCCTGACGCCGCAAAGGCTATAGTCCCAATATAATTACAAATCATTAGGAATAGGTCAAAATCCATGTAAGCTCCTCAATTTATTTTTGTAACCTTTCTGACTTCTTGAAGGTTATTCTAAATACTTTAGCTTGAAATGTTATATTGAAAACAAACTAAGCATCCATATTCTCTAAATCTTTTAGTTTTACAGAGACAATCTTTGATACACCAGATTCTTGCATGGTTACTCCATAGATAGAGTCTGCGGCTGCCATGGTTCCCTTACGGTGGGTAACAACGATAAATTGGCTATCCTTGTCAAATCGGTTAAGATAATCTCCAAAGCGTTTAACGTTAGCTTCATCAAGTGCAGCCTCTACTTCATCCAAAATAACAAATGGAATGGTCTTGACACGAATGATTGAGAAAAGAAGAGCTAGAGCTGACAAGGCCTTCTCTCCACCACTCATGAGGTTGAGAGATTGGATTTTCTTACCAGGCGGTTGAACAGAGATTTCAACACCTGCTGTCAATAAATCTCCCTCGGTCAGGATTAGGTCCGCTTGGCCACCACCAAACATCTGCTTGAAGGTCACTTTGAAAGATTCACGAATCGCTTCAAAGGTTGATTTGAATCGTTCCTTCACTTCATCATTCATTTCTGTAATGGTTTCAAGAAGAAGATTTTTAGCTGAAAGAATGTCATCACGTTGACTATTTAAGAATTCCAAGCGTTCGTGAACTTCGTCAAACTGTTCAATAGCATCCAAATTGACTGGACCAAGTGAACGAATGGATTTTTCTAAATCCTTGACCTCTTGTTCAGCGACAGCCAAATCTTCTAAGGGATTGGCTTGTTCTAAAGCTTCCGTATAACTAATCTGGTATTCTTCAGTCAGTTGACCTTGAAGATAGCGAAGGCGGTCCGTAATCTTCTCTTTGGTTGCTTCTGCACGTGTTTGCTTACGAATCCATTCTTCATTTTGCTGACGAGCTTGTTCTAAATGACTGGCAATATCATCCAACTGACCTTCGATATCATCTAGTTCAAACTGCTTACGAATAAGTCCTTGTTGAATTTCTTCCTTCTGACTCTTAGCTTCTGTTTCCTGCTTGGTCAAAAGTTCCGTATCAACCTTTTCAAGATTGTCTACCTTTTCTTGGAGAAGGCGTTCGATTTCATCTTGCTCCATATCAAGGTATTCAAGCTCTTTGTTAATCCGTTCAATATCTGCAACTTCATAACGTTTTTGCCCTATCATTTCTGTCTTTGAGCAGACGTTCTTGAGAAAGTTTTTCCTGCAAGCTTTGATAACGTTCTTGAATCGCATTTTTATTGGACTTGATTTCTTCAATCTCAGACTCCAGCTTTTGCTTTTCAGTTGCGATGATTGAAAGACGTTCTTGGCATTTTTCTTTTTCAGCTTGCCAATCTCCACCTCTGAGATTGTTTAATTCTTTTTCCTGAAGTTCTAAAAGTGTTTCGAGTTCTTCGACTTGTTGGCAAGTTTGTTGATAAGCCAGATATAAGCCCTGCTCCTCTATTCGAGCTTGCTCTCCTTGAGACTTAATAGTCTCCAAAGTTTGACTGAGGGCTGTCAAGGCTTCTTGAACAGATTTCAGATTTTCTTCTTCCTGACCAAGAAGTTTTTCTTCTTGAGCAATCTCTTTTTGCAACTGCTCCAATTCAGGCTTGATGAAAATGCTGTTATTTTGACGATTGGCACCACCAGCATAAGAACCACCTGTTCGCAATTCTGTACCATCTAGCGTTACCATCCGAACTTGATAACGTACCTTACGAGCTGCATCACGCGCATGCTCTACCGTATCAAAGATTGCTGTTGTAGCAAGCAAGTTTTTAAAAATAGCTTCATGCTTGGCATCAAAAGTAACCAATTCATCTGCCATTCCAAGAAAACCTGGACTTGAGGCAATCACATCTTGGTTCTGACCAGAAATGCTACGAGCCTTAATGGTTGTCAAAGGTAGGAAGGTCGCACGACCAGCTCGGTTTCGTTTAAGGAAGTCGATAGCCTTAGTCGCAGCCTGTTCATCTTCAACGATGATATGTTGGCTACTTGCCCCGAGGGCAATTTCAAGAGCTGTTTGATAACGAACATCAAAAGTTAAATGTTCACTGACCGCTCCGACAATACCGCCCAGGCGATTTTTTTCTTGTAGAACACTCTTTAACACCCGCATAGAAATTACTATGGTTTTTAAGAATGATTTTCCAGACTTTGCGCCTTGGCCTGCTTTGTTTTTTTCAGACTATCCAAACGGTCAAAAGAGTTGATTTTGCTGACTTTGATAAGCCTGCTTTTTGTTCTTCTTCCTGTTTAGCATGCGTCTGATAGTCAGCAAGCAAGGTCTGTACTTTTTTTCTTTTAGCTGATTTTAAGAGCAGTCTCTTGCTCACTGGCCTTTGATTTGGCAGAAGCTAATTGTTCCTTCAAGGACTCCAATTGTTCTTCTTGCTTTTGAGTCTGTTGGCGACTATTTTCAAGGTCATTCTCAATCCGTGTCAACTGGTTAGAGACATCCGCTTCTTCCTGCAAGAAAGCAACAAAGCGCTCACGCAGTTGCTCAATCATCTGATCTGGATCATCAGAAAAATGCTACTAACTCAGCTTCTAAACGATTGAGCTCCTTGGTATTGACTGCTAGATTTGCTTCTAACTGGCTGAGATTTGTTTCTTTTTCTTCCTTCTCTTGAATAAGAGCATTTCTCTTTTCATCCAAACTAGCTAAACGAGCTTGAGCCTCTTGTTGATTGAGAGCAACCTGCTCTGTCTCCAGTTTAGACAAGGCCAATTTCCGTTCTAAATCACTGATTAGAGCAGTCAAATCCATCAAACTAGTTTGATCTTTAGCCATCTCTGCTTGTAAATCTTGTCTCTGCTTCTTGAGAGATTGATTTTCAAGTTCTAGTGACTCGCGTTTTTGATAATAACTAGTCAACAGTTCTTGGACTTGGTTTAATTCTTCTTCTGTTAGATCCAATTCAGCCTTATTGGCTTGAATTTGTGCAACTAAAACATCCAAGTAGATGCCTTTACGCTGACTGTCCAAGTCCATAAATTTACGAGCTGTTGCTGCTTGCTTTTCTAATGGTTTGATTTGATTGTCTAACTCATAGATGATATCTTCCAAGCGGTCTAAATTGTCTTGAGTTTGTTGCAGTTTACTTTCTGTCTCTTTGCGACGAGTTTTATATTTTAAAACTCCAGCTGCTTCTTCAAAGATAGCCCGACGTTCCTCAGGTTTGGAGTTAAAGATTTCTTCGACCTTCCCTTGGGAAATAATAGAGAAGGAATCGCGTCCAAGTCCGGTATCTAAGAAAAGATCATGAATATCACGAAGACGGACTTTTTTCCCATCAATCTTGTATTCACTATCCCCAGTACGATAGATATGACGCTCCACCTTGATTTCCTGTCCTGCATCCTTGATGAAACCGTCCTGATTATCTAGAGTAACAACTACAGAAGCATAGTTTAATGGTTTTCTACTTTCTGTCCCTGCAAAGATAACATCAGGCATCTTCCCACCACGAAGACTTTTGACACTGGATTCCCCAAGAGCCCAGCGTAAACTTTCTGTGATGTTAGATTTTCCAGAACCATTGGGTCCTACAACTGCTGTCACTCCTTGGTCAAAAACAACCTTGGTTTTATCAGCAAAGGACTTAAAACCCTGAATCTCAATTTCTTTTAAATACATGAATCCAGTCCTTCCTCAACTGCATTTTTAGCGGCTTCTTGTTCGGCCAATTTTTTTGATCGTCCTTGACCCCTACCTAAACTTTGACCCTCGACAAGGACTTCAACCTCAAACATCTTATCGTGGGCAGGTCCGATCTCTGAAATCACCTGATAACGAATATCGACATCACCATTTACTTGGAGTAATTCTTGGAGGTGGGTCTTGTAGTCCTTAATCATTTCAAAGTCACCGGCTTCAACCTTCGGAATCATGACCTGGTAGATAAACTCTTTTACCGTAAGTAGATCCTTATCTAAAAGGAGGGCACCCAAAAAGGCTTCGAAAGCATCTCCCAAGATGGTATCTCGATTACGGCCTCCAGATTTTTCCTCTCCCTTACCTAGCTTGATAAACTGGTCAAACTGGCAGTCACGGGCAAAACCAGCCAAACTCTCTTCACGTACAATCATGGCACGGAGTTTAGACAGGTCACCTTCTGGTTTTTTAGGATATTTTTTGTACAGATATTCTGAAATCAATAATTGCAGAACAGCGTCTCCTAAAAATTCCAAGCGTTCATTGTGTGAAATTTTTAAGAGGCGGTGCTCATTAGCATAACTAGTGTGAGTAAAAGCTGTTTCAAGTAACTGTTTATCTGAAAAAACAAGCTCAAAACGTTGCTCTAACAAGGTTTCTAATTCTTTCATAAGAACCTCTTTCTAAAACATTATAATACACTCCATTATACCAAAAAAAGGATTCATAGTCAGAAAATAACCGTCAAAACAACTTTTTCTTACTTATCTCTAAAATCAATCCATTACTAGCAGTTCAGGCTATTTTTTGGTATAATAAATCTTATGGAAATTGAAAAAACCAATCGAATGAATGCTCTGTTTGAATTTTATGCAGCCCTTTTGACTGATAAGCAGATGAACTACATCGAACTCTATTATGCAGATGACTATAGTTTAGCTGAAATTGCTGAAGAATTTGGTGTTAGTCGTCAGGCTGTTTATGATAATATCAAACGCACAGAAAAGATACTGGAAGATTATGAAATGAAGCTTCATATGTACTCTGACTACATTGTTCGCAGTCAGATTTTTGATCAAATCATTGAGCGCTATCCAGAAGACGCTTTTCTCCAAGAGCAAGTTGAGATTTTAACAAGTATTGACAATCGGGAGTAAATATGGGCAGTCTCGTCATTTATCAAGGTATACCTTGCAAACTATTAGCCGCAGAGGAACCATTTCCTACTCGACTACAGATTATCTCGCCCAATGATATCTCCAAAGCTATGCAAATAGGTTTTAGCTGTTGGGGATATCCAAATGAAATCATGAAAGAAGTCACAACCGAAGAACTAGAGTGTTTGCACCATTTCGGACGATTTCCACTGAATTGAATAAATAGGAGAAATATGGCATTTGAAAATTTAACAGAACGTTTGCAGAACGTCTTTAAAAACCTACGTAAAAAAGGGAAAATTACCGAGAGTGATATCCAAGAAGCAACCAAGGAAATTCGTCTAGCTCTTTTAGAAGCCGACGTTGCTTTGCCTGTAGTTAAGGATTTTATCAAAAAAATTCGTGAACGTGCGGTCGGGCATGAAGTCATTGATACCCTCAATCCAGCTCAACAAATCATCAAGATTGTTAATGAGGAGTTAACAGAAATTCTTGGTTCTGATACCGCTGAGATTATCAAGTCTCCTAAGATTCCTACAATCATCATGATGGTTGGTTTGCAGGGTGCTGGTAAAACAACCTTCGCTGGAAAACTTGCTAACAAACTTAAAAAGGAAGAGGATGCTCGTCCTTTGATGATTGCAGCCGACATCTATCGTCCTGCGGCCATCGACCAGCTCAAAACACTGGGACAACAAATTGATGTTCCTGTCTTTGCTCTTGGAACTGAAGTTCCTGCAGTGGAGATTGTTCGCCAAGGTTTGGAGCAAGCTAAAGCCAACCATAACGACTATGTCTTGATTGATACAGCCGGTCGTTTACAAATCGACGAACTTCTCATGAATGAGCTCCGTGATGTTAAAGCTCTTGCTCAACCAAATGAAATCCTTCTCGTCATCGATGCCATGATTGGTCAAGAAGCTGCTAACGTTGCGAGAGAATTTAACGCTCAATTAGAAGTTACCGGTGTTATCCTTACCAAGATTGACGGGGACACTCGTGGTGGTGCAGCCCTTTCTGTTCGTCATATCACAGGAAAACCAATCAAGTTCACTGGTACTGGTGAAAAGATTACCGACATGGAAACCTTCCACCCTGACCGTATGGCCAGCCGTATTCTCGGTATGGGAGATATGCTGACTCTGATTGAGAAAGCTTCCCAAGAGTATGATGAGCAAAAAGCCCTTGAAATGGCTGAAAAAATGCGGGAAAACACCTTTGATTTCAACGATTTCATCGATCAGTTGGATCAGGTGCAAAATATGGGTCCGATGGAAGATTTGCTCAAGATGATTCCTGGTATGGCCAACAATCCTGCCCTTCAAAATATGAAGGTGGATGAAAAACAAATTGCTCGCAAACGTGCCATCGTCTCATCTATGACTCCTGAAGAACGTGAAAATCCAGATTTGCTCACCCCAAGCCGTCGTCGTCGTATCGCTGCTGGTTCTGGTAATACCTTTATCGATGTCAACAAGTTCATCAAAGACTTTAACCAAGCTAAACAACTCATGCAAGGTGTCATGTCTGGTGACATGAACAAGATGATGAAGCAAATGGGCATCAACCCTAACAACCTTCCTAAAAATATGCCTGGTGGCATGGATATGTCAGCCCTTGAAGGAATGATGGGACAAGGTGGTATGCCGGATATGTCTGCTCTTGGAGGAGCTGGAATGCCTGATATGAGCCAGATGTTTGGTGGAGGTCTCAAGGGTAAAATCGGTGAATTTGCTATGAAGCAATCCATGAAA